>JADMIO010830178.1_pt1 | contig 46771 bp, 43 predicted proteins | sample 8958161 | NCBI WGS metagenome assembly JADMIO01 (sample SAMN16585339, study PRJNA669376) | soil metagenome | isolation source: Crop rotation soil | place: USA: Cullars Rotation, Alabama | collected 2011
CGCGACAACTTGTCCACGTGGAATTCTAAGCTTAGGATCCCAATGTGCTGGAAAGCATTATGCGCGTTATGTGGGGCCGGGTGATTTTCGCGTTGCGGCCAATTGTGCCGATCCAATGTTGCGCGTTTCCGCTTTCATTTCGGAAACAAATAAACGTTGCGTCGCGGTTGTGGTTAATAATGCCACTCACCCGAAATTGCTCAATATTCGTTTGAAGAATTTACCGTTCAAGATGGAATTAATCGGCGGCCTGGTCACTGACCGGGAGCGGACCTTGGCTGCTCATTACGTCGAATCTAAAAGTAATTTCAGCGAAACGACGGTTCCGCCGTTGAGCCTGTGTACGTTGGTCTGGGCCAACGAAAAACTACCATCACTCACGTTGCCCGACGATGTACCTTTACGTTAAACGGCAGCGAGCTAGCAATGTCTGCATCAGCCAGCATCAAGGTGCATTTGGATAGTGACGGCTTTATTCGTGAAGACGTTGATTGTCCGGAATGTCATTACAATCTCCGCGGCATTCCCCCATCCGGTGCCTGCCCCGAATGCGGTAAGCCCGTATCCAATGCGCTGACTGCCATGCAATTTTCCGACCCCGCATGGATATTTTGCTTAGCCGGCGGACTCAATTGGATTAAATTCAGCATCTATTTCTCAATCGTTTTTACGATTCTGGCTGCATTGCTGGACGGGATCACCGTATTTCAGGGGAATAGTCAGCCGCAGTTCGCCAGTTCGTTGCTTTTGTTGCTGCCGGAGCTTGCCTATGGGTGGGGCATCTGGAAATTCACGACGCCCGAAAACACTACGAGAGTCGGGGAGACTCCATTGGCCCGTCCGTTAACTCGTTACGCAATATTGTTGTCATCGGCGCTCCTTTGGATTCCCGAATTCCTGCCCGCTTCCAGTAAGGCGACTCCGGCTCCGATTTCAAAAGTTCCGCTCGATCAGTATCAAAAACTAATTACCGATTGGTCCAGCACGTTTTCATTCGGCACTTCTGAGATAATTTACGTATCGGCCATGTCGGCTTCGTTTTTGTTGATGCTCGTGGGCACATTCGCTGCGTTGATATACGCGCGGCAAATTGCCCGCCGCATTCCGGACAAAAAATTGGCGAGGAATACGGGAATAATCATGTGGGGCTTAATTGCCACTGGAGCACTATTCGTACTGATGATTCTGTTGGCGATCATGAGCGTAATATTGTCAGCCAATCAGGCCAGCGTTGTGACCGCGGTCGCCATGATTTTTCCAGGGTGCGGCTGCATCCTGGGCGTACTCATTTTCGGGGGATGGGCGTTTATGCTGTTGTCTCAATTTCGTAAGAAATTGAAAATCGTCGGACAGCGGGCCGCTCTGCGCAGCGTCGAGTCTTCGGATGAGAGATTACATTAGAAAAATACTTGATTAGCCGTTTGTCACAAAAGCGGCATTGCCCTGCCAGATTCACCCTCGTGTTCAGAGAGAATGAATTAAATGTTCTCTCGCGAAGATACATCATCATATTTTCATGAGCAATGCAAAGCTCATTTTGATATTCAAAAATCGCGGCGTATGTTTGTACTAGTTAACTCTTACTGGTTTCGGAAGGCGGGGGGTCTGCATCAGGACACGACTGCTCGATCACACTGCAAGAGAGGGTCTCATTTTTTCGCCTGAGGCAGGCTTGTACAACAGCGATCTCTGCGTTGCACCTGGAGAACGCGCATGTTCCCTCCTAAAAAGAGACTAAGCATCGTTTTCGTAACGTGTTGCCTCATTCGCCTGGTTCCGTGCACTGCGGAGGACCCCGACATCTCTGCGTGCGGACCTGATTGCCAAGACCGTGTGACGAAAGGCTTTCACGCGGCTGAGCAGCTCGAACGTCAAGGCCAGTTCGAAGCTGCTGCCAAGCGCTATGGCTCGCTGATTGCTGAGGAACCTCGATCAATCACTTCTCTGCACGCTGCCCTGCGGGCAGGCAATGCACTGGAACAAGTCAATAAGTTTTTAGAGGCAGCGGAATTCTACCAGACAGCCATTTCCATCGCGAACGCTCGCGAAAATGAACCAAGTAGATCGAAAGCGCTCATCCTCAAGGATTACAAACGCGATGCCATGTACGCTCGCGCTCATGCGCTTGAAGAGGCTCAGCACTGTGAGGAAGCGGTTCCCCAATATCGAGAAGTAGTTCAGTTTCTCGTGGCCACAGATTCGTCAGCAAACATGGCTCAAACCAATGCCATTTTACTACAACGTGCCGCATTAGGAGCGGGCCAATGCTTGGAACAGACGGGAAACATTGCGGAGGCGGTTGCGTTGTATGAGCAAGCCATTGCCGTCGGGAATGCCCGAGCCGATACCGCCGATGGGGAAAAAGCGATAGCTATATTAGACGCAAAGCGCGACGCTCTGTTTAAAAAGGCTGATGCCAGCCAACGCCTCGGCCAAACCGAGAATGCGCGAAGTGCAATCCAGCAGCTCAAAGCTGAATTCCCCGTATCTCTCGCAGCAGTGAAGGCACATGTGGTCGAAGCGCGGCTTGATAACCGGAACCCCGCTGCTGCTGAGTTCATTGTGGCTCAGGAACTGACAGCCCAGGCAATCTTAAATCAGGCTATCGGGTTAGCAGAATCAAAGGCCGGTGGGGTAGACGCTATTCGAGGCATAACCTGCGCTGTCGGCCGAGATGGAATGATCACCGTGCAATGTAAACTGAAAAGTGGGCAAGGCGCAGAAACTTTTTGGAATCTGTGGATCGATGACCCCGCGGGCAAGAATTTGGCGAGGTTGTACGGGAGCGGTGTTTCTGTCCGAGGCCGAATAGGAACCACTAGCATGGTCACCGAAAAAGTTGCGTATCTCACGGGAGAATGGGCAGATCTGCAGATTCGTATTACCCCAGCGACAGATCAAAGCGAGTTTCTCTTCAAAGGGGAGTCGATAGGAAGACTAAGCCACACAAGTACTGGAGCCGGCGAGGTTGTGGGCCGTATACGATTAGAACGTGTTGATAATCCAGCCGCGGTAGATGGTGTTCTGGATATCGATGAGCTACTTGTCTCATCGGGTAGCACCTCTGACGGAGTGCCCTGCATTACCGAGTCATTTAACTATGCAAATGGCGCGCTCAACGGTGTTGGAGGATGGAGCGGTGGAGCAACAACTGAAATCCGGATTAAGGACGGCGCGCTTCGAATTCAGGGAGGGGCTTACGAACACTCGCTACAGTTACTCGATCAAATCATCAAAAATTTTCCCGACTCTGCTTCCGCACTTCTCGCGCTGGAAAAGAAGGGCCGTTTATTAGGAAATCTAAAACGAACGGACGAAGCGAGAGCCGCGCTCGCCGCGGTTGTGGATAGCTTGCGTCCAACTTCGCCACGCTCGGAGTTTTTTCAGACTACCCGAGTTCGGCTGAAAAGAATGGTTCTCGAGTATTTAGTTGAAGAAACCCGGCAAAAACGACACACTTCAGACCAAGAATGGGATAAGTTACGAACACTCTGCTCGGAGATTATTGAACAAGATACCCGACCCGACGATCGAGCCCAAGCTTGGATCTCGATTGCTCAATCGTTCTCTTGGCAGAGACGATACGCCGAATGCTTGCGTGTTTCCGAAGATTTTCTCGCACAGCATGATGTTAAGACATTCCCCTCGCAGACGGCCTGGGCGCAATTTTTTGCAGGCACCAGTCTTCAAGGGCTAAAACAATATCCAGATGCTCTCGCGTATTATCGTAGTTTGCTCGCTCGATCTGATATAACATCCACCAGTCCTTTAGGGCAGAAACTTTTTCCTGGATTAAAGTACCGCATCGTCAGCACGTTGGAACTGACCGGCGTGTCGACCCAGGAAGCACAGCGTACGTTTGAGGAATTGGTTCAAGCTAAAACCGGGTCTCCACCGTAATGATTGCAGGCAATTGAAGCTCGAGCGGGCGGCGCTGCGCAGCGTGAAACAATCGGCTGATTAAATCTGATGAATTCAGTTGTTGAACGGGAGGTGGGCTACTCGATTTTCCACCAGGAAAGGTGGCCCTTGCGTTCGTTGAGCCAGAACGAATCCCAATCATCGGTCAGTTGCTGGCAATCGTTCTTTCTGATTTCTTTGTGCAACGCTTTCCGTTCGCTCCGCGTCATAGCGACACCATCCCCATTCGGACAGCAGTCGCAACCATACTGAGCGGCGGCGCTTAATGAGATGATCAAAAACAAAAAATATCGTCGCATGGGTTTTCTCGCTTAGGGGGACTCGTGACCAAGCTCTTTCCCAGCAAAGGCAGGTCCAGTGCTGACGGAGGCATTCTAAACGTTCTCGCGCCGCTGTCAACGTGAAGAGGCGGGGCCGGGGGCGGTCGAGGGGAATTTCAAAAAAGGCTCCATTAATTCGATTTTTTTAGGCCCAATTCCGCTTACCGCCTCCAGATCCTGCGGCGACTCGAATACGGCCCGGGCACCATCCGGCGATTGCCCCCGGCGGTAGTCCACGATGCGCTTCGCGATCGCTTCGCCGATACCTGGTAAGCGGGCCAGCTCCGGCCAGTCCGCCACATTGGGGTCAATTCGCTGCTCGACATCAGCCACTATGGGGGGGACGATCTCGACCGAATCGCTCACCGCCAACGGAAAGAAATATCGTGCGACGATGACGTACAAAAATATAGCGCTGAGTGCCGCGTAGCATACCGCCTGCACCGGCCATGAAGCCTGCGAGTGCAAACGTGATTGCGGATCAGGCATAGGTCAGGCCCAAATTGAAAGTGGCATCTACGTGGAGCGCGCTGTGGGTGGTTTTCGTGAGGCGTTCAGGATCGCTTGTCGAAAGTCTTTCACGACTTTGAATGAGCTTTTCGGGGTCAGATCGGCATTGAGCAATCCGCCAGATGCCATCGTGCTGGTTCCGGGCCGATCGGAAAGCTCGCGCCAGGTGATGCTCTCTACAAAGGGCTTGCTGAGTGCAATGGTAAAAAATTCTTTAAGCCACCGTGCCTGAATCGGATCGCTCCAGGGTTTCCACCAGGTTCCGCCGCCCGGGCCCGACCCGTCGCCGACCGGCGCGGAAGGCACCTGCACAGCGGTGATATGCACCGGCTTGCCGAAATTGCCGAGCCGATCCAACTTTTCTGATATCTGGAACATATCCCGCAGGAACATGCCGTCCAACGGCGCTCCGAACACGATTTGCACGCCGAAGCCATCGAAGCCGATACCGCTTTGGACCACCATGTCCGCGTACAGCATTGGCGGGATCGTTCGCTGGTTGCGCGCGTAATATTCGCCCCAGGGCCGAACGATGTCGATGATGGTTTGCGAACGCGGTGCGAGCTGCTTCACCAGCGAGCCAGTCACACGCGTCAATTCCATCAACTGTTCGAACGTGAAGTCGAACGTATTCTCGGCATGAACCCCGCTGATCACCTTCCAGTGATAGACATAACTGCCATAGCGCTCGATGATGCGGCGCACGTGTTCAAAAATCAGATTACGCACGGTTTCGAAATCGGTCTCGTAAATGCCCAGCCAGTCGGGCACATGCCGCTCGTGGAAGCTCACCAGCGGGCCCATTTTGATAGGAATGCGGTGCTTGGTCAGCCATTCCACCCAGGCATCGAATGGCCGCCAGTTGAATTCCTGCTCCTTCGGCTCTACCGCGCGCCAGGATATGGGCAGGTAGGCAAAATCGAAGGCCTCGCGCAGCCGCTGCCGGTATCCCTCTGAGGTATTGGCGATATCGATTCGGCAGCCGATCATCCGCTTGCTGAAGCCGTTCGACTGGCGTCGTCGGGCGAGGAATAACTCGGCGTGAAAATGGCTGAGCTGCTCGCCGGCGTTGAATGCGACCTGCAAGGCTTGTTCGGCCAGCTTGTGTTGCGCGGGCAGTTCGTCCGTCTTGAGCGCTTCCACGAACAGATCCCGAGCCTTGTCCACCTCGGTCGCCACCGGTTCAATCCCATCGAAATCGTACAGACCCCATTCTTCGCGTTTTTGGTTGATACGCATCAGCCGGCAGCGGGCCAGCTCCAGGGGCAGGTTGTAAGGCTTGGATCGTTCGATAAGCCGGCTGGTTTCGAGCAGGACATTGCCGGAGCCGTGCACGGGGTACATCAAAGCGATGCCTGCCGGGCCCTCTGCGCGTTTGGCGCAGATTAAATGCTCGTCGCGCTGCTCAAGTTCGGCGCGCAACGGAACACCGTCGCTTCCCACGACGTAAGCGCCCGTCAGATTGACTGGGCCGGCAGTGCTGCCGTTAGGATGAATGGTGAAACAAAGCATGGGCGGTTCCGGATAATGATGAATGACAAAAATAAGTCCGGCGATTCGGCACACAATCGCGGCCGATCACAATTGCCCATTCAGCTCTATTTCCCCTTTAATCCTCGGCGTTAAATTAATAACCATCTCTCTCGTACCTTAGAGGATTGTCCACTAAATCTCAAGAATTTCCCACGCGCTGTGCGGTTCGTTGCTGCAGCGTATGGCGGCGAAGTCGCACATAGTGGGGCAAACCATCCGACCCTATCTCAATAGGCACTTCGCCACGCATCAATGGCATCACGTAATCTTTCATAGCCTGCGTCACATGATTGCCCGCGGCGTTGATAAACTCTCGCGGAACTTTTTTCTCGCCGTTGGCGACCGCCGACAGCGATGCCAATCCGGTAGTGCAGGCATAATCCGCCGGACCGTTGCCCAAACGGACCAGCGTTACCATTTTTAACGATTCACCGGCCAACGCCGCTTGCACGGCTGCGACACCACATTCATAGGCTTCGTCGCGATCGGTCAAGCTCGCAAAATGCATGGCATTTCGCTGGCAAGTTCCCAGCTTATTCGAGCGGCACTTTACGCCCACTTCTTTCTCAATCACCCGCTGCAGAAAATCAGCTACCCCGCCCAGTTGTTTGTGACCAAACGCGTCCTGGCTGAATTCTCCGCCCTGTTCCGCGATGTAACCCTTTTCATTTCGCAAGCCTTCACCAGCTATGACGACGCAACGGCCGATTCGTTTCAAGGTTTCTCGCACATCCTGGATAAAACGATCCAGCGAGAAGGATATTTCCGGCAAATAGATCAAATGTGGCGCATCTTCTTCATTTCGCTGAGCGACGGCGGTGGCTGCCGCGATCCAGCCCACGTTTCGGCCCATGACTTCCATTACCGTACAAGTGTCTGCGGTATATAAGGCTTCCGTGTCCTTGCCCGCCTCCATGACGGCGGTGGCGACATATTTAGCCACGCTGCCATAGCCCGGGCAGTGGTCGGTTTCAGCCAGATCGTTGTCGATGGTCTTTGGCACCCCAATTGCGGCCATTTCATATTTCATATCGCCGGCCAGACGGCTCACCTTGTCGGCGGTATCCATCGAGTCATTGCCGCCGCAGTAGAAGAAATAGCGGATGTTGTGGGTCTTGAAGACTTCGACGATGCGCTCGTAATCAGTGCGGTCTTTACGCAGATCTTTTAGCTTGTACCGGCAAGAACCCAATCCCGCGGATGGCGTCCGTTTCAGGCCCTCGATTACGGCGGGGTCTTCCTGGCCGAGATCGAACAAGTCTTCGTGCAGGACGCCGAGAATGCCATTGTGCGCCCCATAGACGGCCGAGAACGTATCCGAATGTTTGAGCGCGGTTTGAATCACGCCGCACGCCGAAGCGTTAATGACGGCAGTCGGCCCACCCGATTGAGCCACCACACAATTGCCTTTCATCGCAGCCATCCTGAACCCCTTACGGAGAACTTAGCGGACGGAAAAGTGTACCGCGAAGGGGGCCGTATCGGAAGGGCGGAGACACTTCCTCAAACTGAAGAGAAGTCCGATGCGATTTCCGTCAGTAGGGTGGATTGTCGCGTGGATCCTGACGTTGATGTCCAGCAGGCAGTTACCGCTCAGTTTTCGCATAAGTCTCCGTGTGGGAGAAGACGCCTGCGAAAGTGCCCGCGGAAGTGATGATTTCGCTCCGCGTCTCCAAGTACTCCGTTATTGCTCCTTCCAGCACGCTTTTCAGCGATCGGCGCTCTTGTTTACAAATCGTAATCAACGCTTGAATCAGCTCCCTATCGATGTTGGCCCTGATATACGACTTCATAAGATAAGTGTAATACATGATTTTTCGAGAGTCGATGTTTGCTCGGCGTGGGCTGGGCTGTTCTAATTTTGGAGGTTGCGTTGTGGCAGTTTTTACTTATCTTGGCATCTCCTCCGCCCGTCCTGACGGTCGCGGCTAAATGCTTGGAGAACACACCCATTTTCGGCGAGGGATAAGATGATTTTATCTTGGAGAACTTCGGCCCTGGCCGATCGCCATCGGGCACTCGGTTCGAAACTCGAAGATTGGAACGGCATGGGATCGGCATGGACCTATGCCCATGACATGGCCGGCGACTATGAGGCCATTCGGACCAAGGCCGGTTTGATGGATGTGTCCGGTCTGAAAAAACTGCACCTCGTTGGTCCGCATGCGTCCGCCATCCTGCATCAGGCGACTTCGCGCGATGTGACCAAGATTTATCCCGGCAAATCCGCCTACGCGACCATGCTGAATGATGCCGGCACTTTCATCGAAGATTGCATTCTCTATCGAACGGGGCCGAACGCGTGGATGGTTGTGCATGGGAGCGGCGCCGGTCATGACATGATCGCGCCCGCCGTTGCTGGGCGCAATGCGGCCATCGTGTTCGATGATGATTTGCATGATTTGTCGCTTCAGGGCCCTTTGGCAGTTGAATATCTCGCCAAGCATGTGCCGGGTATTCGCGAGCTGAAGTATTTCCATCATATGCCGACGACGTTATTCGGCCGGCCCGTGCTGATTTCTCGAACCGGCTATACCGGCGAACGGGGATATGAGATTTTCTGTAAAGCGGAAGATGCGGGGCTGATCTGGGATACCATCCTCGACGAGGGCAAATCGTTGGGCATTGTCGCCTGCTGTTTTGCGACACTGGATATGCTCCGGGTCGAAAGTTATCTGTTGTTTTATCCGTACGACAATTCGCAGATGTATCCGTTCGACAATGATCCGGCGGGCGACACACTCTGGGAACTCGGCCTCAACTTCACCGTCACCCCCGGGAAAACAGATTTTCGCGGTGCCGAGCAGCATTGGAGATTGAAGGGCAAAGAACGGTTCAAGATCTTCGGCTTGCTCGTCGACGGCCAGACTCCAGCCGATGCGGGCGACCTTGTCTACAGTCGCGACAAGAAGGTCGGTGTCGTCACGTGCGGTATGTATTCAACGCTCACGAAAAAATCGATGGCCTTGGCTCGGCTCGATGTGCCGGTTGCCGTTCATGGCACCAAGCTGGAAATTCGCGGCAAAAATGTGAATGGTCCGGCCATGGCACATACGTTGCCGTTCGACGATCCGCAGAAGAAGAAACGCACCGTGGCCGATTGAGATGGTCTAAGGGTCAGATATGGAATAGTCCTGTACCAGCACGAAGCGCAAGCGAGTGCGCAACCAAACACTCGCTTGCGCTTCGTGCTGGTTAAAGAGGTTTGAATGCTCGTTTCAGGAATCAAGAGCAGACCTTTGTATGACGGACTCGTGCCGCGGCCCAACGCGCAACGGCATCTGATCGTGTCCGAAGGTGAGGGGGCATTGGCTGTTGCCGATCTGGTTGCAAAAGCGGCACCAGATTTTCTGCCCCGCGCAACAATCCTCTATGTTGGGGAAAATCAGTCCGATCGGCTGCAAGCGATAGGCGCCGGTGTCTGCGACATACTTCCAACGATCGAAGTCCTACTGTCCCGTCTCGCTGATGTTCTTTCTACCGCGATGATGGGCACGCGCTTGTATGTTTCAGGCACAGAGGGCTTCATCGGCCAGGTAATTCAGCTCGCCCTCGACCACGGGATCGATCACCGTTCCATCGCCACCGAACATCGCGGCTCATTGGCCCGCCGCGTTCAGTGCGTTCATTGCAAAGGCATCACCGAGAACGTCACGACGAACATCGCCATCTGTGCTCATTGCGGCCTCAACCTGCTGGTTCGCGATCATTACTCCCGCCGGCTTGGCGCATTTATGGGCGTTTGCATCGATGCCGAAGCGCCGGGCGAGCTTCCAGCCGTTCAGGAGATCTTCCCATGAGCGGCGGGGCTCAGATCGACGTGCGGGTCAGTGCGATCGAAACCGTCGCACTTAACGTCAAGCAGTTTCGCCTCGAACCCGTTTCCGGCCTCGCGCTCCCGTCTTTTTCCGCGGGCTCGCATGTTGTCGTCACCATGTCCGATGGCGCCAAGACATTTCGCAATCCTTATTCGCTGATGGGTCGCCTCAACGAAACGGGAACTTATCAGATTAGTGTCCTTAAGACGGAGACATCGCGCGGCGGTTCCCGATTCATGCACGAGGCGGTGAAAACGGGTTCGCTGCTGACCATCAGTCATCCGGTTAATCTTTTTCCCATCGATCAGCGTGGGCGCAAGCACATTCTGCTCGCCGGCGGAATCGGCATTACGCCCATTATCGCCATGGCTGAACAGTTGGACCGACAGCGCTTACCGTTCGAACTTCATTACTGCGTGCGCAGTGCCGAGCGCGGTGCATACACGGCTGACCTGGCGGCGAAGTATGGCCCAAAAGTTCATGTCTATTGCGACGACGCGGGACAGAAGATTCCGCTAGCCGAACTTCTCGATCAACAATTCTTGGGTACGCATCTCTACATCTGCGGCCCGCCGGGCATGATCGAGTTCGCCCTGGTCACCGCGCACGCCGCCGGTTGGCCGAATGAAAATGTGCATGTGGAGCGGTTTCTTCCGCCTCCCGCCGGCGACGCGTTCAATGTCCGGCTCGCCAGATCCGGCCGAACCATCACCGTGGGCGAGCACGAAAGCATTTTGGAGGCTCTCGAAGCAGCAGGCGTAGATGCCCCGTATCTATGCCGCGGAGGCGCCTGCGGTCAATGCGAAACGGCTGTCGTCTCAGCCCAGGGCGAGTTGATCCACAACGACCATTATCTCACGCCGGAAGAACATCGTTGCGGGCAGAAGATTATGGTATGTGTGTCGCGGTTTAAAGGACAGGAACTCGTGATCGACCTCTAGGCTGTATTGTGTGGCACTGGCCTGCTCCGCCATGGCGAGCGTCTCACCGGTGTGATTTGGAATTGCCCCAATGAAATTGTCGGTGCAAAGGATTCGAACGTCAGTCGCCGTGGGATTCATGCTCAGCACCCTGAGTGGATGTTGGGCCGCACAAGAAAAAAGGACGTTGGCGCATCTGGATAAATACTTGCCGAGACTACAAAAAGGCGCGACACTTGCCGAAGTCGAGCAAGCATTCGATTCGAAGGCCACTCACGAATTCACGATCACGCATGATCACAAATTTTATGTATGTGCCAGCGTGTCCAGCGATGGTTGTAGTGCCTGGTACGCCGTTTTGAACGAAGGTAAGTTGGAAAAAATTGTCGAGCCGCCTTCGCGTCGTGCAGAAGAGGTCCGTATCGACGGGGCGAAAGTGCTAAGGACATTACCTTGGCGATCGGAGGATGAAGCTGAAAGAGTGATGTCCGCGAAGGATCTCTGCGGCCCAACTCTTCTCGAATCGGTACGCAAACGATTTCCCTACCTGCGCAACTCAAACCTGGCCGGCGGCGAGTATATTCTTGGCCCGATCTTGTTTTTCGGTAATTTAGCGGATCGCCCGGAAATGCGCCGGCAGCAGGCATTGGCCCAACGGTTCAGTGGCTTTAAGATTTCACGGGGCATGAGCAACGACGAAGTCGAGGCTATCTTCGGCAAACCATTTCGCAGGATGAAAAACGATAATAATGAGATAATCGAGGTCTTCGGACACAATCCCGCGGCATCAGCCATGTTCCCCGAGGCGAGTCCCTGGGTGGCGGTCGTTTTTCGGGAAGGGTGTGTGGATCACGTGTTCAGCCATAATTTTTTTAATAAGCAGATATATCTCTCGGACCAGAAAACTCTCGCGCTTAACTATTGTCCAACAAACTGAAATTGAGAGTCGACCGGCGCCAGTCATCTGGAGTATTATGAAGCCATGGCTCTCACCTTCAAGAACGAAACATTTCGCGACGACTTCACCTTCTCGAACAGTCCCCATGCTATCCGGCGATTTCCGTTTCCATTCCACGAAGACAAGTATATGTACGCGGTGAATATCGAGCCACATACGAAAGGGCCGCCGGGCTCAGCGTATGAATTCGCTATCGACGTGGACGAGCATTATGTCGCCGAGATGCGTGATCGCGATATTGTCTTGCGGGAAGATCCGCTTCGTTACCAGAGTCTGCCCCACATGATGCTTGCCCAGTGGGACTTGCTCGAACTTTTAATGACCTCGATGGCTCAGGATTATCCCGAGCATTTCACGCTCACGCGCGACGGTGACCATTGGCATTGGGTCAACTCACCGTTGGGCATCGATCAAAGCTTCATCTTCGGCAACCCAGGAACGCTGCCATACGAGCCGATGGAATATATCACTCGTCAGTGCCAAGGCGATTTTTGCCTGGTGGATCAGCGCGACGGCAATCTCTGGATGGACGCGGGCATCGTCACGACGCAGGCCGACTGGTCGCTCGATTTTGATCTGGGCATGAACTTCATGGAATGGCACGGACCGGTGCCGTTGGCCCATGAGATCGGTGTGTTCGACCGAGCGCTGAAGTTTTTACTGAATCTACAGCAAGGCCATCCCGTGCGCCGCCTGAACTGGACCATAACCATTAATCCGCGACTCGATACCAGTCCCGAAAATTATCACAAATGGGGTCCGGACCGCGCCACTGTCACACCGGAGAATGTCGGCGAAAAGGTTCACCTGCGCGTTGAACTGCAAGCCCTGTGGCGTCTAGGCCGTTCTAATGCGATCGTATTCTCGATTCGCTGCTATCTCATCGCCCTGCACGAACTCGTCACCATTCCCAAATGGGCCCGGCGGCTGCATCGTGTGCTCAAGAACCTGCCGCCCGAACTTGTCGACTACAAGGGTTTATCGCGCTATCGAGATACAACGGTGGCATGGTTGTCCCAATATGACGACGGTGCGCCCACGTCTCCCGGCTTCGGCCCCGAATGACATGACTCGTCAGCAAATCTACGGCTCGTGAATAATGCGCACCTTTTGCCCGGCGGCGAGTATCCGGTGATTCGGCAATGAGGCAGTGGCATAAAACCACTCCCCAGGTGTCGCGTAGTGACCAATCCGTTGCGGATGTGCCGGATCGCGCAGATCGTAGACGGTAAGGCCGGCGCCGAGGCCGGTGTCGGCAAAATAGAGAAAGTCATTTTCAAGAATTTCAGACCGTGGATGAGCCCTGATCAGACGTTCCAACGGTGTAGCTCGGCGTTCGCCGATTTTGCTGAAATGAGCGACGCTTTCACCGACGTCGGATAGTCGAAAAGTGAGCAGATCCAAGTCGTCGAAAGCGATGAGTAAATCCCCTTTCAGAATCGCACTGAGCGGAGGTTCCAGCCCTAAAGAAACTTCCAGGCGCTCACGATTTGTCAGGTCGGGCAACGGAAATAGGTTTAAATCCAATCGAACGGTTTCTGTACGACCTCGGAGAATGTTCATACCCGAGAAGCCCATTGGACCTTTAAGCTCAACGCGAGTTGAAATTGACGGCGCATCCGGATTTTGTAGATTGATAATAATCACTTCACGACGGTAGGCAGGCCTATAACCCCACATCAATACGTAAAGTTTATCCCCCTGCGCGTGCATGCGAACGATCGATTCCGCTTGAACAACCGTATCTGGGGTTGGGAGGTCGAGCCGATGAATGATCGGATCACGATCGCGAACATCAAACGCAACTGTTAAAAGTGACAAGCCTTCCTGCGCGTCGGGTGTGTGCAGCCAATACAATCTTTCAGGGTTCTGCGGCAGCCAGGCGGCCTGCACCGGATTGCGATGCGCCAGGGGTCCATTAACCACAACGCTCGGCCCCTGTTTTACGGGGTCCGACGTGGACAGGTCAAAGCGGCAAATACCGTATTGAGTGCTCTCGGGTAGGGCACCAGGATAGTTTCGACTGAGAATCAGAACTCCCTGTTCTCCATTCGTCTTTGCGTCCACGACAATGTTAAATCCCGGCAAACTTCCCGATATCGGCGAAAATGCGCGCTCGCAAGTGAGATTTGAGCGGAGCTGGAAACCAAAGGTAGCGAAGAGCAGAACGGCGACGCCGCCAAGCGCCCAGCACATCAGCCGGAGGTCCAAGTTCAATCGCCAGTTTCGGTGCACAGCCACGATTGTAGTCAGCAACGTCACCGCGCTGCTCGCCAACATCGCCGCCGCAAAAGGGACGTAAACAGCATAAAAATGAAATCCGCGGTAATCAGCGACAGTTTGCATCACTACGTAAACACTGAGCCAGCCCAACGGCGGCAACAGGACGGGCAGAAAATAAATCAAAGCGCCCGCGGCAATGGATAGGATGGCAGCATGAGCGGCGCGCCGCACCAGGCAACCGATAAGAAATGCCATGCTATAAATCAATACAATTGTGAACGTGTGGCAAACCAGAACCCCCAATGCGAAGCGGCGGAAATAGAACAGCTCAGCCAACCAGTTTGTTGGCTGACCTGAGGCCAGAGAGTCGAGATAGTCGGCTCGAATCTCTAGTACCGATTGAAACAGCAGCGGCAGACAACAAGTGATCAGAACGAAAGCCAATCCGACCATGTACTTTGTCGTCAGCCAGCGTCGTAGCGTCACCGGCCGCGACTGCCAAAACATCTGCAATCCCGGATGCAGATCTCGGCAGGCGGCAGCCACTGCGAATATGATCGCGAGCAGTCCGCCAAATCCCAGAACCATGTCCGCGGGCATGCCGGTGATGAAATATCCCCCGCGTCTTACTCTGGTGAGTCCTTCGAAAACAGGGAAAAGTAACAAGAAGATCAAGCCAGTCGCTGTGAACCAGCGCAACTCGCGGTATTCCTTCCAAATCAACACCATGATTGTATTACCGGCTTTTTTCATGGCCGCTTCCTCGATAATTTTGCAAAACCCGTTCCCGCTCTCCACAATAAAACGGCGACCAGAATAATCCGCCACCGCCAAGTGGAATCCAACTGTCCCGGAAGTATCCAGAAACTAAGCGGTGTTAGGAAGCCGATTATGGAATGATGAAAAACTGAAAACTCAATAGCAATCAGGGCGAACCACATCACCACAAGTCCGATTCCCACCAGAGCCGAACGGGCCTCGCTCGGCTGGTATAGGCTGGCCCAAATCATCCAAATAAAAGATGAAAAACTAATTGCCGTCGTTGCGATATAAACCGTCATTCCCGCATTTGAAATCACCTCTCGTTGTCCGGCGATCAACCATGTCAAAATCATGCTTGCAGTGGGTGGAACGATGCACGTGAGAGTCCCCATCACGATTTTGACGGTAAACGTGATCCAGGGAGATATGGGCAAGTTCAACAGGTTTTTCAAACTGCCGTCGGCATACTCAGCGGCCACCAGGTCCATACTGGCAAAGATAGGCAGCACCACCGCGGAAAAAAAAAGTCCGCCGATCATCAAATCAAAATCCGGTAGTATGCGGGTTTGTAAACCGATGCCGAAATAAGACAAAAGCAGCAGGGTGCCGAACGCGATCTTCCAGCGCTGCTCATGCCACTCTTTCCAGATCAGGCTGCGGAGAATTTTGCTCATCGTGTTTTCCTATCACATAAGCTTCGAAAATTTCGTCCAGATTCAGATCAACGATTTCAGGCTGGATGTGGGCTGTGCGAAGGTTTGATATCGCTTTTGCCGCGTTCTCGACGACGACCGCAACACGCTGGCCGCGCCGCTCCACATCAAGAGTGCCCGGCAGCAGGCGAATATGCTCATATGTCTCTGCCGGGAAGATCAGTCTCTTAACTTCTTCGCGAAGCTGCTCGGTCGGAGCCTGTCGCACGATTCGGCCGCGATCGAGAATTGCCACCACGTCGGCAATGGGTTCCACTTCGTAAAGCAGGTGAGAACTGAAGAAGACCGTGATGCGATTGCTTTGCAGGTGTTCAATCACATCGCGGAGGAATTCTTTGCGCATGATTGGGTCCAGACCGAGCGTCGGGTCGTCCAATATGACCAGCTCGGGCCGATGAACCAATGCTAAGAGTAATGCGAGTCGAACGCTTTGTCCTTTCGACAGATGCTTCACGCGCGTTTTCAGCGGCAACTCGAATTGGCGTACATATCTTTCCGCCAGTTGTTGATCCCATGTCGGATAGAACGGAGCCATGAAGCCGAGCAATTCGGACACGCGCATCCAACCGAACATCACCTGGTCCTCAGCCATAAAACCGATTCGACGACGAATTTCCAGCGCTTGCTTGGCCGGATCGAGACCTAGCACGCGAATTCGACCCGCATCGGGATTGAGCAGCCCCAGCAGCATGTGGATCGTGGTGGTTTTGCCGGCGCCGTTGCGGCCGAGGAACGCGAACGTCTGCCCACGCGGAACGCTGAGCGTGACCGACTCCAGCACGCGATGCGAACCGAAACGTTTTGCGACGTTGTGTAATTCAATGGCCATGTCATCCATGATGACTTCCTTTCAGTTCTTCTGACGGCTGAGGCATTTGCGCGAAGGCTTGCTCGACCTGTTCGACGACGATGGATGGATTAAGCCCTAATGCCAGCGATCGCTGTACTAAACGATCGACGTCGCCGCGGATCATTTCGGTCGATGTTTTTGTGGTGGGCTTGGTCATGTTGGCGGCGACGTAAGTTCCGTCACCATGTCGGCGTTCGAGTAAACCCTCCGCGGTTAAACGCTCGTAGACTCGCAAAATAGTGTTCTGGTTGACGGCCAATTCTTTGGCCAGCGCTCTCACGCTAAGTAGCCGGTCGCCAGGCGAAAGGGCACCGCTCACGCATTGAGTACGGATCTGATCCATGATCTGGCGCGTGATAGGCACACCGGAGGTTGTTTCGATTCGTATAAACAACAAAACGGCCCAAGTGATTACTTAACTATAACAGTATACACCCTGTTTTTGAGCCGTCAACGGTGTTTTTCGGGAAAAATGGGAAATGCGTTGGGAATTTTAAGAGGCTATTCCGGTACCGGTTCGATCACCGCACTCATCGAGCCTTTACATCGCGGTAAGCGCCAGTCGGCGCCATAGGCATGGATTTGATCGCGTTTCAATTCGGCGTGTTCTTTGGTGGTGGTTTCCACAATCACGCGGCCGGTTTGATCGACTTCCGCGGCCATGACAAACGCCTTGGTCTCATCGTGCCCAAAGAGCTTGCCCAGCATTTCAATGACGTAGTGATAAGTATGATCGTTATCATCCAACAGAATGACGTTGTAGGGGGGCTGTCGCTTGGGAACGGGTGGTTTGGGTTTGACCTGTTGTTTTGTTTCCGGCGGTTCGACCGTTACTGTTTCTGAACCGGACATGAAAAAGCTCCTGGACGGACAATTTTATGCGCCGGTGCGTCTGCTAAGACTCGCGATCTGAGCGATTAACTCACTCCCATTGATGGGTTTGGTGATGTGGCTCTGGAAGCCGGCCAGCAGTGCTCGCTCGCGATCCTCCGGACCGGCGAAAGCAGTGAGGGCTGCGGCGGGCAGCTCTGAAGGTCCTTTGCCGCGGGCTCGAAGCTCTCGAATAAGTGCGTGTCCGTCCATTCCGGGCATGCCAATGTCACTCAGTAGAAACTGCGGCCCGAATCTATCGACTTGCTCGAGCGCTTCAGTTGCGGAATAGACACACAAAACCTCAGCCTTGGAGTTTTCAAGAAGTCTTCTCAGCAGACTGCAAGCTTCCTGATCGTCGTCAACGATCATGACCCGCAAACCATTCAACTCGTCGCTTTTGGAATCAAACGGTGAGTGAAAGGTGCTGTTCTCGGCGGAAGGCAAAATCATCCTGAACGTCGCACCTCGATTCAGTCCCGCGCTTTCGGCTTGAATCGTTCCGTTGTGCAGCTCGACAATTTGTTTGACAATGGAAAGACCCAGTCCCAGTCCGCCATGCTTTCTCGTTGAAGAAGAATCGGCTTGCCGAAATCGCTCGAAAACATGCGGCAAAAAGGAAGGCTCAATCCCGCATCCGTTATCACTCACGGTGAGTTCGATGGTTGAATCGAGCCGTTGCACATTGATTTTGACCCGTCCCCCTGACGGTGTAAATTTGATGGCATTAGAAAGCAGATTCCAAACAACTTGCTGCAGTCTGGTGGAATCGCCGAACATGCGCAGCGGCTGGTGCGAATATCGACATACCACATCAATTCGCTTATCCCGAGCCAATGCCGCCAGATTGTTGACCGCGCTGCCGACGATTTGGGCCATGTCAATCCATTGTCTATCGAAGGCCAGCTTACCCGAAATAATTCGGGACACATCCAGGAGATCGCTGATCAATTGCGTCTGATTCCGCACTGCGTTGCTGATATTCCACAGCATTTCATCCAAATCCTGAGGCGAGAATTTGGCTGACTTGAGAAACTGGACGGACATTGAGATGGTATTCAGCGGTGTCCGTAATTCGTGCGAGAGCGCCGCCAGAAATTCATCCTTCATCCGATTGGCCCGTTCCGCATCCGCGCGGGCCGTTCGCTCGCTTTCCAGAAGTTGCTGACGGTGTTCTTCGCCACGACGGATCTCCTCGAGCTGGTCGCGAATCTGATACTGTCGCTGCCGGCCGCGGACGGCGGCTTTCACCGCACTGACCACCGATCGCATGGGCGCGGGCTTCTCCAGAAGTGTGACATTTCCCAGCGAACATAGCACTCTTGTCGCCGCCAGGGACTCGGCTCCGCCGCGCATGAGCACCACAATCGGCAGCTCGGACCACGGCGGCTGAGAACGAAGCAGATCCAGAAGTTCTGCGATCCGCTCGTCGGTAAAAATTTCCTCGGTGAGCAATACCGCGCCAGCTCCCTGCTTTATCTCACAATTCAGGCTGGGGATGTTCGCACAGATCACACTTTTCAAGCCGGCATACCCGAGAAGTGAGCGCGTTACTTCCGCGTCCTTGGCCGTGGGCACCAGGAGCAGTACACGCGTTTCGAGTGGGTTGCTGGCGACTTCCATTTACGCTTATTCCTTCGTTTTCTGGTTGAGCATGAGAGGTACACCCGTGAGAATGCCCTGAAACTGTGCTAAGGGCTCGCTAAGATGAATTCCTCGACTATCGAAGCGCAGTTCGCGGATACTCTCCTCGTGAGCCCCGCTGCGTTTTTTGACTACCGAAATCGCCTTTTTAATCTTCCCGGCATCTTCGAAGAAGCGCAGCAAGAGCACTGAATCGGCTAAATAGCTGGCGTCGACCGGGCTCTGCATGTTGCTTCCGATGAGCCCATGCTGGGCCAGCAGCATCAACGTGGTTATTCCCTTGCGAGCCAGATAACTCAATATTTCATGTAATTGGATGGTAAGGAATCGTTCTTCCGGCATGGCATTGAGATAGCCGTTCAGGCTATCGATGACGATGACCCGGGCACCGTCTTCCTCGACTGATTGGCGAACGCGATGAGCAAACTCGCCCGGTGAGAGTTCGGCAGGGTCGATTTGTTCCAATCGCACTTGGCCATTTTTCCTGCCTTCGGCGAACTTCACGCCAAGGGCCTTCATCCGAACTTCGAGCGTGGCAACGCTTTCATCGAAAGCAAAGATGACCGCATGTTCGCCCCGTGCCGCTGCCGCGACAGCGTACTGGGTAGCTATCGTTGATTTTCCTGACCCCGCCGGCCCGATCAGAAGCGTACTGGTGCCGCGGTCCGGCCCACCGCCGAGAAGATCATCCAGAGCCGTGACTCCGCTTTTGATAGGGGTGTGTGAAAACTTCTCGCAATGCTCGGAGGCGATGAGTCGCGGAAAAACATCCAACCCGCCGGTGACAATACGGAAATCATGATAGCCGCCGCGGTAGCGCGTCCCGCGGAACTTCACCACACGAACGCGCCGCCGCTCCGCCCCGTATTCCGGAGCAAGCTGATCGAGCGAGATCACTCCGTGAGCGATGCTTTGAAGTTGCAGATCCGAGGAATCGCCCGTGCGGTCATCGAGCAACAAGGTGGTACAGCCTCTGCCCAGAAAAAATTGTTTGAAGGCCAGAATCTGTCGCCGATATTTCAGCGAGCTTTGAGACAGCAAACGCAGTTCGGAGAGCGAATCCAGAATAACGCGTCGCGGTTTGACCCGTTCGATGGCGTCCATCACCGCTTTCGTGGTTTCGCCCAGCTCCGCCTCGGAAGAGTGATACATGGTCAACTGCGAGTCGGCGGATAGCTCCGCTTCGCTGGCGATCAGTTCGACAATCTCTACGCCGTTCAAAGACCAGCCGTGCGATTCCGCAACGGACAAGAGCTCGTCTTTGGTTTCTGAAAGAGTGATATAGAGGACGTTTTCGCCGGCTCGTGCCCCTTCCATCAGATACTGCAGCGCGAGTGTCGTCTTCCCCGCCCCCGGATCTCCTTCGAGGAGATAAAGACGGTTTGTGATCAAACCACCATTCAGAATGTCGTCGAGCCCCGCTATGCCGGTTTTCGAACGATGCGAATTAACACACAATAGTTCTGCCATAGTAAAAGTTTCTCGTAGTGGGATTTTTGCGGGCGTCTTGCCCTGAAATTCGCCTGTGGCGGGAAACTGCAGACATCGTCAATTATAGCGAAGCGGGGACGTCGCACCAGCCGCCCTAAAATTGAAACTGAAGCTTTTTGTTAATGGGGTGCTTTCGAGATTCAAATACATCAAGCATTGAAATGAAACTCCCTTTCTAAATTGAATAAAGCCATAAGTCTCTACTGCTTATGTTCTTAGGAGTGATCATGGGCTATGAGTTGAGCGCAATTAGATCCGTCACGGATGAGACGTTCTATACTTTTAAATGGTGCTGAAGAGTAAATGGTGCTGAAGAGTCGACGTTCCAGCAAAGGCCCAGTCGTCGCGATAAGAGGAGGTTGTTATGGATACCGATCAACTTCAACAAAATACAATCTGCGTCGGTGCTTTCAAGACACTCGCGGAAGCCGATAACGCCATCCAAAGACTCTTGACGTCGGGTTTCGAGCGGGACCAGATTACTGTCATGTGCTCGGATCCGGTCAAACGACACCATTTCGACAATGTTCCACAGGAGCAACTGCCGGGCCCAACCGCTACCGCATCAGCGGCCACGGGCAGCGTGGTGGGCGCGCTGCTGGGAGGGGCAACTGCGATAGCCGGACTAGCCACGGCGGGCGGCGCTCTGGTGGTCGTCGGCGGTGGAGCCCTGGCGGCCGGCATTGGCGGCGTGTTGGGCGGGTTTATCGCCGCGATGATGGATCGCGGAATGCACAAAGATCTCGCCGATTATTACGACCAGGCCGTGACCCGAGGCCAGATCCTTGTCGCCGTTGAAGATCATTCCGACAACCACATCTCATCCATGGCCCGTGCGAAAGAAATTTTTGTTCTGGCCGGGGCGGTACCCGTCTCTATGCCTGAAAGCGTGGAAGACCCCGTGCCGGAGCACCAAGGCACATAAGTTCGAGGAGCAGATCAACATCCAGCTTATGGTGCCTTTTGAGTAGCTGGGGGTTTGAGCGGAATCGGTCCGAATGTCGGGGCGGCCATATCCTGTTCGTCGATCAAATTGCAATACGGATTGGTGCCGTAGCCGTACCAGAGGTTTGCGCCGTCGGGAATCGGTTGGGCGGATTGGCAGATGATGTTGTCGGGTTGTTTGGGATCCACCATGACATCGAAGAATTCGCCGACGACTTCGCCGGTTTTGGAACGCAGGCTGAAGCCACTGATGTGTGCGGCAGGTTTCAGTCGGCCGTTGACGCCGGTGAATGTGACCCGGACGACACCGGCTTTGCCGTTTTCAACGACTGCGGATTTGAAGTGAATGCTGGGTGCGATTGGTTTGTTGCCGAACAACTCGTGATCTGCCGCCAGCGCGAATCGACGTCCGAGTCGTTTGAGACCTTGAGTGCCGATGTGGATGGTGTCATCCAGCTCCAGGTCGACGGCGGGAATGGTGACCACGCCGGGGATGTCTTCGCCGAGCCGCCGCTCATCCTCGCGGACGGCCGACCAGGGTTCTTCGGTGCGATTCATTCCGAAAACACGTCCGAGCTGAACCAGGTAGAACGGCAAGCTCGGGTCGCCGAGATCATTGCGCGTCGCTTCGATAAGTCCGACCATCTTTTTGTAATAACCGGCTTGGCGTTCTGCATTGGAATCAGATTCGCCTTGATACCACAGAACGCCTTTGACTTTACCGCCAACCGTATGAACGCGATCCAGCATCGCGCCATAAAGCGATTTTCCGCCCTCGCTCTTCTTGGCCGGGTCCCATTGGTCCATGCTGGTGCCGCCGTGCGCACAAGGTAAGAGGCCGATGGGCACTTTGGTACGGGCGTACAACTCTTTGGCAAAAGGCAGGCCCAGGCCGGCACCCTTTGCGACTGGCTGGCGCGGGGCATGGCGGATTCTCTCGATGTCTTCGGGAGTGGCATTCGGTGTCATTAGCAGATGCTGCACGGCGTTTGCTGATTCACTCAGCCGATGCAATGGTTCTTCGGCGATGGCCCATTGGTACCGTGATTCGAAAGTATGCACCATCGGCGAGGGCGGCTCGACATCGATCATATCGCCGATGCCTTGCATGTTGGATTGACCCGCGAGAATCCAGAGGTCGCCGACGAGAACATCAGTGACTTTTGACGATGCGTGTCCACCGAGGTCGAATTCGATCGTGTATGGTCCGCCCACCGGAACGCCCTTTAAGAGCCCTGACCATTTGCCTGCTTCAACCTTACCAATCTCTTGCCAGTCAAAGTTGTTGAGCGGTTTGCCATCGCCTGTAACACGAGCACGAACCATCCCCTCTTTGCCAATGCCGCCGCAGTGTATATCTCCGGCGTTTTTGCTCGACCGTTGGATGACTTGATACGGAGCGGGAGAGGTAACATCTGAATCATCGGCAGCAAGCGTTGAATGGGTGAACCAACCCGTAGCAATGAGTGCGACGAGAGTGCATACAGTGTTTCTGGAATGCATGATGAACCTCTTCATTTTATTGATCCCGCGCTTGCGCTTCGGGCTCTGATTATTTCGCGTCGAAATCAAATACACGTACGCTGGCCCATTTTTCCTTGTGCTTGGCCACAAGCTCGTTGTGTAACGGATGATTGCTGTACTCGTCGTGCCCGGCTTTGTCATTGAAGTACACAACAAGGCCGACTTGATAATCGGTAACATTCACATCACGTTGCAAGCGCGTATCCCGACCGCCGGCGTCGAGTTTCTTTACCGCTGGAATCTGTTTGAGCCGATTGCAATCGCGGATGAATTCCTCAATCTGTTCATGGGTCACTTCGGGCTTGAAGGTGAAAAACACGGCATGCACGAATTTGGGATTATCCGAAACGTGCTGAACGGACGTGCTTGAACAAGTTGTAGTCTCGGTCGAGGCGCAACCTGCGGTTAACAGGCCCAAGGCGAGATAGACGATGTAAGCGTGTCGGATAAATAACTTCATATTCATGTCCCTTAGATGATGAAATGCCTCGCAAATCCGCGCCCTCGGCTGAGTGCAAGCCGGTGGCGGTTCTTATACAATCGCTGCCCGGGAAATGCCAGAATTCACGACAGGACAGAGGCCGCTACTTGAATGGAGCTCACACAATGAAGTATGGAATCGCCCTGTTCCTCGCATTAACGCTCAATGCGACGGCCAACCTGATGATGAAATTCGGTGTGGAACGGCTCAAGTTGTCCGGCGTGTCGATGCAGCAAGGACTGGTTCCGCTCGGCACCGCGATCGTGAGCAATTGGGTACTCATGCTGGGACTTTGCTGCTTCGCCAGTAACATCGTTCTCTACACTTTCGCCCTTAAAGGGTTCCCCATCAGCATCGCCTACCCGATCATGGTCAGCGGCGGCTTTGCCATCATCTCGATTGTGGCATGGAAGTATCTCGGCGAAACCCTGACCCGCACACAATGGGCCGGTGTGGCTTTGATTCTCATTGGCGTATGGGTGGTGGCGCGTGAAATGCGTGCAGCGACTGGGGCTTGAATAGAGTTTATTGGCTAATCTGCGTCATCACCGTTGCCCTTCACATCGCGACATTCTTCTTTTTCACCGGTGAGCAGACTGAGAATTAGTATACGGAAGGCGTCGGTCATAGGTGGTGTTTTGCCGGTAAATCTTTGCCAGGCCAAGTTAGCTTCCTGGGCGGCGAATTCGTATTCCTGAGTGGCTTCGCGAAGATAAATGTCCTTGGCTTCCTTCAGGGCGCCTTTGTATTTTGCGTCGACTTGATCGATGCGATAACCAGTCCACCACGCTTTGAAAAAGGAACCAATCAACGCCGACGCCAACGCCGTGGCCAGCGAAACATACTCGCGATGTGCCCCGGCCGCTTGATCGTCCAGCCAATGTCTGCTGAAGATCGCTCCGACCAACGCATAAGTGAAGCCGCCTAACGCAAAAATCTGCAACCCGCCTCTGAGAATGCCGCCTAATCTCTGAGTCTGCACAATGCGCTTGAAATTGAGATCGCGCTCTTGATCGGCGGCTTGAATCCGCTGCGAGCGTTCCTGCTGACGCCGAGTCAGACCAGCGGCGAAGCTGACCGCGGTCATGAGCAGTTCGCGGAGGTATTCGCCCTCACGGCTATCTCGCGAAGTTGCTTCAATCGCGGCGGTGAATTCCTGAGAAGCATGCTTGGCCGCCTCCCGCAAGGTGGAACCGAGCGCGGGATTGTCAGCGGCTACAAAGCAGAAGCCGGCCATGATGGCCTGACCCGGTCCGCGGTCGATCGTAATGGTTTTGGATGATGAGTCGATTGACGTGCTCATTACATTCTCATGGAGTTAGATAAAGTCAATCGGACCGATGGCGGGGATGAGATCGGCTTCGTGGCCGCGTTGCAGTAATTCCTGTACGGCACTGCGGCCCAGGTCGCCGTAATCGAGCGTCCATTTATTGACATACATGCCCACGAAGCGATCGGCCAGTTCGCTGCCCATGTCACGGGCGTACTTGAGGGCATATTCAACGGCTTCCGCGCGATGGTCCAGGCCGTATTCAATGCTGCGTTTGATGATGCCGGCGATCTCATGCATGTTGTCGGTGCCGAGGTCGCGACGAATCGCATTACCGCCGAGCGGCAGTGGATACCCTGTTTCGTCATGCCACCACGCGCCAAGATCGACGAGGCAGTGAAGCTTCTGCTGTTGGTAGGTGAGCTGGCCTTCATGAATGATCAGGCCGGCGTCGGCTTTGCCGGCGGCGACGTGATCGATGATCTCGTCGAACATGACCACTTCGGGAATAAACGTGTCTTTGCCGAGCAATAAACTAAGGGCCAGAAACGCAGTGGTCATTTTTCCAGGCACGGCAATTTTTTGCCCGCGAAGCCTTCGCCAATCCATCGGCTCGCGAGCCACCAGCATCGGTCCATAGCCATCCCCCATGCTCGATCCGCAATTGGTGAGCGCGTATTTGTCAGCGACATAAGGATAAGCGTGAATACTGATGGCGGTGATATGCAACTCGCTGCGCAACGCGCGTTCATTGAGCGTCTGAATGTCCTGCAAAACATGCTCAAATGCCCAACGGCCAGGATCGACCTTGCCCTTGGCCAGGCCATAGAACATAAAGGCGTCGTCGGGGTCCGGGCTGTGACCCAAAAGGAGTGAATTCTCGATTGCTAAATCCGACTTGGGCTCTGGTTTAATGTTCATTCTGAAACCGCGTATTCAACGGAGTGTGGATCATCTACGTGCTTGGATGCGTCAAGAACTTCCAGGCCAACGATATTACCGTCCTTGTCATAATCCAGAATCACACCCGGCTTGTCCTCGTCGCTTTCCTCGATGGCGACATCGCTGAATACAATATCCAGCACGTCGGCTTGACGATCATAAATCACTTTCATCTATGTTCTCCAGTATAATTATCGATTCAGTGCGATCAATTGCTCGATTTCCGCTTGCTCGTTGGTCGCTGTAATCGTGCAGCGGTGTTCGCTGGTTTCACCAGGTTGCAGGGTTTTGAACCAGCCGCGTTCGCGGTCTTTGGGCCGGCCTTCCACGCCCGCGGTCATGGGTTCGAGAGCACCCGTGTATGAACCGTTGGGACCCCAGTGCTGCCAGTTTCCCAATCGCGGAAAATCTTTTTTCGGAAATTCGATTTTGACGCCGAAGCCGCGTTTCTTGTTCAGCACGCCGCAAAGGACGTTACCTTCTGCATCCGCTTCGGGATCGATATAGCTGAAGACTTCGCCGGTCCCGCGATGTGACTCCTGCGGCTGCGGTGCGGAACGGTAATCGGATTTATTGAACCACGCCGCATCCTTTTCCGAACGGGGGATCAGTTTGCCTTTGTAACAGTAAGTGCTGACTTCGGGCTCGAGCAGCGGGAAACCGAAATTGATGTGCAACAGCCAGGCATGGGGCACAGGTTGATTGTCTCGATTGATAAATTGGTCATAGATTCGAATAGACGGCTCGCCAAGTGTGCTGCTGATCGTACGGCGCAGTTCAACATTCGGTCCAAAAACGCGAGCACAGCGGATGATGCCGGTGATGTTCATCTCGAAGCGGCCGCGTGTCGGATCAGGGTTGGTGATGAACTCAATAATCGCAGGGGTGTTCGAATGCGTGCCGTGGATGCCGTAATCCTGGCCGTCTTCGGTGAATGGCGAGCCGGTGTTCAGTGGCCCGCAACTGACTACCAGGCCGCCATAAAACGAACGTAGCCATTCCATGCCGCGGTTGTAAGCATGCGATGGGGCAGTGATTCCGGTCAAAGAGTGCCAGGTCAGCGACTGACCGAGAAATTCCGCGTCGGCAATATCCAGGCCGCGATCGATCACGACTTTGTAGCGGAGCCCGCCACCGGTATTGACCCATGCGATGCGCACGCCTCGACCAGGCCCGTTATCGAGCACGGAGGTTTCGATGCCGCCGAGTTGACTGGCGTTCTCGACTGGAACATTGGCGAAACGATGCGATTGGCTGGTGATGGGCGGCTTGGGCATAAACTCCTCCGAAGATTGTTCGCATTCTAAGGCGGCTCATTGTGCGTGCAACCGGCGGCTTGCCATGCCAAGGTCCAACCTCTAGCATCCCCGACTACCAGAGACTCTGATCGGAGGAATTTATGCTCGCGGAATTAGATGCCTTAGTCATTGCCAGTCGGTGGGTTCACATTTTTTCGGTGATCGTCGCGGTTGGTGGTACGGTTTTCATCCGTCTGGTGCTTCATCCGGTGGCCAAGGCAACCCTTCCGCCTGAAGTAGGCAGCCAGTTCAGCCCCAAGCTGATCCGCCGTTGGGCTTATGTGGTGCACACGTGCATTCTGCTATTGCTCCTCAGCGGCACCTACAACACCATCGTGCAATTCCCGCTCCATAAAGGCCAGCCGGCTTACCACGCCATCTGGGGCGTCAAGATCCTGCTGGCTTTGGCGCTGTTCTTCATCGCAATTGCCATTACCGGACGAAGTGCCGCTTTTGAGGGGATGCGAAAGAAACGGCCACAGTGGATGGCGGTGAATATCGTGTTGGCCGCTATTATCGTGCTCCTCTCCAATATTCTCAAAAATCTCCCTCACGTCTGACGTTCTTCCGTCTTTATTTAAGTATTTGTGGTAAATATGTTTATAGGATTTCATCGATGCTTGCCAGCTTGAGCTTGGCGAGTCTCGAAGGAAATTCCAGCAAAGGTGCAACCTCGTCCGAAATTAACTGTCCAATAGGTTAAGAAAGCTGCTCGGGCTGGGTAACCCGAAAGGGTGGGCCCGGGCCGCTTCGGGGTTTCGGAAGAATACGGGGAGTTGTACCGTGCCAGTCTATTTGCATTGCCCACATTGTGACCATCCACAAATTGTCGCCGGCCCTAAACGCGGGAAGACGCGTTTCTGCAAGCAGTGCGGCCGCGCCTATCAGACGTCTCAATCGGTCCGGCTGGTCCGGCCGGTGGCGGCTTCATCCATCGCCGAACTTCGCGCTCAGTCGAGCGCCCACCAAGGCGTCTACGTCATCGAGGCGTAATCCTCTTCCACAGGCATAATCGTTCTCGGCTGTGCGCCACTGCCGTGTCGGCGGTGCTTTCCTTGCTGCCCATCGATAGTGTTGCCGCCCGCCACTGGCGAATTCCGGCACAATCCACCACAATTCCATCTGTCATTTTTATGAGGTGCAAGTTATGGCAGATCAGCAAGGGCGGATTGAGTCGGACAGCATGGGCCAGATGTCGGTACCCGGCTGGGCATTGTGGGGCGCGCAAACTCAACGCGCGGTCGAAAATTTTCCCATCAGCGGTTACCGATTTGACCGATCGTTCATTCGGGCGATGGGTCTGATCAAGCAGGCCGCGGGACAAGTCAATCAAGACCTGGGCTGGCTCGATAAAGAACGTGCGGCATGGATTAACGCCGCCGCGCAAGAAGTAGTCGACGGCAAGCTCGACGATCATTTCGTGCTCGATGTATTTCAAACCGGTTCCGCTACCAGCACGAACATGAACGCGAACGAGGTGATTAGCAATCGAGCCATTCAACTGGCCGGCGGCAAGGTCGGTTCGCGCGAGCCGGTACACCCGAACGATCACGTCAACATGGGTCAGTCCAGCAACGATGTGATTCCCACAGCGATTCATGTGGCCGCGGCGGAAGCGCTGCAAAATGATTTGCTGCCCGCGTTGGAAGCGCTTGCAACGAAGCTTGGAGAAAAAGCCTGCAAGTTGTGGTCGGTGATGAAAATTGGCCGGACGCACTTGCAGGATGCAACGCCCATTCGCCTCGGTCAGGAGATCAGCGGATGGGCTGCACAAGCCAAGTTGAGCGCGATGCGTGCGACCAAAGCCGTACGGGCATTGCGTGAACTGCCCATCGGCGGGACTGCCGTCGGAACCGGCATTAATACGCATCCTGAATTCGGCCAGCGAATGGCAGCCCGTTTAAGCGAGCGCACCGGCATCGATTTTGTCGAAGCACAAAATCATTTCGAAGCCCAAGCCGGCAAGGATGCGCTGGCCGAAGCGAGCGGTTTCATTCGCACCATCGCGATTTCACTCACCAAGATTGCGAACGACATCCGCTGGTTGGCCAGCGGCCCGCGCTGCGGCATCGGCGAGATCACCATTCCCGCCACGCAGCCCGGTTCGAGCATCATGCCCGGCAAAATCAATCCGGTCATGAGCGAGATGCTCATTCAGGTTTGTGCACAAGTCATCGGCAACGATACAGCCATCACGATTGGCTGCCGCGACAGCATTTTCGAGCTGAACACCATGATGCCGCTGATCGCCCGCAATATTCTGGAATCGATTCGAATGATGGCCACCGGCGTCCGTGTTTTCACAGAGCGGACAGTCGTAGGTTTGGAAGCCAACACAAAACGCAGCCAGGAATTAATCGAACAATCACTGGCGATGTGCACGAGTTTGGCCCCCGCGATCGGTTACGATCAAGCGGCTGCAATCGCGAAAGAAGCCTATCAATCAGGCCAAACAGTACGCCAAGTAGCTCTGAATAAGGGCGTCCTTTCCAAAGAAGATCTCGACAAGCTTCTCGATCCCGTGGCCATGACCGCACCATCGACAAAACCCGGCAAGGGCGAAGGCGGATAATGAAAACAGACATGGAGACTTGGAAACAAGGAGACGAGGAGATTTGGATCAAATAAACGAATCACAAGATATGCCCCTCTCCCAGTCTCCAAGTCTCCCGGTCTCCAAATCTGCATCCTTCCCGCTCGGCATGCGCTTGCGCGACCGCCTCTTTCCAGTATTGACCGTAAGCATTGCCTTCCTGTGGGCCTTGGGAACGATGCGCGTGGCGGAATATGTCGGCTCGATGAATACCGCCCGTGCACTCGCAGCCATAATGGCGGCGCCGATGTCGTCAGGTTCGTCCATGTCCTCTTTTACAAGCAATATTCTGAATATGCAGCCGAGTCATCCAACCGCTTCTCAAGTACAGGAACAGCGGAAACTCACACAGCAGATCACAACAGTCGAAGTGGTGGTTTATGTGTGGAGAGTGGCCATGCTGATTCTGGCAGGCATACTTTGGATGCTGTCTCTGCTATCGGTCATCACCGGGCGTTTTCGCTTGTGGCACCTGTGTGCGGCATTTCTGATATTAGCGAGCACGCTGGGCACCTTGATCGGATTATGGCTGCTCACGCGTCCTGAATGGGGTGGAATGCCGCCGCTATCGGTGCTTTCATATATATGTGTCGGAGCCGTTCAAGCGGCATACGGCATGATTTTGCTGATTGCGTTCGCGCGAAAACCGTCGTTCGGACGTGCAGTGCGAATCAGCACAGTGGATCATTCAATACACCCGGCGTAGTCACAGGAGTGCGTGATGCCGGCAACGCCGCACATCGAAAAACATTTCACCGCCACAGAAACGGTGCGCGACGTGGTCATCGGCATGTCTGACGGACTGACCGTTCCTTTCGCATTGGCGGCGGGTCTTTCTGGTGCGGTCGCCTCCAGCGGGATTATTGTCACGGCGGGATTGGCGGAGATTGCAGCCGGATCAATTGCCATGGGCCTGGGTGGATACCTGGCGGCGAAAACCGATCGCGAGCATTATGAATCGGAACGGCGGCGAGAATTTGAAGAGACCGAGCAGAAACCGGACCAGGAAGAGCGCGAAGTGCTCGATATTCTCACCGAGTTTGGCCTCACGCAGGATCAGGCAAAGCCGGTATCCACGGCACTTCGATCAGATGTGAACCGCTGGGTCGACTTCATGATGCGGTTTGAGCTCGGCTTGGAAGCTCCTGCTCCGGCCCGTGCTCGCCGAAGTGCAGCCACTATTGCCGGCTCTTATGTGATGGGCGGATTCATCCCGCTGGCGCCGTATATATTCATCGCCCAGGCATCTTCGGCGCTGCTCGTTTCAGTCGCGGTGACATTGGCGGCATTGTTTATTTTCGGCTACATCAAAGGGCGCTTTACCGGGTTGAATCCTCTGAAGGGTGCGGCCCAAACGGTGGTGATCGGTGGCTTAGCCGCTGGATGGCATTTCTGATAGCCCGGGCTGTCGGCGGCTGAGGCTCGGTAGGAATCTTTATGATAATCGCGCAAATCAATGCAATGCCCTTGATGGTCATCGCCTTGTGCGTATTGGCGATTGCATATCGCTATTACAGCGCATTTCTCGCGGCACGGGTGATGGTGTTGAATGACGCGCGGGTCACGCCGGCGCATCGATTGAATGATGGGCACAATTATCATCCGACCAATAAGTGGGTTTTGTTCGGCCACCATTTCGCCGCTATTTCAGGCGCAGGTCCGCTCATTGGACCGGTTCTCGCGGCACAATTCGGGTGGATGCCCGGTTATATCTGGTTGCTCGTCGGCGTGGTGATCGGTGGGGCGGTGCAGGATTTTGTGGTGCTGACCGCATCGATGCGCCGCAATGGTCGTTCGCTCGCGGAGATTGCCCGGCAAGAAATCGGCACCTTCGGCGGGACTGTTACAGCCATCGCTATTCTATTTATCGTCATCATCGCGCTGGCCGGCTTGGGAGCGGCGGTGGTCAACGCACTCTCTGAAAGCTCGTGGGGCGCATTCACGATCTTCTGCTCGATCCCTATCGCGCTGTTCATGGGCTGGTATATGTATATTTTTCGTAAAGGCGCAATTATTGAAGCGTCGGCAATCGGCGTGATACTCATGCTGATCGCTGTATGGGCTGGACAATTCGCACAGACGCATGCGTGGGGCCAGCTTTTTCTGTTATCGCGCAATCAAATTATTATTGCCATGGCGGCCTACGGTTTTGTCGCCAGTGTCTTGCCGGTGTGGCTGTTGCTGTGTCCGCGCGATTATCTCAGCGCATTTATGAAAATCGGCACGATTGGGGCATTGGTGCTGGGCGTGATCATCGTTAATCCAGTCCTTCATATTCCGGCAGTATCCGAATTCGCGAGTTCGGGCACCGGGCCAATCTTCGCCGGCAAAGTCTTTCCGATGGTGTTCATTACGGTCATGTGCGGAGCCATCAGCGGATTTCACGCGTTAGTTTCAAGCGGCACCACGCCCAAAATGATCATGAAGGAATCGCACGCCCGCCCAATTGGCTATGGCTGCATGTTGATCGAGAGTTTAGTAGGCATTGTCGCCCTCATCGCCGTTGCGGGGCTGGACCCGAACGACTATTACCTGATCAACACGCCGCCGGCGAAAGTTGCACAATACAATTTTAAGGCGGTCGACTTACACGATTTGGAAGCTGAGGTCGGCGAACATCTGCAGGGCCGCACCGGCGGTGCGCCCACCTTGGCGGTTGGCATGGCCCGTATCTTTTCGAGCATTCCGCTGTTGTCTGACGGGAAAGTGATGGCCATCTGGTATCACTTCGCCATCATGTTCGAGGCCCTATTCATCTTGACGACCATCGACACCGGAACGCGCATCGCCCGTTTTTTACTGCAAGAATTCTTAGCGAAATTTACCTTTCTCGGTGGTTGGGTTCGTAACTTCGACCGCACCGATTGGTGGCCTGGTGTTTTTGTGAGTTCGTTCTTAGTGGTGCTCGCGTGGGCCGGATTTTTGTGGAGCGGCAGCATCGCCACCATCTGGCCGATGTTCGGCATCGCCAATCAGATGTTAGCGGCCATTGCGCTGGCCATCGTGAGTACGCTGCTTATTAACGCCGGCCGAGCCCGATATTGTTGGATTACGCTACTGCCGATGTGCTGGGTGCTGATCACGACCACCAGTGGTGGCATCACTCAGATTCAGCTTCAGTTCTGGCCCGTGCTTAATCAGTCCGGCGCGAAGTTCGCGGATGTGTTCAAAGCGGCCCTAAATACCGCGTTGATCGGTGTGATGATTGCTTGTGCCGCTTTGATCGTCATTCAGTGTGCGCGCCGATGGCTGATTGCACTCCGTGTTCCGCCGCCGATGAGCATCCCGGGCGTGATGCAGTCAGAACAATTGGAACCCGCCGTAAATCCATGATGTGTGCCACTGCTCTTAAGCAGTGGTCTTATTGCGGATTCAGCTTCAGCACGATCGGTTCACCGCTGGGTGTGACCACGTGGAAACTGAACGCCCATGAAGCACTGCCGTTTAATACCTTGCACAAGATTTTATTGACGCCGGCCTTGAGATGCGCCTTGGCTTGATCTTCATCGATGTGTAACGGACGCCCGGACTGATTCGCATGCACTTTTTGTCCGTTCACCCAAACCACGATGCTGTCATCACTCCCGATCTTGAGCACCACATCTTGCTCTTTATCAGAAACGACTTCGCAATAAGCGTACGCGCCAACCGATTCCTTTGCGGCAACAGCCTTCTCGAGATCGACAGCGCCCTCAGGGAGCGGCGAATGATATTTCTTCCATGAATAGGTGGTGTCGCCAATTTTTTCAGACGCTTGCAGATCGATCTTTTGCTCGGGGAAAAAGCCTTTTTCCCACATCGAATCACCCTCATTCGGAAACGGTCCGATGACCCACCAATCCACAATGAATCCGTTGTCACGGGCCGGATCGATATCCACACCCAATTCGTGCAAGCGGGCCAACGCTTTGTTGGCCACGTCCTCACCCGGCACCCACTTGACGGCGGCGGTCAGTACTTCAATGATCTCCGCTTTACGATCATCGTGTAACTGAAGCGCCAATCGAGCGGCAATCTTGGCCGCCACGGCTTGACCATTTCCGTGAGCGATCAATGGTTCGATGATGGGCAGCAGCTGAATGTCATTGGCTGCATTGGTTCGATCCAGCCCTTCGAGTGCCTGTTGCTTTTGTTCATCGTTCACTGCCAACCGGATGGCTTCGTTATACATTTTACCGGCCGAGTCGCGTTCATTATCTTCAATCAGCCGCGCGAGCCGCAAATAGGCCGCAACGGCCGCTTCGGTCACTGGAGCCGGACCTTGCTTCGCCGCTTCGAGCAAAATAGGTGCGACCTTCGGATCATCTTGATGCCCGATGCCCAGTAGCGCTGCAGCGCGGATATCATGATTTTCGTTTTTCGATTCCTTGGTCAGGAGATCAACGATATCCGCATGTTTGCGGCGACCGATCACGCGAAGAAGTCCGCTCTTTTTGGCGTCGGGAAAATCCTTGTAAGCCGCGAGCATTTTGACCCTTACTTCGTCACCTTGCAGATGCGTTAGCGCCTTGCCGGCTGCATCATAGTCACCGCCCGGCTCGCCCTTGAGCCCTTCGATCAAAATGTCCGCACTATCTGGCGTTTGCAGTGAACCAATCGCGGTGAAAGCCGCGGCACGTATGGCAGCATCCTTATCTTGGGTCGCGTCTTTGAGCACCGGCAATGCGCCGACGTCCGCGCGTCGGCCTAATGCAACCAGCAGCGTGACCCGCGCGGGGGATTCATTCCCGGCGGCTTTGGCAATTTCTTTTGTAGCCGCTTCACCGGGCATTTGCGTGAGCGCTTGCTCAGCCGCATCGCGCATCGGCCCGGCCTCGCCTAACGCTTTGATCAAAACCTCGACGCCACTTGCGATCCCCGCCTTTCCAATCGCACCAATCGCCGCCAGACGAACAGATTCATCTTTGTCCGTTGCCGCGGTGACGATTATCTCGGCAGCTTCTTTGCTCATCGTGTCCCGTCTCTCACCGAGAACGTCGAGCAAGCCGACTTTGGTGGATGTTTCGCTTACCGTCAACTTCCTGGCAATATCCGTAGTGCCCGATTCACCCTTGAGCATGACAGATGCCTGAATCGCGGCGGCCCGAACGCGCGGATTTTTGTTATTCACTTCATCCAGGAGTAATGTGGCCGGATCGGATGTGCCCAGTCGGCCCAAACCAAACATCTGCTCGCATTGCTGATTCACAGTCAACTCGAGACCGGCCATCATGCTGATCGTCAACGCTTCCTCAGCAGGCTCGAGCAATCCGGCCTTGTACAGCGTATCGCTGGAGCGCAGCAGGAGCGCCCCGGCGTTTTTGCCGTCTTTGCCCAAGGCCTCACGAATGGCTTTGTAGGCATCTTTATCCGGCGTGCGAGCCAGCGCTTCCAGAGCGGCATCGCGAATTTTTTCATCGGGCGACAAGGATTGTTCGGTCAAAGCGACAACCGCGTGCACGCTCGCTTTTTGAGCGAGGGCGTCGATCAGCGATATGCGCCAGGGAACATCGTCCGTGTTCATACGCTCGGATAAAGCCTGGACAGCCTTCTTGCCGGGAATGCGAATTAATGCCCAGCGAGCCATGTCGCGAATCTCGGTATCATCCAGCGCGTCGGTCAAGGCCTCGACCGAATCATCGTCGCCAACAAAACTAAGCAGCGTGCAGATGGTTCGGCGAGTTTGCAGATCGTGCTTCGCTTTCAATTCGCCGATGAGGGCTTGAGCGACCTTTTTTTGGCTATCACTGCCGGCAGATTTATGGACGATTCGAAACAGCGTGTGGTCAGCCATTTTGTGCGCATTTTGCTGATCGTGCTCCCACACACCGATCAAAGCCGGAATGGCTTCCGCGCCGTCCTCTATCAACGCCTCAGACGCTTTGATGCGTTTATCCCGGTCGCCGTCGGCCAATTCCTTGATACGTGCATCGTCGGCCCCGATCGTTTCAGCATGAAGCGGCATATGAATGAACGCGACAGCAAGGGCCGCCAATATGAACGATTTCATGAGCAATTCTCCGATTTTCTCTCCCGGCGCGCCGGGACTCACTTCTCACTTTTCAGATTTTCCAAGGATCGCGATACGGCTTACTCAACCACCGCCGTAACCCCTCGTCATTGGTGATATCTTCTTTCACTGGGTCCCAATGGACTGTTTTTCCCGTTCGAATGGCGATGTTGCCCAAATGACAAACGGTGACTGAGCGGCAGCCGATCTCGACATCGGTGATGGGGCGTTGCCGTGTTTTGATGCAATTCAACCAGTCGCGATGATGTCCGGGACTCTTGTACAGGTGAATCTCGCCCGCCCCGAGCGGCTCCTTCTCGATATCCGGATCGCTCACTTCTAAAAATCCGCGATCGACGTGTACCCAGCCGTCCGTCCCCTGGAAAAACGCGCCGTGTTTTTCGTCGCTGCCGGTAATGAGGTAAACACCATTGGCATACGTGTGTTTTACTTGGAATTTTGTAGAAGTATCGTACAATCCCTCGGTCGGAAATTGAGCAAAGACAGGCTCAGACTTGATCGGGCCGGTATGAGACGCACCAATGCCCCATTGGGCGATGTCATTATGGTGGGCGCCCCAGTCGGTCATCTTACCGCCGGAATACTCATAGAACCAGCGGAAATTGTAGACACATCGTTGTGGGTTGAAATCGACGTAGGGTGCAGGCCCCAACCAAAAATTCCAATCCAGGCCCGGAGGTGGCGGCGTATTCGGGTCATAGCCGCAGGTGGGGCCGCCGCCGATACCCGCGCTGGCCCACAACAATTTGCCGATGCGCCCATTCTGTACATATTCGCATGCCCTGCGGAAATTTTCTTCCGACCGCTGTTGACTGCCCACTTGGAAAACAGTGCCATTGCGACGGGCGGCATTCACCATGGCCCGCGCTTCGCGAATGGTCAACGACAGCGGCTTTTCGCAATAAACATCTTTGCCCGCCTCGCACGCATGGATGGCGATGAGTGCATGCCAATGATCGGGCACAGCGATGACCACTGCGTCGATGCCCCGCCTTGCCAGCAACTCGCGGTAATCGTTGTAGCCTTTGCAGTTGTTGCCGATCGTGTTCATGGCCGCCTGGCGATGTTTCTCGTAAACGTCAGCGACGGCGACAATCTGAACATCCGGCATGCCGCGAAACACCCCGACGTGCCCGCTGCCCATTCCCCCGACACCGATGTGGCCGATGGTGAGCCGCTCGCTCGCCGCCGGTTTGCCTTCAGCACCCAGCGCGGTGCTGGTCAGCATGTAAGGTGCGGCGATAGCTCCGGTCGCGAGGCCTGCTCCTTTTTTCAGCAAACCGCGCCGCGTGAATGTATTTTTGTTTGTTTGCATGGAAAGTCCTCCGCTAGTCCGCCCCTGAAAATGAATTCGCTGCTTGCCGATGGCGCGATTGGCCAGCGAAGCATGTTAGCGGGTCTATTTAAAAATGGAAGAAAACGTCTAATTTAAGAAGAATTGAACCGCCAAGGCGCCAAAAAAGAACAGATTTTCTCTTGGCGCCTTGGCGGTTCTTCTCTCTTTTGATTGTCTAAAACAAACCGATACGAACCAGATCCGGGTCGCGCCGCGTGAGGGCATCAGTGAGTTCGTCGAGGTTATCGTAAAAGACGTCTACACCGACTTGTTGCAGCAACTTAGGAACGGCCAGACCAGTGCGCAATCCAACTGTGCAAAACCCCGCTTCGCCGGCGGCATAAGCCAGCGGCACCGAACCAACCACCGCCAGGTTAGAACGATGGCCCGCCTTCAACTCGCGAAGCGCCTGAACGCGCCGCTCGCGATCCTGTGGCAACGCCCGCTTCTGATCGAAATGCATCCAAATATTCAAGCGATCCAAAGTCGCATTGATGCCTTCACGATTCTCGCACAGCGTCACCAGATGGCAAGTGCCAAGTGCTTTCAACACGCGCAAATTCTCATCCGCTTTCTCTTGCGCCTCGTCCATTGCCATCAACTCGGTGCCATCGATTTTCTCAGCGCGCAACCGTGTGTATTCCGTCACCTGGTGCGACTTGCCATATTTCACCATCATTCCATCCGGCGCCGCCGTCCGCACCAAGCGCCAGAACTCATCCTCCGCCGGTCCTTCATATCCAACCGCCGTCACCGCCGCCTTATGTGCCGTCCAATAGCGTGGTCGCACATTAATGACCGGCCCTTCAAGCTCGATGATAGTATTAAGAAAGCCCATCGATTTCTCTGCGCCTCAGCGCCTCCGCGTTTTGCTTTGAATTTAAATCATTTTGAACAACATCCATGTCCCAATAATACAAGCCGGCACACCCAACGCGACACCCAATTTGCCGAGTAGTTCTGTCTTCCAACTTTGTATGCCGAGGGTAATGCCGAGTATGCCTGGAACAATGCCAACGCCTGCCCAGAAGCTCAGTGGAAGGGCAATGATACCGCAGAACAAAGCCCATTGCGCACGAGTCGAGACTGCGGATTGAAGCTTGAAATCGTTACCCTCCAGCGTGAACGGGAGTCCGCAACGTTGGCAATTGTCCGCGTTGATGGGTGATTGCGACTGACAGCGCGGGCATTCAATAAACAGTGTATCGTTCTGCGTCTGCACGATGCGCGGAGCCTGCTCGCCCGCCGCCGCATAAGCATGAACCGGAACAGGATTTTCGTTCTCCGCCGTAGGGTCCGCATTAGTGCGCGCGAGACCCGTGGACAGATCCATTTCCGGAATAATGAATACGCCGCCGCAGCTCGGACATTTGCCCCTATTCCCGCTCTGTTGGGTCGTCGCTTCCAGAACCGATCCGCAGCGCAAACATTGAAAGCGAAAGCTGCGTTCAACTGCTTCCCGATTCACCTCATCTCTCGGCGTAGGCGGCTCAAACGGCAAATGACACTCCGGACATTCCACCGCCTGGCTCAACTGCTCCCAGTCCGCCCGGACCCGCGCGCCGCAGTGCGGACAGTTGAATTCAGTGCCATGATCGTCAGATGAGAGGGCAGCCATACCTTGGATTGTAACTTATTTGAACCCATTGTTCTTTCTGCTTTTCTTCCTTAGCGCTCTTCGCGCCTTTCGTGGTTCAAACGTCTTATTTCAACTACAATGAAATGATAATGCCCAACGAGAACTCAACTCGATTATTTGGCGAGCGCAAACGCGAAGGCATCCGCGCGCTAATGACCGGCCAGGTCGGTGTCGACAAAAAGCCTTTCATTGAGGAAATCTTCAAGATCGCCCAGTCTCGCGGTAAAGAAGTCGTGGTCTGCAACGTTGGCGACATGATGTACAAAGAGGCGCCGGATGTTGTCCGCGGGCGGATTTTGGATTTGCCGCGGTCGCGGCTGGATGGATTGCGACGATCGGTTTTCAAAGACATATTGCGGATAGCCGAACAGGCTGAGAATGTGCTGGTCAATACGCATGCGACATTTCGCTGGAAACACGGACTCTTCCCGGCATTCGATTACGACCAATTGGTTGCTTTCGATGCCGATCTGTACTTCACGTTGGTGGATAATGTGGATACGGTGCACGAGCGGTTGGCCCGCGAACATGATGTACCGCACTCGCTCAAAGACATTCTGGTCTGGCGAGAGGAAGAAGTGCTCGCGACTGAACTGATGGCCGGTATCATTCGCGGGTATGGATGTTTCTATTTGCTGGCTCGCGGAATGGAACATGATACGGCCGAATCGGTTTATCGGCTGATGTTTGAGCCGCACCGCCGCAAAGTATACCCTTCGTTTCCGATGACGCATGTTATGGATATGCCCGTCGTTCTCGCGGAGATCGATCATTTCCGCGAGACGCTGGCCGAGCATTTCATCACGTTCGATCCGGGCGATGTTGATGAGAAGCGCTTGCTATTTGAGGCCGGTGCTGCCACCCAGCGTGGCGAGAAGAGCGTCAATCTGCAAGTGAACGGCCGGCAGGTCGAATTCTTCGTCGATCAGATCGCCGCCGTTGCCCATGACATCGATAGTCAAATTTACGCCCGCGATTTCAAGTTGATCGATCAATCGGACATGATCGTCAGCTACATCCCGGAAATGCCTGGCGGCCGGCCAGGTCTGTCCAGTGGCGTCGAACGCGAACTGCATCATGCCTACGAAGCGACCAAGGAAGTGTACGTGATCTGGAAGCCGCAAACCGAGCCCTCCCCATTCATTACTAAGACCGCTAATGTCGTGTTCAGATCCGTCGAGGAAGCCCTCAATCACTTTCAAAAACGCGGCTACATTCAGGATTATCAGCTACGTTTTGAATGAAACACAATTTCAGCCGATATATAAAGAGCCGCGGGCTTGTAGCCCGCGCGGCCTTACGAAGGGCTGAACGTCACCAAAGGGGTAACCCATGACCCAAACCGACTTGGCATCCAAAATCGAACATACGCTGCTCAAGTCGGAAGCCACACCGGTCATGATTGATCGACTCTGCGACGAGGCACGGCAATATCAATTTGCCGCCGTTTGCGTGAACCCGATCTGGGTTGCACATTGCGAACACAGATTAGAGGGTTCGAAAAGTGTGATTGCGACGGTGGTCGGTTTCCCGCTGGGAGCGAACCGAACCGACATCAAGGTAGCAGAGACGCAGCGTGCGATTAATGACGGCGCGTTAGAGATTGACATGGTCCTGCGCGTCGGCGATCTGATCGCGGGGAATACCGCGCTGGTCTGCGATGATATTGCCGCGGTAGCCGATGCGGTGCATACCGCCTCTTCTCGCCACGAGCTGAAAGTGATTCTGGAAACTGCCACGTTGAATGAAGAGCAGATTCTACTGGGTTGTCTCTGTGCGGCAGAAGCCCGCGCTGATTTCGTCAAAACCTCCACCGGCTTTCATCCCGCCGGCGGTGCCACCGTCGAAGCCGTTCGACTCATGCATCAACATTCGCCAAAGCTCAAGATCAAAGCCGCCGGCGGTATCCGAGATCTCGCCAAGGCACAAGCTCTCCTCAATGCAGGCGCCCAGCGACTGGGTTGCTCGGCTAGCGTTCATATCATGAACGAATTGAAACTGTCCGGAGAAGCACTTTAGTTCTTATAAGTTCCAAGCTAGTCCACGTCGCATTCGGACAACAACTTTTTGTAAGCCTCACGCGCGTGATCGTAAGCGGCTTGGCAGGCGGCGCGCTCGGATTCACGGAGACGGGTGGCTTCTGATTTCTGCTTCCAGCATTGATCGACGCCATCCAGACACCATTGCACGCTTTTGCGCGACGCGCGAATCGGTTTTTTATCAACAACGACATAGATCGGATTGGTGTGCGCTGCCGCAAAAATGCGGGCTGCGACCCAACTGCTGCGCTGGATGTCGATATCGAACTTCAAATCCTGCATGGCGCCGTCGGCTTCGATCTCCTGACGGGCAACGCTCAAACCATTGACGATAATTTCGACGGGGACTTTTCGCGTATCGCCAATCCGGGCGCGTTCCACATACCAGTAAGGTTGTTGATCTATTTTCCAGCCCCTGGCTTCTGGAAGTTTCTCAGATAAATAAGCAGCGGCTTTTAAATTGATCGTCACCTTCTCCGGCTTGGCGAGATCAAGCTGACTATTCTGTGTACCGAGCTCTCGGTCATTGACCTTGAAATCGATCAAGTGAGCGAGGCCTTCGGAAATGTACGAGCGGCCCGCCTTGATGGCATTCATCCAGGTATCGTATTGCAACTTGCCATCCAGCTTTGTGTACACCCGGCCCATGCCGACGCGATTACTATAAATGCACGGGAAATCGGTCTCGCCGCTGAGCCGCGCACGATAGCCGGCATTATTGGTGTGATACCAGATATTCAACTCATATGGCCAAGGGGTGTCGGCAGCGGAAATGAAGTCGACGGCGTCATGCGTCACATCGACGATATACTCATTCGCCCCGATGCCGTCATACGGCGGAATTTCCATATTCGGCAGATCAGTGGCTTTCGTGTGCAGGCCCCAACCGGAATGACTAAAGCCGACAACGGCGCCCTGCTTTTTGCCCCATTGCAGAATGGGCAAATCCCAGGTCGGCCATTCACCGATCCGCTTCGTTTTCGTGCCTTTGAAATGGCCCTTTTCACTGCCCATGGCCCAGTCGAATTCGCTTTCCTTCTCATAGGTAAAGTCATCTTCTTTCAAGCCAATCAGGCATAAATGCCCGCAGAAATCGGATGGGAATCCCGACACTTCGATGTCATAGCGCATGAGGGTATCGGGCGTTGAGAGCGGACTCTCTCTACCTTGAAAAAATTGTTTCTGGAAGTACCAGCATGGCCCCCAGGTGAGCACGCAGCCGACGTCCAGGTTCTCGCCGACGATTTGCCGCATCATGTCCTCGGGTTTTACGCCTTGTTGCGGGTCGGTGTAGTGCGAACAGCCGGCAGCGTGGACATGATGATCGCCGGAGAACCAGCCCATCTTGGCAGGATGGATCCAACGGCGCATTTCAAATCGCTGAATTTGATCGGGCGCATCCTCATCGACAGTCATATGTCTGCTCTGCGTGATATATTCCGGACCGCGCGTGTATTCGACAATAAAAGAACCGGCCGGCAAGGTGACGCTCTCGCCATCGGCTCGATAAATCTGCGGATGAAAGAAGAAGTCAGGGGCCAACCGCTTGGCCTGCGACGGATAAATCCGGCCCTTCTCATCGCGAATGATGAAGCGGCCCATGGTGGGTTTGCCATCTTCGTCCAGAACCTGAAACTTCACTTTCGCGCTGGGTTTTGCATGGAAAAGAATGGCGACATCGCTGCGAAATCCCAGATCTTGCGTGCCTTGGCCGACGTTGAACCCGATGGTCGCTTCTCGATCGCCGGCATCACGACTAAAAACCTGAAGAATGCGATATTCGAGGCTTAGCCCTGATAACTGCTTGGTCTGTGGACGCTCACCATACATATTCAAATCCAGCCACCGATCACGGACGTCCGCCGGCGTGAGCTTCATCTCGGGTACGTGATTCCGATCGGTACGGTAGACGTTTTGAGCGTTGGAACTTTCGGCCTTGAGTTCGGCGGTGACGCTGGCTTGATTGTTCACCTTGATCAAGTAAGTCCGCCAACCCTGCTCCACCAGTTCGGGGCGGACGGGGCCGACCGCAGCCTTAACTCGGCTTTCGGGGTTGATCTGGATACCAATCAGACAGTGCGGATCGAGAATCTCCTGAACCGCGCTCAAGACCTCCGGTCCGTCCGTACCCTCGCAAGCCTTTGATAGTTTCGTTTTCTGTTCCGGCGTGAGCAGCGGTTCGCCGATGTTGTCCAGCGTTTCCACGAGTCGCTTGATTTGTGCGACCAACGGCTGGAGTTCGACGCCGGTCACCAAGGGAAGATTTTGTGGTGACTGCGCCGCCTTGTCGGCTGGCTGAGGGGCGGCGATAACCGACCCGATACCCACTGCAAACATCGACGCGAATAGGAATAATGAACGTGGCTTCATAGTTCCAGCCTCCAAAACGGTGGGATTTTCACAGGTCGCCACGGGCGACTCGGGCGAGCCGATATGGTACGAACCGTGTCTGTATCGAGCAAGCCATTGTGCTGCGCCGGGGACCGGGGCCGGGGGGCGAGCGGCGAGGGAAGAATATATGAAGACCGCATTTTTGGGGTGGCAACGCGGTTGTACGGGTTCGTTTGGTTGTGGGATTGAATCGCCAAGACGCCAAGGCGCCAAGAAGAAGAGGCACAGAAAGTCGAAAACCGAAAATCGAAAGTCGAAAGATGCACGGGTTCGTTTCGCAGGATTTGTTTTTTGATTGCGCCAAGGTGGTTTTCTCCATCGGCACTGTAAAATAGGGCCACATCGGCGTCCCTATTCTCTGAGAGAACACAAACACTGTTCCGCAGAATGGAGAAGCTTCGAAAACCGCGATCGGAGATGCGAAGGGATCCAATACGGACTTAGCCATTTCATCCTTGCCATTTCGGGATTGAATAAGCAGAATGGGTTCGGCGGCAGTTCCCAACGCAGAATGACCGCCAAGAGAGCAACGAGATGAGAAAACGCGATCTATTTGTTGCGATATTGTGGGCGTCGGGTTGCGCTGGCGTTAGCTACGGTATGGCCACGGCGGAGATAGGACCGGACAGCGTCCGGGGGCATCCGACAACTTCGCAACCCGACTGGCCTGTTGGGCTTGTCGAGCTTCCTCGACATGAATCACGTGTTTATTCCTTTTGGGAGAACGGCGGGGAGCGCTTCTATTTCAAAGCCAGTCCCAATCAGATGAACGAGTTGATCCTTCTCTTCTCGAAAATGCGAACGCGGGATCATGAGTTGTGGATTAAGGACCGAACTCAACAGAATAAATTGGTGGGTAATTCAATCAATTACAATGTGGCTCTCGATCATATTGGAGGGATTGCGCGATATTCAGTTCGGCAGCTCGACAAAGCCAGTACATACGAACCTAAGCTGACCATCTATATCGATCTGCCCGCCGATCTGGCGTTGGCGGAACGCATCAAGCTCCCGGACAACGTCATCGTGAATAATGAGATCGCGAGCTTTCCTTTGAAAGGCAAGGCGACCAAACCAAAACGTGAAACGTGGTACGCTCGGATCCAGTTCAGTGATCAGACAGCCGCGGTGGATTATGAGCATGGCGTATCCACAAAGGTTACTCTCTGGGAGAAAGACATCCAGGACGGAATCCTGCTGGGAAGGATTGACAACAAAGGCAACTTCGATGCTCCTTTCTCTGAGAAGGAGATCGCGGATCTCAAAGCGGGCACATCATGGCTTACTTTGACGGTGGGCAACTGGCTGAGCGAGGCGAAGAGGGATCATCCGAGACTGAATTGGACGAGCCTCTTGCGTGAAAATATGACGGTTCAACCTGTCACGGTCGTGAAGCCCACGTTGTATTACGGGAGAATCATGTATGAAGACGGCTCTCCCGTGTCTTCTGGGAGGGATCTATCTATTGATTTCCGCTATGCCGGCAGTGCCCACGTCGAATCTGACGGTTATTTCAGGGTCTGTTTCACAGACGATCAATTCGAAAAGGCCAAAGCGGGCAAAGACCGAAAGAACATTTACATACCGAGTGGGGATAACACGGCTACAGCCCGCTTTGTATTCCCGGTTTCGAAGCTGTCTCAGGATAAAGAGAAGGCCGGCGTGGTCAGCATCCCTAGATGAGGTGTCGAAGGGGTTCTATGACAGATGGAGCACTGGAAACGGGACTGATTGGCGGCGTTGAAAAACGCGAGATCAGGATTGTCGACTACGACACGGATTGGCCCAGGAAGTTTGAGATGCACGCCAAGATCATCGCCGACGCCCTCGGCGGGGCGGCTCTGCGAATCGAACATATCGGTTCGACATCCGTACCTGGATTGGCTGCCAAGGCCGTTATTGACATTCTTGTCGTCGTTACCGATTCGGCGGATGAGTCCATCTATCTAGGGCCTTTGCAATGCGCGGGGTATGTCCTACGGGTGCGGGAGCCGGATTGGAATGAGCATCGGATGTTCCGCACTTCTGAAAAGGACGTGCATGTTCACATCTACTCGGCCGGCTGTCGTGAGATCGAGCGAAACCTGACTTTCCGGGATCGCCTGCGCAGAAACGTCGACGACAGGAGCCTCTACGAGAAGACGAAGCGAGCGCTGGCCATGAAAGCGTGGTCCGACATGAACGAATATGCGAAGGCCAAGACAGAGGTGATCGAAAACATCATCGCCGCAGCTCAGACAGCGGGTGAAATCTCGCGTTAGTCCCATTTGTCCGCGAATTCCCATACTCATTTCTCGCTTCATCAAGCATCGATCGCGCCGAAAAACCGCGGTTTGGGAAGATAGGTTTCGTTCGCCATCTTTTTTTCAGATTTTTTTACAACCTTTGAGAGCGTTTCCTCTTTGTTAAGCTGGGGGGATATGCAGAACCATTGGCATGGCTGCCAATACTGATATCAAGGGTGCGCTCAACGATCGGCAGCAAATTTCGGCGCAGGGGTCGGACGTTTCTCCGCGATGCAATCTCTCCGGCGTGCTAGCCAACAAATCTCGTGTCTAGAATATCGCAGTGCAATAGAGAATGTTGCAGACACTGATTGATGAAAGGAGAGAAAATGATAACCACCTTGCTTATTCCGCTATTGTTGACTCTCCCGGCTGGGACTGACGAGAAACTACGGCCCCTGTTGGACGCCATCTGTGAAGTTGAGACGGGCGAGCATCCCGATGCTGCGAACGCTCAAGGCGATGGGGGACGGTCGCTGGGTCCCTACCAGATCTCCAGGGCATACTGGAGGGACAGCGGAGTTCCTGGTCGGTATGAGTGGGTTCGGGACCAAGCCTACGCCGAGCGAGTCATGATCGCTTATTGGCAACGACATTGTCCATCGGCTCTCGCACGACATGACTGGCAAACGCTTGCACGCGTTCACAACGGAGGACCAAACGGTGCGCAGAAGTTGCAGACCATCAGCTACTGGCGGCGAGCGAGAGAGCAATTAAGGTGACGACTTTCGCCGATGGCTTGAACGCGTTGTTCGGTGATCGCCGCCTGCGAATAGGTTCGCATCATTCTGCATCAAAAAGCCTTCGGCCTTCTTCCTGCCAAAGTACGATGCCGAATTGGCGGCTGGATGCCTCGAGGCTCTTTTCAGACACTGCTTGCTAAGATCGCTCGAAATAACATCTTACAGTCCATGGATCGCCCCAGACATTAACTTTGGCGATCTGGCATGGCAGATGCTACCCATATCACTGGATAACGAGGCGGTTCGATTTCGTGCTCGTATCCAGGAGGTACTCATGGTTGCCGACATCACAGAACCTCGTGTGGACAAGACATCAAATGATCTTTCCGCTGTCATGTCCGCCAAAGATGTTCAAGACGCTATTCGTGCGGCTTTTCCATTTGAGGGTGATCTGCGAGTTCGCCATCTCTGGTCGGGTCACGGCGTCGCGCGATATCGCGCGAATTGGTTCCGTCAAATGGATGACGGGATGAAGATCGTCAAGTCCTTGTTCCTCGGCATCACGAAAACAGAGAACGGTCTGGTTGCCCGTGACGAGACTGCCGTGAAGTGACGGGGGGATGGGTAATGGCTAGCGTGATAACAGATCAAATTGATGCGTGCTGACTCATAGCATTCGCCTTACATATTACTTCGGCTTGTCTTTGTTCTTCTTGAGCAAGCCGCCGAAATCTTCCGAAAGCTTCTCTTTCCAGCACAGTGGGATCCGAAGCTTGGAATTCACGTGACTTGAAGTCGCGGC
>JADMIO010854431.1_pt1 | contig 46767 bp, 48 predicted proteins | sample 8958161 | NCBI WGS metagenome assembly JADMIO01 (sample SAMN16585339, study PRJNA669376) | soil metagenome | isolation source: Crop rotation soil | place: USA: Cullars Rotation, Alabama | collected 2011
CGCGACAACTTGTCCACGTGGAATTCTAAGCTTAGGATCCCAATGTGCTGGAAAGTAAACAACCCAACACCAACGGTTACAGCAGGCGGGCCCACCACGTTTTGTGCAGGGCAAAGTGTAACCTTTACGGCCAACACGTATGCAGGAGTAGTGCAGCAATGGCAAAAGAACAGTGTAAACATAGCAGGAGCAACAGCGGCTACTTACATTGCTACCACAGCAGGCAGTTACCGTGTACAGCAAACAGCCAATGGCTGCAGCAAGTTCTCATCAAAGAAAACAGTAACAGTAAACTGCAGGTTGGGGCAAAACGGGGAAGAGCTATACGGTGAAGAAACAGTCAATGCAATAACAATGGATGTATATCCCAATCCGTTTGCAGATAAGCTGAACATAGAAATAACATCACCCGTAACAGAACAAACAGAAATAAAGGTGATGGATGTGTTGGGTAAAACTATGTTCACTCAAACGATCACAACAAATACTGCTACAGAATTAAATGCTCAATTACCCGCAGGCATTTATATGATCAATGCAAATGTTGATGGACAGATGAAGACGGTGAGGGTGGTAAAAACAAAATAATTATTTTTTAACGCTCTCCTATGGAGAACCTGTTCTCAGTGTTATATCAAAGCGTCAGCATTGTTTTTATTCTCTGCAAAATTTCCTCTGAATAATAATCCGGTGCGCATATGTGACATTTCTTTACCTCGTAAAATTGCTTTGGTTCGTTAGCATTGTCAAATATTTTCCGTCCCATATAAAATGGAATTACATGGTCTTCTATACTATGTATTACCAGCAGTGGTTTATGATAATCTTTAATGGATTGAATAGCTGAATAGCCTTGCTTCACTAAAATTCTTCCGATAACAGGAACCTGGTGAGCTGCTATATCTTTGGGAGAAGAAAATCCACCTTCAATTACAGCACCCGCTATTTCATTTTGGCGTTTTGCTGCAACTACAGCTGCTAAATGCCCGCCAAATGATTGACCGTAAATAATTACTTTGGTATTTTTTACGTCTTTTCTTTCTTTAATGTAGTCCATTGCACTTAATGCATCAGTAAGGGCATTTTCCCTGGTAGCTTCTCCTTCAGAAAATCCGAATCCGCTATAATCAAACATGAAAATTTGAATACTGTCTCTTATAAGCGGACTTATTGCTTTAAACTGGCTCAGTAAAAAACCTGCATTACCATGTAAATGCATTAAAGTAATTTTAGCAACGCTGTTTTTGGGTTTTAAGAGCCAGCCATTGACATTATTGCCACTATTACTTTTAAAAATAACACTTTCAATTTTAAAGCCAATGTCTAACGTATCCCTTCCGTTATTTGTAAAAAAAGGTTGGTGATTGACTCCATTAAAAAAAACTGCTATCGAATCTTTTTCTGTTTTAATAGTTGCACTCTTTAAACCGACAGGAACTTTGTCAGGCACCAGGAAGCTTTTATTAAAACTACAGTCTTCAAAACAAAAAATTAAAGTAATTAAAAATAACCAATGTTTCATTTTCATTACGTATAAAATCTTTTAAGCATTTCCAAAATTACAGAATGCAATCAATCTCTTTTAACAACACAAATTAACTGAAAGTATTTAATTCAATCCTACCTTAAGGGAAAGGGGAGGGAAGTGAATTACTCTTTGCATCTGAGGCTTCAATTGTATAATTGTTCTTTAGGTAAACAGGATCGTAACAACAGCTGGTTAATATTGGAAATATTTTTCCCAAATTGAGATACATTGAGTGTAATATAGTTCAGCTTTTAAAATTTTTTAACCATTTAACATTTTGTAAATTACATTCTTATAAGAACTGCCGTAAAAGGAGTATTTCTGGCACAACTCATGATAAAAAATATTTAAAATTAAAATTATGAAACATACTATAGTTGCCATAGTTGCATTATTAGCAACCTCATTTTTTAATGCCTGTAAAAAGGATAATGATGAAACAGGAGCTTCCAAAGTTTTTATCAGGATGACAGATGCACCTGCCTCTTATGATGCAGTGTACATTGATCTGCAATCCGTGGTCATAACCGGTGACAATGGAAATGAAGTAACTACCAATGTTAATGCAGGCATTTATAACCTGCTCGATTTTTCAAATGGTTTAGATACGCTAATAGCAACCGGCTCGCTTTCTTCCGGCAAGCTTGAGCAGGTTCGGCTTATCCTAGGGCCTAATAATACGATAGTGGTGAACGGTACCTCATATCCGCTCAGCACACCCAGTGCCGAGCAATCAGGACTAAAACTACAGGTGCATCAAACATTAACACCCGGAGTTGATTATGCATTATTGCTCGACTTTGATGCATACAAATCCATTGTACAAGAGGGTAACGGTCAGTATAAATTAAAACCTGTTATCCGTACCATTGATGTGGCAGTAAGCGGTTCCATTAAAGGAGCTATTTTACCCATATTGCAAAATGTACAGGTAAGCGCAACAGATGGTGTTAATACTTATTCCAGCGTTACAGATGTGAATGGTAAGTTTTTAATTAAAGGAGTGCCTACAGGCACATATGCTGTTACCATTACACCTGTAATACCACTGCAGCCTGTGACCATAAATAATATTGTTGTCACAACAGGAAACATTTCTGATGTGGGTACAATTAATTTATAGAAAACCTCATTAAATTCTTAATCATGGAAAGGGCATTTCACTTTACATTTGCATTTCAATTTTTCATAGTTGTGCCATGATCGCTAATACGTAAGTACCCAACAAAAAAAGCCCGCCATTTCAGGGCAGGCTTTCAGTTGATCCTGATAATTTATTCGCTATTGATTTTTCACAATGCGAATAGTTTTTACAGTATCATTTTGTTTGGCAGCAACAAAATAAATTCCACCGGGTAAATATTCTCCCAATGAATAAACTGTGTTGGCATTGATGAATTGCTCTGAAATTATTCTTCCTGCAATATCGGTAACTTTAATATTCACCGTTGCATCATTGCTACTGTTTAAAAGGAGATTTATTTTGCCATTAAACGGATTAGGGTAAGCGGTTAATTCCATGGAAGCGGTTTCATCGGCCACTTCGCCATTTCCAATTCTGCAATTAACTGTTACTGTAAATGTTTTTGTTTTGCTGGTGCCACATGCATTGGAAGGAGTACACAATACTGTTCCTGAGGACGAACCCCAGGTAGCACTGATGGATGTGCTTCCCTGTCCTGAAACGATGTTAGAACCTGCAGGAGTAATTTGCCATATATAAGTAGAAGCTCCGTTGGCAACAGGAATAGAAAACATATTATTAACTGAACCTGCACACAACGCTGCAGGCCCTGAAATGGCAGCAGCTGTTTCAGGTTTCAGTGTTATACCTACTGAGCGAACTAAACCCGTGCCGCAACCATTAACAGCAGCTACTTCCAATATTCCTGATGTTCCTGTACTATTCCATTGTACTGATATTGTTTGAGTGCCTTGCCCTGTTAAAATAGTACCTCCTGTAACAGTCCAGTTATAGCCTGTAGCCCCGGAAACAGAAGCAGCAGTATAGGATTGTGAAGTAGCACAAACCCCATTCAGTATACCGGCAATACCTGAAGGCCTGCCGGGAGTAGAAGTAGCCACACCGGTGCACTTTGTTAAGCTGGTAGCACAGCCACTGGTGGCATTTACGCATATACTACCCGATGAAAATCCGGCTTGGGGTGTAACGGTAATGGCATTGGTGCCTTGCCCTATAATATTTACATTGGCAGGAACGGTCCAGTTGAAAGTAGCACCGCTTATATTGGTAACAGAATAATTATAACTGTTTCCAGGGCATAAATAAGTAGGCCCTGTAAGATTGGTGATAGGAAGCGTTGAATTGCCAATGGAGATAACCGTTTTACATTTTGGAACAGTAGCAAATCCGCAGTTAAGCCTTGCCGAAACACAGATAGAACCTGTTGTGTAATTACCGGCAAAGGAAACAACAATGGCATTGGTGCCCTGTCCTGATGTTATACTAACTCCTGCTGGCACTGTCCATAAATAATCATCAGCCCCGGTAATGGCAGCGCATGAATAACTAACCCCTGTTTGAGGCACACACACTTGCGTTCCACCAATGACAGAAGCAGGTACGGATAACGACCTGCGAATAAATTTAACACGAGGTTGGCTTACACAACCATTGTTAATAGCCTCCACCCAAATGTTGTATCCTGAATTGGTAGAGGGTAGTAAGTTTACGCTGGCAGTAAGTCCGTCCACAGGACCGTTAAATGTTATGGTAGGATTCACAGCATACCAATGATAGGAAGTAGCTCCCGGCACAGCACTAATGGAAACAGGCACATTGTTAACCGGGTTACATGCCTGTGAAATACTTGTAACAGTTCCGGGCTGTGCAGGTGTAATATTTACTGTAGTTGTAATAATATTAGAGGTAGCACTGCCACAAGCCGCTGTTACAACACATGCATAATTACCTGAAGCAAAAACCATGTAATCGGAATTGGTAGCACCGTTTACAGGGCTGCCGTTTAACTGCCATTGATAGTTGTAGCCTGTTCCTGTTTGTGCACTTAGCAATAAACTATCGGTATCACAAAATGTGGTAGGGCCATTGGCGGTAATGGTTGCAACAGGGCTTATACCCGGAGATAACGAAATTATATTGCTGGTTGCCGATGCACAGGCGTTGGTAACTATGCATGTATAGTTTCCGGCAGAAGTGGCGGTATAAGTTGCATTGGTTTCTCCGGGAATATCGGCATTATTTAGCTGCCATTGATAAGTGTAACCTGTACCCGCATTTGCATTAATAAGCACATTACTACCGTTACAAATAGTTGAGATGCCACCAGCCGAAATACTGGCAGTAGGTGCAGCGCCCCCGGTAATAACAATCTGGTTTGATATACTGCTACCGCAACTATCAGAAATCAGGCAGGTATATGTTCCGGCCTGGTTAGCCATTATACTGCTATTCGTTTCTCCGACTATATTAGTTGCATTAAATTGCCATTGAACGTTATTACCACAGGAAGTAGTGGCAATTAGCGGTACTGATTGTGCTCCGCAAATGGATGTGCCTCCGGTAGCTGTAATAACTCCGGTAGGAATACTGTGCACCGTTACAGCTATAGTATTTGTTGCCGGTCCGTTGGGGCAGGCAGTTACTAAACTGAGTGTATAGGTTCCACTCGTTTTTGCATAGATTGAGGAAGAATTACTTGTAAATCCACCAGGGCCTGACCATGAATAAGATGATATTGCTACAGGATAGGAAGTACTGAGAAGTATAGAGTCAGGGCCACAGACGTATGAAGACGGTGCTGTTGTAATTACAGGATCTACGTTTGAGGTTCTTAATCCAATAGGATTTGAAACAACAGTGGTACATGCACTGGAAATAAGACAGGTATAAGGCCCGCTGAAATTTGTTGCTACAAAAGATTGACCGGTACCAGACATATTTACTCCGTTCAATTGCCATTGGTAAGTAATACCCGGGCCTGAAGCTTGCGCTGTAAGCGTTAGCCCTCCTGAAAAATATTTACAATAATCATGAAATCCGTTTGATGTTATTACGTTGGAAGGGACAATTGCAGAAGCAGTAATAGCCACACTATTTGTCGTCACTGTTCCACAGGTTGCTGTAATAACAGCGTCATAACTACCATCAACATTGGTAGAGTAAACTGTAGTTGTTGCACCGGGAATATTAGTTCCGTTCAATCTCCATTGTACACTTCCGTTTGCACCCGTGGCAGCAAGAACTACCTGTAATCCCGAACAAACATTTGCTGAAGTCAGTGCTTTGGCAACAGCATTATTGGTAGTACCGCTTACGGTTACTGACTGCGATGAAGAGTTTCGTGTACAACCCTGGCTGTTTGTTACGGTTACTCTATAGCTGCCTGCTGTCGTAACAGCATACGATGGATAGGTAGCGCCTGCAATTGCAACACCGTTTTTCAGCCATTGATAGGTTGCACCTGGTGTTGTTGAAACATTATAAATGGCCCCGCTTCCGTTGCAAAACGGAACAGTACCGTTCAGTGAAAGTGTGGCTGTAGGTTGTGGCACAACAGTGTGTACTGTACTCGCAGTATTGCTACAGCCGTTGGCATCGGTCACAATTAAAGAATAGGAAGATGAAGAGGGGCTACTGGGCGTTGTATAGCTGGATGATGTAGCACCTGCAATGTTTGCGCTTTGCTTTTTCCATTGGTAGGTAACACTTGTAGAAACGGTAGAATTAAAAGTAAAAGCTGAACCTGCACACGATGAAGCAGGGTTTGGTATAATAGCTACCGTTGGTTTGGGGTTAACGGTTACCGTAACAGGATTACTTTCCACAGAGCAACCCGGATAACATCCTTTTACTTTATAAACACCACTTTGAGATGCTGTATAAGAGTCGAAAGGATATCCGTCTTTAAAAACTGTATACATACTATATCCAAGACCGGAAGGAACAAGGTTAACACTTCCTCCTTCACAAAATGTTGTAGGCCCTCCAGGGGTGAAACTTACACTTACTGATCCACCAGTAACATCTATTGAATTTGTTTTAAAAGAGCAACCATTAGGTTCAATTATATAGGCATCGTATGTACCAAATAGTGTTGCATTATATGTTGCTGCACTTGCTCCTGTAATTTCAGTGTTATTCTTATGCCAGATGTATGTGTTGCCTGTGCCTGCAGTTGCATCAAGGTTTATGGAACCACCTGTACATGGAATATGAGGTGCTACGGCCGATGTTAAAGAACCGGTAGTAGTACAAGGCACATCCCTTAATTGAATATCATCAATATAAACTTTGTCAGTCGGTTGAATAAACCCACCAATCGACCAGCTTGCATGGAACCTTATATATACAGTATCCTGGTTAGCCGCCATACTACTAATGTCCAAATTATTTATCATTACAGCACTGGGCGTATAATTATCATCTAAAAAAAAATCGACCCAGTTACTCGTCCAGTCAATACCGTTGTTGCTAACATCAATGGTCAGGCCTTCGTAGCCTCCGCTAGATGCATACTGTAAATACGTAAAGGATAAATATACATTGCTCTTACCGGTGCAATTTATAAGTGGTGTTATTGAATATGCATAATTTTCAAACTCATCATCAGCATCCTGTGCCATAAGGCTTCCATTTGCTGCACCGGGGTAACCAAAACCATTTTGAACAACCTTCCATGGCTCCTGGTTATTTGTCCCTCCATAATAATCATAAAGATTCCAGGTAGTATCAACCTTGGCAGCGTCACTAAAATCTTCTGTGTAAAAAGGCGTTTGCCCAAATGACAACATGCCTGATAATGTAAACAACAATGTAAACAGCTTTTTTTTCATCGAGAGTTAAGTTTTAATTTGCCTATAATTAAAGCAGGGCAAGAAAATTTCTTTTGCTGCTTTGTTTTCACTTACAAATATATCTTAAATAATAGGTTTGGCAAATTAATTTGAAGACAAACAATCAGGAGGGCAGGAGAAGTGTGCTTTGCATTTACGGTTTCAATTGTTTTATAGTCCCTCTTTACTATTAATGTTTGCTTTCTCACTTGTCTTATCAGGATATTCGTCCTTTAATGAATAGCCTTTAAATTTTCGCTTTACCAAATGTTTGTCAAGAAGCAAAACTAAATTGTCTAGCAAATCCGTTGGCCATCCATCATAACCTCTTTGAATTAGCGCAACTCTTTTATTGCCAATAAATAATCGAAGTGTTTTACCTGATGTACCTTTTGAGATTGCTTCCCTTTTATACGTATATTGAAAATTACTTATTGAAGATTTCTTTATGGTTTTAATATTTAAGAGATTCCTGAATTCCAATTCAACAATATTAGATGCACTATCTAGAGTTATAGTAAACAATGTTTTTGCAAATACGGGAAAAATGAAAACCAAAATTTCCGCCAAGAGGGTAAACAATACTATTTCCAAGTTTGGCTTAGCAGTCATAAAGCCAATCAAAAGGAGAGAATTAACTATAGCAAAAGATATAAATAATTGATTAAGTTTAGATTTTCTACTCGCTTCAACCTTATCTTTCATATTTTGCTAAAAGAAAACTATGCTTCCAAATATAAATAAATTATTACATTATCTCTCCTGAGGAGAGCGCAGGGAGAGGTGTATTGCACTTTGCATTTACATTTTCAATTGTTTTATATCATGTAAATAGTTTGAGATAATTGATCATACAAAACTTTTTTGGGGTTATGAAGTTATTAAGCTTATCATACTTACACCATTAAATTCTTAAACGTAATGAAACATATAATTGTAGCCATTTTAGTAAGTATTACTTCAGGGACTTTTGCTCAAAACAAAATAACCTACAACCTCAACAAGCCCTATATACAACAACAACTGCCTGCAATACTCAACGAAGTTTCGGGTTTATCCGATATTGATTCAAACCACGTTGCATGCGTACAGGACGAGTTGGGCATAGTATTCGTTTATAATTTTATAGCCGGTAAAATAGTGGCACAACATAAATTTGACGATGCCGGTGATTTCGAGGGATTAACCTACACTAAAAACGGACTTTACATTTTAAGAAGTGACGGGCGTTTAACCCGGTGGAATAATTTTCCGGAGCAACAGGGTACCATTAAACATTTTGCATTGCCAATGCTTACAGCCAATAACGAAGGTCTGTGTTATGACGAAAAAAATAACAGACTCCTTATTGCAGCAAAAAGCAAACCTACAGATCATGCTGCGAAAGCAGAAAGATTTATTTATGCCTATGACATTACTAAGCAAAAGTTAATTGAAAAGCCTGTGTACAGTATTAACACAAACCATCTTGAAGTTAAAGCACGTTCTTATCAGATCAAACAGCAGCAGTCCGCTATTAAAGGAAAATCAAAGCCATTTAATTTTCGCCCTTCCAGCCTTGCTGTACACCCTGTAAGTAACAATATCTATATTATATCAGCTTCCGATCAGTTATTAATTGTAATGAACAGGAAAGGGGATATTATTCATATGGAACAACTAAATGCCGAACGTTTTGTAAAAGCAGAAGGCATTACATTTTTAGCTGATGGCACAATGATAATTACCAATGAAGCAGGAGGAAAGACTCCTACCTTACTTGTTTATAAAATGGAGTTGATTTAATTTGGGTAGGGCTGTGTGCATTGCACTTCGCATTTCCAGTTTCAATTGTTTCATAGTCCTGCAAAAGGGCAGAGACTATGAAAGTACGGTATATTTGTAATCAATTCTTAAGCCTTGCAATAAGTAATGAATAAAGATAGTGCAATCATATGCTACCCAACCATTAGAGGAGTATTCTGGACCATTTTGGCTATGATATTTTTTGGATTCTTAGCTTGTGCTCCATTCGGTAAACCTGTTGACAAATTTGACTTTGTTGTTTTTTTACTGATAAAATTATTTTTCATTGTTTTATTCTTAATGGCAGTTTATTACTTGTTCACCATAAAAGTCATAAAGTTAAATGATCAAAATCTCATTATTAAATATCCACTACTAATTACCAGGAAGGAAATAACATTTGATATTATAACAAAACGATATACGCTGCGGCAAAAAATCAGGGCGTCTTTTGGCACGTGGACAGTGCATACATACTATGAAGGCAAGAGGTTAATACTGGAATTAAACAGCAATAAAAAAATCGAGATCAACTCTTTTCAAACGGGCAATTTTGAAGCTCTGCTTGATGTTTTAATAAAGGATAGATAAATAATTCCAAAACATTTTCTCAACCCTCTCTTAAGGAAAGGATTGGGAGAACTCGTCCCGGTTCATCGGGAGGTGTACTTTGCATTTGCAGTTTCAATTGTTTCAGAAAAATCACTGTTGCTTTATTATCCTTTGCATTACTGATTTTTTTCCACTGGTTAATCTTACAGTATAAATACCATTAGCCAAATCCGTTAAATTAATTGTGTAAGTATTTTGTAACCTTACGTTATCTTTAAAAACTTCTTCTCCAATTATAGTGCTAATCGATATCTCAGTGTATTCGTTCATATTATCAATATACAATATCCCGCTTATCGGATTAGGGTATATGACGGGACTGTTCAAACTATTTTCTGAAAGGCCAAGTCCTACACTTTTAGAGTGGTCATTAATATTTTTTTAAAAACATATGTTTTCATTCCGGGTACTATATTTTTGGTACTTATACTATAAAACCAACTCAATGAAAAATATAAAAAAATTAACTCTGTTACCATCACTTTTCATTTTTACAATACTTTTTACATGCGTTTACAACTCATTTGCTCAAAGTCCATGGGCTTATCCTGGAGGCCCAACAGATTTTTGTACCCCAGGAACGACATTTACAATGGGTATTAACAATCCACAACCCGGGGCTACTTATGATTGGTATAGCGAAAGCTATGTTACGTTTGGTGGTAGTTCATGCTGGCTATCTGTTATAGGTGATTATGTAGGCTCAGGGACCATTATTACCGTTGACCCGTTTGATCCTCTTTTTCATGGATCTACAACATTTATGTGTGTAGAATATCTGTCTGGTAATTCAAGTTATGCTGGCCCTGTTATAATGCACACAGCAAATTCACGGGTGCCCATATGCTTTACAACCAACTCCTGTGGATTTACTACATTACAAATTCCTCATCCCACCTGGACCATTGGGGCAAATATTATTACATGGTATTGCAATTCTATTCCTGTAGCAGTCTATAATAATCAAGCTCCTTATAATCCTGAAACATATCTTGCAACACAAACCGGCTACTACCAATGTATGGTCACCACAGATTGTGGACAACATTTTAGTGATAGCGTGTATGTAGTAGCGCCTACAAATCCTCTTACGGCAACTATTACCCCTGCAGGGCCAACAACATTTTGTCCCGGTGGAAGTGTGTTATTAAATGCAAACACAGGTGCTGGATATACTTACAAATGGAAAAAAAATGGATCTGCAATAACCGGTGCAACTAGCCCAAGTTATACAGCTACCACAGCGGGAAATTATACGGTAGAGTTAAAATCAGGTAATTGTAGTGTAACCTCAGCAAATGCTGTGGTTAGTATCAGCACATTTCCTTCTGCCACTGTTTATCCATCAGGCCCAACTTCAGTATGCACTGGTAGTGTTGTTCTTTCCACTACTAATCCTGCAGGTTATACTTTCCAATGGAAAAAAAACGGAGTAAACATAGCAGGAGCTACAACCAATACCTATACGGCTGCTGCAAGCGGTAGCTATACGGTTTTAGTTACAAATGCCACAGGTTGTAGTACCACCTCAGCAGCAACAGTGGTAACCATAGGTGCCCTGGTAGCGGCTGTAGTTCCACCAGGCCCAGTGACTTTGTGCAGCGGAAACAGTGTTACATGCTATGCCACTTATGGAAGCGGTTTCACCTATCAGTGGTACCGCAACAATTTACCAATAAATGCAACATTGCAAGCCTTTACCACATCCACCCAGGGCACTTATAAATGCGTGATTACTTCAGGTACTTGTTCATCTACTTCAAATAGTGTAGTGATAAATGTGAATACCACACCAGCAGCAACAGTAAGCTATAGCACACCACTCAGTTTTTGCTCACCTGGCAGTGTAACTTTTACAGCCAATGCATTAAGTGGTGCATCGTATCAATGGGAAAACAACAGTGTTGCTATAGCAGGAGCTACTGCTCAAACCTACACGGCAACAACAGCAGGAGCTTACCGGATAAAAGAAACCAAAAACGGATGTACGGGTTACAGCAGTGTTAAAACAGTAACCTCAGCCACTTCGGTAACAGCAGCTATTACTACCGCTGATCCAACAACACAATGTACAGGAGGCACAGTAAACATGAGCATTACCAGTCCCATACCGGGCTACAGCTACCAGTGGAAAAACAATACAGTAAACATAGCAGGAGCCACAGCAAATACGTATGCAGCTACTGCAACAGGTAATTACACGGTAACAGCTACGGCCAGTTGCGGCACAGCCACAAGTAATGTTATAGCAGTAACCATAGGCACCCTATCAGCCGTGGTAACACCCACAGGCAATGCAACACTGTGCAATGGCGGAAGCTTAACATTAACAGCCAACACAGGATCAGGGTATGGCTACCAGTGGAAAAAGAACAATGTAAACATAGCAGGAGCTACAGCAAATACATACACAGTTACCACGGCAGGCAGTTACACGGTAGCTATAACATCACCTTGTGGCAATGCTACCTCAGCAGCCACGGTAGTAACGCAGGCAGGTGCGGTAACAGCAGCAGTAACTCCTGCAGGCGCCAGCACAGTATGCAGCGGCAGCAGTATAACCTTAACAGCCAATACAGGCACAGGGTACACGTACAAATGGTACAGGAACAATGTATTGTTAAGTGCCACCACACAAACCTACACCACAGGCACAGCAGGCAGCTATAAGGTAGAAGTATCCATTAGCGGCAGTTGTGCAGTACAAAGCAACACGGCAACATTAATGGTAATAAACAACACAACACCCACCATAACAGCCGGAGGCCCCACCACGTTTTGTGCAGGGCAAAGTGTAACCTTTACAGCCAACACGTATGCAGGAGTAGCACAACAGTGGCAAAAGAACAGCGTAAACATAGCAGGAGCAACAGCGGCTACTTACATTGCCACTACAGCAGGCAGTTACCGTGTACAGCAAACAGCCAATGGCTGCAGCAAGTTCAGCAGTAAAAAAGTAGTAACGGTTAACTGCAGGTTGAGTAATGATGGAGTAGAAGTAAGCAGTGATGAAACAAACACAACAACAATGGAAGTATATCCAAATCCGTTTGCTGATAAATTGAATATAACCATAACATCACCCATAACTGAACAAACAGAAATAAAGGTGATGGATGTGTTGGGCAAAACTATGTTCACTCAAACGATCACAACAAATACTGCTATAGAGTTAAATGCTCAATTACCCGCAGGCATTTATATGATTAATACAATTGTGGATGGGCAAATGAAAACGGTGCGGGTTGTGAAGACAAAGTAGTAAACAAATTTCAAACCTCTCTTGAGGAGAACCTGTCCCTATTTATAGAGGGGGTAGGGTGACGTGCACTTTCTACTTGCAGTTTCAATTGTTTCATAGCCCGGCAAAAGGGGCAGAGACTATGAAAGTACGGGGAAAATACAAGAAATAGCTTTCAATAACATAACTTTTCTCAACCCTCTCCTGAGGAGAGTTCAGGGAGAGGTGTATTGCACTTTGCATTTGCAGTTTCAATTGTTTCAATAGATAATCTAACAATGCTTAATGAAAATTTAACTTATAAAAAATAGTTGTTCCTTTCAATAGTTTTCAATAAAAAAGCCTCACAAATTGGAGGCCTTTTTATTCCATAAAATCTATATCTTACTTATTTAGTCACAATCATCCATTTAGTATCTACCTGTTTGCCATCAATAACCAAATTATAAATAAAAGCACCAGCTGCAAGTATTCCGCTTTCAATTTGTACTACACCTTTACCATTACTTAAATTTTTAAAAGCCTTAACTTCAACTCCCGTATTGGTGTATATACTTATCGCTGCATTTTTAGCAGTTGTTGGCACGTAATAATTTATAGTACTTCTTTGATTAAACGGATTAGGATTATTTTGTTCCAATACAGCTACATCTGTAGTATTGGTACCATCAGCCAAACGATTTTCAAAACTACTACAGCATGATGATAATACATTTTCCATTTGAGCAACTTTAACTTTCAATTCTTCAATTTGTGCTTGCTGTTCTTTAATGGCACCGGTCAAAACAGGAATTATTGCGCTATAATTCATAATATAGGAACCATCTTCTAATTGTGCAGTTGCTTCCGGAACAATTTTAGAAACATCTTGTGCGATAAAACCTAAGGTTTTTGCACTATTAAAATTGTATTCCTTAAATTCTTCAGATTTATAAACGTATGAAACTGCCTCCAGTGCTTTAATTTTTTCAAGAGAATTGTTTAATGGTATTATTTCTTTTTTAAATTTTCTGTCAGATACGGTCCAGTTGCCACCACTTGCCCAGGAGTTACCATACACCGCAAAAACCATATTTGTTGGCGAACCTCCCGTAGGTGTTGCGCATGAAATAGGTGCCCCATTTATGGCCACGGCATTTGTTGGGGTACCTGAACAATCGTTTTGTGAAGCTTGTTTTATAATACTGCAATCAAGTTGTCCTGTGCTATTCCATAGAGGAATAGTACCAGCTGTTGTACATGTGGCTGAAAGTGGAGTAAACGTTCTTACATAAAGTCTACCTTGCGGGGTAGAACTATTGTCCCAAACAACAAAATTATTAAGTGCAGTTCCTGGAACTGTTGTTGGTAAATCCGGAAAGCGAATATCAGTAGATCCAGTAGTAGTTGACATATCAGCAACCTCAAAATTACCTGTTGGATTATTAGTACCAATACCAACTCTAAACTGACGGTTGGCCGATAGTAAACCATTGCCTAAACTCATGCAATTATTACAATTTGTACCTGCACCACTTCCTATAGCAACAGCATTTGTGTTTCCACCGGTGATGTCTGATAGATTACCTATCGAAATACAATTAACTGTATTAATTGCTACTTGATTGGCAGCTTCATCTCCAATAAAAACATTCCCTTGACCATTCCTTAAAATGCTGCCGGTATTATTGCCAATACAAATATTGCCCCCAGGGTTATCAGTAATTGTACTGCCGGCACCAAAACCTGCACGCCTACCAATAAAAACATTCCGTGTTGCATTTGGTCCAGTTATGGATGTTCCTGTTTGGTCACCAATCATTACATTACCAATACCATTAGTTATTTGAGAGCCTGAAGTAAATCCTAAATAAAAATTTTGAAACCCCGTTGTATTCGCTAATCCGGCTTGTGAACCAATAAAAGTGTTATTTAGTCCCACCGTATTGTTGCGCCCTGCCTGCCATCCTAAAAATGTATTGAAACAACCCTGTTGGCCGGCACTTCCGGCAGGGCCATTATTTTCTCCAGCTTGTACTCCCACAAAAACGTTTTGGCTTCCCCATGCGCCAAACTGTGCAGCGAGGTTTCCAATAAAGGTATTGTTTGTGCCATAACATCCTGCATTGGCGCCCAATGCACACCCACCTAATGGATATGACTGCCCATAAATGTCAAATGTACTACCAATCAATAATGATAGTAATCCCAAATTTTTGAAAATTTTTCTCATAACAATTATTTTAAGTTGCCTACTCTTTAAAAGGTTTTTCGGCTATCACCTTTTTTATAAGATTAAAGATGTAACAAAAAAATGTCTCAAAAACATTTTAAATCAGGTGTGTATAGTGAAGTAAGTTTTTTTTTTAAACAATAAAATACAAGTTGTTTATAACTCTGCTATTCATACACTCATGGTCTCGTAATGTGAGGTTGCCACAACTTTATATAAGGAAACGATTTTGGAATGCGCAAATCATAATTCCATATAAAGAAATACGAAACCTATCATTTTTAACTCAACCCTCTCCTGAGAAAAGGTCAGGGAGAGGCGCATTACACTTTATATTTGAGGTTTCAAGTGTCTTATACTCCTGGGCAAATCCCTATTTCACAATCGTAATTATATCACCAACTTGCTTTTGCCCATTAATAGTATAACCTGTCAATACATCATAATAATCAGAGGCAGGATGATAGGGAAAACAATCGTTGCATTTTTCTTTTGATGTTTCAAAATCAGTAATGGTGTAGGTATTGCCATTGCTAAGCATGGTTATTTTATAATCGTGTTCTTTGTTTAAATTTTCATTTATGCTTATATGGAATGAGCTATCGTACTGTGTAAAATAAGTAACTTTAAAAGAACTGTCCAATCTGTTAGTGAAATTAGAATTGCTCTCATAAATTTCAACAGCAATACTATCTATATCCTGAGCAGCAAAATTCTCCAGCCTTATGTCGTTGCTTTCTGCATCGCAATCTTTTTTAGTGCAACAGGAACTGATAAAAAGTTGAAGTGAAAAAATTAATGCACAATAGCTATATTTCATAAGGCTTATTCTTATTTCACTAAATTAGACATTTCCCAACAAAAAACTTTTCTCAACCCTCTCCTGAGGAGAGTGCAGGGAAAGGCCCATTGCACTTTGTATTTGCAGTTTCAATTGTTTCATAGTCCTGCAAAGCCACAAAGCCCATTGATGTATACGAAAATTACCATCCCCAGGCTAAAGGCCAGTAATGTAATCGTGTACGCTTTAACATGATTAAGTTTTTGTGATCAGAATGCATTATTTTATTAAAACTATCATCAAACAAAACAGAAACTTTTTTTAAATCATAAGGATTAATATTAAAGCGCAAACCGATTGTTAACCTATCATCAGTAACCAACTCATGGCAAAGGTTTAAACTGTTCCTGCTGGTTTTACCCACTTTCTTAACTACGCACTTAACAGAGGTTGGCTTTGTTGCATTCAATGAATCATTAAAATAAAAATGAACCTGTCGGGCAAGGCTATCTGCATCCGTAATATTATTAGCTGTTACAACCACACGAATTTCAAAGGCGCTTTTTATATTGACCCAAGGCGGAGCTATTACAAAAGGAACTAAAGGTGGACCGACCGACAATTCTTTTAGCCCTGAATGAAAATATGCAACAACAGAACTATTACTGTCGCAGGAACTATACAAATATTTTGACCATAAATAGTCTTCGTCACGCCCCCAAAAGTTGCGCATATACGATTTGTATTTTTTTACTTTCCAATTTGATTGTTGGTCTATCGGTTTTAAATACACCCTTTTCTGTAGGGCCGAGCACCCTGTAAGAAAAAAAAGCAGAACTATTAATTTTATCTTCAAAAGGCAGTAGTTGGTTAAAAGTTGGTATTGTCAGTCTTAACAAAACGCTCACCACCTAAAAATAGTATTTATTTGATATTCGAATGGGAAGTGAATAGTAATCATAACTCAACCCTATCCTTAGCAGAGTGCAATAGCAGGTGCATTACACTTTGCATTTGCAGTTTCAATTGTTTCATAGTCCTGTAAAGGGGCAGAGACTATGAAAGTACGGAAGTTTCAATTGTTTCATTGCCTACAATAAAATTTACCACGCATCACCAACTTTTACAAACTCATCTACATAAGCATATCCAAACTTTCCACTATGGCTACACAATTCTATCTGCTCTCCTTCATTGCATTTTTCATGGAATGTTTGTCTTACGGAGAATCTTTCTTCCGAACCATCTATATTCATAAATAAAAAATATTCTCTATGCTTTCTGCTGCTTGTGCTTTTTCTTACAATGGTGTATTTTTTGCATGTTTTTTGGCTTAAAATATATGTGTGATTTATATAGCCAGCTATAGCTGCTGTCATCAAGAACGATCCGATAAATAAACCTGCATACACATTAAATCGTCTGTTACTTTCATAGTAAACGGAGGGGTGGGTCTTTTTTAAAAAAAACGTAATAAAACCTGCAATCAGCAAACCAACAAAACCTGATTGCCAGAATAAGCGCATTCCATGTATGGTATTATCATAATCCTGTATTTGAAAAACCAATGCAAGCATGCCAACAAAAAATAATGCTAAGCAAAAATAATATACAAAAAGGTCAAAAGGTTTGGCAATTTTTTCATAGGATGTTTTAGATGGTGAAAAGTCATCAATAATAGCCGTCATTCTACGTATTATCCATAACAGGTTATACATACCGATAAGGAAAAATGGTAAGGGTACAAGCCTGTATGTTCCGGTGTCATTTGCGAAAATGTAAATAGGGATTGCACAAAGAAAAATATAAAGTAGCCGCTTTAAAAATTCCTGGCGTATGCTCGGATCTTCTTTTTTTCTCACCGTTGTTTGTTTATTTTATACACTAAACTAAACATTTTAAATAAATCTTTTCTCAACCCTCTCTTGAGGAGAGGGCAGGGTAAGGTGCACTTTACATTTGCAGTTTCAATTGTTTCAAAATCACTTTGGCCTTCCTGAAACAAGTTCAAACTCCTTTATAAGTTTAGGATTCTTTTTATTTAACTCATCAATCCTTTCTAAGCAATCTTTACAAAACATAACTGCATGCATTGTCGTGTCTTTGGAGCTTCTTAAATCCTCATCATAAAGCCTCTGGTAAGCTGCTTTGGCTGAATCTATATTTCCAATAACTTCATAATATTTTCCAAGTTCATAATTTGAATCATAAAATATACTTATCTTATAATTCAAATTGGACAGAGCCTTTTCAAATTGTTTTAACTTTATGTAGGTTGCAACCCTCGCCATAATAAAAGCTGATTGGTCACTAAAAGAAAATTCATGCAAAGCACTTTTATAATCTGAAAGCTTAAAATATAGTTCACCTTTTAAATAATGCAGGTCTCTTTCTGCTTCTGACAAATAACTTATGGGTTTAGTTTGTTTTTTAATACTATCAAGGCATGAGTCTAAAGTAGCAATAGCTAATACGGTATTTGTGTCAGCTAATACATATAAATCCTTTTTATATGATTCCCATTTGCCAAGTTCATTTACTACAGAATTAGAAATGGTTTTATCCATATGCGGCTGCTCTATTGTTGGTCCGTTACAGCTTATGGCAATAATTGAAACAAGTAAAATGTTAAGCAGATATTTCATGTGAGTTGCATTGCACTTTGTATTTGCGGTTTCAATTTTTTCATGATCCGTCTCGAGTGCAGAGATCATGAGACAGTTAAAATTCAGTTTATCGCCTCACCAGTTTATTAAAAGTATGTTTATCTCCGTGTTTGATATCAACTAAATAAACGGCTGGTTGCAAATTAGCTATATCAATTTTTTGAAGCGCTGATTTAATTTCCATTTCAAAAACAATTCTTCCTGCCATGTCCCTAATGGTAATGGTTTCATGTGCTTTTAGATCATGTTGCTGTATATAAAAATAATTTGCTGTTGGATTAGGGTAAAGCGTCATGACATCATTATTAACTACATTTTCAATTCCTGTAGGCGCATTAAAATAATCGGAAACAATTTGTGGGAGACCTAATTCGCACATTCCTGTAGTTAAAGGTACTGTCGCATTATTAAAATTACAGGCTATGCCTAATGCATTAGGATTATCAATAGTACTTAAAAAATGTTCATAAGGTATAGCAACATAAATTTTCTTATCGGGGCCTATTTGCATAGATGTACTATTAAGACCAGATAGTGCTGTTGCAATATTTACCTTAGATGCAATTATAGATGCCGTTGAACCTGCATTAAGGTTGTATTGATAAATAGCGGTGTTAATAAAATCACTTGCATATAGTTTGCTGCCGTCAGGCGAAAACTCAACACCATAACATTGGTTGCCACCATTTGCAATTGCTATGCTGTTAGAAAACATCCCTGAACTATTATCAAAATCAAGCAAACCAACATTTAAGGTATCTGTAGCCGAATAGGTTCCCATAGCCAGTTTATTGCCTCCGGGAGAAAATCGCATAGGACCTGCTACACCATTATCAACTAAACCAACAGTACTTATTACGGGCATTGCCGTAAAACCTGCTGAAGTAAGCAGGTAAGCGTAAAATGTATCAAGGGAATGCATTACAACCCAAACATCCATACCATTGGCATGATGTGTTGCACATTGCTTTTCTGAACTTATATTGCTGTTTATAGGTACATTTTTAGATGTGTTTACATCACCAAGGCCGCCATGCAATGTCATGTCCACAATGGAGTAACAGTAATTATTGAACAGCGAAAAAACATAATAAATATATTGCGAACCTGGTTGTTTTATAATAATAGCTGATTGTGTTGAGGTAAAACTCCCTGTTAGCCCTGTACCATTTGGCATAGGTGTATGGGTAGCATCCCATATTGTTTCGCCATCAGTGTAAAACAATAAATTGCCGGCAGTGTCACAAATTGATGAACATCCTTCATTCGTACTCATTGCACTGCCACTTAATGACACAGGCGAACCACTGTTAAAATCAATTCCGGCATGATCTCCAAAATACCATACACTACCTTCTTTTTGACCGAAAACAAATAATGCGCACAGCATTAATGATATAGTTGAATAAAGTTTTTTCATGCTTACGTAATTTAATTTAAGTGTTTAAAAAAATTATTTTACAGTAAGAGCATGATATGCGTATAAAGTTGCACAGTATTAAAAATAAATCTTGATCAGAAACGGGGGTGAACCTGTCCCAATTTATCGGGAGTGCAGGGAGAGGTGCATTGCACTTTGCATTTACGTTTTCAATTGTTTTATAATCCTTAAAAAAGGGACAGAGACACAAAAGGAATAAACTCAAACCAATAAAAAATTATTCTTCTCGGGATTTACCAGTTCTTTATACTCCATTTGCATTACCCTATGCACTAATTTTTTTAGTTTATTAATCGATTTTGGTTTTACTATATAACGCGATGCTTTTTTATCAAAACATAACACTATTGTGGCCGGCCTTGCAATGGAGGTCAGCATAATTACAGGCACATCGTTGTATCTTTTATCTTTTCTTATTATTTCAAGGCATTCAACACCACTCAGGAAAGGCATAAGTACATCCAGGAATATAATGGATGGCATTTCAAATCTTTCATCATTAATTTTCTCAAGCATTTCTTTGCCATCATTTACAATACTAACTCTTCCGTTAAAATTCAGTTCTGACAATACTTCTCTCAAATGCTGGCAATCATCTTCATCATCGTCAGCATACAAAATGGATGTTATTACAGGATGCTTACTGTTATAAATCATTTTTTAAAATAACTGTATTCTGTAAGCAGCCACACAATAAAAACAGCAATAGCAAAACCTAAATAAAAATTTCGTGCAACCATACCCTCAATTCCGTTAAGGTAAAAGGCAACACCCACCAGTACAAACGAAACCAAAAGTTCTATCATACCATGTATTTTTAATGGTATTGCCCTCATGATTCCCATTTTATAATCGGTTAAAATAGTAAGTAAGAAATGTACCGCTGCTAAACTAAAAGTAAACTTAGCCGTAACAGGAGGGAGGCTAAATAACCACGGTGACGACAGTAAAAACACCACCACCATGCAATCTACTAATGCATGAGCATTCGCATTTATTTTCATGATGAAAGGTGATTAAGCTTTTACCAGTTCTATAATGGAATAAACCAACACGGCTATATAAAGCATTCCTAAAAGAGCAAAGTCATCTGCATCGGGGTGAAAGAATTTGTTAAACAAGTTTTTCATAATACGTATATTTTAGCAGGATATTTTCAAAATAAAAAGTATGCCAGTCCAGAGTGTGGAAAAATTTCCAAACTACTTTTCATAACTTTCATACTTTTAAATAATAAATTGCTAATCGTATTTCATAGCATCATAACCCAATAACCTCCGCCACAACGCAAGTTGCCCTATGCAGTTGGCTTCACGGTATATCGTAAATGTTATCAGGTCATATAACGACATTTTCATTCCACCCATGTCTATTATTTCTTCTAACTTGTCATTTGTAACTTCAGTTATGGCTTTACGTGCATGAGATGTTATGGTGTCCCAGTCCTTCAGGTATTCTGAAATAGTAGGGTAGGTAGCATTGTCCTGTATTCCTTTATGATCTTCAAATAAATCTGCACCTGTCTGCTTTAATTCAATCCCAATATCCTTTGCCAAAGAGTAGCGTTGATTTACGAGCGAGCCAGCGAGCCAGGCTATATGATTAGACTTAGTGTTTAAACGATTGTGAGCATCCTTATTAGAAATACCTACTAAAACCTTCTTAAAAAAAGAGGTATGCATATCAAACATTTTTAACATTGATTGCATTTTGGTGCTAATTGTTTCTGTTTCCATGGGCATTAAAATTAATTATGTTTCTATTTCCGATAAATTTATATGCCATTTATTTTAACTAAACATTTCCCAACAAAAAACTTTTCACAACCCTCTCATGAGGAGAAGCTCGATTTATCGGGAGGGCAGGGAGAGGTGCAATGCAGTTTAAATTTGCAGTTTCAATGTTTCATAGCCGTGCACGGCAAAGAGGCTATAAAAGTAAGCGAAATTTTAATTTTACCGCTTTACAATCTTTCCTTTGGAAATAATTACTTTTTCGTTCATTAAAGTATAAAAATAAATTCCTTCAGCAAGTGAATTGGTATTTAAGTTTGCGTTATGCTCAAGCCTTTGATTTATTACAGCTTTTCCAGTGGCATCGTACAACATAAAGTTAACTGTATTCAGCTCCCTTAAATCAAACTTTAATTCATTACTGAAAGGATTTGGAAATATCCTGGTATCTGTTCGGCTTTCAATTTCATGTATATTCATCGTAATGCAACTGGTAGAATCCTCCATACAATTATTTAAACCCCAGCCACATTGCTTACCATTCAAATAAACGCCATTATGCACATAATTACATGCAGCACCAATATTGTCCGGATTATTAATTAAACCTAGATAGATTGTGCCATTACCTGAACTATTAATTCTGGCAACATATAGTTTTTTATCAAGGCCTGATTTTATACTCCTGAATCCACCATTAGTGTCTGTAAAAATTATAGTTCTGCTGTTTTGAATAGTTGTTGGATTGCCTGAAGAAATATCAAATTGAAATATTTTTCCATTGGTAGGAAAATCGGGAACGGCTGTTGTAATGTCAACTCCCGTTACATATAACTTAAAATTATCGGGCGAAAAAGAAACACCATAACCCCCACCGTTCAATGTTAATGAAATTGCATTGGAAACCATTCCTGTTGCTCTGTCAAAATCAGCAAGACAGGTAAATCCGTTATAATAAGTTGTATAAGCAAGTTTATTTCCATTTGGTGATGCTCTTAACTCACCAATGGCATCAAGATTGGATGCACCAATAGTACCACCCTGGTATGTATTTATTATAGGCCCAACACTTGAAATTACAGGTGTAGAATTAATACCGGAGTTTGTGATCAGGAATGTAAAATAATTATTGGTTTTATACTCATGGCCTATCAGCCAAATGTCATGCCCGTTTGCATGATACACTGCCGTTAGCATTTCGCAATTGCTGGTATCTTTTAATGAATTAAATCTGGAAGTAACTGCACCCTTTCCACTATTCATGCTCATGTTTACTATAGCGTAATTAATTCCAAATGCATTTGGAAATAACGTGTTTAGCACTAGCCCTCCTTGCACATCAGGATTAAACATATAGTAAATGTTATTGCTGCCTGGCCTTTTAATAATAATTGTTTGTGTACATGAATTGCTTAATCCTGCCTCTGTTCCATTAAGCATAATAGAATTTGTAGAATCATATATGTTATATCCATCAGTATAAAACAATAAATCACCTGTCAGTGCATCAGATATGGATGACTGCCCTTCAAATGGAATTCCATTATTTACGCCATTTGTAAGCACATTTGTATTGCAATTATTAAATAATAACCCTGCACCGTTGGCTCCAAAATACCATGTATTATTTTGTTTTTGTGAGAATGTAAACTTAGCTATATGAATTAAAATTACACTGAGCAGAAATTTCAGGTACTTTGCTTTTAACATGGCTTTTTTTCTGCAAATATGGTTGCTATGTCAATAATTGCAAAACCTGTTTTGGAAATATCTTACCCGTTCAACAATAAAAAACTCAAAGGGAAACATAAATAATAGCAATTGCACTTTGCATTTGCGGTTTCAATTATTTCATACTCCTGCAAAGAGGCAGAGAATATGAAAGTACGAGAAGTTCTTAAAATCCTTTTGAACAGCTGCAATTAAACAGGTTTATACTCATCCATCAGTGCAGATTACAGGCTCTGGGATCCTGAGTGGTCATCCTTGTGTGTTGAGTAGCCATCCTTCTGCCCTGAGTAGCTTTCCTTCGGTCATGAGTAGTCATCCTTCGGTCATGAGTAGTCATCCTTCAGTTGTGAGTAGCCGTCCTGCTGTCCAGAGTAGTCGTCCTTCGGTCGTGAGTAGCCGCCCTGCTGTCCAGAGTAGTTGTTCTTCGGTGCTGAGTAGTGATCCTTCGGTGCCGAGTAGTGATCCTTCGGTGCTGAGTAGCTGTCCTTCAGTGAAATTAATTTGCTGAAAGGTGTTTATTATTTGATAAAAAAAGTGGTTTTCTTACAACAATGTTTTTAAATGCAAAGGGTAAGGAGGGGGTGCACTTTGCATTTGCGGTTTCAAGTGTTTCATAGATTCCCTTGTGTAATCAGGATCTCAAGCATGAACAATCCGACAACGAATCAATTTGTATTTTCGCCCACAATCCTTTTATACTTCATCAGTGAAAATTATTTTCATCATCCTTTTAATTATTGTTGCATTAGTTGTCCTTGTAGTTTTTATTGGACCTATTTTAGGAATAGGAGCAGCTATTTTATACGTATTTAAAAAATCCACTGAAAAAAAATCATCGGAGTTTTTGCAACAGGAAAAACTGGAGATGGAACAAAAAGTGAATTCTTTAAAAGAGGATATAGACGCATGGCAAAATTATTCACTGGCCGATATTACCAACAATATCAAGTATACATTTTCACGAGGCCTCTCCAATAGAATACACGGCCGTATACTCTCACGTGATGGCACTCCTGTTATAGCCTTTCAAAGAATTGACCGTGGCCTTTATACCAACACACGCATAGTGGCATGCTCTACTGATTTTAAGTTATACTTTGAGTACACTACTGCAGGCAATGTAATTTATTATAACGATGTATGTATTGGTAAAATAAACACCAACATGCAACTGGTAAATGCCAACAACCAGGTTATAGGTAAACTAAATCGTAACCAGGCTCACATTGAAAAAACCGGCACTGCAAACTATACTGTACAATTCAATTCCGGTAAATCAGTTAATTTGTATGCAAGCTACGACAGGAAAGTATTTCTTAAAAATCCATTTTTTAAAAGGGTAAATGCACCAACATGGATGGAGAGACAGCCAAAAATAGCTGTCGAACCCGGTGAGCCTTATTCTTTAGTTACAGAAAACACTGATATGAATAGCGAAGAAATTAAATGGATCACTGCTATTGCCACATTTGAAGCTGTTTATTACAGCTTTAATTTTATGACTTAGGCGTATTGCACTTTGTATTTGCATTTACAATTGTTTCATAATAAAATCAGGTGAAATCAGCTCAAGGAGTAAACTCATATGCTAAATACACCAGCGAACCCCCACCCCAGCTTTCATCTACGTTAAACGATAATTTAGAAAGCTTGTGTTTTTTGAGAGCACAAATAGTAACATTATTTTTTTCGATCCAGTTACTATTCAACCACAAACGGTTGCCTGCGGCTAGGCCTAATTCTTTTCTCACTTTATCAGCCATTTTTCGGTTTAGTCCTACAAATGAAAAACGACCTACTTTGTATATTTTTGTTGTATCAGTTAATGCTGTATCTATTTGTATTGAATAGTTACAGTCCGAATTAGATATTACAAAAGTTTTATAACTTGACTCCTGTGCCTGGCACTTAATATTCAAAAGAAGTAAAATAAACACGAACAACTTTTTCATTAATCTTTTATTAAACTAACAAGTTAAAATCATATTAGAAATTTAATTCTCAACCTTCTCCTGAGGAGAGGGCAGGGAGAGGCCCATTCCACTTTGTATTTGCGGTTTCAATTGCTTTTTAAACACCCGCAAATGCAGAAATCTTTAAAGTATAAATAAATCCATTTAATTTAGGCTTATACGATCTCTTTTTTATATTGTCTTGCAACTTCAATTAATAAAAAAGTTAGCAACGCAACATCAATTATTTGCCATCCGTATTTTTGAAAATGGAATAATACAAGTGGATTAAATATTATTACAGCAATTCCATATATAATAGGTTCAAAGACTTTTCTCTCCTTAACTGAGTCGCAAAACTCAATTATACAACAGTAAACAACCACACACCTAACTACCATAAAAAACCAATATGGCATATTAAAAAGAGCAAGTAAAAGAAAAGGGCACATTCCGACCTTCCACATGAATAATTTATTACTCTCCTCCTTTTTTTCTCACGGAGTTATATTTAACATTGTATAAGCTAAACCTCCTAACATTATCAATATGCTAATGCCATTATCAACTATTTCCCCTGTGACCGTTTTTGGAAATATATAATCCTCCTGTTCATCTTCATCCGTTTCTGAATTATAGACATAAGTTACCTTATATCCGCTAACAAAGTCTTCGGCTAAATATATTTTTGTTTTCTCATACATCATTAGTGAAAAAAAACCAGAAAAAAATCCTACAATTACTAAGTAGCCCTGTAGTATTTTTTTATCTAATGGTTTTTTGTAAATATAGATGTATTTAAAGCAAAGTATAATTACCCAAATAGATGTAATGAAAAAAGCGGCAAGCGATAAATAGGCTACAGCTTTTCTTATAATCTCTTCCATAGTATTAGGTATAAATCAAAATGAAATAAAAATATTTGTCACAAAGACAAATGTATATATTTGGTAAACGCTAACAAATCAACTTATGAGCATACTTTCAGCTAAGCAAAAAACTCTTGCAAAAGACATGATGGCATTAAGTGCTAAATATCGAGGTGAAATAATAGAATCAGCATCTTTAGTAGAATCGAGTATTGAAATATTCTTAGCTCAATATTTTACAAGCTGCCATGAAGTAAAGTCCATGCAATTATTAACGGGCTTATTAGCTACTGATAACTTTAGTTCTAATGCTAAGAGAACATTGTTTTGTTTTGTTATAAAAGAGCTAATTAAAAATCCGGCCCATAAACAAATGCTTAAAGGTTTTGAAAGGATAGACGATACTCTTCAGAAGAAAATAATTCCCATGCGAAATTTGGTTGCCCATCGTAAATTGAAAGTGACAAAAGAGGACATTGATAACTTTGATGGAAAAACTATTTACTTAATAGGCACCGACAACCAAATGCCTAAAATGTTTAATCAAGAAATGGTCGACAGAGAGATTAAATTAAATCGAGAAACAGCAAATAGAATAACACATTTGATTATTGAAACTCAGATTAACAAAATATGAAACCCCCTCTGGCGCAAGTGTTATCACTTGTGCCCACCTATAATTAAAAACAGCAGCAAGTCATTTAGCACTCCAAAGCAACCAGCCGGCTCACACAATAATATCGCTGTCCCTCACCACACCCTATTTGTCAATCAACAATCCAAAATAGGCAAACAACAACACATAACTGTCTGCAAATAAATATCAGTTGGCAACAAATATTTTTCATTTCATACTAAATCTACATCAACCTGAAATAAACAATTACGTACCAGCAAACAATAAAGATGAGTTGACTGTCGTAAATGGCAGGTCGGAAAACAAGAAAGACGCATAGGAAAACCAGAAAGGTTCATCGGAAAAGAAGAAAGGTCCATTGGGAAACAAGAAAGGTGCATTGGCAACGAATAAAGACGTATCGGAAATTCATAAACATGACAAGGAAACCTGGAAACATGCCACGGAAATCAAGAAACATGACACGGAAATCAATATTGCTCAATCTGAAAATAAGAAAGGCGCATCGGGTATCGTAATAGATTCCAGTTTTCCCTCTCAAAAATGCTTCCGCGGCACTTTCGCTGGCAACTGCCAGCCAAAATGTCTGCTCAAATGTTAGTTATTTCGCCTGTAACCTTTCTTTGCAAACCCCGTTCAAAACCTTCCCCCATTTTAATTTAGGAACTAAGCCACTGGTCGCGATGCCGGTGGCTTTTTTATTGTGAATTTAGCTCCTCATATCCCAAACTTTAAACTTTAAACGTTAAACTATCCCTCCACTTTCCCACAATCTATTGCTCAAAACTAATATTGGCTATAAGAGGCAAAATCCCTATATTTGCCCCACTAAATTATATCCTTATTATTACATAATGACCAGAGAGCAGATTGTAGAAACAACTAAAAACTTTTTATCAGACGAGTTCGAGATCGACAGAACGCTTATTGAAGGCGACAAAAACCTCAAAGACACGCTTCAACTCGACAGCCTCGATTACGTTGACCTGGTTGTGGTTATAGAAGAGAATTTCGGCTTCAAAACCACCGCTGACGACTTTAAAGAAGTAGCCACCTTTGACGATTTTTACAGTATGGTGGAGCGTAAGCTGGCTGCCCCTGTAGAAAAGTAAATGAGCAAGTGGGACGGGAAAAGCCGGGGCACCGTTTTAGGATATAAAATATTCGTTTTTTTTATTCGCACCTTCGGCATAGGGTCGGCTTATTTTGTACTACGCATAGTATCGTTTTACTATTTTTTATTTATAGGCAAAAGCAAGCAACACATACTCGATTTTTACATGCAGGCATTGCAGCTTTCGCGCATACAGGCGCAGGCACTGTTGCGCAAAAGCTTCTACGTTTTTGGTCAAACGCTTATTGACCGCACAGCCTTTCTCATAGGCCGTGAAAAGGAATACACCCTCACCGTAAATGGCGAAGAGCATTTACTGCAAATGCAAACCCTCGGCCGCGGTGGCATGATGCTAAGCGCGCATTTGGGCAACTGGGAAACGGCAGGTAACATGCTAAAACGCAGGGTAAGCAGCACCATAAACGTTATCATGCTCGAGGCCGAAGAAGCCAACATAAAACAATACCTGGATAGCAGCACCGGTGGCGGCTCGCATTTTAAAATTATAGCTATTAAGAATGATCTGAGCCACATCATAAAAATAAACAATGCCCTTAGCAATAATGAGCTTATAGCCATGCATGCTGATCGTACTAAGGAAGGTTCCAAATCTGTAGAGGTTGAATTTTTCGGTCGCAAGGCACACTTTCCGCTGGGGCCGTTTATTATTGCCAGCAAGTTCAATGCGCCCATCAGTTTTGTGTATGCAGTTAAGGCAGGCAACCGCAATTACGATCTGTTTGCCACACCACTCATCACCACCAAAATGAAACCAGAGGAGATTGCTGCACTGTATGTAAAAGAACTGGAAAAAAAAGTGAGGCTACACCCCGAACAATGGTTTAATTATTACGACTTTTACGCTCAATGATAGTAACCAAAGCCGACATAGAAACGGTGATACCGCAGCGCAAACCATTTATTATGATAGATAATTTGCTGGCTACTGATGTTACAGGTTTTAAAAGCAACTTTAAAGTAGAGCCCACCAATATTTTTATGGAAGGCGATGTGCTCATGGAGCCTGCACTTATCGAGAACATTGCACAAACCTGTGCAGCTGGTTTTGGCAAACTGCAAAGTGCAGAAAACGCTGAGCCTAAGATTGGTTACATAGGCAGTGTAAACAAATTGTTTGTGCACAGTTTACCCACCGTAAACAGCATTATAGAAACCACCATAACCGTAGTAACACAGTTTGAAAGTGTATTTTTAGTGCGTGGCGAAAACCACAGCAACGGCAAAAAACTGGTGGAATGTGAAATGAAAATTGTACTGAGTTGAAAACATTAACAGCAGAAATACCTGTAAAGGTCCGCTTTAGCGACACTGATGCCATGGGCGTGGTGTGGCATGGCAACTACCTCCGTTTTTTTGAAGATGCACGCGAAGCATTCGGCATGCAATACGGCATGACGTATCTGAACATGTACTACCACGGTTTTTTTACGCCCATTGTAAAAAGTAATGTGGAGCATAAGTCGCCCATTAATTATGGCGAAAGTGTTGTAGCCATTGCAAAGCTGATACCTACACCTGCTGCTAAAATTGTGTTCGAGTTCAGCATCATGAACCTTACCACGGGTAAATTAAGCGCCACAGGCAGCACCACGCAAATATTTTTGCATGCAAAGGACCGCAGCCTGGAACTGATAAAGCCTGCCTTTTACGTAGAGTGGGAAAACCTCACAGGCATAACGCATAAGTAAGCATGAGTATTTTTATAGGTGCAGAGGTTATTACTTCCGGCTTGGGCTTAAGCGCAGCTAAAAATATGGAGGCGTTGCAGAATAATTTTTCAGGCATTCATAAATTTAAAAACAAAGGCTTTAAAGGCGAAGATGTTTTTTTAGCGGCATCAGACAAACGCACCAAAGAGATATTTGAATTCCTGTGGCAGGCATCGTTCAGGATATTGAATACACAGGTTACACGCCATGTGTTAAATGATGAACGCACTTTAGTAATAATAAGCACCACCAAGGGCAATATGCATTACGGTTACCAGGATGCCATGCTGCAACCTGCACAACTCATCAAAGCCGAATTCAAATTAAAACATATGCCCATGGTCATCAGCAATGCATGTGCATCGGGCGTTATAGCCATTAACACTGCTGCTGATCTGATTGCTGCTAATAAGTACGATCATGTAATTGTTTTAGGTATTGATGTGATAAGCGATTTTGTGTTGTATGGATTTCAATCACTGTTTGCTATTAGTGATGAGCCTTGCAAACCGTACGATAGCAATCGCAAAGGAATAACCTTAGGCGAAGGCGCAGCTATTGTAGTGTTAAGTAACGATAAAGAATTATTCGCAGAAGAACCTGTTAAATACCTGGGTGGAAGCAGTTGCAATGATGCTAACCACATATCAGGCCCATCGCGCACGGGTGAGGGTTTGTACCGTAGCGTTAAAAAAACATTGCAGCTTTCAGGAGTGAAGGAAACGGATATTGATTTTATATCAGCACACGGAACTGCTACCATTTTTAACGATGAAATGGAAGCCATTGCTTTTAACCGTTTGAACATGCAGCATATTCCGCTCAATAGTTTTAAAGGATATTACGGTCACACATTAGGCGCAGCAGGAGTTATTGAAACAGCATTAAGCATACAATGCATGCGCAACAACACCCTCATAAAAAACCTAGGCTTTGATGAGCAGGGAACAACAGTGCCGTTGAGCATAATTACCGAAAACAAAAAGACCAAGGTTGATACCGTCCTTAAAACAGCATCGGGCTTTGGGGGTTGTAATGCATCATTAATTTTAACAAAGGCATGAGCAGCATTACTATCTTTTGCAGGATAACGGACAATGCTGTATTTATAAACGGCAAAAAAGTAGTAGAAGGCGAACGTACTGATGATTTTTTACTGGAAGTGTATCGCTATTTAAAGATCGATTATCCCAAGTATCATAAAATGGATAAGCTCAGCAAAACAGGTTTTTTGGGAGCTGAATTGATAAAGAAATATTCAAAGACGATTGCCACTTATGCTGATGATGAAATAGCCTTGTTGTTTGCCAACAGGCACAGCAGTTCAGAGGTAGATGTACGCTTTGAGCAATCGTATAAAGAAGGTGGCATGCCATCGCCTGCATTGTTTGTGTATACGCTCCCTAATATTGTAATTGGTGAGATTGCCATCCGCAATAAATGGTATGGCGAAAACCTTATAATGGTGGCCGAAGCATTTGATGCAGCGAGCTACATCACACAGTGCGATATATTTTTAGAAAAGAAAGCCAAAGCCGTTTTGGCGGGATGGATAAATGTGAGTGAAAAAACGGATGCTTTTCTTTTCTTTGCAGAGAATAAAACGGGGGAGGGGGCACCAGCCTTAACAGCTGATGCATTAAGTACTATTTATAAATCTTAAATTAAGAGTATGGAGACGTTAAAAGAAGAGTTGAAAGGATTATTAATTGAGCAGTTGAACCTCGAGGATAAAACGCCTGCTGATATAAAGAACGATGCACCTTTGTTTGGTGATGAAGGCCTGGGTCTTGACTCCATTGATGCATTGGAATTGATAGTATTGCTGGATAAAAACTACCAGATAAAATTGACCAATCCGGAAGAAGGCAAAACTGTATTTTACAGTATTGACAGCATGGCAAATTACATACAGTCAAAACGCTCTTAAATTTTAATGAACGTATATGTAACAGGTACGGGAATTGTATCGGCCATTGGCATGAATGCCGATGAAAATTTTCGTTCGTTACAAACGTTGAAAACAGGAATAAGTAAAGTAAAATTATTGCCTGACTCCCAGGAAATTTTAGGGGGACAGGTTAAATGTAGTGATGAGGAATTTTTTACAAAGTTCAACATTGCAAAACATCCACACTCACGCACAGCCTTACTCGGCATAGCCGCAGCCACAGAAGCATGGGGCAGTAATGAACTTAGAAAGGACATACGGACAGGGATTATTTCAGCTACCTCCGTTGGTGGTATGGATAAAACAGAATTATACTACCGCCAGGTATTGCGCAATGAAAAGCCAGATTACGATTTAGTAGTTACGCATGACAGTGGTAACACTACAGAAAAGATTGCTGCATATTTTGGCATCAGCGGTTACATCAATACTATTTCTACAGCGTGTTCATCTGCTGCCAATGCAATAATGCTGGGTGCACGATTGATACAACAAAATAAATTAGACCGTGTAATAGTAGGCGGCACCGATGCATTGACTGACTTTACCATAAAAGGATTTCAGTCATTGATGATATTTGATACGGAATGGTGCAAGCCATTTGATGAAAATCGCAACGGTTTGAACTTAGGCGAAGCAGCAGCTTTTTTAGTGATAGAAAGCGAAGAGAGCATCCGCAGGACAGGCAGCAAAGCAAAGTGCCTGGTGAAAGGCTGGCACAATGCTGCTGATGCTTATCATCAAACGGCTTCATCACCTGAAGGTAAAGGCGCAACACTGGCTATGAAGCATGCCATTGAAAAAGCGGGAATGGAGCTGAGTGATATTACGTATGTGAATGCACACGGAACTGGAACAAAAAATAATGATTTGAGTGAATCGGTTGCATTGAAAAATATTTTTGGTGATAAGGTTCCTGCATTTAGCAGCACCAAAGCTTTTACGGGACATACACTGGCGGCAGCCGGAGCAATTGAAGCAGTGTTTTCTATTATGGCTATTGAAAACGGTGTACTCCTGCCAGGATTAAATTATACAACACCTATTACTGAAACAGGATTGATACCACAAACTACTTTTCAGAAAGTCGATAGTGTAAATGCAGTGCTCAGCAACTCCTTTGGCTTTGGCGGAAATAATTCATCGCTTATTTTTAAAAAACTGTAAGCCATGTATTACATCAACGCTGCTACATCTGTTACACATCAAAATACTTTTAGTAATAAAGGTTTTACAAAGTCTTTAAAAAAGAACAACCTTGCTGAACTCATTAAACCTGATTACAAACAATACATAAACCCCGTTGCCATTCGCAGGATGAGCGAGATATTACGCATGTCAGTAGCCTGTGGTATGGATGCTTTAAAGCAAGCAGAAGTAGAAAGTGCTGATGCAATCATTGTTGGGACAGGTTTAGGTTGTTTAATGGACACAGAAAAGTTTTTGAATAATGCCATCACCATAACGGGAGCATTGTTGCCACCCACATCATTCATACAAAGCACACATAACACCATGGCCGGACAAATATCCTTAGCCATGAGCAACCATAACTACAACATGACGCATACGCAAAACACACTGTCGTTTGAGCATGCGTTGCTGGATGCAGTGTTAATGTTGAATGAGAATGACAATAATATTTTAGTAGGCGCAGCTGATGAATACATTAAACAACTGGATGTTATTGCAGAACATTTTCAAATGAATGCATTGCCGTTAACATCAGGTGCCTCGTTTTTTGTTTTATCGAAAGAGAAAAACAAAAACACCATGGCATGTGTGAAAGATGTAACTGCATTGGGAAATTGTGATGATGTGAAGGATCACGTTGCTGCATTCCTTTCAGATAATAAAATTTCTTCTGCTGATGTTGATTTGGTTTTGCATACAGGGGCAGTAGATGTTTTGAAGAATGCATTTAGCAATGCAACAATGATCAACTACGGAATGTATAGTGGCATGTATGCCACCAGTTCAGCATTTGCATTGCACATGGCTGCTGATATGCTGAACGAAAAAGTGGATGAAGTAGATGGACAAATATTCGGTAAAGCGGTAAAGAATATTTTAATTTGTAATAACCTGTTGCACCGCAGGCTCGGTTTAACATTAGTACAAGGCAGTGAAGCATAAAATAGTAACAGCACTTTTTATTGTTGCACTTGGTGCAACATACTGGTATTTGCAAGATAGCAACTACCTGTGGTATGTTATGATCGCCCTTGCACTTGTTTACCTGGCCATTGTTTTTTATGGTTCGTATGAAATACGGTTCAATTATTTTTTAACGTCCATCAATAAAGGAAGTAATGCTGGCATTGCTTTGACCTTTGATGATGGTCCCAATGAAAAGGCAACACAAAAGATATTAGACATACTATCATTAGCACAAGTGCCTGCTACTTTTTTTGTGATCGGTAAAAACGCAGATAAGAACCCTGAACTATTAAGAGAGATCGATAAGCGCGGCCATGTCATTGGTAATCATTCCTATTCGCATAGCAATGGCATTGGCATGTTTACCTCAGGCCGGTTGCAAAAGGATATTGAACAATGTTCAGCAACTATTGAAAAGATAACGGGTAAAAAACCTGTTTACTTTCGTCCGCCCTTTGGTGTGACTAATCCTCGCTATGCAAGGGTGTTAAAAAACTTAGGATTAACTTCCATTGGCTGGACCATTAGAAGCTACGATACATCTGCGAAAGATGAACAAAAGTTGTTGAGCAGGATAACTTCACAATTAGCACCGGGCAGCATTGTATTATTGCACGATACTAAAGGTGTAACGGTAGAAATATTACCTGCACTCATTAATTATTGCAAAACACAGAACTTTGCAATAGTCCCATTACCCGAATTAATTAAAACAGTTTAAATTGAAAAGAATAGTATTATTTATTGCATTAGGTTTTTGCGCTAACAGTTTAACTGCACAGGATATGAATCCTATGCAAAACGTGGCGGATTTTACGGCCATATTAAAAAAACAATCAGCAGAAACCAAAACCATTAAAGCAGATTTTACAGAGGAGAAACATATGGCTGTGTTGAAAGAGCCTCAAAAATCAACTGGTATCTTCTATTATAAGAAAGCCGATATGCTACGCTGGGAAAAACTAAAACCAAATCCCTATGTGTTTTTAAGTGCCAACAATAAAGTAAAAATTAAAGATAGTGGAAAGGAGAAAGATGTGTCTTCCTTTAACCAGGTCATAGGCCGCATAAAAGACCTGATGCTGACATTAGTGAACGGAGAGTTTGAAGGCAATAAAATGTTTGCACCTACTTATTTTGAAAACGCAACATCCTACATTGTAAAGCTGAAACCGAAAAGTAATAAAATGGCTAAGATGTTTGATTACATACAACTCACTTTCTCTAAAAAAAGTTTACTACTGGAGGAAATGGCTTTCTTTGAAAAATCTGGCGACAAAAACAAAATGAAATTCTATAACCAGAAGGTGAATGAGAATTTAGATGACCAGTTGTTCTTAAATTTTTAAACCATGCTTTTAAATTCTTTTTATACCTTACTTCATTCAGAGAATAATGCAGGACAAATTACAGCCCGCATAAAGCTTAATGCTCAGCATGAAATATTTAACGGACATTTTCCCGGCAACCCTGTTACGCCCGGTGTGGTGCAGATACAAATGATAAAAGAAATTGCAGGAGAAGTTTTAGGGAAGAAACTGGATCTTAAATCCATGCACACCTGCAAATTCCTTAAAATATTAAACCCTGTTGAGTGCCCTGAACTGAATATTAAGATTTCCACTGAAAACATTGCCGAAGGCATAAAAGTAAATGCAACAGGCGAGGAGGGAGGCGCAGCTTTTTTTAAAATCTCAGCAATACTGTCATGATCGCTTTAAGCCGGATAAAATGTTGCATTATCATGGCTACGTACAACAATGAAAAAACATTGCCGCGTGTATTGGATGGTGTATTGAAGTACAGCGAAGGCAATGATGTGATTGTTGTGAATGATGGTTCAACGGATAGCACTGCATCTATTTTGAAAAACTATCCAGGAAAAATTATCCTGCTGAATAACGAGAAGAATTCAGGTAAAGGATATTCTTTACGGAAAGCATTTCGGGAAGGTATAGCAAGAGGTTTTGATAATGCCATTACCATAGATTCAGACGGACAACATTTTCCTGATGACATTCCGTTATTGCTTGAAAAAGGAATGGAATATCCTGGGGCATTGTTGATGGGCTCACGTAACATGGAGCAGGAGGGAGTGCCCGGTAAAAGCTCTTTCGGAAATAAATTTTCCAACTTCTGGTTCTGGATAGAGACGGGACAAAAACTTCCCGACACACAAACAGGATTTCGTTTGTATCCACTCACAGAAATAAAGAACTTGAAACTATTCACCACCAAGTTTGAAACAGAAATAGAAGTAATAGTAAAACTGGCTTGGCGTGAAGTAAAAATAATTCCGGTGAACGTTCGTGTGCTGTATGATAAAGACGAACGCGTTTCGCATTTCAGACCGTTCAAAGATTTTACACGCATCAGTATTTTAAATACGTATTTAGTTACGCTTACCCTGTTTTATTATTTGCCGAAGCGATTGATCACCTACGTATATCGTAAGGGACTTTTTACGCTTATCAAAGAAGAGATTTTCAGAATAGATGAAAGCGTTTTGAAAAAGTCATTGTCTGTGGCCTTTGGTGTTTTTATGGGTATTGTGCCTATCTGGGGTTTTCAATTGCTTATCGGAATTCCGTTGGCAGTTTTATTTCGGTTGAATAAAGTTTTGTTTTTGGCAGCAGCTAATATCAGCTTGCCACCGCTGATTCCTTTTATTATTTATTTCAGTTACTATGTGGGCGGTTATTTTGTGAGTAATGATATTAAATTCAAAAGCGCATCAGAGCTTTCATTGGAAAACATTCACGATAATTTTGTGCAATACTTCACTGGTGGTTGTGTGCTGGCGATAACGGCAGCGGCTATTGCTTTCTTAATTTCGTTCGTTTTGTTCCTATTGCATGGAAGCAAATTAGCGAAGATTAAATAAAATCAGAGTTAAAAGCTATTCAACGTCCTCTTAATAATATCAGCGCATTCATATATCTGCTCTTCAGTAATTACCAAAGGAGGAGCAAAACGGATAATATCACCATGTGTTGGTTTAGCCAATAAACCGTTCTCTGCTAATTTCAAACAAACATCCCATGCATCTTTTCCATTCTTTGGTTTTATGATGATGGCATTCAATAAACCTTTACCACGCACCAACGTCAACATTTCATGTTTAATGCCTTTTAATTCGGCACGTAAAATTTCACCGAGATAAGCGGCATTGTCAGCCATGTTCTCATCTTTTACAACCTGCAATGCAGCCATGGCTACTTTACATCCTATTGGATTACCACCATAAGTAGATCCATGCTCACCCGGTTTAATGCACATCATAATATGATCGTCAGCCAATACCGCTGAAACCGGGTACACACCACCACTCATAGCTTTTCCTAATATTAAAACATCAGGGCGCACTTCTTCGTGATCGCATGCCAGCATTTTTCCTGTGCGTGCAATTCCTGTCTGCACTTCATCAGCCATGAACAAAACACTTTTTGCTTTGCACAACTCATAGGCCTTAGCTAAGTATCCTTCATCGGGAACATTAACACCTGCTTCGCCTTGTATGGGTTCCACTAAAAATCCTGCAACAGTTGGATCATTTAAAGCAGATTCTAAAGCCTGCAAGTCGTTATAAGGAATAATAATATAACCGGGAGTAAATGGCCCAAACTCATTAGAAGCTTGCGGGTCAGTAGAACCGGAAATGATAGATATAGTACGACCATGGAAATTACCTTCACAGAAAATTATTTTAGCCTGGTTGCGTGGTATTTCTTTATTTTGATAAGCCCACTTACGACAAAGTTTGATAGCTGTTTCTACTGCTTCAGCACCCGTGTTCATGGGTAGCAATTTATCGTAGCCAAAATATTCTGTTACGTATTGCTCATACTCACCCAGCTTATCATTGTGAAATGCACGCGATGTTAAAGCAAGTTTAGATGCCTGTTCAACCAATGCTTTAATAATAACAGGATGACAATGCCCTTGATTAACGGCAGAGTAGGCAGATAAGAAATCGTAATAACGTTTGCCATCAACATCCCATACAAAAACACCTTCACCTTTACTCAATACTACAGGTAATGGGTGGTAATTATGCGCTCCGTATTTTTCTTCTATTTCAATAAAGTGCTGGCTGCTCATGGTGGCTACGTCTTTCATCAGGGAATAATTATAAGATGCAAATTTAAGAAATGCCTTTCACTTTTTATAACATGAAGTAAACAGAGAAGAATGAACAAAAATAAATGCTAAAGGATGTTATGATAACTTTAATTTAATGCTGATACACTGTTAAAAAACACGTGTAAAAACTAAGACACTATCAAAACTGACTTTTGGTTTAATTCATAAATTCGCATTGCTTTGGTATCATGATTGGATACCTGGTAATTATAAAATCCTCACACTTATGAAAAGACTACTTTCCACCTTCGCGCTTTTTGCCATCATGGTATCGGCTTATGCGCAAACCTCCAATGTAATTGTATTTACAGAGAACGGAGAAAAATTTTATGTTATTCTTAATGGTTTAAGGCAAAATGATAAACCGGAAACCAACGTAAAGCTAACAGAGCTTAACGCTGATTTTTACAAAATGAAAATCATTTTTGATGATAAGCGTTTAGGCGAGAAAATGTTTAACCTCGGTTTTAACCAGGGAATGGAAACAACTATGGTCATCAAAAAAAACAGCAAAGGGGAATATGTTTTGCGTCCTGTTAGCGAAACGGCTATGGCGCAGGCACCTCCTTCAACACCAGGCCAAACGGTGGTGACGTACAACGATAATGCACCGGGCACGGTAACGCAAACTACCACGTACAGCACAACAGGTGCAACGGGTGATAATGTAAATGTATCCATTGGAATGAACATGAGTGAGAATGGTGGAGGGATTAATATGAACGTCTCAGGCATAGACGGTTCGCAAACACAAACAACTACGCATACCACCACCACTACGGTAACCCATACAACAACTACTCATGATCCAGTTGCTCCGCCTCCTCCGCCACCCAATCTTTTACCCGGATATAATGGCCCTATCGGCTGTCCTGTTCCCATGAGCCCGGGTGATTTTTCTGATTTGAAAAATACGATCTCATCTAAAACTTTTGAAGATAGTAAAATGACCATTGCAAAACAGGTATTGCAAAATAATTGTCTGCTTACTACACAGGTAAAAGATTTAATGGGTTTGTTTACGTTTGAAGCAACTAAACTTGATTTTGCTAAATATGCTTATGATTATACTTATGATGTAGGAAATTACTATAAAGTAAATGACCAGTTTACTTTTGAATCATCAATTGATGAATTGAACCAATACATCAGCGGCAGGAAATAAATTACTAATGGAAAAATAAAAAAGGGATGCCGGAAACAGCATCCTTTTTTTATTTTAAAATATCCATGCTAAGATTTTCTCTTGAAATACTCTGAGGCTAACATGCAATACACATAGGTGTCCCTGAATACTCCGTTGAAACAAAAGTTTTCTTTAAAATGAGCTTCACGTCTGAGTTTTGCTTTCTCCAATACTTTAACGGAGCTTATATTAACAGGGTTTACGTGTGCCTCTGCTGAATGTAGTTTAATGGTTTCAAAACCAAATTTTATCATGGTTTGCAAAGCCTCCTGCATAATTCCTTTTCCCTGGTAATTACCTCCCAGCATATAACCTATTTCGGCACGATGATGTTCTTTTTCCATTCGCCAGAATCCAACGGTACCTATGAGTTTCCCTTCTCCCTTTAATGTGATGGCCCACATAATACCCTCATTGTTCCTATGCGTATTATTGATCTTGTCAATGTAAGGAATTGCCTCATCCATTGTTGTCATTAACGGGCGATGGATAAATTGCATTACTTTTTTATCGGACCTGTAACGGAACATTTCCTCTGCATCATCGTGCGTAATTTCCCTGAGAATTAAACGATCGGTAGTTAAAATGGGGAAAGGAGTAAAGCTGACTTCGAGCATAGTTATTAAAATTTACCGGTTTAAAAGTAAGGATGATTTCTTTATCTTAAATTTAACTTTAATATGTATAATTGTAACAACAAAAATTTAAGAGTATGTCAAAAGGAATGGACAAAAAGAAAGAAGCTAAAAAAGCTCCTTTGAAAACTGCAAAAGAAAAAGCAGCAGAAAAAAGAGAGAAGAAGCAAAATAAAAAATAATTGCTGAACTTTTTTAGTGAGAACAAATGCGGGTATAGGTTATCCGCATTTGTTTTTTGTAACAGCGGCTTTAGTTCCTTAAAAAATCCCTGTATAACTTTTGAAGGTAAGCTTTAGTTGTATTTACATCAAATGGACATTCACAACGTTTCTGTAATGAAACTTTATTTTCTCTGACATTATATAATACAGGGCCTTTATCTGTAACCCATCCTATATAATCGTCCATACAGAGATAGGCAAAATTTTTTCTTTGTGAGTTCAGCAAGTCATTGCTCCATACAAATGTACTGTCAGGTAATTCCATTTGATTTAAAAAAGTAGAAGCGATATCATTCTGATTTCCTGTTACAGAAACTTTTTTATTCCTGTATTCATCTTTTAATGCACCACCTGTTATTAAAAGTGGAATATGCCTTACTGCAGGATCAGTAAAAGTTCGTTCTTTCGGAAGCAGATGCCCGTGATCAGCTACTATTATGTATAATGTGTTTGCATACCAGGATTGTTGTTTTGCTTCGTCAAAGTATTCACCTAAACATTTATCAGTGTACCAGGCAACGCTTCTGAATTTTGATGGTGGATCACTTCCTGTAAACGGAGTAGCTATCGGGCTTTCATAAGGTTCGTGTGATGTTAATGTCATCAACACAGAGAAGAAAGGTTGCTTCATTGTTGACAGGTCATTTAACTGCCTGTTTAAAACGTATTCATCATGTGCTCCCCACTTGCTGTTAAACTGGCTGGATTGAAAATCGTTCTTCCCAATTATTTTGTCAAAACCACAATTAACCAAATAAGAGTATAGGTTAGAAAAACCTAATTCACCACCATAATAAAAAGAAGTAGTGTAACCTTGTTTCTCCATTACGGCAGGCAAGGAGGGAAGAAAACGGGTTTTCTCCGGGTAACGAATAATGGATTTATCAGGCTGTGCAGGAAAGCCACTCAATACGGATACAAATGCCTGGTCGGTTCGAAAGCCGCTGGAGTAAATGTTAGTGAACAATAGTCCGTCACGAAATAGTTTTTCAAAATTAGGTGCAGTAGTTTGATCTCCTCCTAATGATCTAATGAGATCAGCAGTGTAACTTTCTACAATAATAAAAACAACATTGGGCCTTGTAACTTTTAATATGTTAATGGTATCTTTTAAATTATTTTTATGGAAGAGTTTTTCTACTAAAGCAGTTGCCTCTTTATCACTAAAGAATTTATACGTATTTTCATCGGTATCCTGCGCCTGTTTAATATTATGGCCGAGAAACCATACAGGGTTGGTGGCAATATGATTCAACCTTACATCATTACTAAAATAAGCTGCACTTTCATTGATGGGAATTTGTTGCCAGCCTCCTCTCATCATTAATGCTGTAAAAAAGACAAAAAGAATATCTGTAGCTATTTTGGTAAGTATAGAACTTGCAGGGTTAATAAAATAGGGCTGTACCATTTTATTAAATATTTTTTTGAAAACGATAACCAAAGCCACAATGGAAAATAAGCTGGCAACTAATTCAATAGTTGTCAGCGATGCAATGATTTCTGCCGGATCGGAAATAAAACCCAGTGCACGGGAATTAAGGAGTGTGCCCCACGACTGGTAAAGAAAAATATTGGATATAAGAATAACGGAGAAAAGTCCCAGCAATATGACAGTAAGAACACCGACTATTTTCTTCCATACTTTATGATAAACGAACCCATTCAAAAAAAATAAAATCAAAGGAATTACAGATACATATCCAATAGTAGAAAAATCGAGGCGAACCGAATGAAATAAGACCAGTGGATATTGAATCAGTTTATTTGAAACATGCTCAGAAGAGTAATCAAGAACATAGAACACAGACCGGAAAAAAGCAAAATAGAATAGCCAGAATAAAACATAACGGATAAAAAATTGTAGCGCCTTTACCATTTTATTTTAATCCAGTTTGATTAATCGTCCTGACCCTACACCTTCTTTTTTAATTATTTGAGGATCTCCCCTGTAATAGATATTTCCTGTATAGGAAATTTTTACATCCAATTCATTATTGGCATTCACAAATTGATCGTTAGGTGCCAAACTCTCAGTGAAAATAATGTCACTGTCACAATCACGTGCGTCTACTACACCTACACCATTATTGTATAAATAAAGAACCCCAATGTGCCCGCGCATAGTTATGTTTGACGAGCCTGTATGAATATTAGGATGTGCAGATCCCGTGTTAAACAACATCAATATGTCACCGGTGGCAGCCCAGTTATTATATACAAACTCATTAGCCCTGATGGTGTCTTTTAACGTAACATTTCCTGAACCATTTGCATTCAGTTCAACCATGTCAGGAAGCCACACTTTTGCTTTAAATTTATTTTTAAAACTGCGCACCCAATTACACTTGTTTTCATTGCGAATGTAAAGTGCACCATCTTTAACTTCAGTGGTAACCGATTCAATTAACTTACCACCCGCTGTCACTTCTACTTTAAAATCATGTCCTGGATATATTTCAGCATCTACATTATCGTATACATACACTTTGTTAAATGAAGGTACCGATCGTGATTCCGTTTCATCACTTCCTGTTCCTTTAAAACAATCGAGCATGTGGTCTTTTTCACAGGAGGTGTAGAAAAGAATTATAGCTAAACCTGTCAACAGGTAAATGAACTTAAACAACTTTTTAAAAAACCAGGTCATTAACTATGAGTACCGTAAGCATGAATAATTTCTCTGACCAGACGGTGCCTTACCACATCCGTTTCATCTAAAGTAATAAAGGTAATTCCTTTAATATTTTTTAAAAGCTTTATGGCCTGTATCAATCCTGAAGGCTGACGTACCGGCAGATCAATTTGCGTAATATCACCTGTTACAATAAACTTTGCTGATGGCCCCATGCGGGTAAGGAACATTTTCAGTTGACTCTCTGTTGCATTTTGCGCCTCATCTAAAATAACAAAGGCGTTATCAAGTGTTCGGCCACGCATAAATGCAAGTGGTGCTACTTCAATTACACCGTTCTCCAAAAATGATTTCAGTTTTTCTCCCGGTATCATATCAAATAATGCATCATACAAAGGACGCAGATAGGGATCGATTTTTTCCTTAAGGTCACCAGGTAGAAAACCTAGATTTTCACCAGCCTCTACAGCAGGTCGTGTTAGTACGATACGTTTTATTTCTTTATTCTTCAAAGCTCTTACTGCTAAAGCTACGGCAGTATATGTTTTACCGGTGCCGGCAGGGCCAATGGCAAAAACAATATCATTGCGTTCACAGCTTTCAACCATTTTTTGCTGGTTGGCAGTACGGGCTTTCACCACCAGGCCATTGGGGCCAAACACTAATGCTTCTTTGCCGTTTTCATCCGAAGGCTGGCTTACATCATTGTTTTGGTTTCTCTCTTCCTTACCAAAAATACTTTCAATAACATCTTCATTAAACTTGCCGTAATGCTGGTAGTAGTCAATGGCCTGTGAAATTTTCTCTGCAACTGCTACAAGCTGCGATTCATCGCCCAGTATTTTTATTTCATTGCCACGGGCTACAATTTTAAATGCGGGAAATTTTTTACGAAGGAGTTCTAGGTTGCTATCGTTAATGCCAAAAAAGGCTACGGGATTCTTTAAATCAACGGGAATAATCAGTTCACTCAATGTCTGTTTCGTTTTAAATTTATTTTACAAACCTACTTATTTTTACTCTAAAATTTTAACTCGTTTGTTTTTTCTCTAAAGTATTTTAGCGAAGGGGAAATTTGATTTAGTATGGAAACACTCACTAACATCAAAAAGTTTATAAGTTCATGACTTCTCAACAGCATGCGTATACTCTACTCGTAGTTTTGTGATTCGCTCAATATTTTGTCCAACCATAAATGCCTGCAATTACTTTAACTACAGACTGGGGTGTTACCGATCATTATGTGGCTGCCTTAAAGGGAGAGTTGCTCAGCCTTTTTCCAGGTGCAGCATTGGTAGATATTTCTCACCAGGTGCCACCTTATGATGTAATGCGTGCAGCATTCGTGTTTAAGAACTCTTATTATTTTTTTCCGTCTGGTACTATTCACCTGGTATCGGTAGGAGCACAGGCTTCCCGCTCTACGGAATGGATGGTGATACAGGATAATGAATGTTTCATTGTTTGCCGCAATGATGGATTTTTTACTTTGGTTACCGGGAGGCAACCTCAGAAAGCTGTAGTTATTAAATCATCTGAAAAAATAAGTGTGGCTGATGAGCGTAGTTTCTTAGTGACTGTCCTTAATGATTTACTGGAGAAAAAAAACCTGGACTCGATAGGAGAATCCGTTGATGCTATTAAAGAACGTTCCTTTCTATCACCTACATTGGAAGAAAATTTAATCCGGGGAACGGTTATTCATATTGATGTTTTCGGTAATGCTATTACTAATATTGACAGGGAACTTTTTGAACGGGAAGGGAAAATCCGTGATTTTGAAATTGATTTCCCGAGACGCGATGTGGTTATTCGAAAGTTAAGCAGCCACTATAATGATGTGGAGCGCGGTCAACTCCTTGTTCTTTTTAACTCATCAGGGTACCTTGAAATTGCACAAAACCAGGGTGATGCTTCTGGCTTATATGGCCTGGAGTATGGTGATCAAATCCGTATTTCTTTTAAATGATTACCCGCATAGTTCTGCTGCCTTTGCAGGTAGAAAGGCAAAAAGAATTTGAATTGCTGTTTAACCAGATCAGGCCTATAATACTTTCGTTTGAGGGTTGCATATCACTTGAATTATTGGAGGAAAAAGCATCTTCTGTTTCTATAGCCAACCGCTTTACGTATAGTAAATGGCAAAGTGAAGATGCTTTGCAAAAATACCTTGAATCAGATTTTTTCCTTGTTTCATGGCCGCTTATAAAAAACTGCCTCCATTCAAAAGCGCAAGCCTGGACATTGCATGGAGATATAAAAAACTGACCCGGTGAAAGTGATATTAACTCAGGGCCTATAACAATTCAGAAAATCTTTACCCATACCAATGCAACGAAATACTATTTTTGGCAGTCTTCAACTGAAATCAATCTTTTACTTTTAAATGTATTCACTCTTAAAAAAGGAAATAAACAGTTTTCTCAACTCGTTGATTGGCTACATTTCCATTATTGTATTTTTAGTTACCATTGGTTTGTTTCTATGGATTTTCCCGGGTAATGATTATAACATTGCCGAATCAGGTTATGCTTCTATTGATGGCTTATTTAATATAACACCATGGGTGTATATGTTTTTAATTCCCGCAATTACCATGCGCTCTTTTGCCGAAGAGAAAAGAGCCGGTACGATTGAGATCTTGCTCACGAGGCCCCTGACAGAGTTTCAGATCATTTTTGCAAAATATTTGGCAGGGGTAATCCTTGTATTATTTTCATTAATACCTACAATGGTTTACTTTTTTACAGTATACCATTATGCTGCACCGGCAGGGAATGTTGATATAGGAGGGATTATGGGAAGTTATATTGGCTTGTTCTTTCTTGCATCAGGTTTTGTAGCAGTAGGAATTTTTTGTTCTTCCTTAACCGATAACCAATTGGCAGCATTTATCATATCCATGTTTTTATGCATGTTGTGTTATATGGGTTTCCAGGCCATTGCTTCCTCCTTACCCATTGGGGCAGTTTCTTCATTTATATTTCAATTGGGTATAATTGCGCACTATGATTCCATGAGTAGGGGTGTTATTGATACACGCGACCTGATTTACTTTATAAGTTTAGTCGCTATATTTTTAATGTTAACCAAATTGGTTTTAGAAAGCAGGAAATGGTAAGCATGAGCAAGAAAAATCTGAAATCACAAAATATTGTAGGCTTTGTTTTATTGCTGGTCATTGTTGCCTGCGCAAACCTGTTGGGAGTTTATGTTTTCTCGCGGATGGATTTAACCAGTGAAAAACGTTTTACATTATCATCAGCAACCAGGCAAAAACTTAAGGATCTTAAGGATATTGTTTATATAAAAGTATATTTAAGTGGTGATTTGCCAACAGGCTTTCAAAAACTCAGCACCTCTACACGTGATTTACTGAGCGAAATGAAAACATATGCAGGCTCCAACCTCGAATATGATTTTATTGATCCAACTGCTTTAGCTGATGAAAAGCAGCGTAATGAACTTTACAACCAGCTTGCCGATAAAGGCCTGCAGCCAACCAATATTTCTGAGCGTAGCTCGGAAGGTTCATCTCAGCGTATTATTTTTCCGGGAGCTATTTTAAATTACCTGCAAAAGGAGCAATCACTTTTATTGCTTAAGGACAGAATAGGCGCAGCCCCCGAAGAAATGGTGAATAACTCTATACAGAATTTAGAGTTTGAGATCATCAATGCCATTACAAAAATATCTACACAAAAGCCTCCTTCTATTGCATTTTTACAAGGACAGGGAGAATTATCCAAACCTGAAACTGCTGATATTTATAAAAGCCTTTCTGCATCATATCCTGTTTCGTATGTAACTATTAATAACCAATTGGGGTCATTAAGCAATTACAGTTGCCTGGTTGTTGCCAAACCCGATTCAAGCTTTGATGAGAAGGATAAATTTATCATTGATCAGTTTATCATGAAAGGCGGTAAAGTGTTATGGTTGATCAATCCCATGTTTGCAACCATGGACAGCCTGGCTAAAAAC
>JADMIO011411875.1_pt1 | contig 46753 bp, 31 predicted proteins | sample 8958161 | NCBI WGS metagenome assembly JADMIO01 (sample SAMN16585339, study PRJNA669376) | soil metagenome | isolation source: Crop rotation soil | place: USA: Cullars Rotation, Alabama | collected 2011
AAGGTGAGCCAGTGTGATTACATTTGCGGCCTAACTGTGGCCAGTCCAGTTACGCTGGAGTCACTAGTATTTAGGTGACACTATAGAAGCGGCCGCGACAACTTGTCCACGTGGAATTCTAAGCTTAGGATCCCAATGTGCTGGAAAGGGGCGAGAGCCGCTCCAATACGAGTTCGTGTTCCGTTGTGGAGGTCAACTCTTCGGCCGTCTGACTGAGATTGTCGACAGTCAGGCCAAATCGGACCCGGCCGATGCTCGCCCGCCCAGTACGCCAGCGAACAACGATATTCGTGGGCGTGCCGCGTTGCAGGTAAGGTCCCCGTGTGAGCGTCACCACGTTTGATCCGCGAAGCTCCAGGTCGAAGCTTAGGTCGATGCTGTCGGCGCCGGCCTGGTGGACTTCTGCGGCGAGCACATTGTTGCCGCTGTTTAGGAAGCTTGAGTTGAGAGTCGCGGAAAAGAATGTTCGCTCGGCGATTCCGGCTACGTTTGTCAGCGCGAGCGTGTTGGCGCTCACCGCCCCGGCCGGCATGTTGTTCCGGTAAATCTCGAAGCCGTTTAAGTAAACGATCACACCATCATCGCGGAGGACATTCAGCGTCAATTGATTGAAGATGCTGGCATCGATGACGGTAAATGAGCGGCGAAAATAAGTGGTGACGTATTTGGAGTCTGGATCGGGGCCAAAACTGACGACAGTATCCTCATCACCATCCCCGTAGCCGAGTTGGGCGGGTCCGAGGTTCCAACTCGTATCGTTGAAGAACCGGGAGGTCCAGCTAAACGGGAGATTGGCGCCCGTATCCAGAAAACGCCACTGGCTGCCACGAGGAACCAGGATCTGTCCCTCGGCGGCGGCGTTCGGGACAGGGCTGGTTATCAAAGCCAGTCCGATCAGCAGGACGCCAGGAATAAAACTCAGGGGCCATTGAGATCGGCAAATCATGACGTTGGATTGCCGGAAGGATACCAATTTTACCATCAAATGCACGCCAAATTTGGAATTCACGCAGGATTCTCATTACAGGATACGGGTGAAAAGACGGCGTTTTTGATTTATTTCTGTTCCTCGGCCAATTTTCGCGCGCGGGCGAGCGTGCTCTCCGACCGCTTGTCCATTTCGTTGCTGACGGTCCAATGATATTTCCAGAGGAGATTGCGGGGCTGGTTCGCGCTCGGATCAACGAGCAGGAGCGTGCGCTGGAAGTCATCCATTATCTGTTTGTTGGACAAATTCTGGAGGTCCTGGAGCATCCGTTCATAAAGTCGATTGGCCTCATTGGTATAACCGCGAGTGTGCAGGAGAATAAAGGCCTCGCGGATTTCGACGTGCCGGGATTGTCGCGCGTGAAGTTTCCGGACGACCAGGATGCTGACAATGAGCAATAGCAGCATTATGGCCAGCATGTAGCGGTTGTTCCGGACAAAACTCACGGGCGATATTTAGGGCTGCGAGGCGCGCTTCCGCAATTCGCATTTGATGGGCACGACTCCGGATCGGAACACCCGCTAAGGGGCACGAATCGACGAGAAGCGGTTATTTTTTGCTTAATTTCGCGTGGTGCAGGTCTATGCTGTGACCATGATCCTGAAGATGAATCAGCTGTGGTTGTTTGCTACGGTTTTGATTGCAGCGTTCGCGGTCCGAGCGCCGGCTGCAGGGAAATTACCGGAACGGGATGAGCGGGCGGGGCCGCCGCGGACGCTGGATACGCTGCGGACGTTCCCGGAGGTCAGCTCGCGCAGTGAATGGGAGGCACGCGCGAGGGAGATTCGCGAAAATGTGCTGGTCAGTTGCGGGCTGTGGCCGTTGCCAAAGAAGACGCCGCTCAAGGCCGAGATTTTTGGCAAGGTGGATCGCGATGGTTATAGCGTGGAGAAGGTCTATTTCCAGAGTTATCCCGGGTTTTATGTCGCCGGGAATCTTTATCGGCCGCGCGGGAAAGGCGACGGACCCTTCCCGGGGATTTTGAATCCGCACGGGCATTGGGCGAAAGGACGGCTGAACGATACCGCGGACGGAAGCATCGTGGCGCGCTGCATCAGTTTTGCGAGGCAGGGGATGGTGGCGTTTTCCTGGGACATGGTTGGTTACAATGACATGATGCAGATCGGGCCGCATCGGCAGATCGCGACGAACCGGGTCAACCTCCTCTGGAATATCAGCCTCATGGGATTGCAAACCTGGAACAGCATCCGGGCAGTCGATTTCCTGGAAAGCCTGCCGGCCGTCGATAAATCGCGCCTGGCTTGTACCGGCGAGTCGGGAGGCGGGACGCAAACGTTCATGCTGGGAGCGGTGGAGGATCGGCTTGCGGCTCAAGCGCCGGTGGTGATGGTGTCGCATTCGATGCAGGGCGGCTGTTGGTGCGAAAATGCTCCCGGCCTGCGCGTGGACCGTTCTAATATGGAAATCGCGGCCGCGCCAGCTCCGCGTCCGCAGATCCTGGTCGCGGCGACCGGTGACTGGACCAAAGACACGCCCACCATCGAGGGACCGTCGATCGAAAAAGTTTATCGGTTGTTCGGCCAACCCGAGAAGTTGCGCTACGTCCGTTTTGAAGGTCCGCACAACTACAACCAGCGCAGCCGGGAAGCTGTTTACGAATTTTTCGGCAAAAGGCTGCTCCATGCTGAAAATCCAGAAACCCTGAAGGAAGCGCCTTATGAAAAAGAACCCGACGAGAACCTGCTTGTCTGGAAAGATCGCAACGTTCCTTCCGACGCGCTGAATGAATCACAACTAATTGCCGCGCTGATCAAATCGAGCCGCGACCAGTTGACGGCGCTTCGTCCCCAGGACAAGAAATCGCTGGAAAGTTACAAAAAGGCGATTCGACCCCTTTGGAAGCAGACTTTGCAAGTGGAGTTTCCAGAAAACAACCTGACCGTCGAACAGATCTCGGAGAAGACCGCGGGCAAGTACAGGATCAGCAGTATTGCGGTAGGCCGCTCGGGAAAACAGGATCGCCTGCCGGCAATGTTCATTTCGCCGGAGAAAGATGCCTACCGTGTCCTGGCCGTGCTCGTTCATGCGAAAGGAAAAGCGGCTTACCTGGACGAGAGCGGCGCCCCCAAAGGCCTGGCCAAGGAACTACTGGACCGAAATCATCCCATTTTGCTCGTGGATACCTTCCTCACGGGAGAATTGGCGGACGAGAATGCGAGCGGCGCGCGGAAGCACCTTACCAGCTTCTTCAGCACGTACAATCGGACCGATCTGCAGGAACGAGTCCAGGACCTGATCACCACTTGCGCGATCGGGCAGGCTCACGGCAAAGGGCGTCGCGCGGTGATTTGCGGCCAGGGCGGAGCAGGGCTTTGGGCATTGCTGGCGGCCCCGGCCGCCAGCGGCGTTGTTGCCGACTGCGACGCGCTTGATGAGAGCAATGACCAGGCGCTTTTGAAGCAGGAGCTTTTTTCGCCGGGATTGCGAAAAATGGGCGGCTTCCAGGGAGCGGCCGCGTTGGCGACGCCAAATCCGCTGCTGGCGTACAACACGGGGGCGAAATTTCCCACTGACCTGCTTCGCGCGAGCTACAAGGCTGCATCGGCTTCACCGATGCTGACGACGCGAGCAGAGAAGATGAGTGATGCGGAGATTGCGGATTGGGTGGGTCGGATGAGGTAGGCGCCGGCGCGAGTTTCGAAGGGGTCCCGCCTGATCCCAGCACCGCTCCTTATCTTAGGAGGTGGACGCGGTAGAAGAGGTTTGGTTTCGAGGCGGCGCCGGGATCGACGACTGAGGCCAGCGCTCCTGTCCCAGGGACGAAATCAGCCACTGTTTTGGGTAACCTGAATGACGGATCACTGGAGCATTCCACGCGATAGGCCTTGCCAGCGACGGATTGGAATTGGAGCTGAACATCGCCGTTGATAATACGCAAACTTGAAATTCGAATTGCGCTATTCGGATTCAATGGATCGCTTCCGGCCTGAAACTCCTGCAGGTTCGTCAGGCCGTCATGATCAGGATCATCCCCTGGTCGGGCGGCAGCCGTGTTGGTCCCGAAATAGCGGGCTTGCCACGCATCGGGCAACCCGTCTCCGTTGAGATCACTATCTGATTCCAGGATAAACAAGGCGCTGGTTCCGAGATGACCGTTTCCATCCGACACCCGAAGCACGGCATTGCCGGAAGATCCACTGAGGGTGACGAGGCCACTCCAGGTGCCATTAACGAAGTCGCCGGAAAGGCCGGGTGTTGTCTGGAGCAGGTTTTCGCGAAGGAACCGAACGTTAGGCGCAGCATTGGTGGCTGTTGGAGGCGGCGCTGTGGAACCACTCCATTCGAGCGGATCGCCGAAAGCGCTGTCGGTGCGGAACAAGAGAGCTCGGTTTCCAACCGTCTGGTGGAAGCGAGCCTGGCCATCGGAGCTGTAAGCGGAATTATTGAAACTCAAATCGACCATCAGATTGTTGGTGCCATCGTAGACAAAGGGAGCTGTGAAGACAAAGCTCACCCAACCTGTGGCGGTGATGGTTTCGTGGTTATGGTAAACAGTGCTCCAGTCCGCACTTTCCCAGGAGCCCTTCGTGTACTGTGCCAGGGGAGTGTGCTTAAGCCGGATGGTCCAATTGGAGAGCGTTTGCCCGGGCGGAGTGGTGACGAAGAGCGCCAGCCCACTCAGATTGCCGGGTCCCCCGAGTTCATCCGAAGTGTATATGACCTGGGTGCGCGAATCGTGATAGAGAGCGCCGAATGGGTTCGCCCAAACCGAACTGCCGGCGCCGATGGTAACGTCCGGCTGCGGAAGGGTGCCTTGAAGCGAAACTCGCCCGGAGAAGCCGGTGAACGGATTATTCCTCGCATCCCTGGCCGTCACTGAGGCCGTGAAGGGAACTCCAGCAGACTGTGGAGAGGGCCAACCGCCGACAGCAAAATGGTCGAGTTCGGAGAAGCCGTTATCGAGAATGGTGCCTTGAGCTTGCAGTTTCGCAATAGTCGCATTGAGCGGGGTGAATAAATTGATGAAAAATATCTCAGTCGATTCCGCGGCTTTGTCGCCCAATACCGGCACGATAATCTGAATATTCGTCATGCCGGCAAAAAATGTGAGGGAGCCCGCTTGCGGCATATAGTCCTTTTCCGCAATGGCGGTGCTGTTGCTCGTGAAGTAATTGACCGAGATCGGCAATGCGCTCGGGGCTGAAAGCGAAACATTAAAAGCAGCGTTGGTTACCTGCCCGGGCGCTGGCTCCGTAACGGTGGCATCTGTGATCCGAATCGAAGGTTGGGCATCGTCGTTGTTGATGCGCCCGACACCCACGTCGTCGATAATCGCTGCATTGGTGGGCGAGGAGAGGTCAACTTCGAAGGTTTCGCTGACCTCATTCAAGAGATCGGTAAGAACCTTAATGCTGAGGGACTGATTTGTGGATCCCGGAGGAAACACAATGGTTCCCGACGCAGCAAGATAATCGCTGCCAGCGATTGCGGTGCGGTTGCTCGTGCTGAAATTTACCGATACCGGCAATGTAGAGGGGGCAGAAAGGCGAACGGTGAACGTGCAGTTGTTCGTCCCGGTGTTTCCCTCAACCACGGTGACATCGTTAATCGCCACCAGCGGCAGATCCACGGTCGAACTGGCCGCAACCGTGTTGTTGCCCAAATAAGCTTCTGGTTCAGCGCGGGATACGCCGAAAAAGTTCGTGAAAACGCCCGGTGCGATACTCTTGACCACGATAGAAACGGTGGCGCTGGAGTTTGGGTTGAGAGTCCCGAGGTTGCAGGAAATGATTCCGTTGATGAGTTCACAACTCCCCTGGGAGGCAGTTGCAGAAACGAAGTCAACATTGGTGGGCAATTGGTTCGTGAGTTGCACACCTGTCGACGAGTCCGGACCACTGTTTCGAACCGTCAAGGCATAACGGATCGGGTCGGCAGGAACCGTTAAATCGGGGCTGTAGGACAATTCAAGGGCCAGATCGTTCTTTGCGCCGACATTGAAACTTGAAGACAAGCCCACGTGGGCCAGGCCGTCATCCGCGAGTAACGTAAGATTGGAGGAGACCTGCTGGACGCTGACCTGCCCTGTCCAGATGCCGGATATAAAGGAAGCCAGCGCCGGTGTAAGCAGGATAGAATTGGGCGGGGCAAATGGCAGGATTAGATCCGGGTTCTGCCTTCCAATGGAATTCGTATCAGCGATCCAATCAGTCCGGTCGTTATGATCGGCCTGGCCGCTTCGATGCAGAGTGAAGGTGAGGTTCGTATTGGCAGCAATGGCCTCTCCGATCCACTGATCGCGTGGAATGGGCGAAGGGTCTTTGATCTGCGCCGGGTCAGCGCCGTATGCGCAAACGAAATCAACGACATTGCTCTCCGAATCGCGCAGCAGGACGGCCAAGGAGTTTCCAACAACACCATTGTTCCAGAAAAGGTTGGCCCCCGCAAAGAAGACTGGAAACGCCCCCGGAGCAGTGCCCTGGCGAAACAATTGAAAGACCCCGTTTGGAGGACAAATGGTGTTGGTAGGAATGCTTACAGTCACCCGTGGCGCCGGCCAGGAGCGGCCGTCCCAGAGCGTCATTTTCCAGTTGGAAATGTCGATCGAACGCCCCGAGACGTTTTGAAACTCGACGCTATCGTTGTTGCCGGTGTCGATTTCGGTTACGAGGACGGCTGAGCGTGTAACCGGGCCTGAGATGGCGGAAAGCCGAGTGGACCGCGAAAAGTTCGTGGCGACATTGCCGATGTCATCCCTGGCTGTGACGCGGACCGGAAACGGCACCGCAAATTCCTGGGAAGGCGCAATCGGATCAAAGTCGAAATGGTCAACGTCGCCCACGGCACGGCTGGTGAATCGCCAAATGGGGCCGGCCGTGCTGGCCAATCCCCGATGCTCAATCACCTGCCAGTAGTAAGTGGTTTGCAGCGTCAGCGGCGGCAGGGACCAAAAGATATTGCTCGTCGAGCCAAGGAAATCTGAGGGTTCGAAAACCGCATTGGTCCCAAACCAAACGTCAAAGGTCGTGATGCCCGAACTTTCTGCGAAGAGGCTGATATTATCCAAATGAACATTGAAATAGCTGTTGAGGTCCTGTTCGACGAAGGCAATGCGAACCGATTGGCCGCGGAACTCGCTAATATCGAAACTGCGCCCAGTCCAATCGTTCACCAAGTTGTCGCCGGGCTGGGTGAGGAACACGGTTCTGAGCACATTGTTGCTCAAATTGCGCACTTCGACGCGAAACTCCTGGGTGAACGGGACGAAGGCAGTGGCGTAGTTATGAATTTTATCCACCCAACTCAGGCGGACTGCCCTGGCATCGGCGGGAACCAGTACGTCTTGAAATAGAACGTGCGTGCCGCTGCCGATTTGGGAAGTTACGAGACTGAAACGACCGTCGTAAGGTGGACTGGGATTTTCAGGCCCTTCCGGATCGATCTTGCCGTCATTGAGCACGAACCCGCCGAAGTCGATATCTGCGAGTTGCCAACCAGTGAGATCGCCGCTTTCAAAACCGCCGTTTACCAGGACCTCACCGTAGCCAGGAAGCCACGAAAGTTTGGTTGTGAGCGGCACATTGGTAGCGCCGTTGCGAGGCGAAGGCTGATATGGCTCTGGAGGCGTTTCATCATCGATGAGGACGACGGCCGCTTTCGCAGAAGCAAAGCCGTTGGCTGAGGCGTTAATCGCGACGCTCCTTTCTCCGTTGATCAGGGCATCGTCGGTGACGGAGATATCGAACCGGGCGCTAGTCTTGCCCGCCGGCACCACCACCACGTTGGGAACTTGCAATTGGCCGGGAGCACCGGAGGAAAGGGCCACTTGAACGTTGGTCGCCACGATTCCGGAGAGCTGGACGCTTGCGATATTGGTTATCGTTCCGTTCCCTTCGCTCAGGCGGGCAGGAACCTGCAGAGTCAGAGCCGGCCGATCATTGTCCGCAATTTGAATTTGGGCGATATCGTCGATCCAATTGTCAACGTGGGCCGTAATGCGGATGAGCCGGGAACCGGTGAGATTGAGGTCGTCCCCGACCTGGAGGTCAAAATCGGCGGATTTCCTGCCGCTTGGAATAACAACGGATTTGGGAACATTGACAGCGTTGACATCACTGGAAGAAAGAAAAACGCGCAGATCGGCCTGGGCGTTCCGGCTGAGTTGAACGCGACTTTTCGGTCGCAGAATGCCATCGCCTTCCTTCGCTGTTTTGGGAACGTGCAGCCGCAGGGTGGCAGATTCGTCGTCGGTTACCAGTACAATGGCCGGCTGCCCCTGATAACCGGGCGTACTGCCCGAAATGGAAACCGAAGAACTGCCATTAAGCAGGCCATCGTTGCCCGGAATGAGGTCAAAAGGCGCAAACATTTGTCCGGCCGGGATAGTCACTGATGCAGGCACTTTGAGGCGCGCCGGATTACCCGAAGTGAGCTGCACCACAAGATCGTGGCTGACAGGAGCGGATAAGACGACTGCGGCCTCGTCACTCACGGTGCCCTCGCCTTCCGCGACGCTGGCCGGCGCGACAATAGAAAATCGATAGACTGGCGCTCCGGTAATCGAGATATCGTCCAGCGCGATTCCATCGAAGGGAATGGAGAAGTTATCGAAGTGATTGAACCGAATGCGGAACGTCGAATTATAGCCCAGGCCAAAATTGGCAAGGGCGCTGTCGAGCGAAACCACGTACTCTCGATTGGTGAGGGCCAGCGACCGCAAATCCTGAATCTCGTACCATCGGACACCATCCTGGCTGATGGCCACCCCGTCAAAATCGGCTCCCTGGATGAACGGCGAGGGCGGCGGGCCGTGTGGTTCATCACCAAAACTTTTCGCCCAGAAGCGGAGTGTCAGGTTGGTATACCCGGCGAGGTCCACTCCGAGAGTCAGTTCATTGCGGGCATAGTTGCCGCTGCCGGAATTGTCCATCGTAAGATGAAATGATCCCGAGTGCGGCCCATCGGTTCCCGTCACACTGGTTCGGAAATCGGCCGTTCCAGTGGACAGCCAATAGGGCTCGAGCCGTCCGCTTTCGAAACCATCGTTGAATGGCAATTGGGCGATGGCCATGACGCGCAACTCGACTTCGCGGGTTTGCGCGACACGGGTGGTTACGTTCGAGAACACCAACGTGTCGCGAAAAACCCCGGGGGTCAGCCGCCCCGCGTTGGTTCCGAGACAGACCGTTACGCTGGTTTCTCCGAATCCGGGCAACACGCCGCTCGGCGCGGAAACTGTGAGCCATGATTGGGTAGAGGTGAGTCTCCAGCTCAGCGCGTTTGAAGAACGATTCGTCAGCACATAGGTAACACAGTCGGGAGAAAAAGGTCCACCCGCTGGCCCGCTGGAAACGAAGTTGACGGAGGGGACAATCGAAAGCTGGTCAGGCAAGTCGAAGGCTTCCTTTACTCCAACCGTCACGTCACTCGAAGGAGCTCTGGCGCTGAATCCCAGGCCGCGCTTTGCGAATGCTGCCCAAAGTTCCCCCGCGTTTGCGCCGGCATTGTCGATTTCATCGGCGAGGAGAATGGCGTCCCGAGCCTGGATGAAAGTGGGATTGGCGGGTGAGAGTTTCATTCCATCAGTGACCAACTGCAAAATCATCCGGTTGCCGACTTCAAATCCATGTTTCTGGATCAGGTTTGCCCGGGCACCCCACAACGTCACACACCAGACTTCCCCCTGGTTATGCACTTCATCGGCAAAGAGCGGATTGAACGGATTAATCGGACTGATGGGTATGCCGGCATGGCTCACTGCCTGGGAGGGATCAATGTCCTTGAAGGTCAGCGGATTCTTCGACATGTCGGTGGTATAAGGGTAGCGGCGAATTCCGTAATAGTAGTTCTCGGCCAGCCCGGCGAATTGGAGCGTGGCGTAGCCGCCCATTGGGTAATTGGCGTTGGGATCATCGCCCGGCTGCGAAAGGAGCGACAAGGCATAGAAATCCGACCAACCCTCGCCCATTCCTGATGTTTGCGCCGAATTAATACCCACGCCACCTCCGACCAGCCGAGTGCTTAACCCGTGCGTACACTCGTGAAGGACGATCTCCGCATCCAGGTCACCGTCGCGAAATGGAGTTGGGCCATCGAAGACATACATCTGCACCCGCGGCGAAGTGCCATCGTCTGACGGAGTAAAATTGGCGTTGTTGACGCCGGAGCCATCCTGCGCATCGGCCAGCACAGGATCATTGCCCGCCCCGCCCCGGCCGAAATTGTCTTTTTGGAAATTGCCGGAAGCTTCATCGAAGCCGAGCATATAGAGTTGGTCGTGCATCCAGTTGCACCAATAAAACAACTGCACCACGGCGGCATCGATGTAGGTGGAAGGGCGGTCGTTGAGGTCCATGGGGAAATCAAATGTTCGGTAGGGGCTGCCATGAGGCCGCGGTAAATCTGGAACATCATCGCCGTTGCGGTCGGCATGCCCGTCAACGTTGTTGCCGAGGGTTTGGTTTTCGCCGTCATTGATCCATCCCAGAGGAGAAGCATTGGTGAATAGAGCCGTGAGCGTCACCAACTCGCGATTGACCAGGGGCGGCTGATTGGTTGCAGGAACCGGATAGCCCGGCCTAAAGGGCGTGGGGCTCTCGCCGGTGAAGACCCGGAAGGTCGCATCGCTTGCATATACTGTCAGGCATCGGCGGACCTGGACATCACCGGTCTGGACATCCACAAGAACGCGATACCGTTCTCCAGCCAAACGCCGCGTAAGCTCAACCTGCCAGCAAAGGCGCATCTCTGAACGGCTTACCGGCAGCCAAACCAGTTTCAGTTCGATCTGCCCGGGCAGTTCCGGGGCCTTAAATCGTTGCTGTCGGGCGGCCCCTTGCGCCGCGTCAAGCGCGTCGAGAGTGGCCGGATCCACCAATTCTTCAAGGACCTGCGCCGAGAGAATAATTGCTTCTTCAGCGGAGACAGCCGGGTTGGCTTCGACGGCCTGGCGGTTGGGCGTTCCGGCCTCGGCGGCCAGATCCGCATCCGCGACAAAGGTGCTGGACAGGTTGATCACTTCTCCCTTGGGGGAAATGTGGCCAACAAAAACGGAGTCAAAAACGGGAATATCGTCGAGCTGTTGCTCCCAGCTAAACGTGCGCACCCCGTTGTGCGAGGTAGTATATTGGCGTTTGAGAGCTGTCTCGGTCAGGGCAGCCGAATCGTGGCCAAACAGGTCCGAATATCCGTTCACGAAAGCTTTTAGCGGAAGAGCCGGGTCTGCTGGAATGGGTTGGCCGGTTCTGGGCATGGGCCCGACCATCGCGCCCATTGGTTCGGTCAGGAAGCCCGAAGCCCTGCGAACCCAGACGGGTGACCCATGCACAGGATGGAGGTCAATTTGGACCTCTCCGCGCTCCGATTGGAGCTTAAGAAGTCCGGCGGATTGTTTGCCCGTGAGGTTTGGTCCGCGGTCAGCTTTTCGGTGATCTACGGTCGGAAGAACGTCGTGCGCGGGGTGTTGGACGGCCAGCATTCCCGGACTGATCGCCAGGAAACAGAGCGCAACGGCCCACAGCCGTAAGTAAGTCAATGATATCATTGGCCAAACCATCCCGGAATCGAAGGATGATACCTCATTTTGACGTAGAGGCAACCAACTTCCTTGGCTTGTGAGCCAAATTTTACAGCTCATCAGGCAGCGGGTTTCGAAATGGTGCAAATGCCCGTAATCGGCTTGCTGGCCTTCCGAACGGAAACAAAAATCGTTGCGCTATGCCTGTCCTTTGTGGCTTTATCACCGCACCGCAGGTCGCGAGAACTGAACATACGGAACGAGGATATGAACCGGCGCCGCATGCAGATCTTTTATTCCGGACGCGTGCAAGGCGTCGGTTTTCGTTATACGGTGAAAAATGTTGCTTGCGGATTCGACTTGACGGGAACGGTACGCAATCTGCCCGATGGCCGCGTTGAGCTGGTGGCCGAAGGCGACCAGGCTGAGCTCGAAGAGTTTCGCCGCGCGGTGCAGGATTCAGAAATCGGCGGCTTTATTCGGAACGAAGAAATCTCCTGGAGCGGGGCTGCCGGCGTGTTCCGCGGGTTTGAAATCGTCTCTTAGATGCAGCAAACTAGACAATGAAGTACGCAGTCATCGCCGATATTCATGCGAATTTGGAAGCGTTCGAGGTGGTTCTCGAAGATGCGCGCACCCAAAATTGCACTCACTACTGCTGCGTCGGCGATGTGGTCGGCTACAATGCGAACCCGAAGGAATGCCTGGACATCGTTCGCAGCATGGGCATGCCTTGCGTGAAGGGCAACCACGACGAATACTGCTCCACTGACGAGGCCCTCGATGGCTTTAATCCTCATGCGGCCGAAGCTGTCAATTGGACTCGCAAACAATTGACCGAAGAGGACCGCCAATGGCTGCGCGATTTGAAGTACCTCCGGCTGGTGGGCAGTTTTTCCATGGTTCACGCCACTCTCGATCAACCTAATCGCTGGGGCTACGTCTTCGACAAGCTCGCCGCAGCCGCGAGCTTTACCTACCAGAATACCAGCGTCTGCTTTTTCGGCCACACCCATGTGCCGGTTGCTTTCATTCGGGACAGCTTCGTGCGCGGCGGTACCTATTCGAAGTTCAAAGTGGAAGCCGGCAAGAAATACTTCGTCAATGTCGGCAGCGTCGGCCAGTCACGCGATGGCGTCGCCAAGGCCACTTACGTCATCTACGACCTGAATGAGCAATCGATCGAACTGCGACGGCTCGATTACGACATTCCCAAGGCCCAAAAAAAGATCCTCGAAGCAGGTTTGCCCCCGCGATTGGCAGAACGGTTGGCCTACGGAAAATAGCCGGACCCGTCCTGCTCCCGGCTGCTTCGTCCCGTGAAAATTCTGATTCTCAAACCGAGTTCTCTCGGAGATGTCGTCCAGGCCCTCCCGGTTCTGCGGCTTTTGAAAAAGCAGTTGCCCGCGAGCGAGATTTATTGGTGGCTCGACCGGCGGCTCGTTCCCCTGCTTGAGGCTGATCCGGACCTGGCAGGGGTAATCCCATTCGAACGCGAACGGTGGGCTTCCCCACTGCGCTGGAAGGAACCCTGGAAGAGCCTGCAACAACTCCGCGCGCACCGCTTTGATTGGGTGATCGACCTGCAAAGCCTTTTCCGCAGTGGCGTCGTGGCGTGGCTGGCCAATGGGGCTTGCACCATTGGCCTGGACGACGCGCGTGAAGGAGCCCGGGGATTTTACGACATCGTGGTACCTCGTCCCGACTACTACACCCATGCGGTCGATTGGTATTTAAGGGTCCTCCAGACCTTGAACGTGCCAGTGCACTGGAATTTCCAATGGCTTCCGGTTCGCAAACCGGTGGCGGCAAGCATTCGCGAAAAGTGGCCAATCGGCGATTCGCGGTGGGTGGCAGTGCAACCGGGCGCACGGTGGCTCAACAAACGATGGCCGATCGAATACTTCGTCCAGGTAACCAGGCAACTGGCAGCCTGGGATTCCGGACTGCGTTTTGTGGTTCTCGGGAGCGCGAGTGACTCAGCGTTGGGTCATACCCTTTACGAAGCAGTGCCGGACCGTTGCCTCGACCTGACGGGCACCACTTCGCTGGGAGAAATGGTTGAATGGATTCGAGCCTGTCAGCTTGTGATCACGAACGACACCGGCCCAATGCATGTCGCTGCGGCGCTCCATAAGCCGGTGGTGGCGCTGTTTGGTCCCACCGAACCGCGCCGGACCGGTCCCTACGGCCAGCTCGATCATGTATTGCAAGGCTCGCCTCCGTGCGTGCCCTGTATGAAAGGGACATGCCATTTTGAAAAGCCGATCGAGTGCCTGCGGAGTGTGGCTCCGGAGGTTGTGACCCGCATGGCCATAGCACAATTGGGTTCAGCGTTGGCAGAGGCCGCCGAGAATGCAGGCTCAAGCACAGCGTTCAATCCGGACTACGAACGAGCCCGGTAGGGCGCAACTCTTACGGCTGTTTTGGTTCTCGAATGAAGCCCGCGAATTTCCATTCGTTGTTAACGAGCTTCATTGAAACTTTCTCCATTCGATCGACCCCATCGATGAAGACTTTCATTTGGACCTCGTCGGGCGAGATGGTCTTTCGGTCCAGAATGCGCATCCCGGTGATGGTGGAGACATCGGTCTGGTGCTTGGCGGCGATTTCCTCCGCTGTTTTGTTTTCCCAAACCTTGCTCATGCGGAGCTGTTCTTCGGGCGAGAGACTTTCAAGATAGGTTTTGGGATTGCCTTCTTTCATGGCCCAAATGGCCGATACCAGCGCCGCGTCGGGCGTGGAATAGCCGGCAAAGGCCCAGCTTTCTTTTGGGAATTGATCCTTAGCGGACGACTCTGCCGTAGAGGTTTTCGGCGCAGGATTGGTCCGCAACTTCTGAAGCTCTGATTTAAGCTGCTCATTATCGGTGCGCAGTTTCTCCGCCTCCTTTGCGCTCGATCGCAATTGGTTTGCTTCACTGCGCAAGCGGAGAAGTTCCTGGTTCTGGGAACGGGCCGTTGCCAACTCTGCTTGACGCTGGGCGGTCGCGTTGTTTGCGGTCGTGGCGCTTTCCTGCTGCAGAAGCACCATCTCCGCCTGGAGGCCCTGCATCTCCGCTCGCGCTTGCGCAGACTTTCGCCAGCCCACAACCGCCGCCGCGAGCGCTGCCGCAAGCAGGACAAGAAAAATCCAGTTCAGCCGATTCACTGCTTTGTTGTTATGTGAGGTTAATCGTTTTATTTTCGTACACGCCAGGCTTCAACGGCTTTGGCTCTTTGCCGCTGTTCACCACTTCCACAGCGCCCCGAAAAATGATGCCCTTTTCCAACGTCACCGGCCCCTGGACCTTCAACCTGCGGCAGCCTTTTAGCGAGGGCACGGAGGGCACGCGCGCGTCAAGTTGATCGACCAGCTTGTAGTAATCGCCGTCCAAATCAATGGCGGGCGGCTGGCCCGCCAGCTCTGGCGCCAGAACAATGCGCCAGTCCGGCGTAACGTCGCACGCATCCGACCGTAACGTGAGCAAATCGGCCGTGGTTTTTACCGGGGCGAACCGGCTGCGGGGCACATTCACGGCCCCGGAGTTGGCGAACGATTCAATGGCCGCCCCCATGGCCGTCTCGAGCTGGAATACGGCTGGCGACTTTTTGTCCCGTGGATCCACGGTTTTGGCATTCTTGATCAGGGGTAGCGGGACGATCCCGTCATTTTGCTCGAGCACCTTTTGCAGGTGATCCAGTCGGATCCAGAGATTGTTTGTATTGAAGAAGCGATGCCGGCCAATGTCCTGGAAGCTGGCCGTATCTGTTTCGGGGCATTGGACCGATTCCCGCAATAAAAATCTTCCATCGTGGTAACGGGCGAGGTGGCCGCCCTTCTTGTCGGCTTCGGTGCGTTCGGTCACTTCCATGATAAACGGTTTCTCCGAACGGGCGAAATAAGTCAGGAGCCGCAGATCGAGGCTTGCCCCAAGGTTATCCGAGTTTGAAACGAAAGCGAAACGCACGCCTTCGCCCAGTAAGCGTTCCAGCCAGCCGGAAACCACCAGCGATGGGTAGATATCGCCGTGTCCGGGCGGGCACCACTCCAGTTGCGGATTAGCCGGCCAGGAGATCGGGCGCAGCGTCGTGGCATCAACCTTGGGAACCAGTCCCTGCATCAACTCGAGTTGGCGCGGTTCACCGAGTTCGGGATATTTGGCCAGAAAGCGCAAGGTCTCCTCGCTAGTACTAAAGCTGTTCATGAGAAGGAACCGCAAGCGCTGCCCGTATCGTTGCCGGAGGAAGAGAATCTGCCGCGCGATGAAGTCCAGGAAGGTGAGCCCATTCTTGACTTCGAGCAAGGACTTGGCCCCGGCCAGCCCCATGCTCGTCCCTAACCCCCCGTTGAGTTTGATCACCACGGTTTGGTTCAGAAGCGATTGCTCTTCATCGTCTGGAAGCTGATCGAGCGATGGCAACTCGGAAACCGGCTGGATTTGAGACTCAGGAATGAGACCTGTTTGTCCCTGAACCAATTTGGTATAGCTGCTTTGAAAAGCCTGAATGGCAGCGGGCTTAATTCCCTCTTTCTGCATTTTGGCGGCAAATTCCGGAAAGCAGTCAGCTCGATTCATATCGTCCTTCGAACAACAATGTCCCAGAGCCTTGAAGGACTGTCCAGTCCTGGGGAGCGCCCGTCCCGGGCGCAGCAGCGTGGACCGCTCTGACGGCCACCAATTCTGGCAAGGTTCGCTTGGCCCGCAGCACATTGACCACCGCTGCGCCCGGGGACGTGCGCACTCCCGGGAAGTTCTTTTTGCTGTCAGAAGCGAGCGGTTTGTGCTATCAATTTCAATCTGTGTTTCCTCAATTCAGAAGAAGTTTTGCGGTCGTCCTGTTCTGCCTTGGTGCGATCTTGCCGGCCTTCGGCCAATTGACGATCAACGGAGTAGCCGACAAAACAGTTTATAACGATACGGTCACCTTCACCGTGCCGACGCAAGCAGGGTTCAGCTACGCGGTCTTTCTAAATGCCAGCCCGGTCTCCGCCGGTGCTCCAGTCACAGTCAACCAGGCCGATTTTTATCAACTGGAGGTGACGCGGACTGAAACCGCCACAGGCAACACCACAAACCGGTTGTTGCGCTTCATCGTAGCCGCGACAGAACGGGCCGATACCGAATGGGGTTTACCGCCGCAAGTGCCTTTTCCGGCCATAAACTCCTCCTCCAACGAATTTGCAGGTGCGCATCTGCGAATCATGGCCCCCCAAAGCTTTCCGGCAGGGTATGAAATCCCAGTCGTGGCGTGGGTGGAAAATGATGGGGGCCACGCCATTCGAGCCAACGGAATGCTTGCCGCGGCGGGGCATCCATCAATTCAAATAAAAAGGGGCGTGGGCTCCGGCTTTCTCGGCGCGACTAATCCGGCCGGGTCGGTGCTTTACGGGCCCGGCATTGGCGGCGTGCAGACGAACTTGACCATCAACATAGAAAATTCGACGACTTGGACTCCGGTTTCGGGACTGCTGAGCGGGAATGTTTCCTGGCCCGACAATTCGCGGATCTACGTGACCACCAACCTCAGCGTTGCTGCCGGAACGACGCTGACTATTGGGGCGGGGACGATTGTGCGCGTGAATCCACGCGTCGACATCACGAACATGGGAACCGTGCTGATTAACGGCACAGTCGATCGGCCGGTTGTCTTTATGCCCAATTCGCGAGCGCAACCCTGGGGCGGATTTTTGATGCGGACGACCACCGGCGAAGTGACCGGCACCGGGGTAATTTTCACCGGCAGCGGCGGGACTGCCAACTGGTTCGGCTCCAGCGGCAACCCGAGCAGCCACAGAACAGAACAAGCGCTTTTCTTTTGCAATGGCGGCCAGCGCATTAGCCTCACTGACGCAGCCGCGATCTATTTGGCCGGGCAACTCGGCCATTCGGTCAATGCGACGACGACCGTCAACTTAACGCATTTCCTCATGCAGCGCTGTACCACAGGAGGGGAATACACCGGCGCGAATTTTACGGTGAACGACAGCGCGTTCATTGAATGCCCCGATGATTCAGTCAATTTCGTCGATGGCGACAACGACGCGATCTACCTCGTCAATGGCACACATTATTTTACCAACTGCCTCGTCGGCTGGACGAAGGATGACGGCATCGATTCTGGCGGCAGCGGGTATGGGCCGTTGACTTACCAGTCCTGCTGGTTCGAGGCCACCTTTCATGAGGGCAATTCACTTTCCGGATATAAGAACACGCTCGCGCGTGACACCGTCTACTTCGACTGCGGGCAGGGGATTGAAGACGGGTATAACGCGCCCACGGGAAAGGTGGATCATTGCCTGTTTGCGGCCTGCCAGATCGGTGTCCGCCATGGGGACAATTATCCGAGCATTGGCAATTACGATGGTTATATGACGGTGACAAACTGTATCCTGCTTTATAGCCATCACGATCTGTTCGGCTACAACTGGCACACCGGTGGTGGTTGGACGAACAGCGCGCAACTTATCGCCAACAACAATTTCCTCAGTATTGCGGACACAAACTTCCCGAATAATTCTCTCTGGGCGCCTGCAACCGACGGCTGGCGGCTCGGAACGCTCGGTGGCGTGGGGCAGGTAGGTGTGGGCCTGGCCGTGCGTGCAGGGCAGAATTCCGCGGCGACCTTCCCCAACGGTGTGCCTGTGGGCCTGAGCCGCTTTTGCACAAACGAGGTCAGGGTCGATTACGCGCTGGACAGGAGCGACGGAGGTCATTCGACCGGCACGCTGGTCTTTCCATCCGGACTCACGCGCCGATTTATTCCGCTGCCCAATAGCTTCAATGGCGTGCTGCGGGTTGCCCTGGTGAATCCCGTCCACGCGGAGATCACAGGGACTGGCAGTTTACTCTTTCAAAACGTGGCTCCCTCAGGGCCCGCTCCGACAGTTCTTTCGCCCCTTGGCTCGCAGTGGCGTTACCTTGACGACGCCTCAGACCAGGGGACCGCATGGCGCGCGCCCGGCTTCAACGACACTAGCTGGAGCAATGGCGTTGCTCGGCTTGGGTTCGGGCCGGATGCCGCGGCGGCGACGACGATCCGCCGTTTTCTTTCCGGCACTAGCGGCCCGCAGGTAACCAACTTCTATTTCCGGCGTGCCATTTCGGTGCCCAGTCCAACGGATTTTGCCACGTTGCAGTTCCGTTACCAACGAGACGACGGCTGCGTCGTCTACCTGAACGGCAATCCAATCATCACCAACAACATGCCGGCCGGACCGGTCACTTATCTAACCTTCGCGAGCACTACAATTACGCCGGCCTCGGAAACGCAAAAGTTTTGGACGAATCTCTGGCCCGCGTCCGCATTGCAGCCGGGCAACAACGTAATCGCCGCAGAAGTCCATCAGTCCACAGCGACCTCCAGCGACATCGCGTGGGAATTGGAAGTGCAAGGCCTGCCTGCGCCAACTCCTCCCCGGATCGCAATCGCGCGCCTCGGCGAGGACCTCGTAATCTTCTGGGGCGACTCAAGCTTCTTCCTCGACCGTGCCGACAACATTCTGGGCCCCTGGACCCGTGTGCAGAATGCAACGAGTCCCTGGAAGGTGAATGCTCAGAGCGGTCCTGCATTTTTCCGCCTGCACAAACCGTAGCCCCTCTGAGTTGGCGCGGCCTCTACACACCCCTCGCCCTCTGCCAAAAATATCTGGCGCGAGAGTCTTGCTGGGGTATGGTGTTTCCTCGGTTTCGAGGAAATTTTTAATTATATGCAACCTACAGCGGATATCGCACTGATCGGTTTGGCGGTGATGGGCCAGAATTTGATCCTGAACATGAACGATCACGGATTCAAAGTGATCGCATATAACCGCACCGTTTCCAAGGTGGACGAATTTCTCAATAAGGAAGCCAAGGGAACGAATGTCACCGGCGCCCATTCGATCGAAGAGATGGTCAGCGGTTTGAAACGTCCGCGGCGCGTCATGATGCTGGTAAAGGCAGGGCCGCCTGTAGACGAATTTATCGAGCAGCTCATTCCGCACCTCGAGCCGGGCGACATCATCATCGATGGCGGCAACTCTCTCTTTCAGGACACGATTCGACGAACCAAGGAGGTCGAATCGAAGGGACTGCTTTATATCGGCACCGGGGTTTCTGGCGGTGAAGAAGGCGCGCGCCACGGTCCATCCATCATGCCTGGCGGATCGCCCCAAGCGTGGCCGCACGTCAAAGGGATTTTCCAGGAGATTGCCGCCAAAGTCGAGGACGGGACGCCCTGCTGTGATTGGGTGGGCGAAAACGGCGCCGGCCACTACGTCAAGATGGTCCATAACGGGATCGAATACGGCGATATGCAGGTGATCTGCGAAGCCTATCAACTGATGAAGGATGGCCTCGGGATGACAGCCGAGGAAATGCACCAGGTATTCGCCGAATGGAACAAAGGTGAACTCGATTCGTTCCTGATCGAGATCACGGCAAACATTCTCGCTTTTAAAGACACCGATGGCCAGCCGCTGGTGGATAAGATTCTCGATACCGCCGGACAAAAAGGAACTGGCAAATGGACGGTCGTATCCTCGCAGGACCTTGGCATTCCGATCACCCTGATCGCGGAAGCGGTTTACTCCCGCTGTGTTTCCGCGCTTAAGGATGAGCGAGTGATTGCGGCAAAGAAGCTGAAGGGACCTAAGCCGAAGATTTCGACTGATCGCGCGAAATTCATCGAAGACATCCGGTTGGCGCTCTACGCGTCCAAAATTGTCTCCTACGCCCAAGGCTACATGCTGATGCGAGCGGCCGCCAAAGAGTATAATTGGAACCTGAACTACGGCGGGATCGCGCTCATGTGGCGCGGAGGCTGCATTATCCGTAGCCGCTTCCTGGGCCGGATCAAAGAAGCGTTCGAGAAGAACCCCAAGCTCACCAATCTCTTGCTCGACAAGTTTTTCAAAGGCGAAATCAAGAAAGCACAGCGATCCTGGCGGAACGTCGTTGCTACCGCGGCCAAAAAGGGCATTTCGGTGCCCGCCTTCAGCACGGCGCTGGCCTTTTACGATGCCTACCGCTGCGAACGATTGCCCGCTAACCTGTTGCAGGCGCAACGCGATTATTTCGGCGCTCACACTTATGAGCGTCTGGACAAACCGCGTGGCGAATTCTTTCACACCAATTGGACTGGAAGGGGCGGAACAACGGCATCGGGAACCTACAATGCGTGATCCTGAGACGGCGGCATAAGATCCTTTTGCTTTGTGGGCTGTTGACCGGGATTGGCGCGGGCTCACAGCCGTCATCAAATTCAGACTCGCGATTTTCAATTCATTGGACTGCGACCGCTCTTCGCAGCAATGAAGTGACGGTTTCCGTAGTGGGACTGAGCAAATCAGGAACGGATGCACTGCGCCGGGCCGACTGGACGACAGAGAAGTGGCAAGGCCTCTTGGCGGTGTATGCAGAACAGGGCGACCTGAACGCTGATTTACGAGTGCCTCCCATGCTCGGGACTTACCGGCTGAAGGCCGATTCAATTGAGTTCAGCCCCAAATTCGCATTCGAGCCGGGAGTATCGTATCGCGCTGTTTTTCGAGCGGACCGTCTGCCGGTGAATCCGATCACAGAACGCAAGCCCATCGTGTCCGTGTTCACCATTCCGAAGGCATCAGGGGAAGCAACAACAGTGGTGCGCGAGGTCTATCCCACCGGCGACCTCCTTCCTGAAAATCTCCTCAAATTCTACATTTACTTCTCGTCCCCTATGAGCCGGGGGCATATTTACGATTACATTCATCTGCGCGATGAGAGCGGGAAAGCCATCGAACTTCCGTTTTTGGAAATCGATGAAGAATTTTGGGATCCGTCCATGATGCGACTAACCTTGTTTATCGACCCCGGCCGGATCAAACGCGGGGTGAAACCACTCGAAGAGGTCGGCCCCGCCCTGGAAGCGGGCAAACGCTACAGCTTGCAGGTGGAGCGCGGCTGGAAGGACGCCAGGGGCAATCCTTTGAAGTCCGATTATGCGAAAAATTTTAAGGTCTCCGCGCCTGATCGGAAACCGCCGGATCCCAGGGATTGGAAAATCCTCCCGCCCAAACCGAAGAGTGTGGACGCGCTGGTCGTTGCATTTCCGAAGCCACTCGATCACGCACTGGCGCAACGAATGATTCAAGTGAATGAACAATCCGGAAAGTTCGTGAAAGGCGCAGTCAAAGTGGACCAGTACGAAACAGAATGGAGATTCATTCCATCTGAAAGCTGGCGCTCGGGCCATTACAACCTGGTCGTGCAAAACACCATCGAAGACCTGGCCGGAAACAACATAGGCAAGGCTTTCGAGGTTGATCTTTTTGAAGGAGTGCAACGGCGCTTTACGAATTCTGTCGTGAAAGTCCCTTTTGAGATTCAATGATCCCGCGCAGCCACCGGGTAAAAGCCGATTCCTGAGCCCGGAGTGATGCGGTCGGTCTTCACGCCGCTACGGTTCCTCGAAAACAGCGTCAAAAAAACTCTCCTCGCCGTAATAACTTTCCTTTGCAGTGCGACTAATCAGATAAAGATCCGACATTGAATTCGACGCCGGCAGACGAACGCAGGTTCCTGGAACTGATAAATGAGAATCGAAACAGGATTCTAAGAGTTTGCCGCGTCTATGCGTGGAATTCCGCTGACCAGGACGATTTGTATCAGGAAATCCTGTTCCAAATCTGGCGCGGCCTGCCGGCTTTGAGAGAAAAGCAATTCGCCAACACCTGGCTTTATCGCGTGGCCATCAACACCGCCATTTCGTTCGTTCGCAAGCGGGCATCGCGTTCCGACCGCGTCATTCATTTCGAACATGCCGACCTGACGCGCACGATTGAATCGAGACAGGCGAGTGAAGAAAACACCCAGAACCGCATGGCAGACCTTTACACCGCAATCTACAAACTGGACACACTCGAAAAAGCTCTCGTCACGCTTTTCCTGGAGGACCTCAGCTACGAACAGATTGCAGAAGCCACAGGCATCAGTGCCAATAACGTGGGGGTGATGTTGCATCGCGCAAAGAAGAAACTTTCCTGTCTGATGAAGGAGGAGGCGCCAAAATGAATGACGATGAGCTAAAGGAACTGTGGCTACAGCAGCCGCTGAGAGATCCGCCCATACCCGCGGTGCAGGTGATTCCTGCCATGCAAAAGAAGACGACCCTGCTTCGTCGCTGTCTGGACGCGCGCGATCTCCGCGAACTATGGGCCTGTGCTGCGGTGATAATTATTTTTGGAGTTTTCTATTTCACGGTGGCTCGCACGGCGATTTCGCGTCTGGGCGATTTGATTGTCATCGGAAGCTCGATTTTCATCGCTTCCAAACTTGTCTACACCCGTCGGACTACTCCACCTGCGCCGCCGGGCGCGACAGTCGTCGAATCACTGCGAGCGGAACTGAATTCGGTGCGCGCGCAGTCGCGGCTGCTGGGTTCAGTCCTCTGGTGGTATTTGCTTCCACTGGGGATAGGGGTATTGGTTTGTACGTGGGGGAATCCAGGCGGACTTGCATTCAAAGTCATCTATGCGGTTTTCGTAATCGCCCTATACGCCTTCATCTATTGGCTGAACCAGCGGGCCCGGTCCAAACAACTTCTCCCCGTCGAAGCACAATTGGAATCCCTGCTCCATTCGGCCGAAACCGGCGAGCCGCTGGATGAGAGAGACGTCGCTAATCTGCGACCAATAGCTCTCTCAATGGCCGCCGCCGACCAGGTTAAACCCGTTGAATTCAAGGTCGCCTTTTGGCAGATCGCCATTTGGGGCGAAGTCGGATTTGTTGGAATATGGTTCTTTTTGATGCTCGGCTTGACCATGGACGACCCCTGGAAGGCGAGGGAACCGACCGCGGAGACGTTCGGGCAAAGCGTTCGCGCCGAAGAAACCAACCGCTACTCGATGGGCGCTCGAAAGGTTATTGATCTGCTCAACAGAGTCGATTACGCGGCCGTGCAAAAGCTGTTCAACCCGGAGATGAGCCAGGCGCTGCCGCCAAAGGAGGCGTCCGAATTTTTCACCGGCCTTGCCGTGCAGTTCGGCAACATCGAAAAGTTCGACGGCCCGCTCGGCAGCTCCGGCGGGTGGATCGTGTTCCGGCTGCATTGCCAGAGCGGTGAGTTGATGATGAGCCTGGTGCTGGACGCGGACGACAAGATCGCCGGACTTCGTTTCGAGCCGGCACCGCCCGCGCCCAAGCCTTCCCCGAATATCGTTTTCCGACTCTTCAGTAGGAAGCACCTGCTTTGGATCGTGCCTTTCTTTCTGGGCGGCTTGTTATATTCGTGGCTGTTGCAGACATTGACCAGGAGGGCCGTCGGGATCAGCACCCTTGGAGTTCACTTGCATAAAGGACTGAATCTTATTCTTTGGGACGAAATAAAAGATGTTCGGCCATTCAGGCTTCTGAATATCCAGTCTCTCTGGTTGATCAGAGAATCAGGCGAAAAGACGATCATGCCCTGGACATCCCTCGAACGACATTCTGACCTCAAGGCGGCGGTTGAAGGCTTTGCCCCCGCAAAGCATCCCATGCGTAAATACCTGGCTCTGCTGAGACGAATTTAATCTTTCGGGGGTTGGATATCACTTTTCACTTTCGACAAAGCGGCCGACTCGCATTTATCTGCGGCGACTATCTGTGGTGCTCGGAAGCGCTGGTTGCAGGAGTTACTGCTTCAGTATCCGCGTTTCCAATAATGCTATCGTCGCCCAGGCAGTCGTGGAGATTCGCTGGGCATAACTGTTGCCGCCGGGCGGCCTGGTCGTTGCGGGCCAACCGCCATCGGGCTGTTGCTGCGCCGCCAGAAACCGACGACCGCGCTGGATCATTTTCTGCACCTGCTCGTCGTGTCCGACTGTTTGAAGCGCGAGCAGCACGATGGCGGTGTCGAAGGGTTCTGGAGAAGAGTCGGGGTAGGATCCCCAACCGCCATCGCTGGTCTGCGAGCCGCGAATCAATTCCAGCAACTGGTCGTGCCGGGAATTCTCATATTTGCCCGAGTCCAGCAACAGAGCGGCCGCCGATACGATGCTGATTGGTCGCTCGTTTAGCAGCCATTCTCTTGCCTTCTGAATTGGCCTGGCAAATCCTCCGGCATCGACACTCTCCAAAACCTTTGTCGCCAGGTACGTCGCCAGCGTTGTCCCGTAAGTGGCCGGAGAACCGGCCGGATTATGACGGTCGATTGACCACGATCCGTTTGCGTCCTGGTCTGAGGCTACCTCGAGGGCGGCCTCGACCAAACTGCTCCGAGTCGCGTCGGCCTTCGACAGCAACGCTGCTGCAAATTGAATGTTCGCCAGGCGCTTATCGCTGAACCCGGGATCCCCTTTGTTGGAGTCCCACCGATTCGGATGCGCCAGCCACGCCGTTGTATCTCCCAATACCGCCTCTATAATGCGATAACCTTTGCCCCTCGCTGTATAAAGTGCGCGAGCACCATCTCCATTGTTATGGCAAGAGAAACAGCCGTTCTCGCGCGACCATGCGGGAACTTCTCGTTTGAGGAATTCCACGGCTTTGCGTTCTGCGCGAATCTCGGCAGCGACTGGCGGCGCTTTCGTCGCACACCCGACGCTAACGTTTGCAATGAGGAGAAGATGCAGGATCCAGCGGAGCATAGCTGTCAGCGCAGGCAGGAGTCTGGGCTGGGCAGGTTGAAATGTCAGGGCTCGAGTTGACCTCAAGGACGAATGCTCACGCCCCGGCCCTTACAAAACTTGTCCTTATTTATAAAAGTATTTTCCTTGCTCACCCCCCCGATTCTGCGAACAGTAACGGTGAGCAAGTTCGGCAGAAGATTATGGATTCTTTCATGATTTACGCGGTTTGCTTTGGCGTAGGGCTTCTTTTTACCCTGGTTAGCGCCATCGCGGGGCATCTGTTCGGCGGTGGGCATGACGCCCACGGCGCTGATCTTGGGACAGGAGGACATGCGGAAGCCGGTTTCGACCACACAGGCATGCCGGGAATGTCCGCTTTTAGCCCCACAACCATCGCTTCGTTCATTACTGCCTTTGGCGGCTTTGGCCTGATCCTCTCCCGTATTCAGGCGACAAGAACTCCCTGGATCAGTGCTCCGTTGGCGACAATGGGTGGCTTAATAGTCGCCGGTACCGTAGTCGGTTTTTTCAGCATGGTCTTTCACAAGACGCAAAGCTCCAGTGAATCACGAGTTGGAAGCTTGAGCGGAAGCACTGCCACAACCATTGGACCAATTCCGGAGAATGGAATGGGAGAGATTGCTTACGTGCAAGGAGGAATCCGTTATACAGCCCCGGCTCGCACAGACAGTGGGGCGGCTATCGCTGCTGGCCAGACGGTCAAGATCAAGCGCGTAGTGGGCACACAATTCTATGTTGAACCGTTGAACGCCATCAATTCCTGAGCTTATGAATTTGAACCTTCTCTTGTCCCAGGCGAGCAGTCCCTCACTCACTACGATTATAGTCACCGCCGTTGTTGGGATTACTGTAGTGATCTTCGTCTTCCTTGCGATCTGGGCGGGACGCTACACGAAGGTAGGCCCAAACCAGGTCATCGTTGTCTCCGGACGCAAACACCGCTATGCCGACCCTGACGGAACAATCCAGGCTCGTGGCTTCCGGATTGTTAAGGGCGGTGGAACCTTTGTTCTGCCAGTAATCGAAAAGGTCGATCTCCTCTCGTTGGAACTGCTCACTATTGATGTGCAAACGCCCGAGGTTTACACCAGTAAAGGCGTTCCGGTTCGCGTCGATGGCGTCGCGCAAATCAAAGTCAAAGGCGATGACATTTCGATCGCCACCGCGGCGGAACAGTTCCTGAGCAAAGGCACCGACGAAATCAAGAACATCGCCACGCAAACGCTCGAAGGTCATTTGCGCGCAATTCTCGGAACGATGACTGTAGAGGATATCTACCAAAACCGCGACGCCTTCGCCTCGAAGGTGCAGGAGGTCGCTGCCGGCGACATGGCCAACATGGGGCTTTCGATCGTGAGCTTTACGATTCGCGACATTCGTGACAGCCAGGGTTATTTGGAAGCCCTCGGCAAACCGCGCATCGCCCAGGTAAAGCGCGACGCTCAGATCGCCCAGGCTGAAGCCGACCGCGATGCCATGATCCGCTCTTCATTGGCCACCCAGGCGGGTCAGGAAGCGAAGTTCGCCGCCGATGCGAAAATTGCCGAGGCGCAACGCGATTATCAGATGAATGTCGCCACTTACCAGGCGTCGGTGAACCTGAAGAAAGCCGAAGCAGATCTGGCCTACGACCTCCAGAAATACAAGACGGGGCAGTTGGTCAAAGCCGAAGAAGTCCAGGTCAGCATTGTCGAGAAGCAGAAACAGATCGAACTGCAGCAACAGGAAATTCTTCGCAAACAGCGCGAACTGGAGGCTACCGTGCAGAAGCCGGCCGATGCCGAGCGCTACAAAGTCGAGACGCTCGCCAACGCCCGCAAATTCCAACTGGAGACCGAAGCTTCCGGCGCGGCCGCAGCCACCAAAGCGAACGGCTTTGCCAACGCCGATGTGGCCAAGGCCACCGGTATTGCAGAAGCCGAAGCGCAGAAGGCCCGCGGTTTAGCCGAAGCGGCGATCATTGAAGCGCAAGGCCGGGCCACCGCGGAAGCGATGAAACAAAAGGCGGAATCCTTCAAGCAATATAATGAAGCGGCGGTGATCGAGATGATTATGCGGGTTCTCCCGGAGATTGCCGGCAAAATCAGTGAGCCCCTCTCGAAGACCGAGAAAATGGTCATCATCAACAGTGGCAACGGAGTCGGAGGCGGTGCCAGCAAGCTCACTGGGGACATGACCCAAATCATTGCCCAACTCCCTCCCATTCTCGAAAGCCTTACCGGAGTCAAGTTTGAACGATTGCTCGCGGAAGTGCCGGCGCTACGCAAGGCCATGGACAAAGACCCCGCCCGCCCTGTAATCTCGAAGTGAAATGCGTTTATTTGAAGCGATTGTTGAAGCCAACCAAAGTGCGACCTCGAGCGATGTCTCGCTTGATTTAGAACCTTACGCGGACTCTCTGCCGATTGTCGCGCTCACCTGCGTCGATCCACGCCTCAACCGCCATTTTCCGAATGCGCTCGGCGTGCCGGAGGATAAATTCATTTGGCTGCGCAACGCCGGCAACATCATCTTCGATCCGATGAGTTCGATGACGCGGACGCTCGCGCTTTCGGTCGCGGTCAAGGGCGGCAAAGAGATTGCGATTATCGGCCATACAGGATGCTACGTCGGTAAAGTATCGATCAGCGAGTTGACCGATCGTTTTCGGGCCGTCGGCGTGGAGCGATCCCGCTTGCCCGATAATTTGAATGAGTTTTTCGGCCTCTTTGCCAGCGAACGGCAAAATGTGATACGAGCCACTGAATTCGTCCGTCAAAGTCCGCTCATCGGGGCCAAAGTTCCCGTGCACGGTCTGCTTATCAACACCGAAACCGGACGGTTGGAGTGGGTGGTTAATGGTTATCAAACTTTCGCCAGCACAGCCACCGCCGCAGCCTCAACAACCGATTCACTTGGGACCCGGCAAAGCACTGTGCCTCTGCCTGATTTCAAAATGGGAGAGATCAAGTTTCCCGAGATGAAGATCGGGGACGTTACTACCCCTTATACACCGCCCGTCTCTTCGCCCACTCAACAAAGTACCACGCCGCAGACGCCAATGCGGGAAAGCAAACGCGTCGAGATACGCCGGCAGGCTGAGCAAGCCGCGCAGGCCCAGGTCCAGGCGCAGGCGCCGGCCCAGGAGCAGTCTCCGCTTTCTGCGCTGAAACTCAATTTATCGCACATGTATAAAGTCATGGGCGACGATCAAAAGGTCTATGGGCCGGTGCTCGGACGGGAAATTCAGCGCTGGATTAACGAGGGCCGCATCGACCTCAACACCCTTGCTCAAAAGGTGGGATACAAAAACTGGAAACGCCTGGCAGATTTCGCGGAGGAGATGGAATCGCACTCAAAGACACCGCCCACGATTCCGTTCTCAAACGATAGATGACGGGAGTCTTGAGCTGAAAGGCGTCACACGGGGGGAAACCGACCCCGCGAGGTGCGATTGCGGGTGGAATGCGGGCGGGTGAGGCGAGCGCGTATATGGCATTCCAACTGCTTGCAAGCTGTTGTGTTGTCGCTCTCTCGCGTTATTTTACTCCTTGTCGTTCTGTTGGGGGCCTCGGCTGCTTTCGGGGCTGCGCCGGTTAACGACGACTTTGCGAATAGAATAGTGCTCCAGGGCAGCTCGGTGAGTTTTACGGGAACGTTGGCTGGGGCCACCCTTCAAGAGTACGATCTGCAGACGTTGGAGGCTAACGGGAATGCCACGGTTTGGTGGTCATGGACCGCATCCGATGCCACGCCGGTCATCATCTACTGCAATCAAAAGCTGAACAACAATGGTGTGGCGGTGTGGTATGCAAACCATGAGTACACGGACCTGCTGTCGATGCAGCCGACGCCGAACGCATTGTCCCTGCCATTGAGGTGCGTTGCAGGGACCTGCTTTGGCACGTTCGTGCCGCAGGCAGGTGTGAAGTATGAAATCGTACTGGCGGGCCACAGCCAGGGAACGTTCGCGCTTCGGCTGGTGGCCACGAATTCTCCGATCGTCTTCGAACAGCCTGTCAGCCAAACGGCGCTGGCTGGCGGTTCTGTGTTGTTCTTTGTCTCCGCTGGAGGAGTCCTTCCGCTCAGTTATCAATGGAAGCATGACGGATCAGACCTGGCGGGCGAGACCGGCCCGATGCTGGCAGTGACAAATGTCAGCGAATCCGTTGTGGGCCGCTACACGGTCCTTGTGAGTAACGGGACCGGATCTGTCAGCAGCGATGCGGCCACGTTGGCGGTCGCGGATGCTTCGATTGGACCGACGTTAAAGCTGAATTTGGGCTCGAATCCTTTCAGTATCCAAGTTGGTCTGGCGGCGGATAGTGGCCGTTGTTATCGGATCGATTCGTCATCGAATCTGTTGAACTGGTCGGCCTGGACCTCTTTTCCGATTGATCAAATGCAATCCGCCCCGGCCTTGACCAGCGTTTTCTTTGCCGGCAGCAATGGTGATCTGTTTTCGTTAACGAACGACTCGAGAATGCGTTTCTTCAGGATTACGCCTTATGCTCCCGCAAGTGATGAGTGCAATCTCAACTTGAAGAAGCTCAGGTTGGCCAAACAGTTCTGGGCCAGAGATTCCAAGCGGAACAGCACCGATACACCGAGTGACCGGGATTTTGTACCGTATCTGACCGGCGGAACGAAACCGTCCTGTCCGTCAGGCGGAGTTTACTATCTCAATTCTGTAGGTCAATCGCCGAGCTGCACAATCGCAGGCCATGTCCTGGAGGAACCGCGTTAGTCGCCCCCCCGGAGCCGATGCTCCTCTCTGTGCCTTGCCTGTCGGTGTGCAGCGTAAGGCCAAGCGCGTCGGGGCAAGGCCTGCACGATCACGCTGCGCGCGAGGTTTGAGAGGCCTTGCATAAGTCGCGCCAGCGTTTGGAGTGCGGACGGCTTGCCTCCGCTGTCTTCGATTGGTGAATTTTCCCAAAGCTGGGAGACGCTCGGGCCGAGGTCAGAGCCCCTTGAGGATTCGGTGGAGTTCGCGGGCGTGCTTCGACTCGTCGGCAGCCATCTCTTCGAGTTTCACTTTGAGTTCGGTCATGCCCAGTTCTTCTGCCATTTTGGAATGGGCGGTATAGTTTTCCACATCGCTCAATTCCATTTTGAGATCCAATTCGATCATGCCTTTGAGGTCATCGGGTTTGCTGAACTCTTTGGGCTTGGTTGTGGGGTCGCCGCCAAGGTCCGCGACTACATCAGTGAGATATTTGGCGTGGCCCAGCTCGTCAGGAATTTCCTTCTCAAAAATCTCTCGCAGCTCAGCCCCGCGCAAACCCACGACTTTGCCGGACTGATAAGTGTAGCGCAAAATCGTTCCCCATTCGGCGGCCAGATCTTCGTTAAGCCCGGCGATCAATTGCTCTTTTGTCATATCTTTCCTCCAAATGCCCCTTAGGCCAAGCAAGCTCGCTCATCGTGCCAATTTTGCAATCTGGGGAGTTTGGCGATGCCGGGTCAGCTTCAGAGCGGACCGCGGGCTCTGCGAGCCGCAGCAGGCCCCGAAACTCCCAGCCGTCTCAAATGTTGACCGGCCTCTCGATCTGTCCACATGGCTGCGGGTCGCAGACGTCGCAGACCCGCGGTCCGTGCAGGCCCTGACCGTCGGTTCCAATCGCCGCCCAAGTCACTTCGGCTTGATCGAGTCGAAATAAGCGAGCAACGAAGCCAACTCAGGAACGCTCAGATTGTTAACCAGCCCTTCCGGCATGATCGAAGTCTCGATTTTGCCACGGCTGACGATTTGTTTTGTCGCCAGGACAGTAGGTGTCCCCGCGACATTGCGAATCTCAACCTCCTCGCCCGATTCGCGAACGATGAAGCCGTCGTATCGAGTCCCATCGGTCGTTTCGAACCAATAGCTGACGAAGCCCTGCGCTACTTTTGCGCTCGGTTTCAAAATTGATTCGATGAGCTCGGCGCGACTCACGCGCACGGCGATGTCACCGAGGAACGGACCCTTGGGGGTTTCGCCGGCAGAGACGGTATGGCAGGCTACGCAACCCTGGCGCACAAAAAGCTGGGCGCCCAATTTCGGGTCCCCCTTTTCGCCTTGAGCTTCCGCCAGGACTCGATCGTACGCAATTTTTTCGATCAGCGGTTTGCCGTCAGAATTGGACTCGGTGTTGAGTTTCAACTCGCGAGCGGCAAATTGGGCCTGCTTGCGAACTTGCGGGTTGCTGTCGCTCAAATGAGTCCGCACCTGGTAGGAGAATTGTTCGGCTCGGGTTTGGCCGACAAGCTTGAGCAGCGGTACGAGATCCTCCGTTCGATTCCAGCCGCGCTCCAGGGCCATGGTGGCAGCTTCCCTGGTTTGGCGGGAGGCCTGCTTTTGCGTGGCCAGATGCATGAGTACTGCATAACTCAATTCGCGACGACCCACCTCGCTGGCTTCGGCCATTTTTGTGAAAGCCTCGATGTTCCGGGCATGACGCGAATCGCGAATGAACAATTCGCGCGCCTGAATCAGCTCCTCGCCCGGCCGAGATTCATGCGCCGCAGAGACCAGGCCCTCCACTACGCCTTCGAGCGCCGCCGCACTCGTTGAGCGTTGCAGCGCACCCATGGCCTTTGCACGTGTGGGCGCACCAAATTCCGGGGAGATGGCTACCCGGCAAAACAACGGCACCACATCCGCGGATATTCCAGACTGTCCGGAAAGCAAGTTCACCACGGTCGGCACGAAAGAACTGTCCTCCTGCGCAAACTTAAGCAACAGCGGTGTAGCCTGATCGCTCTTGATCCGATGCCGAGCCATCTCTGTCAGCAGCATCTTTTTTGTAGCCACATCCCCTTGATCCAATAGCTCTGTGAGCCGCGCGGAAATTCGCGATGTTTCTCGCCATTCGGTGGGTTTGAAGTAAGGGCCTGTGGTATCGGGCCGGGTTCCCCACCACTTGCCGGTATACTCCGCTTCCCTGTAATTGAGCCGGCAGAGCGCTGTGATGATCAGGCGACGCAACTGTGAGTCGGTGACCTTATTCAGCCGCTCGACCAGGCCATCGACCGTTCGGCGATCAGGCATCGACTGCAAGGCGCGAATGGCGCCGGTCCAGGCGCTGGCTCTGTAATCAAGGGCGCCAAAGCAGGCATCGATTGCCTTAAGCGATATGAGGGCGTTTATGGCGGCGTGCTGAACAAGCGGTTCGCTATCTTCCGTCCCGGCGATCAAGGCCTCGGCGGCGTCAGGGCGGCTGAATTGGCGCAACCTCTCCAGCGTTTCCAATCGGCCCAACCGGCTTAAGCCGATCGCTGCCTGGAGCCGAACGCGTGGGTTCGTATGGCTTAATCCCTCACAGAAACTCATGTCTGGAACATTTGCCGCCTCCGATTTGCGGTCAGCAAGAGCGCGCAGGCAGTATTCCTTGATGGAGTCATCGGCGCTCAGGCGGAGCAAGTTCACCGTCGAAGCCGATCCCCACAGTTGTCTCAGCGTAAATATGGCCGCGACACGCCCAGGCAGCGATGCGTTGCTTTCGGCCAGTTGTCGCAGCGCCCCAGCCGTTCCGGGCTTGTCGCCGCGTCGGAGAATTTCTCGTTGGCTATGCAATCGCCAAAGATGGCTAGGCGATGCGAGATATTTGATGAGATCGGCATCGGAGCTTTTCTCAAAATTGGGAGCGGCGGGCGTTTGAGCATTTGCGTTTGTCGCTGTGACTCGCACAACAAAACCAACGTCCGGCTTGCTGAAATCGAACCCACCATCCTTCCATGATGAAATGTAAATGCGGGATTGGCCATCCACATCCATGTCGGTGGGCCGGGCAATTTCGACAAAAGGAACCTGTTGTGCGGAAAACCCGGCTCCGGTTCGCTTGAGCGGATGGCGGTAGACGATGCTTCGTCCCCAGTCACAGGTGTAAAGAGTATCGCCAAAGCCCTCAGGAAACCCGGGCTCGGAAAGAAACAGGGAACCGGTTGGCGAGCCCCCCCCATAATCGGCCAACGGCTGGACGATTTCGTTGGAGAAGTTCTTGAACAGGCTCGGATAACCGTAGTGGCCTCCCGAGAAAATGTAGCTCAATCGCACGTCCCAACCGCCGCCGTCGTTCGTGTTATCGCGCGTGAACAGGTCCAGTTCCGGGCTGACCGCCACGTCATAAATATTGCGCAGACCATCCGCGAAAATTTCCAACTCGGTGCCGTCGGGCCGGACACGCGCCACGCCACCGCCCAGGAAGTTGACGTGGGTACCATCTTTCCCGATCGCATCGACAAATCCATAGTCGCCTGCGGCTATGTAGAGCCAGCCATCGATGCCCATCTGAATGCCGTTGATGGTATGGTCGGCGCCGCGGGTTTTCAGCGTAAAGCCGAGTCCCTCGACCAACCGCTCGCTGCGGTCAGCAACGCCGTCCCCATTATCGTCATAGAAGGCGTCGAGGTACGGCGGATGCAGGACCCATAAGGTCCCATGGTCGTAAAACAAACCGCGCGGGCTGTCGACTCTGGCAAAAACAGTGAATTGGTCAGCTCGGCCATCTCCATCGCTGTCGATGCAACGGAGAATCCGTCCGCGATTCGTCTTGGTACCCAGGGAGCCGTTCTCGTCGATGCCAATGAAGACCTCGCCCGATGGCCCCGCCGCAAGGCAAACCGGATACGAAACCTCCGGAGGCGCGGCAAACAGAGTCACCATGAAACCGGGCGGCGCTTTGACGTTCTTCAGGAGCGCCCGCACATCTGAACCCGTTTCCGCCCCTTCGACGGACGAGGATGGGAAACTCAGGACGGCAATGGCGAACAGGATACTTCTGGCAACGGTCCGAAACAGCATTCAGAACGGCAGACGATATACCAGGCGGCTTTGTTCACGCTCGCGCTCCATGCGGCTTCGTCTTGAGACAGAGAGATATTCAGCGTCGTAGCCATACGACTGAGATCTCGCCTATGCGGATGTTGGCAAGGTCCCCCTAGGCGTGGGGGAGGCGTTCTCGCATGGTTTGAGGGTACTAACGTTACCACTCACTCGGTTGAAATCTTCGTTTGTCCCTGAACGGATAATTTCTGATTTTAGGAAAGGATCAAGTCCGATAATGTTCCACAATGGCGCTGGGATCGCGCGGTAAATGATACGAATGAAGTCACTCAAGCGCGTTGACCTCATGCATTTGGAAGCAGCCCAGGGTTGGCTGGAGCTGGATAATCACCTCGAAGCGAAGGCCGAGTTGGACCAGATTGCGCCGCCCTTTTCCGGGCACCCCGATGTGCTGGAAGTTCGGTGGAAGGTTTACGCCAAAGCCCAACGGTGGGAAGCGTGCCTGGATATCGCCGAAGACCTGACCGATACGGCTCCGCGACGCGCGCTGGGCTGGCTCTATTTGGCGGCTTCGCTCAGCGCGCTAAAGCAGACCGAAGAAGCGTATGAAACGCTGGCGGACGTGGCGGATGATTTTCCGGATAACGCAGCCATCCCTTATCAACTGGCCTGCTATGCCTGCGAGATTGGAGAGACGAACGAGGCCTGGAAATGGCTGCAAAACGCGTTGGATGGGGGCGATAACAAAGAGCTGCGAGCCCTCGCCTTGAAAGATCCCACGTTACAACCCTTGTGGAAGCAGATCTCCAACCTGCAACAAAAAGGACCAGGCGGCGGCGTTTCGTTGTAAACAGGCTGCGAGTCAGAAAAAAAACACCACAGAGACGCAGAGGACTCAGAAGTGGAAGGAATAGAATAATTAGGGACAACATTCAAAGACGAACGACCCAATTTCTACTTCTCTGTGTTCTCCGCGTCTCTGTGGTGGATTTGACAAAGTTTTCGACAAACTTTTCAACAACGACTTACATTGGAGCAATGACTCATGTTGGAATTGGGTATGATGTGCATCAATTGGTGGCCGGCCGCAAATTGATCCTGGGCGGAGTGGAGATACCGCATATTAAAGGGCTGGAAGGTCACTCGGATGCGGATGTCGTGATGCACGCCATTTGCGATGCAGTGCTCGGAGCGCTTGGGAAGGCGGATATCGGCACCTTTTTTCCCAATACTGATCCCCGCTGGAGAGGCGCCGCCAGCAAGGTCTTTTTACAGGAAGCCGCCCGGCAAGTACAATTTGAGAACGGAAAGCTGATCAATGTCGATGTCACCATCAGCGCCCAGGAGCCGAAGATCATGCCGCATGCGGTGAAAATGAAACGGAACATCGCAGAGGCCCTTGGGATTCAAGACAAAAAGGTTGGGATCAAGGCGACCACCAACGAACATCTGGGATTCATCGGGCGTGAAGAAGGAATCGCAGCCATGGCTGTGGCCAGCGTCCATCTGCCCGACTAGACAATGGCAAAGGCAGAGATCAGTTGGAAACGCCGAACCCCGGAAGGCGAGCGCATGGAATTCTATGCCCAGCACGTGGGAGATCGTTGGATCTTCTACAGCCGCGAGCGCCGGGTGGGCCAATGGAAGGAAATGGAGAACCCTCCGCTGGACGATTGGCTGGAACTCCTGGACAGCATTCGGCGCCGGGTGGCCAGGAGGTTGCTGCGTCCTGAGGAGATCGACCGAGTCAGCAAACGAATTCGAGAGTTGTTCCCGGAAGCACAGTTGCCATGAACTCCAAGCCAGTCGTTTTGATCTCCGGCAGTACTGATAAACACGGGGTGGAATTCAGTGATTCGTCCATGAGTTTGTCACTCAATTATCCGTTGGCCATTCACCGGGCCGGAGGAGTGCCGCAAATTTTGCCCTGTTTGCCCGACGCCGGCTTTGTAGCCGAATCTGTCCGCAATTGCGACGGAGTGCTCCTTACAGGGGGTGACGATGTGCAACCGGAACTGTACACCCGGGACACTTTGCCGGAAGAACTCCAAAAAACGGTCAGAGCGGCCGCCCCGGAACGGGACCTCGTGGAATTGCTTTTGATCGACGAAGCTTTTCGGCAGCGAAAACCGCTGCTGGCAATCTGCCGAGGCCATCAAATTCTGAACGTAGCGCTGGGGGGGACGCTGGTCGTGGATATCAGCACCCAGGTTCCCGGGGCGCTCAATCACACTCGGACGGACAGGAAAGACAAGATAGTCCACGAAGTAGACGTGGAGGCCGGTTCGATTCTTGCTAAGGTGTGCGGCGACAAGAAGCTGGGTGTGAATAGTTCACACCACCAAGCAGTTGGAAATATTGCTAAACCTTTGCGCGTTACTGCCGTTAGTATAGATGGCATTGTTGAAGGACTGGAACTGGAAGCGACAGCCCGGCATTTATTGCCCTATCTGCTGGCGGTCCAATTTCATCCGGAACGGTTGTGTGCCCTGCACGGCGAACATTTGGCGCTCTTTAAGAGCTTCACCGCCGCGTGTCGCCGCCATGGTCGTAAATACGTATGAAGCACAAGATATTGTTGGTGGATGATCAGGAAGAGTTGCGGTCGCTCTTGTCGGATAGCTTTCGGGTGCGTGGCTATGACGTGATTGAAGCTGCCGATGCTGCCGGGTTGAAGGCTGCGCTGACCGGCCCACAACCGGACGTCGTCCTGTTGGACTTCAAACTTCCCGACGCAGATGGCCTGGACCTTTTGCCCTTGATCAAACGTGAATGGCCAGAGACCGAAAGCATCGTGCTTACCGGCCACGGCACGCTCGACCTGGCCGTGGAAGCCACAAAGCGCGGAGCATTTCACTTTCAAACCAAGCCCCACAATGACGGACTCTATAACCTGGTAGAACGGGCCCTCGAACGGAAACAGCAATCCCAGGAAAACTCCAAGCTGATCGACGCCCTCAAACAGATCAGCGGTGATTCTTCCCCGATCTTTCAATGTCCGCAGATGAAGGGGGTCATGCGCACGATTGAACGAATCGCGCCCAGCGACGTTTCAGTGTTGATCACAGGTGAGAGTGGCACCGGCAAAGAAGTTGTTGCCGACCTCATTCACACCTTGAGCCGCCGCAACAAGGGTCCATTCATTAAAATCAATTGCGCTGCCCTGCCTCGCGAATTGATTGAAAGCGAATTGTTCGGCTCGGTCAAAGGCGCGTTCACCGGCTCGCAAGGCGATCGCGAAGGGCTCTTCCGCCAGGCCGAAGGCGGCACACTTCTCCTCGACGAGATCTCCGAAATGCCCGTCGACACCCAGAGCAAATTGCTCCGCGTTTTACAGGAAAAGGAAGTCCGTCCGGTCGGTGGCAGAACCAGCTATAAGACCGATTGCCGGCTTATCGCCGCGACCAATCGCGTAGTGGATGAAGCCATCAAAGACGGCAAACTGCGCGAAGACCTCTATTACCGCATTAGCGCTATCTGCATTTCTCTGCCGCCGCTGCGCGAACGCCGGGAAGACATCGTGCCTCTGGCCCGCGGTTTTCTGAAGCGCTTCTGCTCGCAAGCCGACCGCCCCACCACCGAATTCACACCCGATGCTATTGAGCGCCTGAAAAAATACGATTGGCCCGGCAACGTTCGCCAATTGCAGAATGAAATTCAGCGCGCCGTGCTGATGTCGGACGGCAAAGCGATTGACGCGAATGATCTCTCAATCATCGATCCCAAACCCGGCGAAGGCGCAGATGACGCGAACCTCACACTGATGGAAGCGATGGAACGCAACAAGATCATCGAGGTTTTGCGCGATACTGGCGGAAACAAGCTGGAAACCGCTCGCCGCCTCGGCATTGGCCGTCAGACGCTCTACAATAAGATCAAAGCCTACGCCATCGCGGCGTAGCCTCTTTTTCGCCCCTAAATATGAATTGCTCGCCCATCCACGGCGAGAGCCGCTTCCTTGATCGCCTCGGGCAGCGTCGGATGCGCATGGCAGACTCGCGCTAAATCTTCGCTGCTTGCCCCGAACGTCATGGCGGTCACTGCTTCCGCAATCAAGTCGCCGGCGCGCGGTCCAATAATGTGCACCCCCAGGATGCGGTCGGTTTCCTTGTGGGCCAGGATTTTGATTTTGCCTTCGACCTGGCCGAGAGCGAGCGCACGCCCATTGGCGCGAAATGGAAAGAGCCCCTTGCGGTAAGGGACCTCTGCTTTTTGCAATTCTTCTTCCGTTTTGCCGACCGATGCAATCTCCGGGTCGGTATAAACCACCCCGGGAATCGTATCGTAATCTACGTGGCCATACCCGGAGACAATCTGCTCGACGCAAGCGATGCCCTCCTCCTGGGCCTTGTGCGCGAGCATCGGGCCGCGGATCACATCGCCAATGGCGTAAACACCGGCGGCGCTCGTTTCGAAGGTTTCGTTGACGGGAATGCGCGCTCTTTCGTCAAGTTTGATCCCGACCGTTTCGAGCCCCAGATTCTCCGTATTCGGCTTTCGCCCGACGGCCACCAGCACGCGATCGGCAAAGATCGGTTCGGCTCCCTCACATTCGACGACGGCCTGTTTGCCTTTTACGAAGGCCCGCATCACTCGTGTGCCAAGGCGAAACTCAATTCCCTGTTTCTCGAAAAGCTTGCGTGCTTCCTGGCCAAGCTCTGAATCCATTCCGGCCAAAATCCGATCGAGGAACTCGATCACGATGACGCGCGAACCAAGGCGGCTCCAGACGGAGCCCAATTCCATGCCGATGTACCCCGCGCCGATCACCACCAACTGCTTCGGCACTTCCGGCCATGACAGCGCCTCGGTGCTGGTCGTAATGCGGTCCCCATCTACGGCAACTCCCGGCAAAGTGCTCGAAACGCTCCCGGTAGCAATCAAGGTGTACTTCGCTTCGAGGTCGGTCCTGTCCGAGCCAGCCGCCACGGTAACTTTGCCGATTCCGGTCAACCGCCCATGGCCAGCAATGCGAGTAATCTTATTTTTTTTGAAAAGCGATTCGACCCCTTTGGTCAAGGTCGTGACGATGCGATCCTTGCGCTGCAGCATGGTCTGGAGATCCAGTTCCACTTGAGTGCACTTGATTCCATGGGAGCCGAGCCGCTGGTTTGCCTGCAAAAATAATTCGCTCGATTCCAACAGCGCTTTGCTGGGGATGCACCCGACGCGAAGACAGGTGCCGCCGAGGGCCGGCTCCCTTTCCACGCACGCCACTTTAAGCCCAAGTTGAGCGGCCCGAATGGCCGCCACGTAACCGCCGGGGCCTGCGCCGATAACCACTAAGTCATACTTCTCCATACTCGCCCCCGGAACCATCCTCACTACACCTCAATCAGCATGCGGGCGGGACTCTCGATCGCGTCCTTAATGCGTTTCAGGAATGATACTGCTTCCCGCCCATCGACAATCCTATGATCATAAGTCAGGGCGACGAACATCATTGGGCGGATGACCACATTTCCGGCGACCGCGATAGGGCGTTCCTGGATGGCGTGCATGCCCAGGATTCCGCTTTGGGGGGGATTAACGATCGGAGTTGAAAGCAACGACCCGTAAACACCGCCATTGCTGATAGTGAATGTGCCCCCCTGGAGATCTTCGGGACTAAGTCTATTTTCCTTCGCCCGCTTCGCAAATTGGGAGATAGCCAGTTCGATCTCGGAGAAGCTCATCCGCTCTGCATTACGCAGCACGGGAACCACAAGCCCTTTGCCGCCTCCAATGGCAACGCCGATATCGTAGTAGTTGTGATAGACAACGTTGTTGTCGCGAATCTCGGCATTGATCGCGGGGAACTGTTTCAACCCGTCAACTGAAGCCTTAACAAAAAAGGACATGAAACCGAGTTTCGTGTTGTACTTTTGCAGAAAGGCTTCGCTGTACTCTTTGCGAAGGGCCATGACCGCCGACAGGTCGATCTCGTTGAACGTCGTGAGAAGCGCGGCATTATTCTGGGCAGCCACGAGCCGTTCCGCCACGGTCCGGCGCAAGCGCGTCATCGGCACTACTTCCTCCTCCCGCCCGGCAGCGCCTGATTTCTCCCCCTTTTGAACCGGCGCAGGCTGCTGTTGATCGTTCGCGGGGCCGTCGGCATGCTTGAGCACATCTTCTTTCAAGATGCGTCCGCCGGGACCAGTTGCCTGGATCTGCTCGGGTTTCAGCCCGCGCTCGTGCATGAGGCGCTCTGCCGCCGGCATTACGCGTGGCTCTGCGGCCTGTTTGGCGGCCGGCTTGGTTTCGGCCGGTTTTGGCGGAGGGGATTCCGTGGCCTTCTTCGGAGGCGCCGCGGCACCCTGCTTTTCATTATCAATTACGGCAATCACCTGGCCGATGGCCGCCACATCCCCCTTCTTCTTGACAATATCGGCGATGACGCCCGAAACAGGGGCGGGAAGTTCAACGGTGGCTTTTTCGCTCTCCAGGGTAACAACTGTTTCGTCCTTCGAAACAAAATCGCCTTTGGCTTTGAGCCAGTCCCCGATTTCCACTTCGGTAATTGATTCGCCAACCGAAGGCACTGTCAGTTCTACGGACATAGTTTGTTTCCTGGTTTCCTGGTCTGCTTATAGCTGGAAGGCCTGGTTCACCAGGTCGGCTTGTTCTCGTTTGTGCCGACTAGCAGAACCAGCCGCCGGGCTCGCCGAACTTTCGCGGTAGATTCCTGAGAACGGACGGCGCAGTTCTCGTGCGAGATGAATCAGCAGATAAGGCCATGCGCCCATATTTTCCGGCTCTTCCTGCACCCAGACAACCGGCGTGCTATCCGGGAACGCCGAGAGGATCGTCTGCAGTTGTGCCACCCGTAAAGGATACAATTGTTCCAGGCGAATGATTGCAACATCCGAGCGACTGTTTTCCCGCCGATGCTTTTGCAGGTCGTAAAAAATTTTCCCGCTGCAAAGAAGCACCCGTTTCACGTTCTGGGCATTGGGATTCAGCGCGTCCCCCAGGATCGGTTCGAAGCGGCCGCTCGCGCAGTCCTCGAGAGTCGAAACGGCTTCGGGATGCCGAAGTAAACTTTTGGGAGTCATGATGACGAGCGGCTTGCGCCACGGACGGACCACCTGCCGGCGCAAGCAGTGGAAATATTGGGCGGGCGTCGTCGGGTTCAGGATCTGGATGTTATCTTCCGCAGCCAAACTCAGAAATCGTTCGAGCCGTGCGCTCGAATGCTCGGGGCCGCCGCCCTCAAATCCATGCGGCAAAAGCAGCACCACGCCGCTCAGCCGCCGCCATTTGTCTTCGGCGCTGGCGATGAACTGGTCGATGATGACCTGGGCCGCGTTGCAAAAATCGCCGTACTGCGCTTCCCATAAAGTCAAGCCGTCCGGCCAATCGAGACTAAAGCCATACTCAAAGCCAAGAACGCCCGTTTCAGAAAGAGGGCTGTTGTAAATTTCCACTGGCGCCTGCTCTGGGGAGAGCCGTTGGAACAGCGAGAACGGACGGCCGTTAGAGAAATCATGCAGCACGGAGTGACGCTGGCTGAACGTTCCACGGGGCGAGTCCTGCCCCGACATCCTGACCCGATGCCCCTGGGTTGCCAGGCTTGCGAACGCGAGCGCTTCGGCAGCCGACCAATCGAGCGGCTGCTCGCCTGCAGCCATCGCCTTGCGAATGTCGAGGAGCTTTTTGATTTTGGGATGCGGTTGAAAATCTTTGGGTAATTGAGTCTGCGCGATGAGCAACCGGGAGAGTTCCGATTTATCCACGCCGGTGTTGACGACGTCCCTGGGCTCGGGTCCGCCCTGGTATTTGGCCCAAAGTCCCCCTCCATGTTCGGCGACAGGGTTATCGCCGTCGTTGAGAGAACGGGACAGTTCCTGTTCCAGAGCCGCCTGCCGTTTCGCCGCGATTTCATCCGCCTCCGCGCCAGTGACCCCATTGAGCTTTAGAAGATGGTCGAGATATCCTTCCCGGACAGGCTTTCGTTGGGAAATCGCGTGATAGAGGACCGGCTGCGTGAACGCAGGCTCATCACCTTCGTTGTGGCCCAAACGCCGGTAGGCATACATGTCGATGACCACGTCGCGCTTGAATGTCTGCCGAAAATCGAGCGCCAGGCTGACCACCTGCGCCACCGCTTCAGGGTCTTCGCCATTGACGTGGAATATCGGGATCTGGAGCATTTTCGCCACATCTGTCGCGTAGGTCGTAGATCGGCCTTCGCTCGGGCCGGTGGTGAACCCAATCTGGTTGTTCACCACCACATGGAGCGTCCCGCCGACAGTATAGGCGGTAAGCTGGCTGAGGTTGAGCGTTTCCTGAATCACACCCTGGCCGCTGAAAGCTGCGTCCCCGTGGATCAGAAGTGCCATTCCGCGGTTGCGTTGGCTGTCCTTGACCCGATCCTGTTTGGACCTGACTCGGCCCAAGACGACCGGATTGACGAATTCCAGGTGGCTTGGGTTGAAACAGAGGGAGAGATGGACCTTATGCCCGGCTACTGTCTTCCAATCAGAACTGTAGCCCAGGTGGTATTTTACGTCGCCGTGGCCAGGCCCGGATTTTCGCGCCGCATCGGCGAACTCCCGGAAAATCTGCCGCGGTCGTTTTCCCATGATGTTCGCGAGGACGTTGAGCCGTCCGCGGTGCGCCATTCCCAGGACAATTTCCTGCACGCCCTGGTCGCCGGCTTTCTCGATGGCCAAATCCAACAGCGGAATAAGACTTTCTGAGCCCTCGAGTGAAAAACTTTTGGCGCCCACAAATTTCTTGCGAATAAATTCCTCGAACATCACCGCATCGGTCAGGCGCGTAAGAATGCGCACCTGCTCGTCCCGGGTGAGCTTCAGCCGGTTTTGGCACGGCTCCATCCGTTCCTGCAGCCATTTGCGGACCGACCGGTCGTCTATGTGCATGTACTCGACGCCAATCGATCGGCAATAGGTGCTCCAGAGCAGGTCGAGGATTTCGCCGAGGCTCATGGGGCCATCGATAGCGATCGTCTCGCACGAGAAGAGCCGCTCCATGTCTGCCGGGGTAAAGCCGTAATGGGCCGGATTCAATTCAGGAGGATATTCCGCCTTGAAGCCCAGAGGGTTGACGCGGGCAATTAGATGACCACGTGAACGATAGGATCGGATAAGCTGATCCACCCTGTCCTGCATGCCGGCCATCCGGCTTTCGACTTTGCTGCGCCGTTCATCGACGTCGCGCTTAGGCCCCGAAGGATTGAAAATGCTCGAAGGTTTAAAGCGAGGCGCCAACTGCGGCGGCTTCTGAGCGCGGTCGCCATTTTCCAACGTCTCGAAATAGCTCCGCCATTCGGGAGGAACGGCCGAACGATCCTTGAGGAAATCGGCGTAAAGACCTTCGACAAAAGGAAGGTTTAAGCTGTTCGGCAACTCAGCCACTCTGTTCTTCATTTGGGTGTGATTCTTTCCCAATCCCCGATTCCCTCTGCCCGGGCATGACCCTCAACAGAGTATCGCCAAATCGAACCGCGGTAAAGCCTAGGGTCCGTCCTGAAGCCAGATATCGACGCGAGCAGCCTCCGATTTGTAAGGCTTATCGAGAATGCCATGCGGCCATCACCATTAAGGTCGGCTACACGCGCTTCGTGGAATCCTATCCCAGTGGCAATTCTGTAGTGCGAAATTTCCGGCCCCGTCGCCGTAGAATATCCACGCTTTCGCCGTCGGATTGTCAGGTCCGTTGGTTAGCGTGAGCGCCGGTTTTTTAAATCGGTCGTTCATAAACGCAAGCAGCCCAATTAATTGCCAATTCAAACTTCCGTGTAGCTTCCTTTTACCACGCTGGTAGACTCCGGCCCGGTTCTTCCCGAGCCCTGAATGATTGAATTGGCAGACAACAAACGTTTATCGGTCGCATTCGCGATCTTTTCGGCTGGAACAATCCTCAAGATGAGAGGCCTTCTCCTGGCTGGCGCGCTGGCACTAATTCCTTCCGCAGGCTTTGGGGCATTATCGTTCGATGGTGTGAAGCAATACGTCACATTTGGCCCCGCGCCGCGTCTGGGGTCGCCCACGTTTACCGTGGAGACATGGTTTAACTGGACAGGAGGCGGAGTGCCCGCAAAGAACAGCGGCTTGCTCATCGTACCATTGGTTTCGAAAATGAGCGCCGAATTCGATGGGGACAACCGGGATGGAAATTATCTGCTTGGTATCCGCATGCCGGGTAGGGTTCTGGCGGCAGATATGGAGGAAGGGGTCGGAAAAGGCACAACGCCCGGCGCCAATCACCCCGTGGCCGGCGTCACTACAATCACCACGAACACGTGGCATCACGCCGCTGTGACGTATAACGGCACAAACTGGATGCTTTACCTGGACGGGAACCTTGAAGCGACCCTCACGGTGGGCCGAGCGCCTCGCTTCGATTCGATCCAGCATGCCGGGTTGGGCACGTCGCTCGATTCCCACGGCACTCCCACAGGATTCTTCTCCGGAATGCTCGATGAAGTGCGGATCTGGAGCTACGCACGCTCCACGCTGGAAATCGCGAGCAACAGGAATGCACAGGTATGGGTGGCGCCGGGCTTACTGGGGTGCTGGCCGCTGATGGAAACGGGCGGATTGATCGCCCACGACAGCAGCGGCGGGGGCGTCGATGGCGCATTGCGGAACGAACCTGATTGGGTAAAGGGCGAGCGGGCCGTCGAGGATGTCCTTACACCGATCCGATTTACAGCAGTGGACCCGGTGCGAACGGCGTTGCTGCGAGAAGTCGAGGGGAAACGAATTCCTCCGCTGTTCCGCGTGGATCCCAGGGCGGCTGACGAAGTGGAGAAGAGTTTTTTCACCAATTATCTTCTGACGCGAGAGCGTTTTCTGGCCGCGCTGGAGGAAACATTTCCCCGTCACGGCACGAACCCGCCAGTCACGGCTCATCCGAAGTTCCGCGATTTTCTCGTCCGATTTGCGGCCGGGAACGAGAAAGGATTTCCGTTTACGACGAACGTGGCTTTTCGTTGGGCCGAGGGACATCGCGAGCGGGGGACACTGACAAATATGGTGTTGAAGCTTCGGGATGGGATGTCGCGCTTTTACATCATCCCTCAATCGCTCCCACAGGCGGCCCTTGATGGTGGACCGCAAGTCCGGATCGTGGCCTCGAACAACGGGAAAGAGAAACCGTCAATAGAGACGGTTGAAAACCAAAGCCTCATTTGGCCGCGCACGAATCTGTTTACATTGGCACAAGCGAAAGCTGCGTATCAACAGCGTTTCCCCACGAATGACCAGGTGCTGGCGAGCTATCTCGCTGGTTTCTTGAAAGAGAATTGCTTCTTTGATGCGGAATTGACCAGGCAGGTCCGTGAGCGCCACAGCGAATCGATCTTTGCCAATGACCAGTATGAGGCTGGCCAGTTCATTGTCAAAAAGGGGCAGATGCTGGACCCCCGCTTGAAAGCCGCGCTGGCCGAATTGAAAACGCAAGTTGCCCTCGAAGAAAACAAAATGCGCACGGCCGTCGAGCAAGCCAAAGCGGAGAATGCGCTGCGCGAGATGAAGCAGAAGTCCGAGATGTCCGAATTTAAGTCGCGCCACTTCGGCCAGCAGAATCGTTGGCTTTTAGGCGGATTGATTGCGGTGGCGATTACCTCTTCGATCGCTGTTTGGCAGGTGGCTCGCGCGCGCCGTGCCCAGAATTTGTTGCCTGCACCAGTCTATTCCGGAGGGGATGGGTCGCGGGACGGGAGCGGGGTGCAACCCGATGGCGTAGACGATCGACATTGGCGCGAGCGGGCTCTGACGGCGGAGAGGCGGGCGGCGCAAAGCAATGAAGTGGTGCGAAATGGATTGTTGCCTCACCTGGCGTTTTGGCTGAAGACCAAGCTGGTGCGAGGACTGATGTCAGAGCGCTCGCATCTGATGAGAATTCAGCAGATGGCCGAACGGGAATTGGCTGAATTGGATAAGCGGCTGGCGGACTTGCAAGCGCCGTTGCAGGAACGGCTGCGTTGTTACGAGCAGCGGATCGTCGAACTGGAGAGTCAACTCGAGGTGAAAGGGCACGAAAATCGGGAACTCATCCGAGCGAAGATTGAGTCGACGCGGCGAAAGCTGGAGGCAGCGCAGGCGCGGGGTGGCGCCTGGATGTAGGGATTGGGGAGCACTGCGCGGTCACCTTCGTTCCTGCAACCAGACGTCCACTCGAGGGGCTTCCCAATTGTAAGGCTTATCGAGAATGTCCATGCGGCCATCGCCATTGAGATCAGCGACACGCGCTTCGTGGAATCCTATCCCAGTGGCAAATTCCGTAGTGCGAAATTTTCCAGCCCCATCGCCGTAGAATATCCACGCTTTCGCATTCGGGTTGTCGGGCTGAGTTTGCGCTTCGCGCCACTTGGCCATTTCCGCCGCGAAGATATCGAGGTGACCATCGCCATCGATATCTGCAACCGCCAACGAGTGGCCATGGACCACGTCCCGGCCCACAAGGTCATGGCCGACCCACGACTTGGGATTTTCGGGCTCGCCCGTGCACTCATACCATTTCAGCGGGCCGATCCCGTCGCCGGGGGCGATTACGATCTGAGGATATTTTCCCGGCTTGAACCGACCTGCGGCAATGCGACCACCGATCGGCGCAATCTGGATCGGTTCGAATTTATTGCCCCCGCGATGCTTGAACCAATAATTGCCGGCGAGCAGATCGATCTTGCCGTCACCATCGATGTCCGCGGCCGCCATTCCTTCGGCATACTTGAGCGCGCCGCCTTCGCCGGCCGTGCCGGAGAAGATTTCGACCATGGGCCAGGATTCAGCTTCTCGCGGGTTTTGGGGAATCTCCGTCAGGAAGAGCTTTTTTGCTCCCTGGTTCCAAAAGGCCAGTTGCGGCCGGCCCGTGCCCTTGAAATCACCGAAGATTTGGTCGTGATGCTGGGTGCCGCCGCCGCTTTTGATTACGTGCCTTTTCCAGGAAATGTTTGGATCAAAGTTCGGGCTTTCCAGCACAGTGGGATCCGAAGCTTGGAATTCACGTGACTTGAAGTCGCGGC
>JADMIO010799966.1_pt1 | contig 46747 bp, 41 predicted proteins | sample 8958161 | NCBI WGS metagenome assembly JADMIO01 (sample SAMN16585339, study PRJNA669376) | soil metagenome | isolation source: Crop rotation soil | place: USA: Cullars Rotation, Alabama | collected 2011
GCGACAACTTGTCCACGTGGAATTCTAAGCTTAGGATCCCAATGTGCTGGAAAGCCGCGGAGGGCGAGACGTTGCCGGCCAGGGCGGATTCCAAAGCGGTCCAGCGGAAGGCGCAGGGGCCGGCGCCGGTGACGCCGACGCGGATGCGCCCGCCGAAATCGGCGACGAACACGCCCGCCATGGCATAGCGCGAGGCCGGGTGGCGGAATTTGCGGTAGGCGGCGCGGGTGGGGACCGGGAAGCTTATGGAGAGAATGAGTTCGCCGTCCTCCAGGGCAGTGGTGAAGAGGTCCTTGAAGAAATCGTCGCCGGCGATGGTGCGCCGGTCGGTGTTGACGGTGGCCCCCAGGGCGACGACGGCGGCCGGATAGTCCGCGGCCGGGTCGCTGTTGGCGACAGAGCCGCCGATCGTGCCGCGGTTCCTCACCTGGGCGTCGCCGATCAGGCCGGCGAGGTCGGCGAGGGCGGGAATGAAACGGCGGATGGGCGGAAAGGAGGCCACCGCCGCGTGCTTGGTCATGGCGCCGATGGTCACGGTATCCGGGTTCGCCGTTACGACATCCAGATCGGCGATCGCACTCAGGTCCACGAGGTCGGAGGGCGAGGCCAGGCGCTGTTTCAGCGTCGGGATCAGGGTCATGCCGCCGGCGAGATAGGCGCCGTCGGACGCAGCCCTGCGGGCGGTGACAGCGTCGGCGGTGCTGGCGGGGCGGTGGAAGGTGAATTCGTACATCGCTCTTTCCTCCCCTAGAGCCCGTTCGCCGCGCGCCACACCCGCTCAGGGGTGGCCGGCATGGCCAGATCGGCGACGCCGAGGGCGTCGGTGACCGCGTTCATGATCGCCGCCGGGGCGCCGATGGCGCCGGCTTCGCCACAGCCCTTCACGCCCAAGGGATTATGGGTGCAGGGGGTGACGGTGGTGTCGACATTGAAGCTCGGCAGGTCGTCGGCCCGGGGCATGGCATAGTCCATGTAGGAGCCGGTGATCAGCTGGCCGGTCTCGTCATAGACGCCGTGTTCCAGGAGGGCCTGGCCGATGCCCTGGGCGATGCCGCCATGCACCTGCCCCTCGACGATCATCGGATTGATGATGTGGCCGAAGTCATCGACGGCGACGAACTGGATGACCTTCACCACGCCGGTTTCGGGATCGATTTCGACCTCGGCGATGTGGGCGCCGGCCGGATAAGTGAAGTTCTTCGGATCGTAGAAGGTCTTCTCCGAAAGGCCGGGCTCCAGCCCTTCCGGGTAGTTGGCGGGCACGTAGGCGGCGAACGCCACCTCGCCGAAGGCCATCTTCCTGTTGGTGCCGCGCACCGAGAAATCGCCATCCTCGAAATCCATGTCTTCCGGGGTGGCCTCGAGGATATGGGCCGCGATCTTCTTGCCCTTGACGATGATCTTGTCGGCGGAGGTGACGATGGCCGAGCCGCCGACGGCCAGGGAGCGGGAGCCATAGGTGCCGAGGCCGAATTCCAGCCGGCCTGTGTCGCCGTGCACGACCTCGATATTCTCAACCGGGATGCCGAACTTGGCGCTGACCAGCTGGGCGAAGGTGGTCTCATGGCCCTGGCCGTGGCTGTGGGAGCCGGTGAAGATGGTCACCGAGCCGGTGGGGTTCACCCGCACCTCGCCGCTCTCATAGAGCCCGACCCCGGCGCCCAGCGCGATGGCGAGCTGGGAGGGGGCAAGGCCGCAGGCCTCGATGTAGCAGCTAAAGCCGATGCCGCGTTTCAGGCCCTTGGCCGCGGCGGCGGCCTTGCGCGCCGGGAAGCCCGCATAGTCGGCGGCGATCAGCGCCTTGGAGAGGCTCGCCTCGTAGTCCCCCGTGTCATAGACGAGCGCGACCGGCGTCTCGTACGGGAACTGGTCGGGCTGGATGAAATTGCGCCGGCGGATCTCGGCCGGATCGATGCCCATTTCGCGGGCGGCGGTCTCGACCATGCGCTCGACGACATAGGTGGCTTCGGGGCGGCCGGCGCCTCTGTAGGCGTCCACCGGGGCGGTGTTGGTATAGACCGCGTCCACCTCCACCCAGATCGCCGGCGTCCGGTACTGGCCGGCCAGCAGCGTCCCATAGAGATAGGTCGGGACGGAGGAGCCGAAGGTGGAGAGGTAGGCGCCGAGATTGGCCACAGTGTTCACCCGCAGGCCCAGGATCACGCCGTTGGCGTCGAGGGCGAGTTCGGCCTTGGTGAGGTGGTCGCGGCCATGGGCGTCGGAGAGGAAGGCTTCGGAGCGGTCCGCGGTCCATTTCACCGGCCGCCCGATCTTGCGGGCGGCCCAGGCGGCGGCGGTCTCTTCCGGATAGACGAAGATCTTGGAGCCGAAGCCGCCGCCGACATCCGGCGAGACGACGCGCAGCTTGTGCTCGGGCGCGAGCCCCACGAAGGCGGTGAGGATCAGCCGCTCCAGGTGGGGGTTCTGGCTCGTCACATAGAGGGTGAAGTCCTCGGTGGAGTTGTCATAGACCGCCAGGCAGGCGCGGGGCTCCATGGCGTTTGGGATCAGCCGGTTGTTGGCGAACTCCAGGGTCGAGACGTGCGCCGCCGCGGCGAAGGCGGCCTTGGTTTTGTCCTCATCGCCCAGCGCCCAGTGGAAGGAGCGATTGCCCGGCACGTTGTCGTGGATCTGCGGGCCCTGCATGGCCGTGGCGAGATTGGCGGCGGCGGGGAGTTCCTCGAAATCGGTGATCACCGCCTCGGCGCCGGTTTTGGCGGCGGCGAGGGTCTCGGCGATGACGAGGCCGTAGGGCTCGCCGACGAAGTTGACGAGTTCGGGGGCGACGGGCGGACGGTTGGCGACCAGCATGTCCGCGCCGTCGGTGGATTTGACCAGCCAGCCGCAGGGAAGCGCGCCGATATTGTCCGCGGCCAGGTCCTTGCCGGTGAACACGGCGACGACACCCGGGACCTTCAGCGCCTCGGAGGCGTCGACCGACCGGACGCGCGCCCTGGCATGCGGCGAGCGCAGAAACACCGCGTGGGTCTGCGCCATCTGGTTGATGTCGTCGGTGTAGCGGCCGCGGCCGGTGATGAAGCGGATGTCTTCTTTGCGCTTGATGGATTGGCCGATGACGGTCTCGTTCATGGCGTGTCCCTTACGCGTGCTCGGCGACGCTGAGCACCGCCTTGACGATGTTGTGGTAGCCCGTGCAGCGGCAGATGTTGCCCTCCAGGCCGTCGCGGACTTTCTGCTCGTCCAGCGGACCGCCGGTCTTCACCAGATCGATGGCCTGCATGATCATGCCGGGCGTGCAGAAGCCGCATTGCAAAGCGTGATGGTCCTGGAAGGCCTGCTGCATCGGGTGCAGCGCGCCGGGGGCGCCGATGCCCTCGATGGTCGTGACCTCCGCGCCCTCGGCCTGGCCGATCAGGACGGTGCAGCTTTTCACCGCCCGGCCGTTCAGATGCACGGTGCAGGCCCCGCACTGGCTGGTGTCGCAGCCCACATGCGTGCCGGTGAGGCGCAGGGTTTCGCGGATCACGTCCACGAGCAGGGCGTTGGGCGCGGCGTCGACCTCGCGTTTCACGCCGTTGACGGACAAGGATACCTTCACGCGTTCCTCCCTCTCGCACCCACGTTCAGTGGCGCATCATTAGCCCGGCGACGATGGCCGCCACGGTCGCCGCCATCGCGGTGATCCAAAACAGATTTGCGCGGCTGATCGCCGGAGTCGACGGCGAAGCTTGTTCCGCGCCCGGCGCCGGCTCGGCAGGCGGCGCGACGATGCGGCTGAAGCTCTCGAAGAAATCGTCGGCGGTCTTGCGGGCGGCGGCGTCGATCAGGCGCTGGCCGATCTGGGCGAGCTTGCCGCCGACGCTGCCTTCGACCTGGTATTTCAGGAGCGTGGCGCTCCCTTCGTCCTCCAGGCTGACCCGCGCCGTCCCTTTGCCGAAGCCGGCCGCGCCGCCCTTGGCGCTGACCTCAAGCGTGTAGGCCTTGGGGGGATCCAGATCCGTCAGCTTCACCTCGCCGGTAAAGGTCGCGCTCAAGGGACCGACCCTGGCTCTCACAACGGCGTTGAAGGTGTCGTCCGCGGTCCGCTCCAGGCTCTCGCAGCCCTCGATGGACGCCTTGAGAATCTCCGGGTCGTTCAGGGCGGCCCAGACCCGCTCCCGAGGGGCGGCGATCCGGTACTCCCCGGACTGCTGCATCGAAGACCTCCCGCTTGTAAAAGCTATTGGCTCACCTGCGCCGCGCCTTCGCAAGCGCCGCGCCCCGAGGCGGACCGGCCTCTCAGGGCCGGCCAACCCCGGAGCCATGCGCTCCAGCCCGGCCAGGCGCACGGGCCGCGGCGGCTCGGGGAGGAAAACCACCGGTATCTGAACCGCTAACATATCAGTGGCGAAGGTCAATGGCGCAGGCGCCTCATGGTTGCCCGAGGCTGCTTTAGGTGACATGTTAGCGGCCCTGCAAGCGTAAAGCCGAGAGACCGACATGTTGGACGCCGAAGAGTTCATGGCCCGACGCCCGAAGGCGGACTTCGAGGTGGATGTGACCGACGACCAGGTCGCGGAATTCCGCGACAAAGGCTTCATCAAGATCGACCGCATCACCACGGACGAGGAGCTGGAATGGATCGGCGGCCTCTATGACGCGCTCTTCGCGGAGAAGCGGGCCACGGTGAAGGGCGGCTATTTCGACCTGTCGCGGCCCTACGAGGCGGACGGCGAAGACCTGCTGCCGCAAATCCTGGCGCCCGAGGCGCAGTATCCGGGCCTCTATAAGACTGTGTTCTGGAAGAACGGGCGCAAGCTCGCCTCCCGTCTGCTGGGCGTGGAGCCCGGCGACCTCAGAAGCTGGGGCCATATGATCCGCAAACCGGCCCGGGTCGGCGAGAGCCTGCCCTGGCACCAGGACGAGGCCTACTGGGACCCCAATTTCGACTATCAGGCGCTGGGCTGCTGGATGCCGCTGGACATCGCCACGGTCGAGAGCGGCTGCATGAGCATGATCCCCGGCTCCTACAAGAAGCCGATCCTGCCGCACTGGCATATCGGGCACGATCCCAGCGTGCATGGGCTGGAATGCGCGCCCGATCCCGCCGACATCGCCCGGGCCGAACCGTTGCCGACGCCGGCCGGCGGCGCCGTTCTGCACTATTGCCGCACGCTGCACTGCTCGGGCCCGAACGTGAGCCCGAACGTGCGCCGGGCCTATGCCAATGAGTGGCAGACCGCCCCCGTGCCTCGCGCCACGCCGCATGAGCGGCCCTGGGTGGTGGCCGGCAAGGAAGCCTTCAACAAGCGCGATATCCGGGAGTAGCGGCGGTGAACGCCCCTACCCTCACCCGCAAGCCGCTCTCCGAGGCCGAGGTCGCCGCCTATTACCGCGACGGGCAGCTGACCCCGAAGGCGGCGCTCTCGGACGGGCTGTATCAGCGGATGAAGGGGCTGATCGAAGGCCTGATCGTCAACAATCCGGACGTGCGGCCCGAGCAGCTGGTGGGCGCCCATATCCGGGAGAACAAGGACGCGGGCGTGAAAGGCGCGGTCGAGCTCCTGGACTGCGCCTTCGATCCGGAGATCCTCGATCCCGTCGAACAGCTGATCGGGCCGGACCTCATCTTCTGGGGCAGCCAGGTGTTCTCCAAACCCGCAGGCGACGGCATGGCCATCCCCTGGCACCAGGACGGGCAATACTGGCCGATGCGGCCGCTGAGGAACGTGACCGTCTGGATCGCCATCGACCCGGTGACGGCGGAGAACGGGGCCATGCGGATCGTTCCGGGGACGCATACGAAGGGACTGCTGGAGCATGAGCGCTCGGCGGACCCCAGCCTGGCTTTGGACCAGGGGCTGAAGGCCGATCAGTTCGACGAGACCACGGCCTATGATGTGGAGCTGGAGCCCGGGCAGTTCTCGCTGCACGACGCGATGGTGGTGCACGGCTCCAACGCCAACACCTCGGGCAAGCGCCGCTGCGGCTATGCGATGCGCTTCATGCCCGCCACGAGCCATTTCGACCGCTCCCTGGCCCCGATCCGGATCGCCCATAACCAGGTGCTGGATTTCTCCCAGCGTCCGATCTGGCTGGTGCGGGGCGAGGACAGGGCCAACAACGACTTCGCACCGGGGCGGTAGCGCCACTTATCCTCTCCCGGCGGGAGAGGATGGGCCCCGCGCCCGCAGGGCGCGGGAGGTGAGGGGTCTAACGTTTGTGGGGCGAGCGCCCCGCACCCTCCGATCCCCTCACCCCAACCCTCTCCCGCAGGGAGAGGGAGTCCGGTAATGCTCCTCGAAACGAGGGGAGTTCGCATGGACAGCATCTCAATCAACACCGCCGCCGGGACGATCGAGGGGGAGTGTGATGCGCGGTTTCGGCCGGTGCTGGATGTGTTCGTGGAGAATTTCGAGCAGCGCGGCGAGGTAGGCGCCAGCGTCTGCGTGACGCTGGAGGGGCGGACGCTCATCGATGTCTGGGGCGGGCGCAAAACGGTCGGGGGCGATGCCTGGACGCGGGACACCATCGGCATCGTCTATTCCTGCACCAAGGGCGCCTCGGCGATCTGCGCGCATATGGCGGCGGACCGGGGGCTGCTGGACTTCGATGCGCCGGTGACCGACCTCTGGCCCGAGTTCGGCCAGAACGGCAAGGAGGGCGCGCTGGTGGCCTATATGCTCGACCATTCGGTCGGGCTTTCGGGGTTCACGACGCGGCTGAAGCCGAACGCCTTCTACGATTACGACTACATGGTCTCCGTGCTGGAGACGGCCGAACCGCTTTGGAAACCGGGCACGCGCAACGGCTATCATCTGGTCACCAGCGCCTGGACGGTCGGCGAGATGGTGCGCCGCTCCACCGGGGTGCGGATGGGCCAGTTCCTGCGCAATGAGGTGACCGGGCCGGCCGATATCGATTTCTGGATGGGCCTGCCGGAGGAGCATGAGGACAGGGTGGCGCCGATGATCGCCAATCCGCCCGATGATACCGCCAGGAACAGCCGGATGGCGCTGGCGATCCGGGCCGATCCGACGGGACCCTGCGCGATTGCGATGACGACGATGGGCGGGCTCAACGCCAATACCCGCGAGGCCCATGCCGCCGAGATCGGCTCGGCGACGGGTATCGGCAATGGACGCAGCCTGGCGCAGCTCTATGCGCCCTTCGCGAACAGCGGCGTGACGGCGGACGGACGGCGCCTGGTGGGCGCCGATACGCTGACGCGGATGGGCCTGGTGAGCGTGGCCACGCACGAGGACGCGACCCTGATGATCCCGACGCGGTTCTCGCTCGGCTTCATGAAGAGCATGGACAACCGGGCCCTGCCCAACACGCTGGCCTGCTCAGTGCTCATGCCGGATGCGGCCTTCGGGCATGTGGGCGCCGGCGGCTCGCTCGGCTTCGCCGATCCGGCCTCGAAGATGAGCTTCGGCTATTCGATGAACCGCATGGGGCCGGGCATTCTGATGAACGACCGGGGCCAGGGCCTGGTGGACGCGGCCTGCCGGGCGGCGGGGTATTCCAGCGACAAGGGCGGCGTCTGGGCCTAGGCGCCAAGCCAGTCCAGCACGGGCGTGTTCACCTCGCGCGGATACGTGTGGGAGAGGTCGTCCATCTCGACATAGGTGACGTCGGCGCCTGCCGCCTGCAGCGACTCGGCGGCCTCGCGGCCGACCTGGACCGGGAACATCCAGTCGAGGGCGCCGTGGGTGATGTGGATGGGCAGGCCCTGCAGCCGCTCGCGATCGGCCATCTGGGCGAGGATCGGGTGGAAGGAGGCGCAGGCCGGGGCGAGGTGGGTGAAGGGCGAGCCGGCCAGCAGGGCAGACACATAGGTGAAGGTGCCGCCGTCGCTCATGCCGGTCATCAGGATCTTGGTCTCGTCGACCGACCAGCCCTCGCGGATCTGGTCCAGGATGCTGTGCAGGTTCGGGCTGTCGATGTCGGGGCCCATCAGCGCCCAGGTGTCGCCGATGGCGGTGGGGGCGCAAAGGATCGCGCCGCGGCTGCGGGCCTCCCGTAGCCAGCTCCAGAGGAAGTTGCGGCCATTTCCCGCCCCGCCATGGAGGGCGAAGACGACCGGGGCCGGACGGGCGGCGTCGTAGTCCTCCGGGACATAGAGGGAGTAGGCCCCGCGGGCGCCGGGCGCCTCGCCGACATGGAAGACGCCGGTATTGTCGCGGACCTCCGCGGCCAGCGCCGCGATCTTGTCGCCGTCCTGGCGGGCCTCGGGGGTGAGGAAATAGCGGCTGACGGGGGGCAGGTCGCCGGCCAGCGGATAGAGCGCCTCCTGCGCCCTGGGGAGTTGGCCGAGGGCGCGGAAGAGGCCGCGCATGCCGTCGGGCTGGGCGGCGGATTCGCGGAGGCCCTCATAGGCGTTGAAGACGCGGGTGGAGGCTTCGGTGAGGCAGGTGCGGACGGCGCCGAGGCGCTCGGGCCAGGCCTCCATCGAGGGCAGCTTTTCGCGCAGCGGCTCGTCCGGGGCGCCGACGGCATCCATGACCGGGCGGACGGCGGTGGGGTTGAGGTAGCGGCCGACGAATTCCAGCCCCGCCAGCGCACGCAGCAGGAGCGGCAGGATCTCGACCAGATCGTCCATTTCGTCGGCCATGAACAATCGCTACCACAAAGCCCGCAGAGGAGGGACCGGCGCATGACCACGATGGATTTCGACACCTACAAGGCGTTCGGCCTCGACAAGCTGGTGGACATCAACATCAACGGCCGCTCGCGCGCCGATTTCGTGGCGACGCTGCAGCCGCCGGAAGACGCGGTCTACAACCCCTGCCCGGAGGCCTATCCGCGGCCAGGAACGCCGGAGGGGGCGATCTCGCGGCACGAAGCCTGGGCGGCCTCGGCGGTCTATCCAGGCACGGCGCGGGATGTGGCGGTCTACACGACGCCGGGACTCGACAAGAGCCAGCCGGCCAATCTCGTGATCGTGCAGGACGGTGTGAGTTTCTATCTGCCGGCCGGCGGCGCGGTGCGGGCGGCGCAGGTGTTCGACGTGATGAGCGCCAAGGGCGAGATGGCGCCGACCGTGGCGATCTTCGTCAATCCGGGGCGCGATCCGCAGGAGCCCGAGCAGCGCAGCATCGAATACGACACGATGACCGACCGCTATGGCCGCTTCCTGCTCGAGGACCTGATCCCGTTCGTGGAGAAGGCGGAAGGCGTGACGCTGACGGGCGATCCGGCGAGGCGGACGCTGATCGGCATCTCGTCAGGCGGAATCTGTTCCTGGACCGCGGCTTGGTGGTTTCCGGAGCAATTCGGCCGGGTGCTGAGCCATTGCGGCTCGTTCGTGAATATCCGCGGCGGCCATAACTGGCCCTTCATCGTGCGCTCGACGGAGCGCAAGCCGATCCGGGTGTTCCTGCAGAGCGGCGAGCATGACGGGGTGCTGGCGACGGGGAACTGGCCGCTGGCCAACCGGACGATGGCCGATTCGCTGGAATACGCGGGCTACGACATGCGTTTCGAATTCGGTGTGGGCGGCCATTCGCTGCGCCATGGCGGAGCGATCTTTGCGGAGAGTTTGCGGTGGCTTTGGCGCTGACGCCCTGACCACACTGTCCGTCATCCCCGGGCTTGTCCCGGGGACCCATGATCACGGTCACCCTGCGTTGACACGACCATCGTGCCGACGCTCGCGCGTGCGATGGCTGAGATCATGGGTGGCCGGCACAAGGCCGGCCATGACGGGATTTTTGGTTTTAGCGGAGCCACAGCGCCGGGAATTTGGCGGACAGCCAGCGGGCCAGGTGGGCGTTGACGTCGACGGGCTTTTCTTGGGCCATCCAGTGGCCGCTTTCGACGACGGCTTCGGTGAGGTCCGGGCACCATTGGCGCATCGGTTCGGCGAGGCGGGAATCGATGGTTTCGCAGACATAGTCATAGGCGGCGTGGAGGAAGAGGACAGGGTGTTCGAGGCGCCAGTTGGCCTTGGCGCGGCCGGCATAGTCCATGTTGGGAGCGGCGTTCATGTACCAGCTATCGGGGCCGAAGAAGCCGGTCTTTTGCAGGGCGGCGGCGTAGATGTCCTCGTCCTCCTGGGTGAGCACGGTCTCGTCGCGGGGGAAGTCCGGCAGGGCCTGACCGCCGAACCAGCCGCCGTTCGCCCGCACCGCCGAGGTGCCGGCCGGCTGGCCCTTCCCCGCCGCGCTGCCGGCGCGGAAGAGCAGCTTCACGGTGCTGCGGGCATTGGCCCCGAAGGCCTTGTGGGCGGCTTCGAAATTCTCCCGGTAGTAGAGCATGTAGTCCCACTGGGCGGCGGGGAACTGGGCCTCGGGATAGAGGTTGCGGTCGGCGAGCGGGATGATCGTTTCAGGGGCGAAGCCCTCGGGGATGTAGGGCACGCAGAGGCTGGCCGTGCCGTGGACGCGTTCGGGATGCTGTTGGGCCATGGTCCAGGCGACGGGCGAGCCCCAGTCATGGCCGACCCAGACGGCCTTCTCGATACCGAGGGCGTCGATGAGCTCGATCATGTCGGCGGCGATGTGTTCCTGGGAATAGTCCTCGTTGCGGGGATAGACCGAAGAGCCGCCATAGCCGCGCATGTCCGGCGCGATGCAGCGGAAACCCAGGCCCGCGAACACCGGCAGCTGGTGTCGCCAGGAGCGGGAGAGCTCCGGCCAGCCATGGGTGAACACGATCGGTGTGCCATGCTCTGGGCCCGCGGCGAGATAGGCGCTGGTGTGCCGGGCGGAGGAATGGACGTGCTGGGTGACGGCGGACATGGCGGGCTCCGAACGGCTGCGTCCGTTTTCCATACCCACCCAACCGTCATCCCGGAAGGCGTTGCGGCAGCAACGACTGTCCGGGACCTGGACTTCCCCGGCGGTGAGATCCCGGACAGCCCGAGCTGGGCTCGGCCTTCCGGGATGACGGTCAGGGAGTCAGCTTCGCCCGCTCTTCCCTGACCCAGAACATCAGGACGCAACCGATGACGAGGAGGATCAGGGGGGCCGAGAAGCCGAGGCGCTGGGAGCCGGTGAGGGCGGTGACGCTGGTCACCATGAAATGGCCGAGGAAAGCGGTGGCGGTGCCGGATAGCGCGAAGAGGCCGAAGAACTGGGTCATCTGCGCCAGCGGCGAGATCTTCGCCATCATCGCCCGGGAATTGGCGATGCAGGTGGTGCCGAAGGTGGCGGCCAAGATGTAGGCGAAGAGGAAGAGCAGTTCCGGCCAAGTGCGGAAGAAGGGGAAGCTCCAGACCGGGTGGGCGCGGGCGTCGAACGGGATGAAAAGGATCTCGTGCGCGGTGGACGAGACCGCCAGCAGCATGGCGACCGTGACCAGCCCGCCGCCGATCAGGATCGCGTGCTTGGAGCCGAAGGCGTCGTCCATCCAGCTGCCGAGGAAGCCGCCGACGACACAGAACACCGAGAGGATGAAACCGAAGAGCAGGATATGGGCGCCGTCCCAGCCGAACTGGGCCTGCGCATAGATCGAGGAATAGGCCAGGATCGCCACGAAGGCGTCGTTGTAGAACATGCGGGAGAGCAGATAGAGGCCGACATTCTTCAGCCGGCGGACCTGCTTGACGGTGGTCCAGACCTGGCCGAGGCCCTCGCGGATGGCGTCGCGCGCCCGGACGGCGGTGGACGGGCGGTCCGGCGTCCAGAGCAGCAGCGGCAGGACGAAGACGACCATCCAGACCCCCGCCACAGGGCCGACGATCCGCTCGGTTTCGTGCGTGGCCGGATCGAGGCCGAACCAGGGGTCGCGAGGGATGAAGGGGATCTGATCGCCGGCGGGTGAGGCCGGCAGCGCGACGCCGAACAGCATGACGATCAGGGCGATCAGGGTGCCCACCGCGCCGATCCCGAGGCCCCAGCCTGAAAGCCGCCCCACGTCCTTTGCCGGGACGATCGAGGGCAGCATGGCGTTGTGGAAAATGGCGCCGAGATCGAAGCAGGAACCGGTGATGACGATGAGCGCGATGATCATCGCCGGCGTCAGCCAGCCGGTTCCGCCCGGCATCGCCCACCAAAGGAGGAAGCAGGCCGGGGCCATGATCACGATGGAGAGGATCAGCCAGGGTTTGCGCCGGCCCATGCGGTCGGCCATGGCGCCGAGGAAGGGGGCGATGAAGGCCACCACCAGGCCCTGAACCGTGTTGGCGAAGCCCCAGGCCTCCTGCCCCGCCGCCGCCCCGCCCGCCACGACGTTCGCGTAATAGGCGGAGAAGACATAGACGAAGATCAGGCTGACATAGGGCTGGCGGGCGAACTCGAAGAGCGCCCAGGACACCTGCCCGCGCAGGTCCGCCTGCTGGATCGGCTCGGCGAGGCCCCCCTCCTCCGCGAGCGCGGCGGTCACGCGGTGACCTGCTCCTTGACGCCGAGTTCTTCCATCATCGCTTTGCGGATCAGGAATTTCTGGATCTTGCCGGTCACCGTGGTGGGGAAGGCTTCGACGAAGCGGACGTAGCGGGGGACTTTGTAATGGGCGATCTGGCCGCGGCAGAAGGCCTTCACCCCCTCTTCGTCCAGGCTCTCGCCGGCCTTCAGGCGCACCCAGACGGCGATCTCCTCGCCGTAGCGGTCGTCGGGAACGCCGACGCAGGTGACATCCTCGATGGCCGGATGGCGGAAGAGATATTCCTCGATCTCGCGCGGATAGACGTTCTCGCCGCCGCGGATGATCATGTCCTTCGAGCGGCCGACGATGTTGCAATAGCCGTCGTCGTCGATGGTCCCGAGGTCGCCGGTATGCATCCAGCCCTCCGGATCGATGGCCTCGGCCGTCTTCTCCTCATCGCCCCAGTAGCCCAGCATCACCGCATAGCCCCGGCTGCAGAGCTCGCCCGCCTGGCCGCGGGGGACGGTGCGGCCCTCGGGGTCGATGACCTTGGCTTCCATATGCGGCTGGATGCGGCCGACGGTGGAGACGCGGTGCTCCATGGAATCGCTGGGGTCCGACTGGAAGCTGACCGGCGAGGTCTCCGTCATGCCGTAGGCGATGGTGACGTCGGTCATGTGCATCTTCTCGATGACTTGCTTCATCACCTCCACCGGGCAGGGCGAGCCGGCCATTATGCCGGCGCGAAGGCTCGTGAGGTCGAAGCGGTCGAACTCGGGATGGGCGAGCTCGGCGATGAACATGGTGGGGACGCCATAGAGGGCCGTGCAGCGCTCTTTCTCCACGGCCGTCAGCACCGCCAACGGATCGAAGCCGGCGCTGGGATAGACCATGGTGCAGCCGTGGACGACACAGGCGAGGTTGGCCATCACCATGCCGAAGCAGTGATAGAGCGGCACCGGCACGGCTAGGCGGTCGCCCTGGACGAGGCCGGTGGAGCGGCCGACGAAGTAGGCGTTGTTCAGGATATTGCGGTGGGTGAGGGTCGCGCCCTTGGGCAGTCCCGTGGTGCCGCTGGTGAACTGGATATTGATCGCATCCTTGCGGTCGAGGCCGGCTTCGACCTCGGCCAGCTTGGCGCGCGAGGCGTCGGTGGCCGCGGCGGAGAGATCCTCGAAATCGAGCCAGCCAGCGCGCTTGGGGCCGCCGATCTTGGCGACCATCTTCAGGGCCGGGAACTTGGCGGCGTTGAGCGTTCCGGGCTGAGACGACGCGATCTCCGGGGCCACCGTCTCGGTCATCTCGACATATTCGGATGTCTTGAACCGCTCAGCGCAGATCAGCAGTTTCACGCCCACTTTGTTCAGCGTGTATTCCAGCTCGAAGGGGCGGTAGGCCGGGTTGATGTTGACCTGGATAAGGCCGGCTTTGGCGGTGGCGAACTGGGTGAGGGTCCATTCCGAGAGGTTGGTGGCCCAGATGCCGACCCGGTCGCCCTTCTCCAAACCCAGGGCCACGAGCCCGGCGGCCAGCGCATCCACGCGAGCCCCGAACTCCTTGTAGGTCCAGCGCACCCCCTGCTCAGCGACGACCAGGGCTTCCATATCCGGAAGCCTCGCCACGGTGCGGGTGAGCACCGTGGAGATGGTGTCCTCGATCAGCGGCGTTTGGGTTTCGCCTTTGACGTAACTGTCCATGGCTAGTTCCTCGTCAGCAGGCCCCGCTCGGCCAGAGAGGCGTAGAGCGCGCGGGCGCCGAAGGTCCAGGGGGGCGCGAGATCGGAGGTGGTGACGCTGTTGATCAGGCAGCCGAGTTTGGCCGAGGAGATCTTCACGACGTCGCCCACTTTATGGGTGAAGCCCTTGCCCCGATCGGCCCGGTCGCGGGTCGGCACGAACATGGTGCCCAGGAAGAGCATGAAGCCATCCGGGTATTGATGCTCGGGACCGATGGTGGCGGCTACGAGGTCGGCCGGATCGCGGCTGATGCGCTTCAGGGAGTTGATGCCCTCGGTGTTGAAGCCGTCGATGCCGTCGATGCGCAGCTTCACGTTCACCACGCGCACATCGTCCAGAGAAAAGCCGGCGTCGAACAGGCGGACGAACGGGCCGATGGCGCAGGAGGCGTTGTTGTCCTTGGCCTTGGAGAGGAGCAGGGCCGAGCGGCCCTCGAAATCGCGCAGGTTCACATCGTTGCCGAGGCTCGCGCCGACGATCTCGCCCCGGGAATTGACCGCCAGCACCACCTCGGGCTCGGGATTGTTCCAGGTCGATTTGGGGTGGAGCCCGATCTCGGCGCCGCAGCCGACGGCGCTCATCGGCTGGGCCTTGGTGAAAATCTCGGCGTCCGGGCCGATGCCGACCTCCAGATACTGGCTCCACATGCCGTCGCGCTTCAGCACAACAGCGGCGGCTTCGGCCTCGGGGGTGCCGGGCTTGAGGCCGGTGAGCTTGCCGCCGAAGCTCTCCGCGAGCTCGAAACGCAGCCGCTGGGCGGCCATGAAGTCGCCGCTGGCCCGCTCCTCGATCACCCGCTCGACCAGGCTGTCGGCGAAGGTCACGCCCGCGGCCTTGACCGCCTGAAGGTCGCAGGGGGCCAGGAGGGCCTGCTGGGCCAGGGCCTCATCGAGGGTGGCGAGGATCGGGCCGTCGGCGGCGCGCACCTTCTCTGCGGGATCGGCCATGTCGAGCAGGTCCGACATGGTGGGCGCGAGACGCGACAGGTCGATCAGATTGCCATCGCGGCAGACCACCGTGCGGGGCCCGGGATGCTGGCCGCCGACCCAGAGGCGGCCCACGAGGCAGGCGGCGTCCGCGTCGGTGGGGAGGATGTCGGCGGCTGTAAGCTCAGGCATCTTCAAGTCCGTAAAAGCGGGCGGCGGTTTTGCCGAAAATCTCGCCGCGCTCGGCGGCGGTGAGGTGGCTGGTCAGAGACTGGGCCGCAGCAAACCACTGCGGATAGCTGCCCGCCAGGGTGAGCACCGGCCAGTCGGAGCCCCACATCACGCGGGAGGGGCCGAAAGCGTCCAGAACCACGTCGACATAGGGCTTCAGCCGGGCGGCGTCCCAGCCGTCACCGGCCTCGGTGGCGAGGCCCGAAAGCTTGCAGAAGAGGCGCGGATGACGGGCGAGTTCGCGGATCTGCGAGGCCCAGGGCTCGATCTCGCCGGCGGCGATATAGGGCTTGGCGAAATGGTCGATGACCATCGGCAGGTCGGGATACGTCCGCATGAAAGCCGCCATGTGCGGGAGATGTGGGGGCTTGATCAGGATGTCGAAGGCAAGGCCGGCGCGCTCGAGGGCCGCGAAGGCGGGCTTGAGCTCCGGGCGGAGGATCCAGGCCTTGTCGTCCATGTCCTGCAGCATGGGCCGCACGGAGACGAGATGGTCGTCTTCGGCGAGGGCGGCGATGTCGTCCGCGGCTGTGGGCGAGGCGAAATCGGCCCAGCCAACGACGCCGGCGACGAAGTCGGTGTTGCGGGCGATATCGAGCAGGAAGCGGGTTTCGGCCAGGGTCTCGGCGCATTGCACGAGGACGGTGCGCGATACGCCCGCGGCCTCGATCAGCGGGCAGAGATCCTTCGGGCCGAAATCGCAGCAGAGGGTGGGGACGTCCTCGGGGGTGATCCAGCCATAGTCGCCTCGGGACAGCGTCCAGAAATGCTGGTGCGCGTCGATCAAGGCCGCACGACGCCCTTCTTCAGGATCAGATTGCCGTAGAGCCGGGTCTCGCCGGTAGCGACGATGGCGAAGGCGGCGGCGGCGCGCTCATAGAAGGCATGGCGCTCGATCGGCTCGATCGGCCCGGCATAGCCCTCGGCCGCCAGGGCGGCGGCGAACTCGGCGGTGATCGGCGGGACCTCGTCTGAGCCGACCACAGCCATGCGGAAGGCCGCGGCGGGGACGAAATCGTCGAGGGGCAGGACGGTGACGATGGCCTTCGCCGTGCGGACAGCGTCGACGCCATCGAGGCGCACGAGGCTCTTGGCGTTCGCGGCGGCGGGGAAATTCGCGTCGGCGACGACGATCTCGTCGCCGTGGCCCATCTCCCGCAGGATCGCGAGCAACTCGGGGCCGAGGAGGGGGTCGATGCCTTTCAGCATGGGGGCCGGCCCAGAACAAAAGCCCTCCCGCTTGTCGGGAGGGACAGCCGGCGCGAAGCGCCGGCAGGGCGGGTGTGCTCTGGGCCGGGCGCAAAGCTCCCGGTTGGCGGCGCCTTGAGGCGCTGACGCGCCCGCCAGTCACGGCGGATCGTGGGTTTCAAGTAACGGACCCGCCCTGGCGTGCTGCGCGCGCCTGTCCCTCCCGACAAGCGGGAGGGCTTGGTCGCGTTGCGCCCGCTCAGGCTCATCGGCCCTCCGGGACGGGGGCATCCAGGTTGATCGCGCGTTCGGATTTCAGTTCCTCCCAGAAGCTGGCCGGGATGGGGTGGTTGAAGGCGGCGGCGTTGGCCTGGACCTCTTCAACGGTGGCGGCGCCGGAGATGACGCTGACGACGACCGGGTGTGCGGCGGCGAACTGGAGGGCGGCGGCGGCCATGGGGACCTGGTGGGCGTCGCAGATCTCGCGAAGGGCGGCGACGCGGGCCTGGATGGGTTTGGTGATCGGTGCGTAGTCGTACCAGGGTCCGCCCAGGAGGGCGCCGGCGTTCAGGGGGCCGCCGATGACGACGCCGACATTGCGCTTCAGGCAGGTCGGGAAGAGGGCGTTCAGCGGTTCCTGCTCCAGGAGCGTGTAGCGGCCGGCGATGAGGAAAAGATCGGGGTCGGCCAGCTCCAGCAGGCGCCCGCAGGGCTCCCATTCATTGACGCCCGTGCCGATGGCCGAGACGACGCCGGCGGAGCGCAATTCGTCGAGAGCGCGCCAGCCGCCGGTGCTGATCAGCTCCTGGATCCGCGCCTCCGAGCCTTCGCGGCCCGGGTGGTTTCGCCCATCCACGTCATGAACATAGAGGATGTCGACGCGCTCCAAGCCGAGCCGGCCCAGGCTCTCCTCGAAGGAGCGCATCACACCGTCATAGCTATAGTCATAGGTGAAGGTGAGCGGGGGCAGGTCGACATAAACCCCGTCGGGCGTATCGCCCGGAACGAGCAGGCGGCCCACCTTGCTGGAGAGCACGTACTCGTCGCGGGGGCGCCGGGCCATCGCCTGGCCGAGGCGCTTCTCGGAGAGGCCCAGGCCATAAAGCGGGGCGGTGTCGAAATAGCGCTGGCCGAGGTCCCAGGCGGCGTCGGCGATGGGCCAGGTTTCGGCATCGGTCTGGCTGCGATGCATGTTGCCGATCGAGGCGCCGCCAAAGCCGAGTTTGGTGAAACCCAGCGTCTTCCCGGCCCTCGTGACGAACGCGGACCGCTCCACGCTCTTCCTCCCACTGAAATGTTAGCGACGGTCAGACTTGGTATGACGAACGGGCAGGTGCGTCCACGCTAATATGTCACCTCACTCGGCGGCGACCGTGGACTTGGCCTCCGCGGCGGCGAGCGCCTTGGCCCATTCCTCGCGCAGCCAGACCGCGCAGGCGACCGAATGCTCGAAAATCGAGTACTTCGCGCCTCCGCCGTAATCCGGCCAGGGGATGAACTCGGTAGAATAGGTGACGAGCCGGCTTTCGGGGTGGCTGGCATGGAAGGCCAGGGTCTGGCGGACCACTTCCTTCCAGGGCTCGAGCTTGGATTCGTCCCAGTCGGAGTGCCATTCGCCGGGGCCGGGCTTGATGAAAGGATATTGGATGCCGCGGCCGGGCTTCCCGTTTGGATTGGTCTGCCAGAGGTTCACCGGGCCGTTCGGGACGGCGGCCCTCGCATGGGCGTGGCGCACCCAGTTGTTCTGGATCCATTTCGAGGTGACCGAGCCGGGCTTGTAGGGATCGAGCTCCAGGGCTCCGGAGTCGACGTCCCGGTCCATGTCCTGGACCTTCTGCTCCTCGGGGTTGTCGATCTTGAAGATGACGTGGCTGTGGTCGAGGGTCATGGAGAACTTGACCCCCCTCGCCTCCACGAGCCTCGCCACCCGCTCGACGCGGCCGACATGCTCGGACCACATGTTCACATGCACCTCGAAACAGGGGTGCACGCCGGTCTGGTCCCCCACCTCGGCCATGCGCAGATAGAGTTCCGCCACCTGCTCGTCGGTCACGAAATTGCGGTTGATGTCGTAGGTGAAGATCTGGGTGTTGTGCGCCACCTGGCCTAGTTGCTGGCCCATGCGCAGATGCCATTCCAGCAAGGGCTCGTCGCGGCCGAGGAAATAGAACCAGCCGCCGGACAGCATCGGCAGGCCATGCTTCTGGGTCGCCGCCGTATAGAGGTGGTACTGGTCCGAGGGCGGGGTCTTGTCGATGTAATCGAAGACGCCGGCGTCCTTGACCATGCGAAAGCGGGTGTCCAGGTCGAAGTCGTTGGGGTCGGTGTTCATCACACCGGCCTCGCAGATGCCGATCTTCAGCTCCTTGGCGGCCATGCCTTATCTCCCTGGGCCGCCCGGGGCGGCGCTATTGGTCCTTGTTGCTCTCGATCTGAGCGAGCTCGTGCTCGACGCTGCGGCCGACGGCGGCGAGGTGCGCGCGCATGGCGGCGGCGGCGAATTCGGGGTCTCGCGAGGCGATGGCGTCCACCAGCCTGCGGTGTTCGGCGAAGGTCGCCTCTGGCCGGCCACTCTCGGGCAGGCCGATCCGCCGGGGCCGGTCCAGCGGCGCGCGGGCGGCCTCCAGCAGGCGCATGGCGCGGGGTGAATTGGTGGCGGCGAAGATCGCGGCGTGGAGGGCCTCGTCGAGCTCGTAGAAGGTCGTCAGATCCCGTGATTCCAGGGCCACGGCCTGTTGAGCCAGATTGTCTTCCAGCTGCTTCAGGAACGCGTCGTCAGCCTCCTGGGTGACCCGGCGGATGGCCTCGACCTCGAGAGCCGTGCGGATGAAGAGGGCTTCGCGCACGTCCTCGGCGCGGATGGGAGCCACGAACGAACCGTGCTGAGGATAGACATCGACCAGCGCCTCATCGGCCAGCCGGGCGATCGCCTCCGAGACCGGCGCGCGCGAGACGCCGAGGGCGAGCGCGATCTCCTCTTTGCGCAAAGCCGCGCCCGGCGGCAGCGCCAGCTCACGGATGCGACGGCGAAGGTCGTGATAGACGCGGTCGGCCTTGGACTGGTCGACGGTGGGAACGGGTCGGGTGCTGGTGGTGCTCATGAATGAACGCCGGAACTCCTGCCGGGAGCGCGCGCCTCGCGCGGTTTCACCCGCAATGTGACAGGCCCCGAAGAGGCGCGCCATAGCGCGGGAAAGGGCGCGAACCACCCCCGATCCAGCGACCGTGCCGGACCGTTCAGGCGAGCCAACTAGAATATTAGCAAGCTGTAATTGTCAACGATCCGCCGGGAACTCGGCTTGTCACTCCGAAAACTAACATGTTAGGCTCCACACAAATCGGGTGACGCGGATCACCTGAAAAACAAGGGGGGAGCGCGATCATGTCGCTCAAGTCGTTCCGGACACAGACGTCCGTTCTGGCGCTTTGCGCGGGCGCTTTCTTCGCCACCGCCGCCTTCGCCCAGCCTGAGAACCAGACCCAGAACCAGCCGCGGCGCGCGACGGTCGTGGAAGAGGTGACCATCACCGCCGAACGGCGCGAGGTGAACCTGCAGACCGCCGCCATCTCGGCGACCGTGCTCGACGCCGATCAGCTGGAGGCTCAGAACGTGGTCGGCCTGACCAGCCTGCAGTTCGCGGCGCCCGGCTTGCAGATCTCCGACTACTCGTCCGCCAACACCTTCAACATCCGCGGCATCGGCCAGAGCCAGGTGGACATCGATCTGCCCTCCGGCGTGGTGATCTACCGCGACGGCGTGCCGACCCTGACGGGCTATTTCCAGAATGCGCCCTATTACGACATGGCGGGCGTCGAAGTGCTGCGCGGGCCGCAGGGCACGTTCGTGGGCAAGAGCGCCGCGGCCGGCGCCGTCTTTATCCGCACGCGCGACCCGCAACTGGGCGAGCGCCTGACGGGCGAGATCATGCTGGCGGCCGGCAACCGCTCGGCCTTCGAAGAAGAACTGATCCTGAACCAGCCGATCGGGGACACCGTGGCCATTCGCCTGGCGATCCACGCCGAGCAGCGGGGCTCACTGTTCGATTCGATCAGGTCGAACCCCGTGCCGGGCAGCACCAACATCTATGAACAAGCCTGGACCGGCTCGGACGACCGCAACCTCATCTCGGCACGCCTGGGCATCCTGTGGATGCCGAACGACCATTTCCGCGCGGTGCTCAAGATCGACGGCGACTATCTCTTCTTCGGTTCGCACATCACCAGCGGCATCAATCCGACGACGGGGGAGGAAGAGGACGTCTCCAACCCGATCGCCAACGGCATCAACATCTATCGCGACGAAGGCCTGCGTTCCTCGCTGAATATGCGCTGGACCTTCGCCAACGATATCGCGCTGAACTCGCTGACCGGCTTCTCCACGGTCAACACCCGCGCCAACTGGGACTCCAACGGCTCGGATCCCACCGCCAGCGGCTTCGTCAGCGCAGGGACGTTCGAGAATTACTCCCAGGAATTCAACCTGATCTCGCCGGACGAGGGCCGCTTCCGGTGGGTCACGGGCGTGTTCTACCAGTACTATACGAACCACATTCCGACGATCGACGCCCAGGGCTTCGGCATCTTCAACCCCCTGAGCGGCACGCTGGCGCTGCTGGCCACGCCCTGGGACAAGAACGAGACGTCCTACGCGATCTTCGGCCAGGCGGCTTTTGACATCACCGACCGGCTCGAGATCCAGGTCGGCGCCCGCTGGAGCCACTACGAGTTCGATCAGTTCACCGAGTTCACCCTGCCGGTGTTCGGCAACATCCCGTTCACCGAGCCTGCCGGCGGCGTGCGCCAGGACTTCTCGGAGAACTCGATCGACTGGAAGGTGAACCTCAACTACGAAATCAACGACACGCAGTTCATCTACGGTCTGATCTCCCGCGGGCATTCGCCGGGCTCGATCAACATCTTCCCCAACCCGATCACGCCGGCGCGGCACTCGGAATACGGGGAGATGGAGGTGATCAACTATGAGGCGGGCTGGAAGGGCCAGTTCTTCGATCGCCGCCTGCGCACGCAGGTGGACATCTATTACCAGACGTTCGACGGCTATCAGGCCTCGTTCGCCTTCCCGGTCACCGGCATCCCGGACATCAACAACGTCACCGAGTTCCGGGCGGCGCAGACCACCAGCAAAATCTACGGCATCGAGATCGGCGCGCAGGCGAACTTCGGCGACCTCGTCTGGAACGTCGGCTTTGCCTACAACCGCAGCCGCCTGGGCGATTTCGGTACGATCACGAACCCGTTCGCAGGGCTCTTCACCCCGGCTGAACCGGCGACGATCCGGCTCGATGGCGCGCGCACGCCGTTCTCGCCCGAAGTGACCTTCAACGCTGGGGTGGCCTACACCTTCCACCTGGACGACATCGCCAACGGCGCGACGCTGACGCCGCGCCTCGACGTGATCTATCACTCCGACAGCTACGCCAACCTCTACCAGAACCGCGCGACGCTGCTTGAAGGACAGACCCTGCTGAATGCGGGCCTGCGCTTCGAGAACGGAAACTGGTGGGTGCAGGCCTGGGGCACGAACCTGACGGACGAGCGGTATCCCGGCGCCAAGCAGAACGTGACCGGGACCAGCGGCTTCGTGGAAGGGATTGTCTATATGGCGCCCCCGCGCTTGTTCGGGGTCCGGGTCGGGCGCAGGTTCTAGGCTTCCTCAAGCTCTCAGGCGTTTCGCATGGTGGATAGCGTTACAACGGGCCTCGGCGTCGAGGAGCCGCCGCCCGGAGACGCCGCGCATCCCGAACTGCCGCCCCTGAAGTTCAGGGAGATGACGATCTTCTCCACCGGGGACATGGTCTCCGGGGTCATCGACACCGCCGTCGGCACCTTCCTGCTGCTCTATCTGACGGGCGTGTGCGGGCTTTCGGGCACGCTGGCCGGGCTGGCGACCTTCATCTCGCTGATGATCGATTCGGTGGCCGATCCGCTGATCGGGTTCCTCTCGGATTCGACGAAGTCGCGGCTAGGCCGGCGCCATCCTTACATGCTGCTGAGCCTGATCCCCTGCGGGATCGGCCTGGCGATGCTGTTCGCGATGCCGCCGATCCCATCCCAGCTCGGAATGTTCGCCTATGCGACGGGCGTGCTGGTGATGCTGCGGATCGCGCACTCGACCTTCACGCTGCCGTTCATCGCCCAGGGGGCCGAGATCAGCCGCGACTATCGCGAGCGCTCACTGCTGGGCGCCTTTCGCAGCTTCTTCAACATTATCGCCAGCCTGGCCTGCGCCTTCCTGGGCTTTTCGGTGTTCATGCGGGGAGAGACGGGCTTGGTGGAGCGGGCGGGCTATGCGCCGTTCGGCATCGCCGTGGCTGTGCTCTTCGTCGCGGCGGGGTTCCTCTGCGCGCTGGGGACACTGCCGATGCGGTACCGAATGCATGAGGCCGGCCCCGCCGAGCGGCCGAGCCTTCGCCAGTTCGGCTCGGAGATCCGGGATGTGGCGCGCAACCGCTCGTTCCGGGTGCTGTTCCTGACGGTGCTGATCTTCTGGATCGCGCAGGGCGTGGCCGCCTCGCTGAACCTGCACCTCAATCTCTATTTCTGGGGGCTGCCCAATACCGTGCTGCAAATCTTCCCGCTGGTTTACGCCGCGGGCCTGGGGCTCGGGATTTTCGTGACCGCGATCCTGCTACGGCGCTTCGAGAAGCAGCCGGTCTGCGTCATCGGCCTGGCGCTCTTTTGCCTCTTGCAGCTGGCGCCTGTGGTGGCGCGGCTGATGGGTGTGTTCACGGTGGAAGGGCTGCCGCTCTACCTGACGCTCTATGTCATCCTCTTCGCTACCGGGGTCATCGCCACAGCGGTCGGCATCGCGTTCGGGGCGATGATGGCCGACACCGCCGACGAGCATGAATGGCTCTATGGGTCCCGGCGCGAGGCGCTCTATTTCTCGGGACTGACCTTTTCGGCCAAAGCGGCGATCGGGCTGGGCGCTTTCGCCGGCGGCATCGCGCTGGACACGGTGATCGGCTTTCCGCGCAACATCGCCGCGCTGGGCGCCCATCCGCATATCGCGCCGGAGGTGCTTCGCAATCTCGGCCTGATGGCCGGGCCCGCCTCCGGTGTCGTCTCGGCGATCTCGGCGCTCATCCTGCTCGGCTATACGATCGATGCGAGGAAGCACGCCCAGATCAAAGCCGACATCGCCGCGCGCAAGGCCGGGCAGCCTTCCTAGAGGTCGAGTTCGATCCAGGCCGGCGCGTGGTCGCTGGAATGCTCGCGGCCGCGCACCTCGCGGTCGACCTCGGCGGCGGTGAGGGCTTCGGCGGCGTCGCGGTTCAGCAGGAAGTGGTCGATGCGCATGCCGTCATCGCTCTCGAAGGCGCCGCGCCAATATTTCCAGAAGGTGTAGGTCGGCTCGTCCGGATGGAGCGCGCGCAGGGCGTCGGTCCAGCCCTGGTCCAGCATCCGCGCATAGGCGGCCTTGGCCTCCTTGGAAAAGAGCGCGTTGTCCTTCCATTGGCGGGGGGTTTTGCAGTCGAAGTCGGTGGGGATGACGTTGTAGTCGCCGGCGATGACCACCGGGGCGGGCTGGCCGAAGAGTTCGGCGGAGCGGGCCATCAGGGTCTCGAACCAGGCGAGCTTGTAGGCGAACTTCGGGCTGCCGAGGGGGTTGCCGTTGGGCAGGTAGAGATTGGCGATCAGCACGCCTTTCACCGCCGCCTCGATGTAACGGCTCTGGCGCTCGTCCGGGTCGTCCGGCAGGCCCCGACGGATCTCGATCGGCTCATAGTCCCGGGCGAGGATGGCCACCCCGTTGTAGGACGCCTGGCCGTGCCAGACCGCGCCATAGCCGGCCTCGTTCAGGGTGCGCACCGGAAAGGCCCCGTCCGGGCATTTCAGCTCCTGCAGACAGACGACATCCGGCTCGGCCTCTTCCAGCCACTCGACGAGGTTGGCCAGGCGCCCGCGCACGCCGTTGATGTTGTAGGTGGCGATCTTCACGAGGCCCGGTCCACGGCGCAGGATCGCGCCCCATGACCGAGACTATCCCCGCGATCACGCTCTATCACGCCTTTCACGGCCGCTCATTCGCAGCGAAAGCCCATTCTATTCTACGTGGGGAAAACCAGGGTCCTTCGGGACGGGCGGCAGCCCGCACCAACTAGCGTGGGGAGGCGGCTGCCAGCCAGAGCAGGCGCTGCAACGGCTGCATCGAGGCGTGTGCGAAGGGCCCGGTCGGCGCCGTAGGAGCTCATAATCCGCTGATAGGTGGGCTGGCCGGGGGCAAGGCCAGCGAACTGGATGAAATTCGAGCGCAACACACGGTCCACGGCCGGCCTGGACTCCAGCACCGCCTGCAAGAAATCCAGGGATTTTGCAGTGTAATCTTCGTTCCCCGTCAGTTGCCCGACCATCGTCCAGTCAGTGCCGAAGACGAAACGTTCCGCCATCAAAGGGAAGGACTGCAGCAGCTCTTTGAAGTTCTTTATGGCGTCCCGCCGAGCGTCGTCGTCGTGGAGCACTTCGGCGAGAAAACTGATGTCAGCGTAGATCGGCTTTTCGGGATTGGCTTGCACATAGCGCGCGAGCGATACCTCCCATGAGCGGTCGAAGTTGGTGCCGTTTCCGTGGTCGGGATCGCGTGAGATCTGATCAAAAGACCCGTAGTGCGCCAGCATGATCGGCGGGGGTCCTCCGACACGGTCGAACACACCCCGCCAATGATAGGGATCGGCAAGTTCGCCCGAGGTCGCCGTTGAACCGACGCTGTTTCCTCCATGCGCCATGATAGGAATGCGTTGCGCTGCGCATTCGCTGAACAGCACTCGCAACTCACAGTCCAGGTCCCGGCCGAGCCGTCTGCTCAATTCGTGTTTTCGAGCGGTCAAAACGGCATCGTCCAGGCCCGGAAAACGCTGCCTCAGCACAGCGAGCGGGAAAGTCCGGGTCTGATACTCGACTTCGTTTCCGTCGGCGGCAAAGCCCATCGGAGGGTAGAGTTTCACGCCGAGGAAGCCCTTCCTTAGCGCCGTTCGCACGAGTTCGATGGGCGGCGAGCCGCATTCCGAGGCCTGCCCCGGCTGCACGTCCGGGGTTGGCGGTCCGGAGGCGGGCGGACAGCCGGCGGTAGGGGCAACCAGCACCTGCCGTAGCGGGTCGAAGCACACATAGCCATGCACGGCAGGGCCCAAGGGCCGGCGCGAAACCGCAGACATGACCTCCACCTGAGCATCGAAGCAGGAACGGGGTCGCTCGCCGAGCCAAAGACCGAAATCGACCATGGCCGGAACTAGAAGGACAGGATTGGCGCCACCGGCGCGATGCAGGAGAGCCAGATCATCCACTAGGCAATGGCGGTATCGGCGGAACAGTCCAAACCAATGCAAAAGGGTCATGAGGTCGCGGTCAGCCAGTAGCGCCGTTCGGGCTTCCGCCACTGTCGGCGTCCAGGGCCGAAGGTTGCTGCGATCAGGATTGAGCCGGCGGAGCAGCCTCTGCTGAACAACGGCGCGGGGCCCTGCTAGACTGCGCGAGCCGCTGGCGAGGAACTCGGCCATTCTCTGGGTCGACTCGGCGTCGACCCGCGAGGCGCTCTTGGCGACCTCATCCGCGCCACGTCGCGTCTCGAGAACCCGCAGTTCCGCCTCCGCCGTGGGGGCGAGGCCCGCTCCCATAACGGCCATGAAGAGCTCAATGAACCAATCCAGAGGGTCGGGATCGTCGATGGGGGGGCCGCCTGGCTCGCCCGGCCGCGGTCCAACAAGCGCGCGCAGAACGGGGGGATAGCGGTGGAGGACGACAACCTTGAGAAACCGCGCTCCCGACAAGTCCGCCGCATTAAAGAGGTGGCAGTGGCCGTCGATGAGCGTCGGGCCGAACTGCGCACTGGGCAGGGGCGGCGGGTCGCAGGGCCTGACGCACGACTCCAAGGGCAGCAACGCTGCTCCGCCCAATAAGCTCAAGAGGGTCCTTCGCGAGGTCTGCACGCCCGTCTCCCCAAACAGCGTCTGACCTCTACTTATGCGGCAGAGTTCGTCGTCGCACAACTTCGTCTGGGATGCGCTGAGCCTACGCGTCCACGGCCGCGGGTTTGAAGCGTTCGGGGGCCATCTTCGAGAGGGTTTCGAACCGGGTGAACCACCAGGGGTGATCCTTGGGCGCGGCGCGCTTCACCGGGACCTTCTGCCATTCGAAGATAAAGGCGCGGCGGACGCGGCCGGTGGTGTTGGGGCCGGAGCCGTGGATCGTGCGGCAATGGTGGAAGCTGGCGCCGCCGACCGGGATCGGGCGGGGCACGGTGCTCGAGACCGGGTCGACGACCTCGATATAGCTGACCGCCGGGTCGTCCATGCCGAGCTTGTGGGGGACGATGCCCAGCTTGTGCGAGCCGGGGACCATGTCCATGCAGCCGCTTTCGATGGTGGCCGGATCCAGCGGCATCCAGCAGCCCAAAGCCAGATAGTCGAAATGCGGGTCCCAGAAGGCTTCGTCCTGGTGGAAGCAGAGGCTTTCGGTGTCGTTGGGGCTCTTGCGGACCATGTGGCCCCAGGCCTCCATCTGCTTCGGCTCCAGATCCAGGATGGCCGAGGCGAGCTTCTGGCCGTTCTTGTGGAACTGGGTTTCGCGCAGTTGCGGCCAGTAGTTTTCCGGGCGGATGATCTGGCCGACCCGGTCGCCCCGCTGCTCGTCGATGCGGGTCATCACATCGCGGACGACGAAGGCGCCGGCCTCGCCCTCGAAGAGCGCGTCATAGACGTCGCGCAGCCACTCCACCTCCTCGTCGGTGGTGATGCGGGCGACCTCGGTGAAGCCCTTCTCCCAGAACTCTTCCTTGGCGCCCTTGGGCAGCTCGGCGTCAAAGGCTCGGCTGGGCATGCGCCCCATCAGTTCGGCGACGCGATCGGCCATTTCAGGCGTCCTTCTTGCCGGCGTTGGCCTCGGCGGCACGGCGGCGCCAGTTCATCATCTCGCGGGCATGCGGGTTGCCGGCGGGCTGGTAGGAATAGAGCAGGGCCCGGCGGTCATCCTTCGAATGATTGGGCAGCGAGCGATGGACGAGGAAGGCCCCGAAGAAGGCGACCGCGCCAGCCTTCACCTCCAGCGGGATCAGCCGGTTCATATCGAAGATGGTCTGGTCCATCTCCAGCGAGCCGAAGGAGTCGGCGTCCTTGCGCTGCGGGTGCTTGCCCACTTTGTGGCTGCCGGGCGCCACTTCCAGGCAGCCGTTCTCGATGATGGCGTCGTCCAGGAAGACCATGGCGGTGGAGATGCGCGAGGCTTGGGGCGCGAAGGGCTCCCAATAGGGGAAGTCCTGGTGCAGCACGATGGGGCCGCCCTTGTGGGCGCGCTTCAGGTTCAGTTTCTCGGTGAACAGCACCAGTTCATCGGCGCCGCTGATCGCCTGGCAGGGCTGGGTGAGGCGGTCGTCCAGGGCCCATTCCTTCAGCGGCTGCCAGAAGTGGGCGAAGGGTTCGATCCCCATCACCAGGTCAGGGGCGTCCGGCTCCCACTTCACCGTGGTTTCGAACTCATCGTCCCGCTGGAACATGTAGGAGCCGACCACGACCTTCTCGACGCCCTTCTGGCCGATCAGGGAGTTGGTCATCGCCTCGCATTCGGCGGCGATGGCGGCGCACTCCGACGGACTGAACACACCCTCGCGCAAGATGTAGCCGTCCCGGTCCAGGGCCTGCAGTTCGGCCGCGTCCATCCGGAAACTGGTCTTGTCCATGACCGCCATGCGAGAGGTCTCCCTATGGCCGCTACGGCGGCCTATCCACCCTACTAACATGTCACCGGGGGCCTTGAGTTCCCTTCCCGGAAGGCTTGACCCGCTCAGGGGTTAGCCTAACATGTTAGGTCCAAGAATGGCCGTTCGGGACGCGGAAGTCAACGGCGGCAGGAGTTTGCGACATGTCCTTTCCGACCCCGACCCAGGCCCATATCGACTTCTTCAACGAGCACGGCTGGATCGTGATCAAGGACGCGATTCCGCAGGCCGACCTCGACCTGCTGGAAGGCAAATGCGACCGCATCATCGACGAAAAGGAGCGGCTGGCGTTCGACTGGGCCTGGAGCGAGGACGAGGCCAAGGACGAGCGGACGTTCAAGATCGTGCAGGGCTCGCCCACCATGGTCTGGCCGGAGATCGTCGAGCAGACATACCGCACCTGGATCGTCGATTTCGCCGGCGCCCTGATGGGGCTGAAACTCAGCTTCTGGTACGACCAGTTCCTGGCCAAGCCGCCCGGCAAATCCGTGCCGACCTACTGGCACCAGGACGAGGGCTATTGGGGCCGCAACCTCTTCGACAAGGGCATCACCGGCTGGATCCCCCTGCAGGACGTGACAGCCCAGAACGGCTGCATGCATTTCATCGACCGCGGCCATAAGCTCGGCGTCATCCCCCACCACCTGGTCGAAGGGGTGCAGTCGGATCTGCTGACCTGCCCGGTGGACGAGAAGGACATGGTGGTCTGCCCGATCAGCCGCGGCGACGTGACGTTCCACCATTCCAAGACGCCGCACATGACGACGGCGAACACCGGCAAGGCGTGGCGCAAAGCCGTGACCAACCATATGCAGATGGTTGGCGCCGGGGGCGAGGGCGGCCACTATCCGTGGAAGGTGTATGTGAACCAGCGGACGGGCGAGCGCACCGTTCCGGCGGTTTCCTGACCCTCACCAGTCGCGACAAAAATCAAAGAGCATAGGGGCGGACGCGTATGGCCGGATTCAATGGGCTTGGCATGGACATGGGCAATCTGGCCCGTCTGTCGGACGCCAAGACACGCTCGATCAGCCCGGAGAATTTCACCGGCGAGAAGGGCAAGGCGGCCATGTCCACGGACGGGGCGGCCGCCGAGGCCGCCCGGGACCTGGGGATTGGCTGGAAGGTCAGCCCCTACATCATCATCCAGCCGGGCGACACGTTCGACCTGGCCAATATCGAAGGCTCGGGCGCGATCCAGCAGATCTGGATGACCCTCGCGCGGGCCAAGTGGCGCCATTCCATCCTGCGCTTCTACTGGGACGACCAGGAGCAGCCCTCGGTGGAATGCCCGACCGGGGACTTCTTCGCCTGCGGCTGGGAGCTCTATGCCCAGGTCTCCAGCCTGCCGATCTGCGTGAATCCGGGCCGGGCCTTCAACTGCTATTGGGAGATGCCGTTCCGCAAACGGGCGCGCATCACCATGACCAACCTCTCGGACGAGCCGCTCGTCGTCTACTACCAGATCAACTACACCCTGACCGACGTGCCCGAGGACGTGGCCTACTTCCACGCCCAGTTCCGGCGGGTGAATCCCCTGCCTTACAAGGACGTCTACACCATCATCGACGGCATCAAGGGCAAGGGCCATTTCGTCGGCACCTACATGGCCTGGGGGGTCAACAACACGGGCTGGTGGGGCGAAGGCGAGATCAAATTCTACATGGATGGCGACGGGGAGTTCCCCACCATCGCCGGGACCGGCACCGAGGACTATTTCTGCGGGGCTTATAATTTCGACCCTGGCGGCTTCGAACGGGCCACCGGCAATGTCGACGCCCGCGCCGCCTATAAGGAATTCACCACCCCCTATGCCGGCCTGCCGCAGGTGATCCGGCCCGACGGGGTTTACGCCTCGCAGCAGCGCTTCGGCATGTACCGCTGGCACATCCCCGACCCCGTGCGCTTCGACAGCGACCTGAAAGTGACCATGCAGGCCCTCGGCTGGCGCACGCACCGCAAGCGCCAGTATCTGCCGCTGCAGGACGATATCGCCTCGGTCGCCTACTGGTACCAGACCCTCCCCACGGCCCCCTTCCCGGCCCTGCCGGACCGGGACTATCTGGAAGTGATCTAGGGCCGTGCCGGGCGAAGTCGCCCCCGGCTTCGAGCGCGTCGAAGACGCTTTCCTGAAGGCCCAGGAGGCCGATCCGGGCGGGGCGCAGCTCTGCATCCTTCGCCATGGCGAGGTGCTGGTCGATCTTTGGACCGGGAACGACCCAGCCGGGAAGCGGCCCTATGGCCCGGATACGATCACGGTGCTGATGAGCTGCACCAAGGCGGTTGTCGCGCTGATCGTCCATCGCCTGGCCGAGCAGGGGATCATCGATGTCGAGGCGCCGGTGGCGCGCTACTGGCCGGAATTCGGCGTCAACGGGAAGGTAGGCGTCACCGTCGCTCACCTGATGACCCATTCGGCAGGCCTGTCGGGCTTCGCGCCGGAGGCCGGGATCGACACCGAGGCGATGCTGGATTGGGACCGATCCTGCCGGGCGCTTGCGGCCATGGCGCCGCTCTGGCCGCCGGGGACGGCCTACGCCTACCACGCCATCACCTACGGCTACCTGCTGGGCGAAGTGGTGCGGCGCGCCACCGGCCGCACGATCGGCCAGCATCTGGCGGATGATATCGCGGGACCGCTCGGGCTCGATCTCTGGATCGGCCTGCCGGACAGCGAACAGCATCGGGTGGCGCAACATTTCCTGCCCAATCCCGCCGGAGGCGAAGCCGGCTGGGTGGCGCTTTTCAAGGCCGGCGGCGCGGATGTTGAAAGCCCGCTGGTCAAGACCTTCGTGCAGATGTTCGTGGTCACCGACCAGCTGATCGATGCGATGAATACAGGGCCTTTCCGGGCCGCGGAAATCCCCGCCGGTAACGGCATCGGCACGGCCCGGTCGCTGGCGAGGCTCTATGCCTCGGCCATCGGCGAAGTGGACGGCTTCCGCCTCGTCTCCGAGGCGACCCTGGCCAAGGCGACGCAGCCCCGCACCGATGGCCTGACCGGCCCCGGCCCCCTCGCCCGCCCGGCGCCGCCCGGCGCGGCGCAGCGCTTCGGCCTCGGCTTCGAGCTGCCGCGCAATATCATGCCGATGATGAGCCCCCGGTCGTTTGGCCATCCGGGGGCTGGTGGGCGGGTCGCCTATGCCGATCCGGAGACCGGCATCGCCGCGGCCTATGCCTGCAACAACATGCCCTGGGACGGGTTGACCGCCGATCCCCGCTGGGCGTGGAACGACGCCCTGCGCGCCGTGGTCCTGTAACGGAAGTCCCTGTCATGAATCTCAAAGACCCCACCCTGCTCCGCCCGGACGCCTATATCGACGGCGCCTGGACCACGGCCGGATCCGGTGCGCGCTTCGCCGTGACCAACCCGGCCACGGGCGAGACGCTGGCGGAGGTCGCCGACTGCTCGGCGGACGATGCGAAGGCCGCCGTCGAGGCCGCCCATGCCGCCTTCCCCGCCTGGCGCGCCAAGACGGCCAAGGAACGGGCCGCGCTGATGCGCAAATGGTTCGAACTGATCATGGCCAACCAGGAAGACCTGGCGGTGATCATGACCAGCGAGCAGGGCAAGCCGCTGGCCGAGACCCGGGGCGAGGTGGCCTATGGCGCAAGCTTCATCGAATGGTTCGCCGAGGAGGGTAAGCGGCTCTACGGCGACGTGATCCCGACCCATGCCGCCGGCAAGCGCATCCTCGCCTTGAAGGAGCCGATCGGAGTGGTGGCGGCGATCACGCCCTGGAACTTCCCGAACGCCATGATCACCCGCAAATGCGCCCCGGCTTTGGCGGCGGGCTGCACCTTCGTGATCAAGCCGCCGCGGGAGACGCCGCTCTCCTGCCTGGCTTTGGCCGAGCTCGCTCACCGGGCGGGAATCCCGCGGGGCGTGTTCAACGCCGTGCCGTCGCGCCAGGCCTCGAAGGTCGGGGCGGAGCTGACCTCCAATCCGCTGGTGAGGAAGTTCACCTTCACCGGCTCGACCGAGATCGGGAAGCTGCTGATGGCGCAATGCGCCACCACAGTGAAGAAGGTCTCCCTGGAGCTGGGCGGCAATGCGCCCTTCATCGTCTTCGACGACGCTGACCTCGACGCCGCGGCCGATGGGGCGATGCTCTCGAAGTACCGCAACATGGGCCAGACCTGCGTCTGCGCGAACCGGCTCTATGTGCAGGACGCCGTCTATGACGCCTTCGCCGCCAAGCTCGGCGAGCGGGTGGCCAAGCTGAAGGTCGGCAACGGGCTGGAGGACGGGGTCGCCCAGGGGCCGCTGATCAATATGGACGCGGTGGAGAAGGTCGAGCGCCTGCTGGCGGACGCCACGGCCCACGGCGCGCAGGTGGTGGCGGGCGGCCATCGCCATGCCCTGGGCGGCACGTTCTTCGAGCCCACCATAGTCGCCGGCGTGACGAGCGAGATGGAGATCGCCCAGGAAGAGATCTTCGGGCCGGTCGCCACGCTCTTCCGTTTCAAGGACGAGGCCGAGGTGATCGCCAAGGCCAACGATACACCCTTTGGCCTCGCCGCCTATTTCTACGCCCGCGACGTCGGCCGCATCTGGCGGGTCGCCGAGGCGCTGGAATACGGCATCATCGGCGTCAACGAAGGGATCATCTCAACCGAGGTCGCGCCCTTCGGCGGCATGAAGGAAAGCGGCATCGGCCGGGAAGGCTCCAAGTATGGAATCGAAGACTTCCTGGAGATCAAATACGTGTTGATGGGCGGGCTGGGGGGAGCCTGACGCGTCAATTGCGCGCGCCGGGGGGTTCCCCGGATTGCGTCCAAATGGGGTAGCTAATATGTCAGCGGCGGATCAGGGGCGGCCTTAAACCCGTGAAAAGCCAAGCCGAATACGCTGTTTGATTGAATTCAGCGCCGTTTGGCCCCAAACTGACATTCCACTTTGGAGTTGGAATACGTGACGGTTGTCGACGAGGTTGGCCAGGCTGCGGTGATCCGCCTGCACCCGAGCGACAATGTCGTGATCGCTTCCGCCCGGCTGCCGAAGGGCGCTCAGGTGGGCGATCTGGGCGTCGAGGCCCTCGCCAACATCCCCTCCGGGCACAAGGTCGCCATCGCCGCGATCAAGCGCGGCGAGACGGTTCTGAAGTACGGTCAGGTGATCGGGCAGGCCACCGGCGACATCGCGCCCGGCGAGCACGTGCATACCCATAACCTGAACGTCTCCGATCTGCGGCGCGCCGCCGAGAAGGTCGCCCATACCGTCCGCCGGGAAGCGCCCCGCACTTTCATGGGCTACCGCCGCGCCGATGGGCGCGTGGGCGTGCGCAACTATGTGGCGGTGCTGACGAGCGTGAACTGCTCGGCGACGGTAGCGCGGATGATCGCCGACCAGGCCGAGCGCTCGGGCCTGCTGGACGCCTTCCCGCATGTGGACGGGGTCGTCCCCATCACCCACACCTCCGGCTGCGGCATGCAGGGCGAGGGCGAGGCCTTCGACATGCTCCGCCGCACACTTTGGGGCGCGGCCAACAATCCGAATTTCGGCGCGGTCATGCTGGTCGGCCTCGGCTGCGAGGTGATCCAGGTCGGCAAGTTCGCCAAGGATTTTGGCCTGGCCGCCCGTGAGGACTTCCAGAGCTACACGATCCAGGATTCCGGCGGCACGAGAGCCGCCGTGGAAGAGGGCCTTGCCCGCTTGAAGGTGCTGCTGCCGGTGGCGGACGCCGCCCGGCGCACGGTCTGCCCGGCCTCGGAACTGGTGCTGGGTCTGCAATGCGGCGGCTCGGACGCCTGGTCGGGGGTGACCTCCAATCCGGCGCTCGGCGACGCCGCCGATCGGCTGGTGGCCTTGGGCGCCACGGTAATCCTCTCGGAGACGCCGGAAATCTACGGCGCCGAGCACCTGCTCTATGCCCGCGCGACCTCCGACGCCGTCGTGGACAAGCTCCGCGCCCGCCTCGACTGGTGGGAGGACTATGCCGGGCGCCACGGGGCCGAAATGAACAACAATCCCTCCCCGGGGAACCTCGCGGGGGGCCTGACCACCATCCTGGAAAAGTCCCTGGGCGCGGTGGCGAAGGCGGGCGCCTCGCCGCTCTCGGACGTGATCGAGTATGCCGAGACGGTGAAGACCCGCGGCCTCGTCTTCATGGATTCGCCCGGTTTCGACCCCTGCTCGGCAACCGGCCAGGTGGCCTCGGGCGCGACCATGATCGCCTTCACCACCGGCCGCGGCTCGGCCTTCGGCTGCAAGCCCAGCCCTTCGATCAAGCTCTCGTCCAACACCGAGATCTATAAGCGGATGACGGGCGACATCGATGTCGACTGCGGCGGCATCCGCACGGGCGAGGCCACCATCGCCGAGAAGGGCGAAGAGATCCTGGAGCGCCTGCTGGCCGTGGCCTCCGGCGAAAAATCCAAAAGCGAAGAGCTCGGCTACGGCGGCAACGAATTCGTCCCCTGGCTCATCGGGGCGACGATGTAGCTCCACGCGCCTGGACAGGTTGCAGTCGCTACGCGATGCTGCCTGAACGTGCGGGGGCGGCGCTTTGGACGACGACGGTTCATCCAGACATGAGACCGGTGGGCCGAACCTGGATCTGGAGATCCAGCGGCGCAGACTGACCGTGTTGTTCTGCGACATGGTGGGGTCCACCGCGATGGCGGCGCGGCTCGACGTCGAGGACATGCATGCGATTTCCAGCGCGTTCCTTCGCGCCTGCACGAGCGCGGTTGAGGGGGCCGGCGGGTACGTGGCGCGATATATGGGCGACGGTGTGCTCGCCTATTTCGGCTACCCGGAAGCGCACGAAGACGATGCGGCGCGGTCCGTCGCCGCGGCGCTGGCCATGCAGGCGGCCGCGGGCCGCATTCTGACGCCTGACGGATCACCGATCGCGGTGCGGGTCGGCATCGCCACGGGTCTGGTCGTTGTCGGGGAGCATCTGGCTTCAGGCGGGGCGGTCGAGCGGACCGTGGTTGGCGAGGCGCCCAATCTTGCCGCGCGCCTGCAATCGGCGGCGGAGCCCGGCGAAGTGCTGATCTCAGACGCCACGCGAGCGTTGGCCGGCGACCTCTTCGTGACGCAGGCGCGCACCGGACTGTCGCTGCGCGGGATCGAAGGAGAGATCAGCGCCTGGTCCGTTCGCGGCGCGAGCGCTGCGAATGCACGTTCGTCCTCCGAGCGCGACGGACGCATGATTGGGCGCGATACCGAGCTTGCGAGCCTCATTCGGGCCTGGGACCGGACTGTCGGCGGACAGGGTGGCCTGGTCGGCATTCTGGGCGAGGCCGGCATCGGCAAGTCGAGGCTCGTGCGAGCGCTGCGGACCAGTATCGGGCGTACGGCTCATGTCTGGCTGGAGGGCGCGAGCGCTCAGATCTTCCAGTCCACGCCCTTCTACGCGATCTCGCGAATGATCTGGCGCAGCCTTGGACCGGCCGAGGGCGCGTTCGAGCGGCTCGCCGGCAACCTTGCACAGGCCGGCCTTCCGGCGGATCCCGCGGTCGTCCTCATCGCCGACATGATCGGCCTTGCGGCGCCCGCAGGCGCGCCGCCGCTGACGCTGCAGCCGGACGAGCGACGCCGTGCCCTGCTCTCGACACTCACGGACTGGCTGCTGGCGACGGCCCGCCGCTGGCCTACGGTGATGCTTCTGGAAGACCTGCACTGGGCGGACGCGTCGACGCTCGAACTGCTTGGCCGGATCGGCGCGGCCTCCAGAGACAATCGCCTCCTCCTCCTCTTCACCTCCCGCGGCCAGCCGCCGGCGGAGACCGGCGCGGCAGACAGACTGGATCTGACGCGGCTCGATCGCGACGGCTCGCGGGCAATTATCGGCGCCGTGGGCCAGGACCGCTTGCCGCGTGAACTGGTTTCCGCCCTGGCCGCCAAAGCCGGCGGCGTGCCGTTCTTCGCCCGGGAGCTCGCGCGCCTGATGGTTTCCCGCGGAAAAGCCGCGGAAGTCTCGGATATTCCGTCACGCCTTTCCGACCTGATGGCGGCCAGACTGGATCAGGCCGGGACGGAAAAGGGACTCGCGCAGGTGGCCTCGGTCTTGGGCGCGACGTTCACCCCGGCGCTGCTGGCGCAGGTCGCCGAGCGCGGCGGCGACCTGGAGGCGGGTCTCGAAGCTCTGGAAGCGCAGGGACTGATCAGGCGCACCGACGATGGCGGCGCCTACGCCTTCACGCACGCTCTCATCCAGGACGCCGCCTACAGCCTTTTGTTGCGGGCCCATCGCCGGCGATTGCATGCCCGGGCGGCGGCCGTGATCGAGCGGGATTTCCCGGAAATGGCGGCGTCGCGGCCCGAGGTGATCGCTCAGCATTGGGCCGGATCCGGCCAGGGCTCGAAGGCCGTCGCCGCCTGGTCCGAGGCCGGACGGCTCGCGAGCGATCGGCGCGCCTATGCCGAGGCGCTACACGCGCTGCAGAGCGCCCTTGAGCAGCTCGCGGGGCTTCCCGAAGGCGCGGAGCGCGATGAGCGGGAGCTCGATCTGCAATCCTCCCTGGCGACCGTGCTGCAGATCACCCACGGCTATTCCTCGCCCGCCTGCGCGGCGGCCACAGCTCGCGCGCGGTCGTTGGCGGAAGCCAAGGGCGATCTGGGCAAGCAGTTCGGCCATGTGGCCAGCGGCTGGGCCGCCGCTTCGAGCGCCGGCGAGTATGCGGAGGCCAACCGGCTCGCCGACCAGGTGCTGCGGCTGGCGACGACGCTGAATACGCCCGACAGCCTGGGCCTGGCGCAGCTGGCCATCATGACGGCCCGATACCGCGTCGGTCGGCTGCTCGAAGCCGAGGAAGCCTATCTCAAGGGCCGCGACCTCTTCCTGACCGACGCCTATCTCCGCCGGCCGGGCGCCGCCGCCCAGACCTTCGGAAACGCGGCCATCATCGCGGCTTTGCTGGGGGACGAGGCTGGGGCGGATGAACGGATCGCCCTTTCCACGGAGCTGAGCCTGAAGAGCGCCAGCCCGTACGAGGAGGCTTTCGCGGCCTATATGGCGGGCATGCTGGCGGTGATCCGGTGGGACTACGCCGCGGCCCGGCCCTTGGCCGAACGATCAGTCGACCTCTCGGACGAGAACGACTATCCGCAGTTCTCATCCGCCGCGAGGGTGGTTCTGGGGCGCGCGATCGCCGAGACGTCGCCGGAAGAGGGCCTGACGCTGATGAGGGACGGTCTGGCTCGCATGGGAGAGACGAGGTCGAAAGCCGGCGTTTCAATGTACCTCACCTGGCTCACCGAAGCGGCCGTTCTGGCCAATGACGCCGCCGCTGCTCAGTCAGCGATTGAGGAAGCCCTCGCCGTCAATCCATCCGAGGCCTTCTTCCGGCCCGATGCGCTCGTGGCTCGCGCCGGTCTTCAGGCGGCAAGTGCCGATCAGGCCGGCGCCGAGGCCTCACGTGCCCAGGCCGCCGCACTGGCTCAGCGGATGGGGGCTTTGCTATTACACGCACGCGCTGTGGCGGCGTGACGCTCTGCCCTGGTTACTCGCTGATCCAGATCGCCTCGCCGCTGACATGGTCGAAGACGGCCGTTTTGTTGTCGAGGCTGCTGCGCGGATTAGTGGTCAAAAACCAAATGCGTCGCCCATCAGGAGACGCGTGAACCACCGCGAACGTATCTGCCATCGGCTCCTCCATGACGTTGGTTTTACTAGTGAAAACCAACTCGGCGGACGCGAGCGGCTTCAGCGGCGACGATGCTTCATCCGTATATGTTCCCGCTAGGATGTATTGGCCGAGCTCAACGGGTGCGCTCGCCCCCTCGATGTCGATCGTGGAAGAAACCTGATCACCGACCAGCGTCAAACCGTCACTCTTCAGTGTCAAATATCCGATGCCTGCAAGGCTGTGGGTCTGGCCGCCCCTCACGAAATGCCCCTTGAAGCGATACGCGTACCGGCCAATTTCCATGGTGATCCCCCCTTGCTCAGAGTGCTTTTCTAAGTCCGTTTGCTTGCAAGCACAACCGTGACGTGCTTTTATCAATCACTCATCCAAGGGGGAAGCAATGGCCCACGTCGAGCTGGACGAAGAGAGCATTCTGAAAATGTCGCTCAGCGAACTGGCGCTGAAGCTGCTGTGTATGGGCGCCGGCCTTTCGGACAAGGAGAAGATCGCCCTTCACCGTCTGAAAGCCAAGATTTCACAGGGAATCGAAGACCTCTACCCATCGTTCACGAGCAAGGAGCGGGCTGACTTTTACGTCGCGACGGCGATGGGAGTTGTCTCGGACAGATGGAAGGCCACACACGGGCACGTCGACGATATTGTCGACGAACTCTAGCGCGCTACGCGACCGGCGCTTCGGCGAATTCGCCCACGGCTCGGCCCACGGCCCGCTCAAGGCCGGTCAGATCGAGAAATTCGATCGTACGCCGGCCGGCGCGGAGGATGCCCTGGGATGCGAGCTCCCGCAGCTCTCGCGTGACCGCCTCTCGGTGAGTGCCGATTCGGTTGGCGAGTTCGGCGTGGGTCGGCGCAGGGTCGATCACCATTCGGTCGCGCCGGCCGGCGCGGGCGAGCCGCAGTAGTTCGCAATGAAGGCGGGCCTGGACGTTCAGGGCGCTGAGTTCGAAGACCCGTTCGGTGAGTCGGCGAACCTCCGAGGCCAACCGACGGGAAAGCCAAAGCGCTGCTTCTGGGCTCGCCTCCAGACAGGCCATGAAGTCCTGCTGTGACATCACGACCAGCCGCGCATCGGTCTGCGCGATCACACTCGTCGCGCGCGGCAGGCCGTCGAGCGCGGCCAGTTCACCGACAATGTCCCCTGGGTGGAGAATGCGCACCGACACTTCGCGCCCATTGGCGGAGTAGAGCAGTGCTTCGACCGTCCCTTCGCTGAGGAAATAGACGTCGGTGTTGCGTGAGCCGACGGAGATGATGGTGCGCCCGCGCTGAGCGTTCATCACACGCACCCGCGACGAGAACACTGCCCGCAGCGCCCCCGGCAATAATCCAATCAGTGCCGGCTCCGCCTGCCGTTCCGCCATGCTTGCTCCCGAGCATGGCAGTTTCGCGCGCGTCGCCAGCACATGCAATCATGGGAGGAGCCCATTCACCGCGAACTGTGGTGTTTCTCACGCTCACCCGGTGCGAGGCGGCACCGAAGCTCCGGCGCTACACAATCAAGCTTGCTCATAGGCCAACCCGGCCCTCGTCACCCTGAGGCCCCCCCATGAGCAAGATCCACATCGAGGTCACGCCAACCAACCTCTTCTCCTTCCAGATTAGGATCGACGGCGTCCTCTCCCCCCTCAACATGGCCCATCTAGAGGAGGATTTCACCCTCGCCAGCGGCCGCCACACCATCGAATGGACTGCGATCACGACCGGCGGATCCGGCAAACTGAAGGTCGAGTTCACGACGGGGGGCGCTCCACCTCTGGAGGTCTCTCAGCCGGTTCCGGCAATGTCCGGATCGGACGTGTTCGACATCGACGTGGCCGTCAACGTCACGGTGGCGAAATGAGCCGGCTTGCCTTGGTCTCGAGCGCAACTGCGCTCATCGCGATCCTCTGCCCACACCAGGCGCATAGTCAGAACAGGCCATTCGCTGCCTGTTCGCACGAGGAGCATGAAGCCCACAGCCCGCCTAACGAACAGGGGTTGAGGCAGGGATTCAGCGGAGCGGCCGTCAATAGCGTCAGCGCCGTAGAAATCACGGCAGGGGCTGGTGATGGCAAGGCGACCATTCGGATCGGCCGCCCATCCTCAATCAGAACCAGTCAAACGCCGTCATGTGACTACCACTCGACTCAGTGGACCTGGAGCGCCGCTATCTCGACGCCCACCGACGACGAGGGGTCGGCAACACCGTGGAGCCTGCGAGGCTTCCCCGACTCCACTACGATCTCGCTCAACTTTGGGCGGGCTTGGTGGCGCGAACCGAGATTCATCAACGACTCAAGCGTCGCCAATGACGTCTGCGATGAGATCAACAGCCGACGCCGTCCCGAGCCGCCGCTACGCTGCGACCAGGCGCTCCTCGCACAGGGTACACCTGACGAGCGTCGCCGGGCGGCACAGCATCTGGCGCCCGGACCGATCTGGTTCGTGAACGGCGAGGCCACGATCGGCCACCACGACATGAAGTTTGTCGACCTCGCCACACCCGAGGCGGACAGCGAAAGGCATGTGGAGTGGGGCCTCAGCGCGACGGCGGCTGTCCTGTTGCCGCAGCACCGAACCCTCCTCAGCCTCACCGGCCAGTATCGGGAGGCATACGAAGACCAAGACCCCGGAACCCAATGCCCCAACACCGGTGGAACTGTTCTTGTATGCGAGACCGGACCTTTAGGCGCACCTACGTTGACCCGGGGCGCATCAACGACGTTCGAAGTCCGCCGGCGGTTCGACGTCCCGATCCCGCGAGTTCCAGGACAGGACCCGCTGACCCTGCCGTTGGCAATCGCTCCCTCGGTGACCTACGACTTTGAGTCGGACAGCGCAGGCGTCGAAATCCCGGTCTACTTCATCGGAGACGACAACGGCCTCAACGCTGGCGTGCGAGTCAGCTGGGACAGCGAAAACGACGACGTGACGTTTGGCGTCTTCGTGTCAAAGACCTTCACCCTCATTCCGGGCTAGGCTCCCGCCTCCAACCGCGTCAGCCAGTAGTCGGCGTCGTAGGTTGGGTCTTCGGTTAGGTAGCGCCAGAGTTTGATGCGGTTGACGTATTCGAGGCGGCCGGTGTCCTGTTCGAACCAGGGCTCGGACGTGGTCAGGATCGTCTCCACCGCGCCCGGCTCCGGCTGGCTCTTGCGGTAGAAGATCGGGCGCTGGCGGTTTGGCGGGGCGGCGTCGGCAAGGTCCCACTGGCGGGTCTGTTTGCCGCTCGCATGCATGCGGATCTTGAACATGTAGCGGGTCTGGTCGGAGACGTTGACGCCGCCGCCGTGCCAGATGCCGTGATGCAGGAAGAGGAGCGTGCCGGCCTCGCAGACCATGTGCTGCTGGCCCTTGATGTTCTGGTAGCGGCCAAGGGCGATCTCGCTGACCTTGCGAAGATGCGTGCCGGGGACGAAGCGGGTGCCGCCCATCGGCCGGGTCACCGCATGCGGGTAGTACATGATCTGCACGTCGAACGCCTGGCGCGGATCGATCGTGGAATCCTGGTGGGTGTGCTGCGAGACGTTTTCGCCGCTGTGGTATTCGGGCGGGAAGGTGATGTGCAGGAAGTGGTGGTCGAACACCGGCGCCTCGCCCAGCAGGCTCCTGATCGCCCCCTTCACCAACGGCAAAGCCAGCAGCTTTCCAAGCGCGCTCTGCGGCGCATAGGCCTCGGCGAGGGGCGTGCCCGCCGCCACTTCGCCGATCGCGTTCTTGGCCAAAGCCTCGCCATAGACGGCCATCAGCCGCTTGCCGTCGCCTGCTTCGCGCACCTCGCCTGCCTCGGCCATGAACTGGCGGTTGATCTCGTCCGGTACGGCCTGATCGAAGCGCAGGAAGCCGCGGGCGACGAAGCTCGCCATCTGGGCGCTGGTCAGCAGAGGCAGATCGGTCATGCGCCCGTTTCCACAAGCTGTTCGAACCAGAATTCGTACTTCAGATAGGCGAGGTCAAACTCCTCGCCGCGCACATGCGGGTTGAGCTGGGAGGCCTGGAAGAGGCGCCAGCCGTCTTTCAGCGCCGCCAGACCGCTGGGGTAGGGCGGCGCATCCGCATCGCCCGCCATGTGCAGCACCTCGCCCGTGCCGTCATAGACCGACCAGGCGATGGTCGGCGCATCCAGCGCCGAATTGGCGAGATAGAGGACGAGGACCTTCTGGCGCAGGCTCATGCGAACTCCAGGGGGCCGTGGTCGAGCCTCGGCAGGACGTAGCGGGCGAAGAGGTCCGCTTCCGCCGCATGGGGATACCCCGAGAGGATGAAGGCCTCCATCCCGAGCGCGCGATAGGCGTTCAGCTTGGCCAGCACCTGGTCGGGATCGCCGACGATGGCCGCGCCGCACCCGGACCGGGCGCGGCCGATCCCCGTCCAGAGATTGTCCTCCACATAACCGTCCTCGCCGGCCTGGACCCGCAGCTCGGCCTGCCGGCGGACCCCTTGCGAGGCGGCGTCGAGGGAACGGGCGCGGATGGCGGCGCCGGCCTCGTCGTCCAGCTTCGACAACAGCCGCGTGGCGGCCTCGCGGGCGAGGCTTTCTGTCTCCCGAACGATCACATGCACGCGGTAGCCGAACCTCAAGGTCCGGCCGCGGCGGGCGGCGCGGGCTCTCATGTCCTCGATGATCGCCCTCACGGCGGGCAGGTTGTCCGGCCACATCAGATAGACGTCCGCGGCCTCCGCCGCCGCCTCGCGGGCGTCTTCGGAGAGGCCGCCGAAATAGAGCGGGACGCGACGGCGGCGCTGGCCGGCGATCCGCGGCGCATCGAGTTTCAAGCGGTAGAACTCGCCCTCGAAATCGAGCGCCTCACCGGAGAGGAGCCGGTTCAGGATGGTCATCACCTCCACCGTGCGCCGGTAGCGCGGACCGGAGGCCAGGGTCTCGCCCGGCATGTCGGAGGATATGATGTTCACGGTCAGCCGCCCGTCCAGCATCTCGTCGAGGCTGGCGATCTGGCGCGCCAGTTGCGGCGGCCATGTCTCCCCGCAGCGTACGGCCAGCAGCAGGCGCATGCGCTTCAGTAGCGGCGCGATCCCGCCCGCGAAGGCAGTCGAGTCGATGCCGAGGGCGTAGCCGGAGGGGAGCAGCAGGTTGTCGTAGCCGGCCGCCTCGGCCGTCAGGGCGATGTCGCGGCAATGATCCCAGCTCGAGGCGAGCTTCGGGTCGGGGGCGCCCAGGAATTCATAGTCGTCGTCGCAGAGGGCGGCGAACCAGGCGACCTCGCAGGGTCCGCTCACCACGCGCCGCCCTTGCCCCGCTTGAGGGCCGCATGCGAGAGCCCCCGCGGGAGGCCGCTGATGGACAAGCTGCGCTTTGGCATCGTCGGGGTTGGGATGATGGGGTGCGAGCACATTCGCAACCTCAAACTACATCCCGAGGCCGAGATCGTCGCGCTGATGGATCCCGTGGAAGATTCGCTGGGGCGTGGCCTGCAGCAGCTCGGCGCGGACGCGTCGACCTATGACAACCTTGCCGAGATGCTGGAGATGGAGGCGCCGGATGCGGTGATCGTGTCCTCGCCCAACTACCTGCATCGGGAGGCGCTGGAGGAACTGCTCGGCCTCCCCGATCTCGCCATCCTCTGCGAAAAGCCGCTCTGCACGACGCTGGAGGATGCGCGCTGGGCCGCCGGCTGGGCCGCCCGTCACCCAGGCGTGTTCTGGACCGGGATGGAATACCGCTTCATGCCACCTGCGGCCCGGTTCATCGAGGCCGTGCATGGTGGCCAAGTTGGGCGCCTCGTCCAGCTTTCGATCCGCGAGCATCGCTTTCCCTTCCTGGTGAAGGTGGGCGACTGGAACCGGTTCTCCCGCAATACCGGCGGCACGATGGTGGAGAAGTGCTGTCACTTCTTCGACCTGATGCGGCTGATCGTGCAGGCCCGTCCCGTGAGCGTCTTCTGCTCTGGCGCGATGGACGTGAACCATCGGGACGAGCGCTATGGCGGCCAGACGCCCGACATCATCGACAACGCCTTCACCATCGTCGACTTCGAGAACGGCGTACGGGCGATGCTGGACCTTTGCATGTTCGCCGAGGGCTCGGAGGAACAGGAGGCGCTGACGGCGGTCGGCGATGAAGCCAAGCTGGAATGCTTCATTCCCTCCGGCGACCTGGTCCGCTCGCCCCGCACGCCGCTGGGCCAGGCTAAGACCCCCGAACGCATCCATGTGCCGGTGGACGAGGCGGTGCTGGCCGCGGGCACGCACCATGGCGCCACCTACTACCAGATCGCCGCCTTCATCGACGCCGTGCGGGGCCGCGGGCCGGTGCAGGTGAGCGCGGAGGACGGGTTCTGGGCCGTCGCCATGGGCGTCGCCGCCGAAATCAGCGCCCGCGAGAAGCGCGTGGTCACGATGGCGGAGTTGGGGCTCTAGGCCCATCCCCCATCGCTCCGTCATCCCGGCCGAAGAGCCGGGATCGGTGTGCCTTAATGGCGACGACTGAGGGCTCCGATCCCGGCTCTTCGCTGTGCGACGGCCGGGATGACGGAAGGGGGTTTTGGGGGCAAGGTTCGGACTGGCAGGAGAACAGCCATGGACGCGATCGCGATCTGGACCTCGGATCGGCTGGCTGCGGCTTGCGCAGCGGACGGCGAGTTTGGCCTCTCCGCGCGGTTCTGGACGGGGGGCCTGCGCTTCCTGATCGGCGCGCGGGTGCTCGCCGTGACGGTCCGCGAGGGCGCGGTTTCGGCGGGCGACCCAGGCGAAGGGGCGGCCGGGGTGATCCAGCTTTCGACCGACGAGGGGGCCTGGGACGCGCTGACAGCGGCGGTTCCGGCGCGGTTCTGCAACGATATCGCCTCGCTCGTCGGCGGGCGGGTGATGAGCCTGCAATGCGATCCTGTGATCTATGCCCGCTACTACGCCGCCGCGATGCGGGCGGTGGAGTTGATGCGGCCGGCGTCAGCGGCGGATGCGATCCTGCCGGCCGCGAAGCCGCAAGGGACTTATGACTCGCCAGTCGGCCGCTACATCCATCTGGAACTCGGCGGAGAGGATCACCGGATCTATTTCGAGGAAGCAGGCAGCGGTATCCCGATGCTGCTGCAGCACACGGCCGGGGCGCATGGCGCCCAGTGGCGGCATCTGATGGACTGCGAGGCAGTCACCCGGCATTTCCGCCTGATCGCCTATGACCTGCCCTTCCACGGCAAGTCGCTGCCGCCCACGGGGCCGGCCTGGTGGGCGACCCAGTACAAGCTGAAGGGTGACTTCCTGCGCTCCGTCCCGTTGACGCTCGCGCGCACTTTGGGGCTGGATCGGCCGGTGTTCATGGGCTGCTCGGTGGGCGGCCTCCTCGCCCTCGACCTCGCTTTGCATCACCCCGATGACTTCCGGGCGGTGATCTCGCTGGAAGGCGCGCTGAAGATCGGGGGGACGCTGGAGTCGCTCTCGGCCTTCTGGCGGCCGGATGTGAGCAGTGAATACAAAGCCCGGCTGATGAACGCGCTGATGAGCCCGACCTCCCCGGAGCCCTATCGCCGCGAGACGACGCAGGTCTATGCCTCCGGCTGGCCGCCCGCCTTCCTCGGCGACCTGGCTTACTATGTGGAGGAATACGACCTGACCGCCGATGCGGCCCGGATCGATACCGCCAGGACCGCGGTCCACATTCTCTCCGGCGAATACGACACCAGCGGGACCGCGGAGCTCGGCAGGGCCGCCCATGAGGCCATCAAGGGCTCAACCTGGGCGATGATGGAGGGCGTCGGCCACTTCCCCATGTCGGAGAACCCTGAGGCGTTCCTGCGCTATCTGGGGCCCGTGCTGGCGCGGGTGCGGACGCCCTAGCCCTTCAGGGCCGCCGTCAGGGCGGCTTCGGCCTTTTCGGAGGCGATGGCGAGGTCGACCTGGAGGGCGCGGTAGGCGGAAAGCGCGGCCCGGCCCTCCGGCGTCAGATGGGCGCCGCCGCCCTTGGCGCCGCCCTGCGCGGTGGCGACCACCGGCGCGCCGAAGCAGCGGTTCATGGTGTCGATCATCATCCAGGCGCGGCGATAGGAGAGGCCCATGCCGCGGGCGGCGCTGGAGATGGAGCCGGCCCGGTCCACCCAGTCCAGGAGGTCGGCCTTCCCCGGCCCAAAGGCGATCTCATCGCCCAGGATCAGCTGCGCCTTGATCTTCAGCCGCCCGCCCATCGCCAGTCCAAAATACCTCAAGAGGCTGTTTTCGCTAAGCGGCACGGGGGTTGCTGTCCAGTGGGGAATAACCCGGCCTTTGTGCCGCCGAGGATCACCCCTTTGCGCGTTTCCATCGTCATTCCGACCCAGCGCCGCCCCGAAGGCCTGGAACGCGCGGCGCGCTCGGCGCTGCGGCAGGCGGGGGTCGACATCAGCGAGATTGAACTGGTGATCGCGGACAACGACGCGGTTCCTTCGGCGCGGGCGCTCGCCGAGGCCCTGGCGCGCGAAGCGCCGTTCGCCGTGCGCTACGTCCACGAACCGCGGGCCGGCGTCTCGCACGCCCGCAATGCGGCTCTGGCGGTCGCCGAGGGCGCCCTGATCGCCTTCCTTGACGATGACGAGGAAGCGCCGGAGGGCTGGCTGGCGGCGCTGCTGGCCACGCAGGCGGCGTTCGGGGCGGATGTCGTGTTCGGGCCGGTGCGGGCGAGACTGCCTGACGGCGCCAGCCGCCACCGCGCCTATTTCGAGCGCTTCTTCGGCCGCGACGGGCCGGCGGGCCGGGGCCTCATCGGCCACCATTATGGCTGCGGCTCCAGCCTCATCCGCAGAGCCGCCCTGCCCCACCCGGCCGCGCCCTTCGCGCTGGAGCGGAACCAGACAGGGGGCGAGGACAACCTCCTCTTCACCGCCATGCGGGCCCGCGGCGCCGCCTTCGCCTGGGCGCCCGAGGCCTGGGTCTGGGAAGACCCCGATCCGGCCCGCCTCACGCTTGCCTATACGCTCCGCCGCGCCTTCGCCCACGGCCAGGCCGCCGCTCTCGACCGCGCCGATGCGGGCGATGCGCCGGGCGTCGCGCGCTGGATGGCGATCGGCGCCGCCCAGGCGGCGCTCTTCTGCCTCGCCGCCGCGCCGCTCTGGCTCGTCCAGGCGCCCGGGCGGGCTCAGATGCTGGACAGGGCGGCGCAGGGGCTCGGGAAACTGTTC
>JADMIO011200137.1_pt1 | contig 46747 bp, 39 predicted proteins | sample 8958161 | NCBI WGS metagenome assembly JADMIO01 (sample SAMN16585339, study PRJNA669376) | soil metagenome | isolation source: Crop rotation soil | place: USA: Cullars Rotation, Alabama | collected 2011
GCCGCGACTTCAAGTCACGTGAATTCCAAGCTTCGGATCCCACTGTGCTGGAAAGTGTCGCGTGGGTTAAAGTTGGCGCGCCTGACCCCCGGACCAAAGATAGACCAAAACAAACTTCAACAGATGATAAATACAAAACTGCGAGGAAGCATTGGGCGTTTCAACCAGTTCAAAAACCAGTGGTGCCAAGGGCAGGGGATCTTCCCGTTGAGAAACGTTCTCAGAATCGGGACGGGCGGTTGCGTGTCGGCAGCAAGCCACTCACACCCATCGACAATTTTATTCTCGAAAAACTCGCCAGAAATGGCCTTGAATTTTCACCACAAGCCGATAAACGCACTTTGATCCGGCGCGCAACCTTCGACTTAACCGGCCTTCCGCCTGCACCAGAGCAAGTCGAGGCATTCCTGGCAGATAAATCACCTGAAGCATTTGCCAAAGTTGTGGATCGGTTGCTGGCCTCCCCCCATTACGGCGAACGGTGGGGGCGGTACTGGCTGGATGTTGCCCGTTTTGCAGATACCAAGGGTTATGTCTATGGAGACCGGGAAGAAACGAAATTTATACAATCGGCAGCCTATCGGGATTGGGTAATTCGCGCATTCAATGCGGATCTCCCGTACGATCGCTTCCTCAAACTTCAAATCGCGGCCGATCAAATGGAGGAGGGCGACCTCGATTCTCTCGCGGCGATGGGTTTTCTCACTTTGGGTCGAAGATTCCTCGGGGTGGTCCACGATATCATTGATGATCGAATCGATGTGGTCATGCGCGGCACCCAGGCGTTAACGGTGGGGTGTGCCCGATGCCACGATCACAAATTCGATCCCGTTCCCACAAAGGACTACTATTCCCTGTATGGAGTATTTCAAGGCTGCAATGAACGCGAAGTTCAGCTAAGCGCTGGTCATGCATCCGTTGCCGCTTATCTCGCTTTCGAAAAGGAATTGAAAAATCGCGAGGACAAATTCCAATCACTTTTCAACGCAAAACGAGAGGCTCTTTCAAAACGGTTGCGGGCCAAGGTGGAGGACTACCTCGTCGCTGTTCTGAACGTTGAAAAACTTCCGAGCGAGGAATTTTATTCATTTGTTCAGGCGGACGACTTGAATGCGGTGATTGTGCGCGCATGGCATAGCTACCTGCTGTCAACCGCCAAAACGTTTCATCCGGTTTGGGCGGCCTGGAATGCATACGCCGCCCTCCCTGCGAACGAATTTCCCGCCAGGGCGAGCGCAGTGCTGGCCACATGCACCAATACAACGCAAAAACTGAATCCTCTGGTTCAGAAAATGTTCTCAGAAAAAACACCGGCCTCAATGCGCGAGGTGGCCGAGAGCTACGGCCGGTTGCTCAGCGGCGTGGAAAAGAAGTGGAATGACGCTCCGGATAAATCAAAAGCGTTGAGCAAAGAGGAGGAAGAGCTGCGACAGGTGTTATACGCGGAGGATTCTCCCGCGGCGGTCCCAGCGGGGGCTATAGTTGATATGGAGTGGTATTTCGACGAGCCCACTCGTGTGGAGCTTGGCAAACTTTGCTCGCAGATTGATAAATGGATTTTGCAATCGCCCGGTGCGCCCCCTTACGCGGTCATTTTGGAGGATCGCCCCGTGCAGAAAAATCCCCGCGTGTTCAAGCGGGGCAATCCGGTCAATAAAGGGGAGGAAGTTCCAAGACAATTTCCGGAAGCGCTCGCGGGCGAGAAGCGCAAACCCTTTTCTAAAGGGAGTGGCCGGCTGGAATTGGCAGAGGCCATCGCCAATAAAGAAAATCCTCTAACGGCTCGCGTCTTTGTCAATCGCTTGTGGTTGCACCATTTTGGCTCGGGCCTGGTTAGAACCACCAGCGATTTTGGTGTCCGGGCTGAGCCTCCCACCCACCCGGAGTTGCTGGATTGGCTGGCCTGCTATTTTATGGAAAACGGCTGGTCCATCAAAAAATTGCACCGGCTCATAATGCTCTCGGCTGTGTATCAGCAAAACAGTGATGGTCAACCGTCGGTCACCCTCAGTCCCCGTAAATTGAAGAGCTCCGGTTTAACAGGCGCAGATGTCACACCGGTCAAATTGCAGACCCTTCAGAGCTCTGCAAAGTCGGGGGCCCAAATCGATCCTGAAAATAAGTTGCTCTGGCGGATGAACAGGCAACGACTGGACTTTGAATCGTTGCGTGACTCGCTGCTGAGCGTCTCTGGTCAATTAGACAGCAAGGTGGGAGGCAGGGCTGAAGAGATGTTCAAACCCCCTTACAGCAAACGCCGCTCGGTCTATGGATTTATCGATCGGCAATTTCTACCCGGTGCCCTTCGCATTTTCGACTTCGCAAACCCTGACATGCACAACCCGCAACGCTCCGAAACCACCGTCCCACAGCAAGCGCTGTTTTTCATGAATTCACCTTTCGTCGCGGAGCAAGCCCGGGCCCTGGCTAAAAGGGTCGGCGTGGGAAGTCAAGAGGACAGCCGTAAAAACCTCGAAGCTCGTATTACAGCATTGTATCAAATTGTGTATCAGCGCAATCCAAGTCCTCATCAATTGGACGAAGCCATGGAGTTCTTGCAATCGTCCCCTTCAGAGGAACCGATTGATCTCAAAAAAGAAGCGGGGATTTGGAGCTATGGTTACGGTGAGCTGGATGGAACTGCAAAAATAGTCAAAACTTTTACTCCGTTGCCTCACTTCACAGGTGACGCATGGCAGGGTGGTAAAGCCTGGCCGGATGAAAAACTGGGTTGGGCACAACTGACCGCCGCCGGGGGGCACGCCGGCAACGATCGGCAGCATGCAGTCATCCGCCGCTGGACTGCTCCTTCCGAGGGGACTTTCGCCGTCGAGGCTGAATTAAAACACGAACACCAGGAAGGTGACGGGGTGGAAGGTTACATTGTTAGCAGCCGTAAAGGGGCATTGGGCAATTGGACAGTACACAATACGAGCGTTCATACCCAAGTAGATGGCTTGGAATTAAAGGAAGGGGATACCATTGATTTTGTCACTTCAATACACCAGAGTTTGAATAACAACGATTTCACTTGGGCGCCAACGATTCGCATGACCCAATCGCCAATCAAGGTAAAGCGTGCTATGCGACAGTGGAATGCAACAAAAGACTTTAGCGGACCTCCTGGAGAACAACAAAAGCCGTTAACACCGTGGGAGCAGTACGCACAGGTGCTTTTGCTCTCGAATGAATTTCTGTTTGTCGATTAACATGCCTCCTCATCACCCACCTCGTATTCAGGACCTGTTTCTCACTCGCAGAAATTTTCTTTCCCGCTGCGGAATGGGAATGGGGGCTGTGAGTTTAGCGGCGTTATTTGGCGAAACCAGCTTGCTGACGCGCACTGCGCATGCGGTGACAAGTGTAAACCCGCTGACTCCGAAAGCTTCGGCTTTTCCGGCAAAAGCCAGGCGTGTGGTCCATTTCTTTTTGAATGGCGGACCCTCTCATGTGGACAGTTTCGATCCAAAACCATCTCTGGAAAAGTACGCGGGCAAACCTTTGCCCGGCGAATACATCAAAACTGAACGAAAGACCGGCGCAGCTTTTCCATCGCCCTTTAAGTTCAAGAAATATGGCCAGAGTGGAATCGAGGTAAGCGATTTGTTCCCGAAGATCGGTGAGTGCATTGACGATATCGCCGTGATTCGGTCGATGAAAGCGGAGCTTCCGAACCATGAGCCCTCGCTTATGTTGATGAACTGCGGGGATGCTGTGCAAAGCCGTCCGAGCATGGGGTCGTGGATCACTTACGGGCTCGGGACGGAAAACCTCAATCTGCCCGGATTCATCGTGATGTGTCCTGGAGGTTATCCGGTGAAAGAAACCGACAATTGGCAGAACGGTTTTCTCCCCGGTGTTTTTCAGGGCACCTTCATCGATTCGCAACACACAAACATTGAGAAGCTGATCGAAAACATTCGTAATAATTATACATCCAGCAAGATTCAGAGGCACCAGCTCGACCTTTTGCAACAGCTCAACCAGGAACATCAACAAGCACGTCAAAACGACGCGCGCCTGGAATCCCGGATTCAGTCCTTTGAACTCGCCTATCGTATGCAAACCGAAGCCGCGGATGCTTTTGACATCACAGGTGAGCCTGAATCGATTCGCGAACTGTACGGCTCAGGAGTTCACGGACGGCAAACATTGATTGCGCGGCGCTTACTCGAGCGCGGGGTGCGCTTTATTCAGCTTTGGCACGGGGCCAGCCAGCCGTGGGACAGCCATGAAGGGATCGAAAAGTCTCATGCGAAACTTGCAAAAGAGATCGATCAACCTGCCGCCGCTCTGATCAAAGATCTGAAGCAGCGAGGCATGTTGGACGACACCCTCATCATCTTTGGGGGAGAGTTTGGCCGCACTCCTTCAGTCGAGTTAAACGACTCCGGCGTAGCCAAATATGGCCGGGACCATAATCCTTATGGCTTCACTGTATGGCTGGCAGGCGGAGGAATAAAAGGCGGAACCACTTACGGCGCCACCGACGAATTCGGTTTTAAAGCAGTGGAAAACATCGTTCATGTGCACGACCTTCACGCTACTATCTTGAATCAACTCGGTTTCGACCACGAGAAGTTCACCTATCGCTACGCCGGTCGCGATTTCCGTCTCACCGACGTGTACGGCAGAGTAGTCAGAGAAATTTTAGCTTGAAGACCCATTAAAGTGCATTTTTAAGGATCAGGCCTGCGATTAGTTAACTACCTAGGTCCTCGGGCCGCTGGGAATCTTCGGCAGCCCCCCTCCTTTTTTATTTGTTTATAGTTGGCAAGTCTAAGACACCTCTCGATAATTAAGCGGATTGGATATGGCTGAAACTATCAAACACAATTACGACGAAAGCAAAATCAAGACGTTGTCCTCACTGGAACACATCAGGCTGCGCACCGGGATGTATATTGGGCGCATCGGAGATGGTTCCCATTATGACGATGGTTGTTACATTTTGCTGAAAGAGGTCATTGATAACGCGATCGACGAATTTATCATGGGCCACGGTAAGGAGGTGCAGATTGAGATCCAGGACAAAGCAGTGTCAATCCGGGATTTCGGCCGAGGTATTCCCCTGGGAAAAGTGATTGATTGTGTATCGAAGATCAATACTGGCGCGAAATACAACGACGACGTGTTCCAATTTAGCGTTGGCTTGAATGGGGTTGGGACCAAGGCGGTGAATGCGCTATCTAAAGAGTTTTTTGTGCGTAGCTTTCGTGAGGGGGAGTTTGCTGAAGCTTCTTTCAAACAAGGCAAGCTCAAGGGTGAAAAAAAAGGCAAAGCGTCGAATGAGCCTGATGGGACGCTGATTCGTTTTGAACCTGACCCGGCGATTTTTAAAGAAATTCTGTTCAAGCCGGAGCACGTCGAGAGACGTTTGCGGCATTACAGTTATTTAAACACCGGCCTGAGGCTGATTTACAACGGCAAAACCTTTCAATCACGGAACGGTTTGTTGGACCTGGTAATGGAGGATTTGCAGGCGGACAATAGCGAACCAATCTATCCGCCGCTGCACTATTCGGAAAAGACCCTCGAGTTTTGTTTTACTCACAGCAACAGCCGCTTTGGCGAAGCATTTTATTCGTTCGTCAATGGCCAGTACACCACTGATGGCGGGACCCATTTGAGTGCCTTCCGTGAAGGTTTGCTCAAAGCAGTCAACGAATATGGGCGCGAAAAATTTGAAGGAGACGACGTTCGTGAAAGCATGGTCGGCGCTGTGGCGATTCGCCTGAAAGATCCGGTGTTCGAATCCCAGACCAAGAACAAACTGGGCAATACGGAAATCCGCACTGAATTGGTCAACCGGGTGCGGGAGGAACTGCTGCAGTTTTTCAATCGAAACAAAGAGATTGCCGAGAAAATAATCGCCAAGGTTGAAGATACGCGCCAGCTGCGAAAAGAATTGCAGGAAGTCAAGAAGCTGGCTCGCGAACGGGCGAAGGCAATCACGATTCGTATTCCGCAACTGAAAGATTGCAAGGTGCATTTCGACAAGGGGAAAGGGAAGGGAAAGGGCTCGATGGTGTTCATTACCGAGGGCCAGTCTGCTGCCGGGTCGATTGTCAGTTGCCGGGATGTCACCACTCAGGCCATTTTTGTCCTGAAAGGCAAACCGCTAAATGTGTGGGATCTCAAGCGTGATATCGTCTATCGGAATGATGAAATGTACAATCTGATGCGCAGCCTGGATATCGAGGATAACCTGGAAGGGTTGCGCTACGAAAAAGTGATTCTCGCCACGGACGCTGACGTGGACGGCCTGCACATCCGCAATCTTTTAATCACCTACTTCTTCCGATTCTTCGATCAACTTGTTCACGATGGGCATCTGTTCGTTCTCGAGACGCCTCTTTTCCGTGTGCGCAACAAGGAAGAAACCCTCTACTGCTATTCCGAAGCTCAGCGCGACGACGCTGCCAAAAAACTTGGAAAAAGCTGTGAAATCACTCGGTTCAAGGGGTTGGGCGAAATATCACCAAATGAATTTAAACAATTCATCGGAAAAGAAATGAGGTTAAGCCAGGTCGAATATGCTCCCAAGCCGGATGTCGCAGGCATTCTCGGTTTTTACATGGGCAAAAACACACCAGAGCGAAAGGATTACATCATGCAAAATCTGGTGGTTCCGGTAGAAGAGTAGGGCAGGGCATCCCCTGCGCCTCGAGGGCGCAGCCCGAGCAGTCAGGAGGAGAGTGGCGGGCCGACGCGTGGCCTACGTTAGTTCATGGACGTCGTTCAAGACGCCTCGAGGAATGCAGGTGACGAGTACCTCGAGATTTCCCCAGGCGCGATGTTTTACTCCTCGAGGAACATACACCACGACACCTTTCCTCAGTTCAATCTCCATCTCATCTAAAGTCATTTTGCCCGTGCCGTTAAGCACATAATAGATTTCGTCCGTGCGCTCATGATAATGGAGTTTGGCATCGCTAATCTCCAGATGGTGCACTTCAGCAGCCGCATCATCTTTTTCTTCGATCAATGGACGGATTTGGCCGCAGGTTTCCGCCCAGGGTTTTATCTCGCGGACATCCCGTCGTATGAATTTCGCTGTTGTATTCATAAGAAAATGGAACTTTTTTAATGCGCTTAGAGCTATACCAAACTGTGCTCGAACCGAACTGTGGCGGGCTAAGCATGGGTTTGCATTACCGTAGCTCTGTTTTCGAACGGAGGGAAGAAAGAATTGAGTTGTTTTGGCCTGCACAGCGACAAGATGTTTGTTTAGGCGCACCGCGTTATAGTCGGTGCGATCCCGGTGCTTCCAATGTGCCTCTTATCGCACGTTCCCAGTGTCCTTTAGCCCTGGCGCGGTCAGCGTCTCCATTTCCTCTCAGCCGCGGCCCGGCTTTGCTCGATAATGTCTTGTCCTCGAACAAACCGCTAATTAGCGTCGACTGTGCCTCCCGAAATCAGGAAGAGAAAGCTATACTTCTTTCTGCTCTGCTTTTCAATTTTGGTGCTGCTCCTTGCCGCGGCACGTTATCGGATCCTGCCTGATGAGCCGCAATACGGCGGAAAAAAGCTCTCGGTGTGGCTCGATGAGCTCGCAGCCATGAGTTACCAGAAAGGGGCAGATCCGACCACGACCCAAGCCCAAGCTGTTCGGGCAATCGGCACAAACGCAATTCCTTGGTTACTAAGAGATCTGAGGAAAGGGGCCGCAAGCGGCCTGGAATGGAGGCTCAATGAGATCCTCAACAACCAGCGCCTCATAAACTATCGATTCCCCGGTCAGCGCCTTACGCTGCGCGCATTCCGAGGATTTTGCGCCCTGGGTCCCATTGCGGAGCCAGCCATACCACAACTGCTCAAATGTCTCAACAAACCGCTAGCTCCGGTGCCAGAAACTTTAAGCGTCATCGGAAACCAAGCAATTCCGGCATTGCAACAGTGCCTTACCAACACCACATCGATTCGGACATCGCTCGGAACCATAGCGCCTGTTCCTGGAAACACGATCGCTTCGATTCAAAACGCGCTAGGTACAGGCCGGTTGTCCAACTCGGCAGCCGCAATTTTTTTACCGGCGATACGCCAGTTGGCACAATCCACAAATGTTTACGCAGCGGCGTACGCCACAAATTTCTTAAGGGAGTGGGACCACTGAGCCAGAGAGCATCGTCAGCGCTTCCGGGGCGCATCCTTATCTCAACGCCCAGAGTCCTCCAGCCGTAAGCGCGGGGAGCCCGTTCGAAACCTCCGTCTAACTAACTCCGTTTTCTCTACGCCAGATTGACATTGGGGGAAGTCTGTTCGCGGTCTGCTGCTTGCATAACTTTTTGACGGCAACTGTAGCAGAGGTACAATCAGTGGTCAGCAGGAATGGCCTTACTCTATGCAAACCGTAGCTGCTTCATCAATGAGTGAGCTCGTGACAGACAAGCGAGCCCAAACCTCCAATTATGCCCGAGCTGTCTTGCTTGGCGCCACCAGTATTGTTATCGGAATCCTGTGGGACATCTCCTGGCATCGGACAGTTGGCCGCGACACTTTCTGGACCCCGGCCCACATTGCAATTTATTTTGGCGGGGTATTGGGTGGATTAACCTGTGGCTGGCTGGTGATTCGCACGACCTTTTTCGCCACAGCCGAGCAACAAGCGGGAGCAGTTTCTATTTGGGGATTTCGCGCACCGTTGGGGGCGTGGGTCACCATTTGGGGCGCCCTGGGCATGCTGACTTCGGCCCCATTTGATAACTGGTGGCACAGTGCCTATGGCCTGGATGTGAAAATTCTCAGTCCACCGCATACCGTTCTGGCGCTCGGAATGTGGGCCATTGTGCTCGGTGCGTTGATGTTGATTCTGCGAGAACAAAACCTCGCGCCGCCGAATCAACCAGCTCCAGGCCGGCATTTGTACGTGTACGCGGCTGGGGTTCTTGTCGTCATGGCCGCCGTATTTCTCATCGAATACAGTTTCCCGAATGATCAGCGGACAAAAAAGTTCTACCAGGTTTCCGCCGCCACATTTCCCCTGTATTTGATGGGGATGGCGCGAGGGTCAAAATTTCGCTGGGGTGCGACCTGGGTTGCGCTCGTTTACATGGGTATCGTGATGGTGATGGCATGGGTGCTTCCTCTCTTTCCTGGAACCCCACGGCTTGGTCCCATCTACAATCCGATCGACCGTTTTGTGCCACTTCCATTTCCGCTGCTCCTGGTTGTGCCGGCATTCGGTATGGATCTCTTGAGAAACTGGATCGGTCATGGACGTGGGTGGTGGCGCGATTGGCTTTTGGTTGTCCTTGCTGGCACAGTCTTTCTAGCGTTGTTTGTTGCGACACAGTGGTTTTTTTCCGCGTTCCTTATTGGTCCGCATGCACAGAACTGGTTTTTTGCAGCGGATCGCCATTGGGGTTACACCGAGCATCTTGGAGATTGGCGACAAAAATTCTGGAGCGAAACCAATCCTAATTGGCACCAGCCGTTAACCGGGCAAGGCCTAATCGTGGCCCTTCTTTTATCAATAGCAGCGACACGCGTGGGACTATGGCTGGGGAATTGGATGGCGAAAGTGCGGCGATGAGTAAAGCAGCCTCGATGGTTGGGCGGGTCACCTCGTGCGCGGCAAGTTCGCACGTAAGACAATACTGCGCGCGCGGAGTTATGCGCGTTGCCAGTGGGTATCGTGTACTTCGCATTCTGGTTTCCTGTCTGTTTCTGCTCATGCCACTTGTTGCCTCCGCACATGTGGGAAGTCCAAATGTTTTCTTCGATGGAATGGCTGGTTTGTACCCAGTGCATGTGATCATCAGGCCGCCAGAGGTGATTCCCGGTCTTGCCGAAATTTCAGTGCGAGTGGAAGGCCGAGGCATCGAACAAGTGACTGCTTTGCCGATTAAATGGAATGCCGGGCGTAAGGGAGCGCCTCCGCCGGATGTCGCCAGATTGGTTCGTGGTGAAACCAATCTTTACACCGCGCAGCTTTGGTTTATGGAAAGTGGGTCCCAAAGCGTCGAATTGGAGATCAAAGGAGGCTCTGGAACCGCGCGCATCCTTATTCCTGTCGATGCTGTCGCCGTGCGGGTTTTGCGCATGGATAAAGGGCTAGGGACTGTCCTGGGCGTTCTCGCTGTGCTTTTAGGCATTCTCCTCCTAAGCGTGATTGGGGCGGCAGTGCGCGAAAGTGTGCTCGCGCCGGGAGAAAAACCTGCGCCCAAACGTAAATGGAGCGCGCGTATCGCCGTGGCAACCGCTGCCACTCTTTTGGCCCTGGCAATCTGGGGAGGCAAGAATTGGTGGGATGCCGAAGCCGCGGACTACCGGAACAACCGGTTGTATCAACCGATGTTGGCGCAAGCCGTGGTACGGTCAGAAAAGAGCCAGCGCATTTTGCATCTCGAGATTACTGACAAAAGGTTCGAGCACGGGTCACCTCTGATGCCGGACCATGGCAAACTGATGCATGTTTTTCTGATGCAGGAGCCCAAACTGGAGGCTTTTGCCCATTTGCATCCAGTGAAATTGGATCGAAAAACATTCGAAGCAGGTTTGCCGGATTTGCCGGGCGGTCAATACAGCCTGTATGCAGATATCACCTACGAGACCGGATTTTCGGATACGTTGACGGCGAAGTTTGAGCTTCCCCCGGCGGAAGTGACCAATCGTGTCAAAGATTCTGACAGGGGCTTGGATCCTGACGATACGTGGCGGACCGCCCCGCCGTTGGATGACAAGCCTGGAAGCGAGGAGTGCGAATTACCTCACGGCTACTCGATGAAAATCTCAACCCGGCAGAACTATGTGGTGAACACACCAGCACGATTGAGTTTTACAGTGCGAAGCGGGACTGGAGAGCCGGTTGTTCTTGAACCTTACCTGGGAATGCGGGGCCACCTGGCTTTACGGCGTGATGACGGGGCGGTGTTTACACACTTGCATCCTGGAGGCACCCCTTCCATGGCATCTATCCAACTTTCCGTCTTGAGAGCGGAGGGCAAACTTCCGCTCACCGCTGCCTTCGGCCAGGAAGATCCCATCTGTAAGCTGCCCGAAATGACTTCCGCTCAACAGGACTGGTTGAAAGGGCCGACAGCATCGAATGAGGCCACCGTTACGTTCCCATATGCTTTTCCCAAACCCGGAAAGTATCGACTTTGGGTGCAGGTGAAAATCAAAAGAGAAATTCTCACTGGAGTTTATGACGTCCAGGCCATCTCCGAAAAGGAAGCCCGGTCCTGAGTTTAGCGTTCGGAATTTCGGAGTTTCCTCCAACATCCATTTTCGGATTTCGGATTAACAATGGACTTTTGCAAACAGACATCTTTCAATTTCAGTACGTCATTTCGCCGCACCAGCCAAAGATAACTCCAGCTCTTCTCCCGAATCGACCAGTTGAATCCTGGCTGAATTCTCACGGACAGCCAGACAGCGGATGGTGACGTTGGTCGTTCCGACTTGCACTTTGCCCCACTCTCCGGGCGCGAAGGATTGGTTGTTTATCAGCGCAAAAGCCCGAGCTTTTGTCCAGGAGATGCCTTTAAGCAAAAGTCTATCCGGGGCTTTAGGAGGTTCGATTGACACCCAGCGTTGGTTGCCCCGTTCAGGAGGTGGCATGGCAATTTTTCGCAGGTTCTCAAGACTGCCCGCTTCCAACTCGGAATCCACACCGAATTTCACCCAGTCCACAACTTCGTTGATGCCGAATCGTTTTTCGGCTTCGACGAATAGATTTATCTGGCCGTGAGTGTAATCATTTTTCAGTTGGATACGTTTCATTTCCTCATCCTGTTGCGAGTCCATCAACAGGTAGCTGATCAGTTCGCAAAAACCTTCTTCCGCGTCGCGCGCGAGACGTTGCTTGCGTTCCAAAGCGACATTTTCAGAAACCCAAGCATGCGTATGTTCGTGAGCGTATGTAGCCTTTAGTTCAGAAGCTCTCAGGCCGCTCATCACGCTAATATCATACCTGCGCTGGTTGTGATTGGTCACAGCGCGGAAGTATCCCAGTATGTTCGGGCACTCGTAATCGTTGCCGGGGATTTTGAACAGTGTCAGCAGATTGATTCGGTCTACGACCGCCAGATGGACTCTGGGAAAGCTGATGAAACGGGAGAACAGTCTTTCAAGTTGCTCCCTTGTCTCAGTGCAAATGCCAACAGCCTCTGCTGTATCGGTAACAGCGCTTTTGCTATCGCGTTCACAGAAGAAACGGCCATCAGGTAACTTCACGGAATTTTTTCGAACTGGCAGCCCGCACATGGCGCACCGCTCCGGAGACTTCACACAAACCAGACAAGTCCGCACTTTTTCCTGCGTGATCTTATCCGTAACCAGGTAAACGGTATCCCCGGTAAAGACCTCGCCGCAAATGGCACACCGGTCTGCCAAGGCGGTGAAACAGACAGCTGAAAATAAAAATAGGATTGCGAGTAAATTAAGAGAGCGCGTGTTTTGCACGATACCGTTTGCCAAGCCTTTTATGGAATGTGGTTCATACTGAGAAAAGCTTCTCGGAACAAGTTAAAAGCGTGAGATTCGAGCAGAAAATTCAGTTAAGTTGCTGTAAGGGAAAGACTTAAATTAATTGGCCGTGTCAGGGCTTCTAGGAGAGTCACCAAACTTCAAAAATATTTTGAACATTATTGGGATGGAACTCATCAAAAAAAACCGAAACCATCCGCAACCCATTTAGAGCGGATCAAAAACCCGGCCTGAAAAACCATTTACAACAGAGCCGGAAATAGATATCAGGACACCTCGTTTCGTTCAGAAACGGAGTTATTACTATGATTAAAGTCCACAATTTAGCGAAGGCTTTTGGCGCGAAGCGAGCCGTTGATGGAATTTCCTTTTCAGTCGAGCGCGGAGAAGTGTTGGGCTTTCTCGGTCCGAATGGCGCTGGAAAATCTACGACGATGCGAATGATCACTGGGTTTATTCCTCCGACCGAGGGGACAATCACGGTCGGGGGCTTTGATATCGTTGACAATTCAATTCAGGCTCGCCGTTTGATTGGATATTTGCCGGAAAATGCGCCTGCCTACACAGATATGACCGTGCTCGGGTTCCTGAATTTCGCGGCAGAAATTCGCGGTCTGAGTGGTGACGCAAGAAAGAAGGCGGTACATCGCGCTGTCGAGATGTGTTTCCTGGAGTCCGTGCTGCATCAAAGTGTGGAAACCCTATCCAAAGGGTATCGTCACCGGACCTGTTTTGCTCAATCGATCATTCACGATCCGGATGTACTGGTGCTGGACGAACCGACCGATGGCCTGGACCCGAACCAAAAACACGAAGTGCGTGGACTGATCCGCAGGATGGGTGAGAAAAAGGCCATCATTTTCTCGACACATATTCTTGAAGAAGTCGATGCGGCATGCTCGCGAGCGATCATTATCGATCGCGGCAAGATCGTAGCCAACGGCACGCCTGCGCAACTGAGGCAGAAATCGGAATGGGCCGGCGCGGTGACCATCCGAGTTAAGGGCATAACCGCTGCCGCACTCAATGAGAAGTTGTCGCAATTGTCATCGGTGAAACGGACTACCATCCTGAGCGAAGAAAGCACGCGCGTCACTGTCAGGGTTTTTCCGCGCCCGGAGGTCAATGGAATGCTTGCTGCCAGTATTGCCGATGCCGCTCAAGGCTGGCGTATTGAAGAGTTGCACACAGAGGAAGGGCGATTAGACGATGTGTTCCGCAACATCACAATGCCTGACACGGAAACCAAATCGGAGGCGCCCAAAGCATCTTCTGCTAACTGACAGCACAAGAGGGCTGGGTAATTAAACAATCTCAAACTTTTCATAAATCAACGCGAATGAACGCCTGGGCTAATATCAAAACAATAACAAAGCGCGAGCTTGGCGCTTATTTCTCCTCGCCTCTTGCTTATATCTTCATCGTTATATTCCTTCTTCTATGTGGTTTTTTCACGTTCATGGTGGGAGGTTTTTTTGAACGAGGCGAGGCTTCCCTGGTTCGGCCATTTTTTGATTGGCACCCATGGTTTTACTTATTTCTCGTTCCGGCGGTAGGCATGCGGTTGTGGGCTGAGGAACGCAGGGTTGGGACCCTGGAACTGTTGCTGACAATGCCAATCACGACCTGGCAGGCGATCGTGGGAAAATTCCTAGCTTCGTGGTTGTTTCTGGCGCTGGCCCTCGCGCTGACCTTTCCAGTGGTATTGACCGTCAATTATCTCGGGTCACCCGATAACGGTGTTATCTTCTGCGGCTATGTAGGCAGTTGGTTGATGGCCGGCGCTTACCTGGCGATCAGTTGCATCACCTCGGCCATGACCCGAAACCAGGTCGTCAGTTTCATCGTTTCCGTCGTGGTTTGCCTGTTCTTTATCCTCGCAGGCTTTCCCCCGGTTATTAACATGCTCGAAAGCTGGGCTAGCCCCTGGATCGTGGACACGATTGCTTCTTTCAGTGTCATCACTCATTTCGAGGGTTTTCAGAAAGGCGTTCTGGATTCGCGCGACATCATTTTCTTTCTATCGCTGATGGGCTTCTCGCTGTTTACCACCAGCGTGATTTTGCGCACTCACCGAGCTGGCTGATTCGGAGAAATTTTCATGAAAAAGAAATCATTCGAAACACTTATTTATTCGACCATCGGCGTGGCGGCTATGGCGCTGATTCTTATCGCATTTAATGTGATCAGCAGCGCCGCCAAAGCCAGAATCGATCTAACAAAGGAAAGAGCCTACACACTTTCCCCTGGGACAAAAGCCATCCTATCGAAACTGGATACTACGGTGAAGGTGCGCTTTTATTGCACGCAAGCCCAAAACTCGACTCCTGATACAGTTTACCTCAAATCCTACGCCAAACGCGTCGAAGATTTGCTGGCGGAATATAAACAAGCCGCCCACGGGAAATTGATCGTCGAAAAATACGACCCCCAACCCGATTCTGACGCGGAGGACTCAGCCCGATTGGACGGAATTGAAGGCGAAACTCTACGTAATGGAGACCGCTTTTACATGGGCCTGGCTATCAGTCTGCTGGATGAAAAACAGGCGATCCCCTTTCTCGACCCCAACCGCGAGCGATTGTTGGAATACGATCTGTCCCGGGCCATTTCCCGTGTCGTTACTCCTGATAAGCCGGTCGTCGGCATCATGAGTCCCATGCCCGTCTTCGGCATGCCCTCAAACCCGATGATGGCGCGGATGGGGCAGCAAGGCCAGCAGCCGTGGGTGATTGTGAATGAATTGAAGAATGATTTCAGCGTGAAGCGTGTGGCCATGGACGTGGATAGGATCGATGACGATATCAAAGTCCTCATGGTGATCCATCCTCGTGAGATCACTGACAAGGGCCAATACGCCATCGATCAGTTCATCATGAGAGGCGGCAAATTGATTGCGTTTTTGGATCCGTTGCCGATGGTGGACACCAAGGAACAGAATCAAATGTTTGGTAATGTTCCAAACAGCGGGTCTTCCCTGGAAAAACTTCTGAAATCGTGGGGGTTGTCTTTTGAAACAACCAAGGTTGTGGCCGACATGAGATTTAAGATGCAAATTGGCGGACGCAACGGACAGCCGCAGGAAGCTCCCGCTGTTTTGTCCATTACGCCGGAAGGCATCAATAAGGATGATATTATTACCAGCCAGATTGACAATATCTGGCTGCCTTATGCCGGGGCTTTTACCGGAACGCCAGCGCAGGGATTGAAAGAAACAGTTCTGTTGAACAGCACGCCTGAATCCCAACTGGTCGATGGTTTTATGGCAAACCTCGCCGGCGCGAATATTGCAAAAGACTTTAAAGCTTCCGGCACCTCTTATGCCCTGGCCATTCGCCTGACTGGAAAATTCAAGACCGCCTTTCCAAACGGCAAACCTGAAGAAAAGAAAGAGGACGCCGACAAGAAGGACGGCGACAAGAAACCGGAGGACACAACCGCCAAAAAGGCAGATAACACCCTCAAGGAAACAGCGCAGGAAACCACCGTCATTTTGGTAGGAGATGCCGATATGCTTTTTGACAATGTTGCTCTCCGTCAAACACCGACACCCTTTGGAATGCTTTCCCAGGCAATGAACGGTAATTTGAATTTTGCCCAGAACGCCATCGAACAACTGACCGGTGATAGCAATTTGATCCGCGTGCGAAGCCGGGCCACCCAAAATCGGCCATTCACACGGATTAAGGACATGGAACTTGCCGCCAACAAAAAGTTTCAGAGCGAGATAAAACGGCTCGAGGAAAGTTCTTCCGAAGCCCAACGGAAAATCAATGAGCTTCAGCAACAAAAGAAGGACAAGGAACAACGCTTTATTCTGTCTCCCGAGCAGACTGCCGAATTGGCAAAGCTTCGCAAGGAGGAAGCAGAGTCCCGCAAACGCCTGAAACAGGTGCAAAAGGATTTTCGAAAAGAAGTGGTCTCGCTCCAAACATCGGTGAAATGGACGAACATTCTCGCCATACCGGCAGCCGTTAGCATATCGGGAATTGTTATTGCGGCTGCTAAACGAAGAAAAACCTCCGCCAAATGAATCGGAAACAACTCATCATCATGCTGGTGCTGGTCGCGCTGATCGGCGGCGCGGGCGTGCTCCTGGTTAATAAGCAAAATGCGTCATGGACGGGCAATAATGCCAACATCGGCAAAAAGCTGCTCGGTGATGTTCCCGTAAATGATGTCACCCACATCGTTTTCAAACAGGGCACAAACGAGCTGAACCTTGCCAAGAAAGATATTTGGCGAGTGCGTGAACGTAACAATTATCCGGCTAATTACTCCGAGATCAGCGATTTTTTGCTGAAGCTGCGCGACCTCAAAGTTGTCCAAACCGAGAAAGTAGGATCGTCGCAGTTGACGCGCCTGTCTTTGCTCCCTGGCCAGGGTACAAACTCCGCCACTGTGGTGGAATTAAAAGATTCAAATGATAAAACGATCAAATCCTTGCTCCTGGGCAAAAAACATATGCGCAAATCGAACCGGCCATCCCCTTTCGGTGATATGGGGGGTGGTGAGGAAGGTTATCCCGACGGCAGGTACGTCCAGGCTAGCGGCGACTCAGGTTCTGTCTCTTTAATCTCGGATTCGTTGCAAAACACCGAACCAAAACCGGAGCAGTGGTTGAACAAGGACTTTTTCAAGATCGACAAAATTCGTTCTGTCGCTGTCACCTTTCCCGCTGCCACCAATTCATGGAAATTGACGCGTGAAACGGAAACGGGTGAATGGAAGCTTGCGGATGCCAAGCCTGGGGAGCAACTGGATGCATCGAAAGCTTCGTCGGTTGCCAATCCTTTGGGGTCTCCCAGCTTTGCTGATGTATCCACCACCGCTACCCCTGAGAATCTCGAGAAACCTACTACGGCGACCATCGAGACGTTTGAAAACCTCACGTACACTCTCAAAGTAGGGCAGAAGACCAATGACAATTATCCACTCGCGCTAGCGCTCGTGGCGCAATTGCCCAAAGAGCGCACTCCCGGTAAAGACGAAAAACCTGAAGACAAAGACAAACTCGACAAAGAATTCAAGGAAAAGCAAAAGAAACTTGAAGAAAAGGTCGCGCAGGAAAAAGGTTATGAAAAGTGGGTCTACTTGGTTTCGAGCTGGACAGTCGATCCTTTGCTCAAGGAACGTTCGACACTTCTGGTTGAAAAGAAAGAAGAGCCAAAAAAGGATGATAAAGCCGCAGCTGGCGCTCCTGACATAAATAAGATTGCTGACGCAGTTGTGCCTCCACTTCCGCCGACGGATGTTGCCAAGCCGGAGCCAGCCAAGCCCCCGGCGCCGGAAGAGCAGAAGACCGGCAAGTGACGCTCAGCGGAGCGCGGCACAATGCCGCTTCGGCGCGTAATTTCGCCAAAGCCGTTACTGAAAGACCCTGGGCTGGAGGGAGTCGGTCCAATTTGAATTCCATCGAAACGCCGTTGCTGAACCCACGAGGTTAACAACGAGCTGACGAGCGACTGTACTTAACTCTGCCGTTCTTCCGGGACTGAAGCCTGTTATTGATTACACCATTGACTGGGCCTCGGCTCGCTGACTAGCTCCTGCCCAGGCCTAATAAAGCGGCTCAGAGGCCCGCTCCGGGTTTTTTCTCAACAGATCAGTAACCAAAGGTAGAGTCTTGCAGTGGTGAATTTCAAAACCCTTTATCTTTCCGCGGTCCGTTTTCTACAAGACAAAAACTGCGGCCACGTATTGAGTCAGGAGTTACCAGTTTCGCGTTTTTCGGTGCAGAAATGTCTCATTTTTAACTAGTGGCATAGTTCGTGCAATGTCACCCGCGCGCGGTGAAGGACCTGTTTGGACGAAATGAGCATAAAACTTGGAAGTATCAAGTGGTGGGTAAGTCGTCTGTTCGCTCTCTCCTGTATGACCGCGCCGATTCTTGCGTCGGGGGCAGTGGAGGAAACGTTTGATGTGCTCCATATTGGGACACGGTTTTACACAAATGTGACAGTCACGACCAAAACCGGGACACAAATCTTCATCATGCACTCTACCGGGATGCATACTATCAAAGTGGCCGATTTATCTCCTGACGTTCTGGCCAAATTGGGTTACGGCAACGGGTCGGAGAAAAAATCGGCAAAAGGCCTGCCTTCTCTTGGCACGGCAGGCAAGTCATCGAAATTCAAGATCAATTTGCCGCAATTCAAACAGCTTCAAACCCAATGGCGGTCTCACACTCCAGCGAGGTTCGCTACGATACATTGGTCAACCAACGCACTGCTGATGGCTGGCGGTCTGGTTATCGTGCTTTATCTCTTGTTCAGCTTCTGCGCCATGTTGATTTGCCAGAAGGCCGGACATCCTCCAGGGGCTTTGATTTGGATACCGATCCTTCAACTGATTCCGCTGGTACGTGCCGCACAAATGTCTCCCGCGTGGGTCATAGCATTCATGATCCCACTCCTGAATATCGTCGCACACATTGTCTGGTCCTTTAACATCGCCAAGGCTCGCGGGAAAAGCACCTTAACTGGATTGTTCCTGGTTCTCCCGGTCACCTCCTTTTTTGCTTTCCTGTATCTGGCACTTTCGAATGGAGTTGCCAAAAAGGAAACGCCGACCGTCGAGATCATGACGCTGGAGGCAGCCTAAATCTCAACATCACGGCTCTTCAGCGAAAGAGATTCTAGGAACCAAAGCTTTTCGTTCCTGGATTTTAATCAGCCAAAAAAACAGGCGGCGCCGCCATTCGATGGTCCAGCCTCCTTCCAATTCGCCTGCCAAAATGGCGACAATAGCATCTGGCAGGTTGAATTTAGGGCGTGGTTCGAGAAATAACTCCATGAAAGGCGTCATGTAAAATGCCTCAACCATGTCCCAGTAGAATTGCATGGCGCGGAAAACTCTTTTTTCATAATTCCGCAGACCACGGGTGCCGGCATCACCACGTTTCAATGATTTGAGAAGGACCTGAGAGGCTAATTTTCCTGAATACATCGCCAGGTAAACACCTGCGGAGAAAATGGGATCCATGAAGCCTGCTGCATCGCCAACGCGGAGCAAACGCGGTCCAACCAGCCGCCGATTGTAATAGGAGAAATCACCCGTGGTTTGGATCTGATTGACCAACTTTGCCGAGTTCATCCGTACACGTAGCTCTGTGCTGGATCGCCAGACGCGTTCGAATAGCTCCGCCGGTGTTTGTTTGGCCTGCGCAAACTCCCCCTGGTCCAGTACACAACCCACGCTGGTCTTCTTCTCGGATATAGGAATAATCCAAAACCACTTGTTCTCCAGCCGGATGATGACTGTATCGGCACGCGACGGCCCCGGATCCAGAGCCACACCCTCAAAATGGCCAAAAATAGAGATTTTCTTCAGCTTAGGATGGATTACACGAAGTCCTTCCTGATTTCCTGTGAAGTTACCGCGGCCACTGGCATCCACCAGAAACGAACCGGAAAAAGTTTCTACCTCGCCATTTTCCACTCGAGTTTGAACTGATACCGAGTTGTTCTCCTGGGAAAACCTGGTGACTGTGCAGCCTTCCCGTACGTCCGCGCCTGAAGCGCGGGCGTGTTTTAGAAGCAACTGGTCGAAGGTGGCCCGCTCGACCTGGAAAGCTGCAGTCTCCCGTGTAAACTGTCCGCTGCTAAAGATCAGCTTAAGTGATTTAGTGCCATTGCCGAGGTGAAATTGGGCGCCGAGTTTGCGGGGGAAACCGGCAGCCTCAAGTGTCGGCAAGACCCCCATTTCCTCAAACAATTTCCGGTTATAAGGCAAAAGCGACTCTCCAATGTGAAAACGCGGGAAGCGCTCTTTTTCCAGCACCAGCACCCGTTTCCCTGCGCGTGCAAGAAGCGTCGCGGTGGTGCTTCCTCCAGGACCACCACCAATCACGAGCGCATCGTATCTCTTCGGCACAGCTTGCATAAGGACTCAGCTCATCGGAGCGCGGACTTTAGTCCGCAGCAACGCCGAAATGCTTCGAACTGCGTGTAGTTTCTTTCAAGCATTGTTAACACTTCGGGCCTGCTGCGGACTAAAGTCCGCGCTCCGGTCAAGCTGCCAGCTTTTGCTGAACCGCCCCAACAATCGTGTTTACGCTGTGCAAAATTTCGCGGGCTGCCGCCGGATCGGCTATTTTCAGCCCGTACGTTTTGTCCAGTGCAACCACCAACTGCAGCGCATCGACGGAGTCCAGTCCGAGGCTTCCCGGGCCGAAGAGAGGCTGGTCATCCCCAATTTCTTCCGCGCTCACCTGCAGCATCAGGTTCTGAACCATCAATGCTTTAATTTGTTCTTTCAGTCCATTTACGTCGTGCATGCTAAAATATTCCACCGTCAACTTTGAGAACCGAGCCTGTAATGTAGCTCGCTTCCGAACAAGCCAGAAAACGAACTGCCGCTGCAACCTCCGCCGGACGGCCTAAACGGCGCATCGGGATTTTCGCTTCGGCTGCTTTGCGTGCCTCCGCACTCATGCCGCCCAATGCTTCCGTATCCACGAATCCAGGACAGATCGCGTTCACTGTAATATTCAACCGCGCCACCTCTTTAGCGAGCGATTGTGTGAGGGCAATCAGCCCCGCCTTGGCAGCAGCATAGTTTGTTTGGCCGGGTGGTGCAACCAGACCGCTAAGCGAAGACACATTGACAATGCGACCATGGCGTTGCGAGATCATCGCGGGTAACACGGCCTGGCAACCGTGAAAAGCGCTTTCCAGGTTGGTGCGCAGCACTTCAGTCCAGACTTCTATTGGCATAGTCGCCAGAAGGCTGTCTGCATGCCGTCCGGCGTTGTTCACCAATACGTCGAGCCGTTTATGTTGGGCAATGATTCGAGCGATGGTCGAGCGCCAAACGGCAGATTGGGTCACGTCCAGTTCCATCACTTCACAACGTCCGGGAAAGTCGCTCGCGAGCTTATCAGCCCGATCGCGTCGTTGATGAATTCCCAGCCAGACAAAGTTTTCGGCCGATTCATGAATAAAGGCTTGCGCGATCGCCTCGCCCAAACCGCCGTTAGAGCCTGTGACTAGAATGATTCTCTGCATTTTAAAGAAGGGTATGCTCTATCTGTGAGTTCAAAATTCACTGATCCTGTGCACTGATGAATTGGGCCGCAATTGCTTGTTGATTACAGCCGACCACGCTGACTGTGGCCGCCTTGCAATTTCGGTGGCGCAAAGCATCGACTGCTGCCACGCATTGCCAGGCAGCAGCAGCCATCAGGCCTTCACCCAGTATTTTCTTTATGGAGAGGCGGGTGCCCGGCCAATCTTTCCAGGCGGCTGCCTCGTCCCGATCCAGTCGGGGCACGCCTTGCAAACCATCACACAACAATTGCTCATGTCCATTCCACGTTAGCTCCGCTCTGGCACGAAGAGCCGCTTCTACTCGAGGTTGATGTTTGCAAAACAAATGACTTTGCGTCACTGCCTGCAGTTCAACGGCCGGCTTTCCGCGTGGCTCAAGCCGTAAGTACAAAGCACCAGCTCCATCGCTTGCCTGTGCCTGCCGGGAAAAAAGGTTCACTGCCTCAGCAGTAAGCCAGTCGCGCTCCTCAGCGCCAATGACCACGCAACCGTCTACTTTGCCGCTAACCAACCATTCGGCTGCTAAAGCCACCCCTTGAAGAACAGTTCCAGGATCGCCAACCATTGTATAGTTGATAGCAGTCGTGCCCAGCATCGAAGCTAAATGACTTGCTGGAGAGTTGAAAACAGTCTCCGGAAAAATAACCGGGCTGGCCGAGGCAGGATTGGCTAACGTTTCATCATAAAATCGTCGTGAATAATTCACACACCCGGACATCACGCATAAAATGATACCCAGGTTGCCCCGTTTTGACCCGGGTGCCAACGCATCTGCTCCCAAAGCTTCCAAAGCAGCCCCAACAGCGTGGTGAGCAATTGGACTGGTCCGTCGAAGCCGGGCGTGAGCCGCAAAGGCGGGTCGGGGTGATGGTGTGGGAACGCTGCGTATTCGCAAGTCAGGCTTCCCAGGCCGGGCCAGATCTGTAACGGGGAGTGCGGCGCCTTCTGCAACAGCCTTTCGAAACGGCTCCATTCCCCATCCTGCAGGCGATACCGCTCCTTCCCCACAGACGAAGACCTGCCTTTGGCTCACGACCACCTCCGCAAAATTAAGGTCGCATTTGCCCCGCCAAACCCGAAGGAGTTTGACAGCGCATAACGGACTTTTGCATCAGTGGGCTTCCGTGGAATAGGAAAAGCGCAAGTGGGTTCCGGAGTTTCAAGAGTTGAAGCAGGCGGCAACCATTGTTCTCTTAGAGCCATGAGGCACACGACTGCTTCGGCGGCGCCGGCGCCTCCCAGCAAATGTCCGATGCTGGCTTTGGTGGAACTGACCGGCAGGTTGGGGGCGTGCGAACCAGCCCATCGATTGATTGCGGCTGCCTCGGCGCTGTCATTAAGAGGCGTCCCAGTGCCATGAGCATTGATGTAGTCGATTTCACTCGGGTTGACCTGGGCGCTGCCACTGGCGGCAGTCATTGATGCAAATGCGGCATCCCCTCCGGGATGTGGTTGCGTGAGATGATGTGAATCCGTGGCGGCGCCATAACCGCAGATTTCGCCAAGGATTTCGGCATCTCTTGCTCGTGCATTTTCGAGAGTCTCCAGTGTTAAAACCGCGGCTCCCTCGCCCAGCGCTAAACCGTCTCGATGCGCATCAAAGGGACGGCAGATCCCGGGCGATAACGCCTGGAGCGAATCGAATCCAGAAAAGACCAGGTGGCTTAACGCATCGTATCCTCCGGTAAGCACCCGTTTGGCACCACCGCGCCGAATAATATCCCAGGCGTGGCCGATCGCGTTTGCACCGGAAGCGCACGCGTTGCCGATGATTGTAATTGAGCCGAGAAATCCAAATGCCTCGACCAAATTGAGCGCCTGCCTTTGCGGTTGGTAATGTAATATCTCCGAAGCTTGTCTCCGGTTTGAGCGTGGAACCTGCAGCGCTTTGCGATAATAATCCTGTCCAAGACTCATTCCCCCACTGGTCGTGCCAAGGACTATCGGGAGACTGTCAGTGGGTTCCCACCCGGCCTGGTGCCACGCTTCGTGCGTTGCCAGCAGCAACATTTTTGCCGCGCGATCCATTCTTCGAATCACATTAGCGCTCAGGTGTGTCGGCGGTAATATTGAAGGAAGATCCACCTCGGCAGCCTTTTTCACCCTCTGCCGTGAAACATCGAACAAGGTTACGGGCCTCACCGCCAGGCGGCCGGAGCGGAACCCTTCGGCATGGATCTTCCATCCCTGACCCAACGCAGTCACAATTCCTGCGCCTGTAATTACCACACGAGGGGGATCAGTCTGGTGAGAGACTGGAAACAACACAACTTAGTCTGTTAATTTAGGAGAACTTAAATGATCAAACCTGGAAGGTCAAAAATTTTAACCAATCACCATGGTGACCTGATATATCCTGGCCTTCATTTCGCCTTTTGCGGCGAATCGGTGGAAAGATGGAGTGTTCTTTCAAGTTCGGCCACTCGCTTCAATAGATCAGGGAGTTGTTGCAGAGCAATAATCTGCCTCTTGGTTTGCCGATCTGGCTGTGCTGGGTAACCAAACCATTTTTCACCATCAGGTATATTGTGCATGACTCCGGACTGCGCGGCAATCGACGCGCGGTTGCCAATTTTAAGGTGTCCAGCAAGCCCAACTTGTCCGGCAACGATGACATAGTTTCCGAGCTTGGTACTTCCTGCAATTCCTGCTTGTGAGACGATAAGGCAATGCTCACCAATCGTGACATTGTGAGCAATTTGCACCAGGTTATCAATCTTGGAACCTTTGCCAATAATAGTGGGACCCAGAGCGCCGCGGTCGATTGTTACATTGGCGCCAACTTCGACGTCCTCGCGCAAAATCACATTTCCAATCTGGGCAACTTTTCGATGAATCCCTCCATCGGGGACATAACCAAAACCATCCGCTCCGATAACGCTCCCGGAGTGAATCCGCACACGGTCTTCTATCTCGCTGCGAGGATACAAGGTCACGTTCGGAAATAGATTCACGTGCTGCCCAAGATGGCAGTCGGCCGCCACAAAATCAGAACCTTGCAAAACAGAGTGCGCGCCAATCCGAACATTTTCCCCAACAATACAAAACGGTCCTATGTGCGCTGATGGATCAATCTGGGCCGACGGAGAAATGATCGCATTGGGATGGATTCCGGGGGAAAAGGTTGGTTCGGGGAAAAACAAGGGCAAAACTTTCGCAAATGCAAGGCGAGCATTGGCCACCCGAATTACCGCCTTCTGGGTTGATGTGAAAGGCCCATCGACAATCACAGCCGCAGCGGCGCTCTGCTCCGCCCGGGCAAAATAGTTCTCATTTTCAGCAAAGGTGAGGTCCCCGGGTTGTGCTCGATCTGCCGGAGCGAACCCGTGCAAGATCAGCGCCGGATCGCCGGTGATTTCGCCTTCTAACAGCCTGGAAATTTCAGCAAGGGTATACGGCATTAGGAAATCTGTTTCAAATGTTGTTACGGATTAGCTATTTCAGCAAGTCAACGGTTGACTTGACATTAATGGCTCACTATAAAGGCCGCCGTACCTAATTCAACCCCAACTTTGAATATGGCCAAAACACTGCGCATCGGAATGGTCGGATACGGCTTCATGGGAAAAGCCCACTCGAACGCCTGGCGGCAAACTCCGCATTTTTTTCCGCTCAAAGCCAAGACGGAAATGCACACCATTTGCGGACGGGACCGGGCTCGTGTCGAGTCTGCCCGCGGCACTTTGGGCTGGCAATATGCAGCCACCGACTGGCGTGAAGTAGTGGAATCTCCGTTGATCGATATCGTGGACATCTGTACCTCCAATGTGTCTCATACTGAAATCGCGTTGGCTGCCGCGCGGGCAGGAAAACATATCCTGTGCGAAAAGCCACTTGCGTTGAATATCGCCGATGCCGAAAAGATGGTGGCAGCAGTCCGTAAATCCCGGGTGCGCAATATGGTGGTTTTCAATTATCGCAGGGTTCCTGCCATAGCATTCGCAAAACAGATCATTGATTCGGGGCAGTTAGGTGAGATTCGGCACTTTCGCGGGACTTATCTGCAGGATTGGATTGCGGATCCAAAATTTCCGATGAACTGGCGGTTGCGCAAAGAAAGCTCCGGCTCGGGAGCGCACGGCGATTTGAATGCGCACTTAATCGACACTGCAAGGTTCCTGGTGGGTGAAATCACAGAGACAGTCGGTTTTCAGGAAACTTTCATCAAGGAACGTCCTAAGGAAGGGCAGGCGATTGGGTTGGAAGCGACTGCCGGCAAGGGAACCGAAAAAGTAACCGTGGATGATGCCAGTGTTTTTCTTGCCAGGTTCGGGGCGGGGAAGCATGTGGCGCCGGGCGCATACGGGACATTCGAATCCACTCGTCTGGCCCCGGGACATAAAAATTACAATCGCTGGGAAATCAATGGGAGTGAAGGGACGCTTGGTTTTTGTTTTGAAAGGATGAACGAATTGGAGTATTGCGACCGCCGCGATGCCGCGGATAAACCGGGGTTCAAAACAATCCTGTGCACCCAATCCACGCACCCCTATTTTGGCGCATGGTGGCCTCCAGGCCACGTCATCGGGTATGAACATACTTTCATCCACACCGTTTTTGACTTCGTTAATGCTGTCGCTACCGATTCGGAAGTTCATGCGGACTTTCTGGACGGCGCCCGGTGCACGGCCGTGCTGGAATCAGTGATTGCTTCCAAAAAAGAAAAAGGCTGGACGAAGGTCCCCATCGTGAAGTGAGAGAAGTTGTTTTGATCCAGTGTTCTCCATTCTCTATTCGCGTTCGCAATTTTCTATTGCCAATTCGGAATGCTCTATTCGCGATTTGCAATTTTCTATTCGGCAATAATACCTCTCTCATACGCTAACCGCTGCAAATATGAAATGGAAGTTTATCTAAAATGAAAACCGTCAAAGCAGGAATAATTGGAACCGGTTTTATCGGGCCGGCCCACGTGGAAGCCGCACGACGGCTTGGATTCGTTCAGATGCTTGCTTTATGTGAAGCCAACGATCAGTTGGCTCGCTCGAAGGCAGACAAGCTGAATATCCCGAAGGCCTATGGCAGTGTGAAAGAGTTCCTGGCCGACAAGGAGATAGAGGTTGTGCATAATTGCACTCCGAATCACCTGCACTTTGAGATCAGCAAACAAATCATTGCTGCGGGGAAACATATTATTTCGGAAAAGCCTTTGGCGATGACCACCGTTGAGTCGAAGGAGTTGGTGAAACTCGCTGGGAAGGCCGGGATCGTCAATGCCATAGACTTTAACTACCGCTATTATCCCCTTGTGCAGGAAGCCAAGGCAATGGTCGCCAGCGGCAAACTGGGTGACGTATTCCACGCCAACGGTTCTTACACCCAGGACTGGCTTTATTTGAATACCGACTGGAACTGGAGGCTGGTGCCAAAATTCAGCGGCAAATCGCGGGCCGTCGCCGACGTTGGTTCTCACTGGTGCGATTGCATCCAGTTTATTTCCGGCCGCAAGATCACCCGCGTCTTTTCCGATTTGCGCACGATTCACAAAACCCGAATGAAACCCACCAAAGAAGTCGAGACGTATTCGGGTAAATTACTCAAACCATCCGATTACGAACCCGTAAGCATTAACACAGAAGATTACGCAACGGTGCTGTTCGAATTCGATAATGGCGCGGGAGGTTCCTTCACAGTCTCTCAATGTTTTGCCGGCCGTAAAAACCGATTGTTCTATGAATTATCCGGCTCAAAATGCTCTGTGGTATGGGATCAGGAACGGCCAAACGAGATGTGGATTGGGTATCGGGAAAAACCCAATGAATTGTTGATGAAAGATCCGTCCCTCCTAAGCGAGCGCGCCAGGGCCTATGCCCATTATCCGGGCGGTCACCCGGAAGCATATCCGGATGGTCTCAAAAACTTCCTCCTCCGTGTCTATTCGCATATTGCGGGTGTGGAAAAGTCAGGGGACTTTAGCACCTTCCAGGATGGGCATGATGAACTGCTGATCTGCGATGCTGTGTTGGCCAGCGCTAAATCCAAAAAATGGGAGAATGTAAAATATTGAGCGGCTGCTTCATAAGCTGGGCCCCCGCGGATGAATACCAGGATTAGCATGCTGAGCGAGCTCCTGTCACCGCAGAGGATCAACCTGAATCTGCACAGTAACGACAGGGAAAGCGTGCTGTCGGAATTGGTAAATCAAATCCCTGAGTTAGCCAACGAACCGGGGTCGCGAGAAACTCTTTTGCGAGCGCTTCACGAGCGCGAAAAGTTGCACAGTACCGGTATCGGCGATGGTATCGCATTCCCACATGCCAGGAACGCTGTGGTTGGTATAGTTAATCATACCGTCCTTGTCTTTGGACGCCATGGCCACGGGATTGCATTTGGTGCCCTGGACAATCTTCCAGTACGGCTTTTTTTTCTCCTGGTAGCTCCCACTGTTACCCAACACCTTGCCATCCTCGCCAGGCTCAGCCGATTGTTGCGCGATCCCAGGTTGCTGCAAAAACTTCTAATTGCGGAAAGACCGGAAAAGGTAATCGGCCTCATAAGAGAAGCCGAACAGGCACTTTATCCAAAAGCAAACTAACGGTTCTCATGGAGGGCAGGAATGTCCGAACCGGTAGAGGTCCTTGGCTTGCCGCGGCCCGAGTAAAATCTGCAGCCCCGAATAGGTCTCTCCAACTGCTGCCAAGGAACCGGACCGCGGCTGTGCCGTCCTCGGCCAGTCGCAGCGGTTGATTACAAGAAACTTGCCGAAATGCTGGAGCCCTCATTTGCCGGAAATGGACGCGTGATTGTTTCCAGCTGCTGCCAAGGAATCGGAGCGCAAGGAGCGCCCGACTCTGTTCGTGCACGAAATTCGCAAATAGCAACACGCACGAGCAGAGTCGTGCGCTCCTTGCGTTTGGCGGTAACGCAACCGAGAGCCGCCATGGGAACCGGACCGCGACTGTGTCGTCCTCGACCAGTCGCAGACGCCAACGAAAACAAAAGCTTTCGTTTTATTTGCCAAGGAACTTGCTATGAAGCTCGGGAGTTTTCCCCGCAAAATTATTTGAGATCAACGCGCTGCGGCTGGCCGAGGACGGCACAGCCGCGGTCCGGTTCCTTGGCAGCGTGTTGATTTACAAATTACTCGCCAGAAAAACTGCCAAGTTCATTGAAAGTTCCTTGGGAATCAAAACGAGGGTCGTTATTGTCTGCGCCTGGGCACCATGCGCGTTCCGGGCCAACTCGCTCGTGGTGCGCTCTTCGGCCCTATCCGGACCCTTCAAAACCCTGCTGCCGCAGCGCCTCGAAAAGAACAAGGGCTACACAATTTGAGAGATTCAAGGAGCGCGCTTGCGGATTGAACATGGGAATACGCAGCCAGGAATCGGCATTATCCTCCAACAGCTTTTTGGGCAAGCCGCAGGTTTCGCGGCCGAACACCAGGTAATCCTCTGGGCTGAATCGGGCATCGGTGTACAATTTCGGCCCTTGAGATTCAATAAGCCAAAGGCGCGAGGTTTTAGGGACTTGGTTTATGAATTCCGTCCAGCCAGTCCAACGATGCCATTGAACGTGTTGCCAATAATCCATTCCTGCCCGCTTGAGTTGGGCATCGTCCAGTTTGAACCCAAGCGGATCGATCAAGTGCAACTGACTACGAGTGGACGCGCATAACCGCGCAACATTGCCGGTATTTGGAGGAATCTCAGGTTCAAGCAGGACGATGTGCATTGGGTAGGGGCTGTCGCAAAGGGCGGACTTTTTCAAAATCCGAGATCCGAACGGGCCAAACTCAGGCCCATTCCTAATTTAGTCATTCAGGCTTCGGCTTTCTTTTGCGTTTGTAAAAGACTTTCCATAGTACCAGACCCTGTGCTGGAGCGGTCATCCCTGCCGCGCGTCTGTCCTTATGCGCCAGCATTTTTCTGACATCTGTTTCCGGGAACTTGCCTAAACCGATCTGAACCAACGTGCCGACAATACCTCGGCACATCTTGTAAATGAATCCATCCCCTTCGATGACGAATGTGAGGAGTGAAGCATTTCTTTTGATCGCACAGCCTGTCAGAGTACGGACGGTCGTCGTTCTTTCATAACCCTGATTTGCCGAAAAAGAACGGAAGTCATGTTTCCCAATGAACAAAGCTGCGGCATGACGCATGGCGTGAATGTTAAGGGTGCGGGGCACATGCCATGCAGTGTGGCGAAGCAGCGGGTTCATTGCCGAATTGTTCCAGACAAAATAGCGATACTGTTTGCCGGTAGCATCGAACCGAGCATGGAACTCTTTGGGCGCTCGCGATACGGAGGTAATCCGAATGTCGGCCGGGAGCCAGGCATTGAGGGCAAGCTGGAGCTTTGGGCCGCTCAGCTTGTAATCCTTCGGAGGTACTTCGAAATGAGCAACCATTCCAAGCGCGTGTACGCCCGTGTCCGTACGGCTCGAACTGTGTAGGCGCGGATGTGTAGGAAAAAGCTTAGCCAGGGCTTCTTCGACCTTTTCCTGGACGCCTGTGCCAAACTTCTGAATTTGCCAGCCGGAATAGTGGGTCCCGTCGTAGGCAATCTTTAGTTTTATCTTGCACGAATCCACGATGCTTGATTCAGCTCTCGCTCGAGCTCTGTGCATCCAGGTAGGACTGGAGCAATATGGCGGCTGCCATCTTGTCTACCATTTGCTTTCGCTTTTTTCTCCCAACATCTGCTTCGAGCAAAACCCTGTTTGCCTGGCTCGTGGTCAAGCGTTCATCCCATTTTTTTATTCGCAACGGTATAACTTTCTTAAGTTCCGATACAAATTCCTGAACGCGTTCGGCGGCAGGTCCGTAAGTGCCATCCATATTGCGAGGCATTCCGACAACGATTAGTTCAACCTCCTTCTCTTGAATCAATTGCTTGAGTCGAGCTACAACTTCAGTGAACGGCTGTGCCGCCACATATTCCAGAGGTTGGGCGATCATTTTCAATTCATCGCTGAGCGCGATCCCAATTCGACGAGAGCCATGGTCCAACCCGAGAATTCTCATTCCAAATTACAAAGTCTTGAACACCTGTGCCGCTGACTGAATCGTTTTATCAATCTCCTCTGGGCCGTGGGCGGTTGACAAAAACCCTGCCTCAAACTGGGACGGCGCCAGATAAACACCTTGTTCCAGCATCCCATGAAAATATTTTGCAAACCGTGTGCGATCGGACTTCGTCGCCGAAGCTAAATCGCGAACCGGTTCCTCAGAGAAATAGGTACAGAACATCGAACCGCAACGGTTGAATTGGACAGGGACACCGGCTGATTTGGCGCAGTCCCGCAATCCCGCTTCAAGTTGGGCGCCTGCTTGTTCCAGCGTGGCATACGCGTTGGTTGCCGCGAGTTCTTCCGATGCTGCAATACCGGCGGCCATCGCCACCGGATTACCACTTAAGGTGCCCGCCTGGTAAACGGGGCCAAGAGGGGCCAAACAGTCCATTATCTCAGAGCGGCCACCAAAGGCGCCGACAGGCAGGCCGCCGCCAATTACTTTACCAAAGCAACTCAAATCCGGTGTGAGATCGAACATTTCTTGCGCTCCACCTTTGGCCAACCGAAAGCCAGTCATGACTTCATCGAAAATCAGGAGTGCTCCGTTTGCCCGGGTGGTGTCCCGAAGAAACTTCAGGTAACCCGGTTCAGGGAGGTATACGCCTGCATTGCCAGGCACGGGTTCAAGGATGATCCCGGCGATTTGGTCTTTGTTCGCCTCAAAAGCAGCCTGGACTGCAGTTGTGTCGTTGAACGGCAATACGAGTGTATGCTGAGTGAAGGCGGCAGGAACACCAGCGCTATCAGGATACCCAAAAGTCAATGCACCCGAACCCGCCTTGACCAGCAATGAATCGGCATGTCCATGGTAACAACCATCGAATTTGATGATTTTGTCCCGACCGGTAAACCCGCGAGCCAGGCGGATTGCTGACATAGTCGCTTCCGTGCCGGAATTACACATACGAACCTTTTGGACGCTCGGCACCCAGGAGCAGATAAGCTTTGCCAGAGTGACTTCAAATGGATTGGGAATTCCGAAGCTCGTGCCGTGCTCTGCAGCGGACCAGACCGCCTGGATGATCTTTGGATGCGCATGACCTAAAATCGCGGGCCCCCAGGTGCCGACATAATCCAGGTATACATTCCCATCCACATCCCACACATAGGCGCCCTTGGCTTTATTAACAAAAAAAGGTTGTCCTCCGACAGCCCGAAACGCGCGCACCGGCGAGTTGACCCCTCCTGGGATGTAACGCAACGCTTCAGCAAAAAGCTCTTCAGATTTGGACCGCGGAACCATGAAGCAGGTTAGCGGGGTGTGCACCTGAACACACCTAAAAACGCACTGGAGCTAAAAGCCCGGGCTGTCACCTTGCGCGCTTTCAGCCCGAGGTTTGTTAGGCCTGAAAGGCCGTCCTGTGATAGCCTGGGCTGAAGCGAGTGAGCGAGCTGAGGGCCAGGTAAGCGTCGCAAATGCAAATTTTCAAAGCCCTGCAACGGCGACCTTTTCAGATCACACATCAGAGATCAAGGATCGGGAGCGCAACCTATGAGGTGAAACTGGTGTTACATTCGGAGCAACGGGTTTAAGTGGTTGCCGAGGTGGAGTCGGCGGAAATTGTTTCAAAGAAGGGCGCGCTGTCGAATTCTGTGCGCAGAGTGAACGGGCGAGCCAGAACCGCCCGCTGATACGCGGGCGAGTTGTCGCAGCGCGACAACTGCTACCTGGTAGAACTCGTCGCGCTGCGACGAGTAGCGCCGCGTATCAGCGGCGCAATGGAAACTGAAACAGAACCCATGCACAAAGGCTGTACGCGAAAAAAACAATTAGCCGCGGATTCAGATCCGTGTGGCTACGTGAGGACCGGCCCTTGCAGGGTTCGGGACTTTTATAGAACGCTTGCTTACCCGGGCCTCCAGCCCAGGCTTTCACAGCGGGGCCTTTCAGGCCTAAACGTGGGATCGTACTGGCCAGGAAATAAGTGCTTACCACCAGTAAAAATCCGGCTGTGGACGATACGGGCTGGTCTGGTCAGTGTCAGCGACGTAAATGGTCCACAGAATTGGGTCGTTCATTTCTTTTGGGAACAGGTAGAACTGCGCGTGGCCGTCCCCGAACAGCATGTTGTGACTCCGTTTCCCCCGCAGAACGTGCCAGGCGCTTTTCGGGTCGGAAGTTACCCGGTTTCCATGCCATGGGCTGTCGCCGGTTATGATTTTGTTGCTTGGGCGGACACTGATTTCCGTTGAGCGAATCGGACGAATCGTCAAATCCGTGACATGGGCTGTGACATGTCGAACCCGAAAGGTATTTACACCAAATTGTGTTCGATAACTGTTGCCAAATGCTTCCCAACAACTTTTGTAAGCGGGATAAAGTGAGTCCCCCACATCCGCGGGACAATGGAAAAGGTCAGTTGCTTTGCAATAAGGATTGAGTGGGCGTTTATCTGGAGGTGTGGCGCCACCATGATGATCGTCCACAAGGCCCTTGACGCCGCCGTCGGCGTTCCAACCCATGGACCGTGGGTAACTGTCCGAATGATCATCGGCGTACATCATGTAAGCGAATCCCATCTGGTGCTCATTACTGACACATCTGGTTTGTAGGCCTTTGGCTTTTGCACGCGCAAGTACGGGCAATAACATCGCCGCCAAAATGGCAATGATTGCAATGACTACCAAAAGCTCGATCAAGGTAAACGCAGATGGGAAGTGTTCCGACCGCCGAGGAGATCTTTTAAGGGAATAGTATCCAACAATCATATGGAGACTTCCGTTTCGGCTACCACCAGAGAAAATTTAGGTTAATTGGATCCCAGATCCAGTCAGGCATCTCTTTAGGAAACCTATAAAAGACAACATGTCCATCACCAAAGAGCATATTGAAGCGGCTCTGACCTTTGTAATTGTGCCAGATGCTTTTGGTATCTTCGACACCTCGATTGGCATGCCAGGGCCAGTCCCCTTGAATAATCTTATTTGCCGGCCGGCGGGCAACTTCACTGCCTTTGATCGGCGTGGCTTCGTAGCTTCCACGGGGAAATCGTTCATCACCAGCGACGTGCTTTACCCGAAATGAATCATGTTGGAATTGCACCAGGTAGCTATTGCCGAATTCGGCAAAACATTCTTTCGCGCCATAAAGGAAATCTCCTTTATCTGCCGGGCAATGAAAAACTTCGACAGCAGGGGCGTATGCATTCAGCGGGCGATTGGTTTGTTCAACATTAACCCCGAATGATTCGGCGACGGCTGCGTCCAGTTTGTAGGTTCCTTTCTTCCCTCCAGCAGCGCCCCAGCCTCTTTGGCTGGGATAGGAGTCCCGGTTATCGTCGACGTAAAGATGATAAGCAATCCCGATTTGCTTCTGGTTGCTGGCGCATTTTACTTGCAGTGCTTTAGCTTTGGCTCGAGCCAGGGCGGGCAGGATCATGGCAGCGAGAATCGCAATAATGGCAATGACGACCAGTAGTTCGATCAAGGTAAAGCCGTTTTGCTTGCGCCTGCTTCGCGCAAACCTGTTCGTGAGCATTTTCATGCCTTTCAAAGGGATGGCGGTCTGAGCTTAACTCTGGATCAGGCGTCTGTAAACAAATTGTACTGACGCCTGTGACAGGATAGGCTGCGTGAATCCAAAATTCCCACAGTTCAGGAGCATATCGCGATTCATTCAGTTTTTCTGTGCATTGCATCAGCCAACGACATAAATGCCACGCTGCGTTCTGGAATCATGAAGCAAGAGCTAGTAATATCAATATGCGGGACTGACCCCTTTATGACCCCTTTAGGAAGTGACGCGAAGCGCACGCCGGAAATCCCAAGGGGATTTAGGCCTTAAAGCCCAGGGTTGGCGAGGCACGAGCCTACCCTGGGGTAAAACGAACACACCAAAGATCATAAAACCCCAACGGGGTTTCGCAGTTTGTGGTAAACGGCAGCAAAGTCTCCTGGCACAACCCGCGTCTGGGTTGAGAAACGAGGAAGTTCAGCCAGGGTAGGCTCGAGAAGGGGTCAGTCCCGCATATTGACTACTAGACCAGATTGACGTGGTTTTCCCTATCTCAAAAGCTTGCAATTAGTGGCTAAGAAATTACGTTTGAATGCCCCGACCGCTCATCTGAGCCAGCGGCAGGAGAGTTCACAAGCCAAAGCAGAGCGGTTGCTGGACGAGAAGCTGAAAAGGCGCGGCTGGAACGGTGACGAACTGGGTATTTTGGAAAAGAAGGGGTCGGTCCCGCATATTGACTACTAGATTCACGTGGTTTTCCCTATCCGAAAAGCTTCCAATGTGTGGCTAGAAAATTACGTTGCGTACCCGCGAAGGGGTCAGTCCCGCATATTGACTACTAGACCAGATTGACGTGGTTTTCCCAATCGCTCGCCGCCTGCGGCAGCAAACGACCATGATTTGAGACTGAAGTTTGGGATGAGAGCCGGTGGCTGCTCCGCAAGCTGCGTCGGAATTATGGAGCAAAGAGCTAGTATATGAATATGCGGGGGACTGACCCCCTTTACGCGCCTGCCACCATCGGGTTTGCTATTGTCTCTCCAAACTCCGCGGTGGAGTCAGTTCCCTACTTTCCGTTAAGTCCTCCCCGCTTCCATCTCCACGCTAACACCACTCCCCCCGCCGCCATCAGCCCCGCAACCGATGGTTCCGGAATCGCTATGTCCGAAAACTCGATTGAATCCAGAAAAGCTTCACGGTTGACTACATGGGGCCGAGCCGTCACAAGCCGAAAGTCTAGTTCAGCGGTCTGTCCTGCCCAGGAACTAATGTCCGCACCATAAAACGTATAATTCGGCCCACTTGCCAAAGGGATGAGCGAGAGTTGTTGGCCACCAAGCGTTACAATGAGCGCACCGGACCCAACATTGGAAAATGCTACTTTGAACCGCAAAGACTGTGAGCTGCTAGGAACAAGGCCAGATTGCAAAAGCACAATGTCCTGCGGATCTGAGATGCCGTTCACAACGCCTGCCTGGATGATAGCTCCGTAGCTCCCATCAAGTGGTACCTTGGAAATAGCAGGATACGCTGCATCAATAATGCTTATACCTGAGGAGTCTAAATACAAATTGTTAGATAAGGCGACCGTAACCGGATTTGTCCCTGCAAGCGCTGTCCAGCCAGGAAATGCCGCACCAAACTGAACCTGCCCGCTAGGGAATCCCGAAACAGGTACGAACTGGGGATGTTCGAAGTCCAAGTTTTGAAAGCTTCCTTGGGCGCACAGCCTATTCAAAAAGCAACACAGGCTGCAGAAATAAATAATTGAACAAGTAGTTCTCATATACTTCAGTTGTAGTTATCTTGCGACGAAAGCATCCCACTGTTTGAAAACGTCCACAACAGTGCGCATTCCAAGTAGAAATAGCAAAAATCTTCCCCTGAGCCCACAATCGGAAGTAGATGCTACCAATGGTAGTACCACTCCAACCCTAGAAGGGGTCAGTCCCGCATATTGACTACTAGATTAACGTGGTTTTCCCTATCTGAAAAGCTTCCAATTAGTGGCTAGAAAAACGTTGTATACCCCGAGCGCTCATCTGATCCAGCGGCGGAGATTTCACAAGCCAAAGCATAGCGGTTGCTGGACGAGGAGATGAAAAGGCACGGCTGGAACGGTGACGAACTGGGTATTTTGGAAAAAGGGAGTCGTGAGAAACTGCAAATCGCTCGCCGCCTGCGGCAGCAAACGACCATGATTTGAGACTGAAGTTTGGGATGAGAGCCGGTGGCTGCTCCGCAAGCTGCGTCGGAATTATGGAGCAAAGAGCTAGTATATGAATATGCGGGACTGACCCCCTTTTGTTCGTGAGCATTTTCATGCCGTTCAAAGGGCTGGCGGTCGGATCTTAACTCTGGATCAGGCGTCTGTAAACAGATTGTACTGATGCCTGTGACAGGATAGGCTGTGTGAAACCAACTTCCCACAGTTCAGGAGCATATCGTGCGATTCATTCAGTTTTCTGTGCATTGCATCAGCCAACGTACATAAATGCCACGCTGTGTTCTGGAATCATGAAGCAAAGAGCTAGTGCACTGTAACACATGAAGCGTGAGGGACTTTGATTCGATTGCTGGTCTGGCGATAGGTCCATTTGAACGCCTTTGGCTTCTTATTGTAATGCCGAATATAGCGGAGCAGTTTTCTTTTGAGATCAGGCACTGATTTGAAGATTCCCCGGGCAATGACGTCGCGCTCAATCTTGGAAAACCACAACTCCACTTGATTGAGCCAGGAGGAATAAGTGGGTGTGTGGTGCATTTTCACATTCGGATTAAGTTCGAGGAATTCCCGCACCCGGCTGGTTTTATGGGCCGAGAGGTTATCGGCAATGATATGAATCTGCCGCGCAGGCGGTTGGTGCGCCACGATCTCCCCTAAAAAAGCCACGAATTCTTCACTGGTGTGACGGTGCGCCGTCTTGCCGATCACTTCGCCGGTTTGCGTTTCCAACGCGGCATAGAGCGAGAGAGTTCCATGACGGTAATACTCAAATCCATGGCGTTCGGCTCGCCCCGGCGAGAGGGGCAAGACCGGGTCCAGTCGATCCAGGGCTTGGATAGCACTCTTTTCATCCACGCAGAAAACCGCAGCGTTGGCCGGGGGATTGATATACAGTCCAATGATATCCGCGGCCTTTTTTTCAAATTCGGGGTCGTCCGAAGCCATGTAACTGCGCGTGCGGTGGGGGCGAAGACCGGCCTTGGCCCAAACCCGGGCCACTCGCATGTGATTGATTTTCAGGACGGCTCCCAATTTGCGTGTTGTCCAATGGGTGGACCCATCGGGTGGGCTTTTGCGGGTGTGGTCCAAAATCCAGGCTTCAATAGCGGCGGAGTCACGGGAGGGCTTTTTGCCCGGGTGACGAGCAAAAAGTCCAGAGAGCCGATCTTTCACAAACCGCTGCTTCCAACGAATGATGTAATTCTGGCTGCACTCCAGAAGGGTTATGATCTCGGCGAAGGTGCGCCCCTGGCTCAGTTTCAATATTAAGCGCGCGCGTTTACCATCCTCTGCACGATGGACACGGCAGCGAGTTCGTCTCAATAGTTCTCTGCGTTCAGGCGGCGATAGAATAATTCGCTCGTTCATCCCAAAGCATGACCCAATGTCACTCACGAAGTCCATGTTACAGTGCACTAGTATATCAATATGCGGGACAGACCCCTTTATGACCCCTTTACTTTATTTCATGCCACGCTGGAAGTGACGCGAAGCGCACGCCGGAAATCCCAAGGGGATTTAGGCCTTAAAGCCCAGGGTTGGCGAGGCACGAGCCTACCCTGGGTAAAACGAACACACCACGATCATAAAACCCCAACGGGGTTTCGCAGTTTGTGGTTAACGGCAGCAAAAGTCTTCTGGCACAACCCTCGAGGAAGGGGTCAGTCCCGCATATTGACTACTAGATTCACGTGGTTTTCCCTACAACAATGTCTGGCAACCACTCCAGCTTCCTTGCGCAATAATGGATGCTGGGTTCCAAAAATACCGAATCAATTATGGAGCAAAGACGCGGGGACTGATCGTTCGCCCCTGCGGCAGCAAACGACCATGACTTGGGAACTGAAGTTTGGGCTGAGAGCCAGCGGCTACGCCGCCAGCTGCGTCCGGAATCATGGAGCAAAGAGAGCTAGTATATGAATATGCGGGACTGACCCCTTTAACGTCTGGGTTGAGAAACGAGGAAGTTCAGCCAGGGTAGGCTCGAGAGGGGTCAGTCCCGCACATTAATTACTAGATTAACGTGGTTTTCCCTATCCGAAAAGCTTCCAATGTGTGGCTAGAAAATTACGTTGCGTACCCGCGAAGGGGTCAGTCCCGCATATTGACTACTAGACCAGATTGACGTGGTTTTCCCTATCTCAAAAGCTTGCAATTAGTGGCTAAGAAATTACGTTTGAATGCCCCGACCGCTCATCTGAGCCAGCGGCAGGAGAGTTCACAAGCCAAAGCAGAGCGGTTGCTGGACGAGAAGCTGAAAAGGCGCGGCTGGAACGGTGACGAACTGGGTATTTTGGAAAAAGGGAGTCGTGAGAAACTGCAAATCGCTCGCCGCCTGCGGCAGCAAACGACCATGATTTGAGACTGAAGTTTGGGATGAGAGCCGGTGGCTGCTCCGCAAGCTGCGTCGGAATTATGGAGCAAAGAGCTAGTATATGAATATGCGGGACTGACCCCTTTATGCGACGAAAGCATCCCACTGTTTGAAAACGTCACAACAGTGCGCATTCCAAGTAGAAATAGCAAAAATCTTCCCCTGAGCCCACAATCGGAAGTAGATGCTACCAATGGTAGTACCACTCCAACCCTAGAAGGGGTCAGTCCCGCATATTGACTACTAGATTAACGTGGTTTTCCCTATCTGAAAAGCTTCCAATTAGTGGCTAGAAAAACGTTGTATACCCCGAGCGCTCATCTGATCCAGCGGCGGAGATTTCACAAGCCAAAGCATAGCGGTTGCTGGACGAGGAGATGAAAAGGCGCGGCTGGAACGGTGACGAACTGGGTATTTTGGAAAAGGGGCATCGTGAGAAACTGCAAATCGCTCGCCGCCTGCGGTAGCAAACGATCATGACTTGGGACCGAAGTTTGGGCTGAGAGCCAGCGGCTACGCCGCCAGCTGCGTCCGGAATCATGGAGCAAAGAGCTAGTATATCTATGCGGGACTGACCCCTGCTAGGAGTGGCTAAATAGGGGTGGTCATCTCATCGGATGCAAGAGGGGAAGTGCTCACTTACTTGAGGCCGAGAAAGCCTGCCAGTTCACGCACGGCTGTTGCAGCTCGGTGCCCTCGTCGAATGGAGCGACTAAGCACTTTCAATTTTTTTTGGGCGCGATCCGCTTTGGGGTCGACATGGCCAACCAATTCAACCCCGGTCAGAACTGGAAGCGCGTAGTATCCTCGCACTCGCTTGGCTGGGGGGGTGTAAACTTCCCAGGTATAGTCGTAATCCCATAGCTGACGAGTCAACCGTCGATCATATATCAGCGGGTCCAGTGGTGCGAGTAAAGTGACGCGTGGAGGAATTTCGAGAAGAGACTGGAGCAATGGCAGGTCTTCACGCAAACAATAGAGAAGGGGGCAACCTTCGACTTGAAGAGGCTGAACCAGGTCCGACACCATCCCAACTTCAGGGCGCGATAATGTGGTAAGCCGCCGCTGGCGAAGTTTCAAGAGCACGGTCCAGCGCTGCGTCTCTGCCCTGGGCGGAGCAACAGAAGCAAGTGTTGCGGCAGGTAAAATGCGTTCCGGTAAATCGTAGTAACGGCGGTTCCCAATTCGTTTCGCGATGAGCACTTGCCCGTGAAAAAACAGTTTGTGCAGTGTGACTTTTGCCAGCGTGGCCCGGCTTCCCCACCCGTGATGCTCACGCTGGTCATCTGCAATGTCGTCTGAGCAAAGCGCGCCACGGGAGCCAATCTCCGCTAGAATTGAGCTTGCAAGCCGCGATTGGCGCCCGGTCATTTTTCCAGACCAGGAACTGGTGCTGCGACTGCGGCGATGCATTGCAGTTAAAAGATGGGGCCAGGCATCGAGCGTTAGCGCGGCCAAAACGTTGCTGTGCGGCAAATGATGCTCAAACGCAGTGCGTTGACCAGGTTTCAAAGGCACTGTCGTGCCATGCAGGTGCCGAAAAAGATCGCCCTCACAGTATCCAACAACTCGGTTGCGAAGAATCAGGTCATGCATTCGGCCGCAAACGTTGATGGGATCAATCTGGACGAAACCAAGATGCGTCAGAACTGTGTCGATGTTTGTAGCAGGCGTGTCCAGCAGAAGTGCTCGGCGATGAAACTGCCGCGCCATCGAAATTGACAAGCGAACTATTGCTGGCACACGGTCAGGTTAGCATCCAGCTCGCGGAGGGCACAAGAAAAGGGCTCGGATCCTGTCCGCCAAAATTAACTTGAACGCATTTTCTGGTTTTTTTGTCCATCGCTAAGTAGAATTTTGACCAATGAATACCGGGATAGATGCTATTAACCAGGCAGTACAGGAAGCAGGGGCCTTTGTGCGCCCGCTGTTTAATGAATTGGGAAGAGTCATTGTCGGCCAGACGTACCTGGTCGAGCGCTTAGTAATCGGGTTGCTCGCCAACGGGCACGTATTGCTCGAAGGCGTTCCGGGTTTGGCGAAAACATTGGCGGTAAAATCTCTTGCCGGGTGCCTGAATGTAAAATTTTCCCGCCTCCAATTTACGCCCGACATGTTGCCGGCGGATGTGATTGGGACGCAGATTTATAATCCGCAATCCGGCGCCTTTACCACCCGCCGCGGGCCTATTTTTGCCAACATGGTTCTTGCGGACGAAATCAACCGCGCTCCGGCCAAAGTCCAAAGTGCTTTGCTGGAAGCCATGCAAGAGAAGCAAGTGACCATTGGCGAGCAGACATTCAAGCTGGAAGAGCCATTCCTGGTGCTTGCGACGCAAAATCCGATCGAGCAGGAAGGCACCTATCCCTTACCCGAAGCGCAAGTTGATCGTTTCATGCTCAAACTAAAAATTGGTTACCCGTCGCGGGCGGAGGAAAGGCAAATATTGGATTTGATGGCGCGCACATCCGGCATTCCTTTTACCAACGCGGTGGTTGAGCCGGCGCAAATCCTCAACGCTCGCCGAGTCATTAATGAGATTTACGTTGATGATAAGGTTAAGGATTACATCGTGGATCTGGTGTGTGCAACACGTGATCCGGAAGCACATAAAATCGAAGTTAAGGAATTCATTCAGCTTGGCGCTTCGCCTCGCGCAACAATTTCACTAGTGCTTGCAGCCAAAGCGTTTGCTTTTCTGCGCGGCCGGGGGTATGTGACTCCTCAGGATGTCAAAACCATCGGCATGGACGTCTTGCGCCATCGGGTCGCTATTACCTACGAAGCCGAAGCGGAGGAAAAAACCAGCGAAACCATCATTCAAAAGATTTTTGACGAACTTCCGGTGCCCTGACCGGAAGTCCAGGGACGAAGTGCCATGAGCAAGGGAGCTCGAATTTATTTTTGCATCATTCCTGACCTGCGCATCTGTTCTTCATGATTCCACGCGAAATTTTAAAGAAAATCCGACAGATCGAAATTCGCACGAACCGACTGGTAAGCGAAACTTTGGCGGGACAGTACCATAGTGTATTCAAGGGGCAGGGGATGAACTTCGATGAAGTGCGTGAGTACCAGCCGGGCGATGAAGTCCGTTCCATCGATTGGAACGTGACGGCCCGCATGAATCATCCCTTTATCAAAAAATTTGTCGAAGAACGCGAGCTTACCTTGATGCTGGTTGTGGACGTAAGCGGTTCGGGTTTATTCGGCTCACGCAGCCAGTCTAAACGCGAACTGGCCGCGGAAATCGCGTCGGTTTTGGCGTTCTCTGCCATTCGAAACAATGACAAAGTCGGTCTGATTTTGTTCACAGATGAAGTTGAGAAATTCATTCCTCCTCGCAAAGGACGCCGTCACGTGCTGCGCGTGATTCGCGAGGTACTGTTTTTCGAGCCCGAACGGCGGGGTACGGATTTAAACGGAGCGCTCGAATTTCTCCTCCGAGTCACGACGCATCGAGCCATCGCAGTGATCATTTCTGATTTCCTTGGCTCTCCGGCAGTGCCTTCCAAGCTCCGGTCCAGTCGTTTGCGGCCGCAAATGATGCTGCTCGAGTCTCTGGCCCAGGCTTCCTACCCCATGTTGCGTCAGGCAAATCGGCGACACGACGTTGTGGCAGTGCAAATCACTGATCCCTATGAATTGGAGCTTCCCACGCTGGGAAGGTTGGTATTCAACGATGCAGAGACCGGCGAAGTGGTGGAAGTGAACACAAACGATACGCGAAAACGGAAAGCATTTGCTGAACGCCAGGCCCGTGCCCAGACCGACCTGGCACGGTTGTTCCGATCAGCGGCGATTGACGCAATTCAGCTCCGCACAGACCAGCCTTATGCCATTGGTTTGGCAAGGTTCTTTGAAACACGGGAGCGCAGAAGATTGCACGGTTAAGAGCACGGTCGGCGCTGTGGATTCCGAGCATATTTCATCGGCATAAGAATGACTCTGGATACAAATTTGCCCAAGCCACTTTCAACAGCGGCCACGAATGTTCTAAGGGACATCAAGCCGCCAGTTGAAATACCGAACCATTGGCTCTGGGTGTGGTGGAGCCTTGGCGTCCTTGCCGCAATGATCCTGTCGTTCATTGCCTGGCGCCACTGGAAAAAAAAGCTTGGCCTCCCGGTGCCCGTGCCTGTCATTCCGCCCCATGTTCGTGCAAAACAAAAGCTGCAAGATGCCCTGGCTCTGATTGGGCAACCCCGCGAATTCTGCATTTTGGTGTCTGATACTATCCGCTTGTACCTGGAAGAACGTTTCAATTTCCACGCTCCCGAGCGAACGACGGATGAGTTTCTTTACGAATTGCAGGCAACGGAGCTGCTTACACGAGAGCAGAAAGAGAGTTTGGCGGAGTTTCTGAACCGTTGTGACCTGGTAAAATTCGCCAAGTACGAGCCGCGTGAACCGGAACTGCGGGATTTGCATTCGGCTGCGCTGCGGCTCGTGGAGGAAACCGAACCCGTTTCAGCCGCACCTGCGACCAACTCAACTGCGGAAATGCCCCTGGAAGAAAAGAAATGACTTTTGCCCATCCCTATTTACTGCTTCTGCTCTTGCTGTTGCCGTTGATGGCATGGCTCAAAGGAAAGCGCGGCAAACCACCCGCATTTGTCTATTCGTCCGTACAATTGGTCCGTGGAATTTTAAACGTGACACAAGCCCGATCGGGAGGATTTTTAGCCGCTCTGCGTTGGTTGACCTTGGCCTTGTTCATTGTGGCGCTTGCCCAGCCGCGGTTGACCAAAAGCGAAACGAAAATCAGCGCCAGCGGAGTAGACATCGTGGTTGCACTCGATATGTCCGGCAGCATGATCTCCGAGGATTTCCAGGTACATGGCGAACCCGTGAATCGCTTCAACATGGCGCGAAATGTGTTAAAGGGATTTATTGAGAAACGTCCAAACGACCGGATTGGACTGGTTGTTTTTGCGTCGGAGGCTTATATCTCGACGCCCTTAACCCTCGATCACGACTTTCTCATCCAAAACCTTGACCGGCTTAAGATTGGCGATATAGAACAAAATCGTACTGCGATTGGTTCGGCTTTGAGTTCTGCAGTTAACCGGCTTCGCGAATTGAAATCCAAGAGCAAAATTGTCGTTTTGATGACCGACGGCCAGAACAACGCCGGGAAAATTCAACCATTGGTTGCTGCCGAGGCTGCACAAGCTTTGAAAGTCAAAGTGTATACCATCGGGGTCGGCAAGCGAGGCACCGCGCCGATGCCGGTTGGGCGCGACCCTTTCACTGGCCGGATTTTGCGACGCGATGTGCCGGTCGACATTGACGAAGAAACCTTGCAGAAAATTGCCCAACAAACCCAGGGTAAATATTATCGGGCCGACAACGCTGAGAATTTTCAGGCCATCTACGCTCAAATTGACAAGTTGGAAAAGACCGAAGCTGAAATCAAAAAATTCGCACATCATCGAGAACTGTTTGCCTGGATGATTTGCCCGGGATTGGGCCTGTTGCTCTTGGAGATACTTTTGCGGCAAACGATGTTTCGCAGATTACCCTGATTTGGACCAGATTGTATTGAGGCTATGACATTCGCCAACCCCAGGATCCTTTGGCTCTTAGGAGTGTTTCCTCCTCTTCTTCTGGCGTTCTTTTGGTGGTCCTGGCGGAAACGCCAGGAGTTGATTGGTCAATTTATTCAGGGGCGTCTTTTGCCTGGCTTGACTGTGGGAATATCACCTGGACGGATAAAAATCCGGCTGGGGTTTCTAATATTATCGGTAATCTGTTTAATTTTGGCTTTGGCTCGACCGCAATGGGGCTTTGATTGGGAACCCACCCGGCAGCGCGGGTTGGACATTGTGATCGCCATTGATCTCTCCAAAAGCATGCTGGCTGAGGACATTGCCCCTAATCGGCTGGTTCGAGCAAAACTTGCGGCGCTTGATATCATGCAGCAGGCAAGGTCGGACCGGCTTGGCTTGGTCGCTTTTGCCGGCAGCGCATTTTTGCAATGCCCCCTCACGATTGATGACGCTGTGTTTCGGCAAAGTCTCGACGCGCTGGACGTAAACATCATTTCCCAGGGTGGCACCGCTGTGGCTGAGGCCATCGAAAAGGCCCTTGCCGCTTTCAGTGAGGCGGATAGTTTCAAGGCGCTGGTGTTGTTGACCGATGGGGAAGACCACGATTCCGGCGCCGTCGAGGCAGCAAAAAAAGCGGCTGCGGCGGGACTTCAAATATTCACCGTGGGCATCGGCACCGCCAACGGTGAGCTTCTGCGCGTGAAGGACGAAAACGGTCGGTCCGATTATATACGTGACGAAGATGGAAATGTTGTAAAATCGCATTTAAACGAACAACTTTTGATGGATATTGCCAAACAAACCGAACATGGAGTTTACTATCGGCTGCAGGGAGCTAAAACGATGGAAATGCTCTACACTCAAAACCTGGCGAAGTTGCCAAAAAGCGAGCACGAAGAGAAACTGGTCAGGCGTTATCACGAGCGATATCACTGGCCGCTCGCGCTCGCATTTTTATTCTTGGCCGGCGAGATGCTGTTCCCTGAACGTAGACGGGAAACCAAACCGCGGCCGGAGGTTCGGGTAAAGAAATCCAAGGCTGTTGCCGCTTTGGGCCTGCTTATCGCCTTCAGCTGTGTTTGCCAGGCTTACGGATCCACTGCGAGCGCACTGCGGGATTATAAGGACGGGAAATATTCCGAGGCACTCAAGCAATACGAGAAATTACTTCAAACTCGCAAGGAGGATCCTCGTTTGCATTTCAATGCGGGAGCGGCTGCTTATCGAGGGAAAAATTTCGAACAGGCAGCCAAGGAATTCGATGCTGCCCTGAGTGCGCCGGATGTGAAGTTGCAGGAATTGTCCTACTACAATCGAGGCAACGCGCGGTACTGGTTAGGCGACCAAATTCAAGACCCATCCAAAAAAACCGAAACCTGGACAAGCGCGCTGAAAGACTTCGAAAGCACTCTGAAACTGAATCCCCAGGACTCCGATGCCAAGTTTAATTATCAATTTGTCAAAAAACGGCTGGAGGAATTAAAACAGCAGCAGCAGCAACAACAACAAAACAAACAAGACAAAAAGCAAGACCAGGATAAAGATAAACAGCAACAGCAACAACAATCAGATAACAAAGATTCAAAGGAGCAAAATAAGCAGGATCAGCAGTCCAGCCAGTCGGACAAAAAAGACTCTCAACAGAATCAGCAAGCGCAGCAGGACAAAAAAGAACAACAGCAGAAGAAAGAGCAACAGCAAAAGGAGGAGCAGAAGCAACAGCAAGCTCAAAAACAACAAGGGAAAGATCAGCAAACCAACAACGCATCGGCCAAACCCCAGGAGCGTGGGGAAGACAAGGACAATGAACAGGGAGAAGCCGGCGCCGTCGGTGGCCAGATGACCCCTGAGCAGGCTCGGCAACTTTTAGACGCTCAAAAGGACGACGAACATCTGTTGCCCGTGCAGCCTGAAAAGAAGCCGGTTGACCGCTCCCGCAGATTCAAAGATTGGTAGGATGATAAACGCAACCAGTTGACTTGAATCCTCAAGCTGCTTGTTCAAAACTCAGTTGATGGAAAGACTTGTATTAAGCGCACTCGCGAGCATTTGCGCGCTCTGGACATTCACCTCTGCAGCAACTGACAAGCTGGCAAACAGCCGGCATCCCAACGTCCTCTTCATCCTTTGCGATGACCTGCGATGGGATGCCCTTGGCTATGCAGGCAATCCTTACGTCAAAACTCCCCATATCGATCGCCTCGCCCGTGAGGGGTTGCAATTCAAGAATATGTTTTGTACCACTTCGCTGTGTTCGCCTAGCCGCGCTAGTATTCTTAGCGGCCTGTACGCGCACACCCATGGTGTCGTGAACAACTTCACGGAGTATCCTTCCCGCATCAAAAGCTTTCCGATGGTACTTCAGTCCGCCGGCTATGAGACCGCTTATATTGGCAAATGGCACATGGGCGAGGAGAATGATCAACCGCGACCCGGTTTCAACTTTTTTGCCACGCACAAAGGCCAGGGAAAATACTTCGATACGGAATGGAACGTGAACGGCACAGGCAGCAAAAAGATTGCGGGTTATTACACCCATGTTGTCACGGAGATGGCGCTTGATTGGCTGAACCGCGACCACGGACTTTCCAGCACATTGGGATCCTAAGCTTAGAATTCCACGTGGACAAGTTGTCGCG
>JADMIO010001133.1_pt1 | contig 46745 bp, 36 predicted proteins | sample 8958161 | NCBI WGS metagenome assembly JADMIO01 (sample SAMN16585339, study PRJNA669376) | soil metagenome | isolation source: Crop rotation soil | place: USA: Cullars Rotation, Alabama | collected 2011
GCCGCGACTTCAAGTCACGTGAATTCCAAGCTTCGGATCCCACTGTGCTGGAAAGTGCTCCAGTCGGCCGGCTACTTCGACAACGGCCGCGGCGACCCGAACAAATTGACCGAGGTCACGCCGCCGAAGCCGACGCCGGCCGGGGCGCCGGAGCCGCTGACCGACGCGGAAAAGCAAGGACTGACCGGGCTGCATCACAACGCCGTGGGGACGTTCGTCGCCGGCCCCGGTTTCGGCTTCAGCCGCATGCCCGTTTTTATCGACGACCTCCTCGCGAAACCGAAGTCGCTCTCCGAGAGCGACGTGGCGAACAAGCGCCTGCCCTTCGCCCCGGTGCCGGTCATCCTCGCGGAGTCGCCCAAGCCGGGCGAGCAGCCGAAGAACGTGCATCACCCCGTGCAGAACACGGTCGCCCGCGGGCTGGGGTGGGGGAATGTCTTGTTGACCGAGGACAAGAAGCAACAGTGGAAGATGCGCAAGATCAACCTCGTCGGCCTGGTCAAGCACCCCGAGCCGGTCGTCTACCTCACGGACAAGGTCCCGAACATGAAGGACGTGAAGGACGTGCCGACGCGCGAGCTGGACGCCTTCGAGAAGGCGGCGCTGGAGTCGCTACGCGGCGGCGAGAGCGTGAAGGCCGAGAAGCACGGCAAGGAAATGCGCATGGTCGGACCGATCTACGCCGGCAACAGCTGCGTGAAGTGCCACGACCAGAAGGGCGAAATGCTCGGCGCGTTCACCTACCACCTCGAACTCGTCCCCGTCGAGGAGCCGAAAGGGGAGCGCGTTCCCTGAGTAAGAATCCTGGCACGGGGTCGGTCGGCGCTTTCGGGTTCCACCGAAAGCGCCGGCCAGCTCCCGTGCCGCTGTCCGTACAAATCCTTTTTTCCTTCCAATTTCTCGCCCGAACCAGAATGATATAACGATTCGGGCGCCTCATCCGACGAACGAGGTCCGTCAACTGCTCCGGCGGGGACAAGCGTCCTCGCCCGGATGTGGCTGCGCACCAACCCCTCACAGGAAGCACTCGACCCATGCGACCCACTCCGACACCTTGCGTGCGACGATTCGCCTTCACGCTGATCGAACTGCTCGTCGTCATCGCGATCATCGCCATCCTGATGGGCCTGCTGCTGCCGGCCGTCCAGAAGGTGCGCGAGGCCGCCGCTCGCATGCACTGCCAGAACAACCTCAAGCAGATCGGCCTGGCCATGCACAGCTACCACGACACCGCCCGGTGCTTCCCGCCGGCCTTCTCCAAGGCCCCCCTCGGCACGAACTGGGCGTGGTCCGTCTGGATCCTGCCGTTCGTCGAACAGGGCAACCTTTACGCGACGCTGAACCCGACCGCCACCAACCTGGCACTCAACGCCAACACCACCCTGCCGCTGCCCATCTACATTTGCCCGGTGGACCCATCCCCGAACATCAACAGCAATTTCGGCGGCTACGCCAAGAGCAACTACGTCGTCAGCGAGCAGGTCTCCGACGGCGGCTCGGCGATCCCGATGGCGACGATCACCGACGGCACCAGCAACACGATCATGATCGGCGAGCGCGACATGCGCAACCAGGTCGGCGCCGTCTGGGCCGGGCGCGTCAGCAACACCGACCCCAACCTCAGCGGCGTGGGGTCCGTGATCGGGCGTCCCAACTGGGCGATCAGCACCGCCTACCTCGTCGGGGCCGACGCGACGAGCTGCACGCGCTACGCCTGGTCCAGCTTCCACAGCGGTGGGGCCAACTTCGCCTTCTGCGACGGCTCCGTCCACTTCCTGCGGAACACCCTGGCCAGCGACCCCTCCTATCACGGGGTCTGCTCCGCGCTCGCCCGACCTTCGCCCAGCCCGACCGGCTACCCTTACCCGCTCCAACTTCTGTACTTCAAGGACGACGGCTTCCCCATCAACGGCGCCGACTACTAAACGACCAGACGCGTCCGAGCCGGAAGCGTCAGCGACGGTTTACCTCCGTCGCTGACGCTTCCGGCTCGGACGCGTCGTGGTTGTTCGCGCTAAAGCCGCGACCGAACGACTAAGACATCTGCCACAGCAGCGTCTTGAACCCGTCGCGCAGCGTCTTGCCGGCGTCGAGCGCCGCGGTCGGCTCGTAGCCACAGTGGACCATGCAGTGATCGCAGCGCGCGTCCTTGCCCGGCCCGTAATTCTCCCAGTTCGTGTGTTCCATCAAATCGTCGAACGTCGCGTGGTGCTCGTCGGTGATCAGGTAGCACGGCCCTTTCCAGCCCTTGACGTTGCGCGTCGGGTTGCCCCACGCCGTACACGTCAGCTCACGCTTGCCGCTGAGGAACTCCAGGTAGATCGGCGACGACATCAGCCGGTACTTGCTCAGCCGCGCTTCCACCTCACGGAACTTGGCGCGGACGTCGTCGCGCGTCATGAAGATTTCGGCGGCGCCCTGGGGGTTGGTCTCGTGGACCGCGGTGTAGCCGTAGGCCGGCGACAGCATGAAGCCGTCCACGTTGAGTTTCGTCAGGTACGCGAACAGGCGGTCGATCTCGCCGAGGTCGGTCTCCTTGAAGATGGTCGTGTTGGTGCAGACGAGGAAGCCGGCCCGCTTCGCCGCGACGATGCCCTCGACCGCCGCCTTGAACACGCCCTCGCGCTCGACGGCCAAGTCGTGCGTCCGCTCCAGGCCGTCGAGGTGGACGTTGAAGAAGAAGCGGCTGTCGGGCTTGAACTCGTGCAGCTTCTTCTGGATGAACATGCCGTTGGTGCATAGGTAGATGTTTTTGCGCCGCTTGAGGATGCCTTTGACCAGATCGCCGATCTCGGGGTAGATCATCGGCTCGCCGCCGCAGATGCTGACGATGGGGGCGCCGGCCTCGTCGACGGCGGCGAGGCACTCGGCGAGGGTGAGCTTTTCCTTGATGGTCTGCGAGTATTCGCGGATGCGGCCGCAGCCGGTGCAGGTGAGGTTGCAGGCGTGCAGCGGCTCCAGCATCAGCACCAGCGGGAAGCGCTTCTCGCGGTTGATCGCTTTGCGGGCCATGTACGCCGCCATGTTCGTCGTGAGGCTCAGCGGGAAACGCATGACTCTTCTCCATCGGGGAGTGGAATGTCGAACCGCGGTCTTCAATCCCTGAGGTCTTCACCGCCGGAGGTCTTCAGCCCCGGAGGGGCGGCATAGTGTAGCCAGGGGCGTCAGCCCCTGGTGGGAGATCCGCAATCCCATTTCTTCTTCAGCCCCGGAGGGGCGGCATGGGAGTCGTATGCCGCCCCTCCGGGGCTCTCGAGATGTGCTGGCTGTGTTGTTCCAGGGGCTGACGCCCCTGGCTACACTATGCCGCCCCTCCGGGACTGAAGACTGCCGGGGCCATGTAGCCCTCGAAGCGCGGTTCCGCGCCGACACCATTCGCCGCGGCCTCGTACCGCGCCAGCGCCATCAGCGGGAAGTACAGCGCGTATAGATGATACTTCAGATAGAACACCTTGGGGAACCCGGTGCCGGTGAACGGCTCCTCGTGCCAGGCGCCGTCGGCCTGCTGCGTCGTTCGCAGGTAGTCAACGCTGGCCCGCGCGCTGTCGCTGTCGGCCTCGCCCGCCGCCAGCAGCGCGAGCAGCGCCCACGCCGTCTGCGACGCGGTCGGCGTGCCCTGCCCCGCCAAGGACGGGTCGTCGTAACTGCGGCACGTCTCGCCCCAGCCGCCGCACTCCTGCTGCACCGACTTGAGCCACCCGACCGCACGGCGCGCCATCGGATCGTTCATGTTGAAGCCGATGCGCTCCAGACCCTGCAACACCTGCCACGTTCCGTACAGGTAGTTCACGCCCCAGCGGCCGATCCAGGCGCCCGACTTCTCCTGCGTCTTGCGCAAGAACGCGACGGCGCGCTCCGCCTGATGGTGGCCGACGCGGTAGCCGTGATAGCCGAGCGCCTCCAGCACGCGGGCGGTGATGTCGGGGCAGCTGGGGTCGAGCATCGCGTTGTGGTCGGCGAAGGGAACCTTGGTCAGCACTTCGCGGTTGATGTCGCGGTCGAACGCCGCCCAGCCGCCGTCGCGGTTCTGCATGCCCAACAGCCAGCGCAGGCCGCGCTCGACCGCCGGCCGTGCCTCCGGCGTCCACGCCTTGTTCGTCTTCGCCAGCGCCATCAACACCATCGCCGTGTCGTCGGTGTCGGGGTAAAAGCCGTTGTTGTACTCGAAGAACCAGCCGCCCGGCTCCAGCTCCGGATTCTTCAAGCTCCAGTCGCCCGGCTGCCGCACCTCGCGCTGGAGCAGCCAGTCCGCCGCCTGATTCATCCGCGGGTCTTCCGCCGACAGACCGGTGTCCGCCAGCGCGTTGAGCGACAGCGCCGTGTCCCACACCGGCGAGACGCACGGTTGCAGCCGAATGACGCCGTCTTCCTCGATCATCAGATCGTCGAGCTGCTTCAGCGCCCACCGCATCTCGGGCGCGTCGTCGGCGACGCCGAGACACTTCAGAGCGACGACGGTGTAGATCATCGGCGGGAAGATGGCGCCGAGGCCGTCGCTGTCGGCGAAGTGGCGGCGCATCCAGTCCGCGGCGCGCTTCACCGCACGGCGGCGGATCGGGCCCAGGCCGATCCGCTCGGCGGCCTTGTACAGCCAATCGACGCCGAGGAAGAAGTTCGTCCAGCTGACGTGGCGCGCCGTGGGCTTCGCGGGCCAGAGCGGGGTTTCCGGCGGCTGGAGGAACAGCTCGCCGATGCCGAGTTCCCGCGGCAGCGCGCGCACGGGCTTGCACGCCGAGAAGATGCTGAGCGGCACGACGATGGTGCGCGTCCAGCTCGACATGGCGTAGAGGTTGAAGTAGAACCAGCGCGGCAAGAGCGCCATCTCCGGCGGCACCGAGGCGCAGTTGGCGTAGGGAAACTGGCCCAAGAGCGCCAGATAGAACTTCGTGAAACTGTTGCACTCCGCGGCGCCTCCGCGGGCGCGGATGGCCTCGCGGGCCTTGACCATGTACGGCGCGTCGGCGGCGTGGCCGGTCAGTTTCAGCGCGAAGTACGCCTTGACGGAGGCGCTTAAATCGACGGGGCCGCCGGGGTAGCCGGTCCAGCCGCCGTCGGGCAGTTGCTTCTGTAGCAGGTAGGCGGCGACCTTGCGGGTGCGCTCTTCACCTTCGCGGCCGAGGAACGCCAGCAGCAGGACGAACTCCGATTCGAGGATGGTGTCGCCCTGCAACTCGCCGACCCAGTGGCCGTCGGGCCGCTGCCGGTCGAGCAGCGAGGCGCGCGCACGGTCCACGGCACGGCGAACGGGGGAGACGCGCTCGGCGTCGCGACGAAGGGTGACCGGCCGGGCGTCCTGCGCGGCGCGGGAGGCGGCTGCTTTCACGGAGCTCCTTTCCGTTGCTGCGAAACTGTCTGCGGACCGTCACTTCCCTGGGCCGGCGTACTTTACCCGCATCGTGCGAACCGCGGCAAGAGCAGGTGGCCGCACTCGCGGGTCGGACGGACGGGAGCTAACCCGACGGGCGATTCCGACGCCGCCCGCGAAGGGATTGGTGGAAGTGCGTCCGCCTCCCCATATAATGAGGAAAGTTTGCGTCGGCCCGCACCCTCCGAGAACCTCGCCATGAAGCTCCTGCAAGGCCCACACCTCCACCTGCGCGAGGAGTTCTTTCACGTCGATCGCATCCTCCAGCCGGAAGCGGACACCCTGCCGAAGCGCACGCAGCGGGTCATCGCCGTGATGCCGGCCTACAACGCCGAACGCACGCTCGCCTCGACGCTGGCCGACGTGCCGGTCGGATGTGTCGACGAGGTGATCCTCGTGGACGACGGCAGCACGGATCGCACGGTGCAGGTGGCCCGCGACATGGGGCTGACGGTGCTGGTGCACCCGGAGAACCGCGGCTACGGCGGCAACCAGAAGACGTGTTACCGGGAGGCACTGGCCCGCGGCGCCGACGTGGTGGTGATGATCCATCCCGACTACCAGTACGACAGCCGCGTCATCCCGCACGCGGTCGGCATCATCGAGCTGGGCATCTGCGACGTGGTGCTCGGCAGCCGCATCCGCTCGCGCGACGAGGCGATGCGCGGGGGCATGCCGGTGTACAAGTACGTCAGCAACCGCGGCCTGACGCTGTTCGAGAACTTCCTGCTCGGCCAGAACCTCGGCGACTTCCACAGCGGCTTCCGCGTCTACCGCCGCGAGGTGCTGGAGAAGATTCCCTTCGAGCGCAACTCCGACGACTTCGTGTTCGACACGCAATTCCTGGTGCAGGCGGTGCGGCTGGGCTTCCGGCTCGGCGACGTTCCCGTCCCGGTGCGCTACTTCGCCGAGGCCAGCAGCATCAACTTCCGCCGCAGCACCGTGTACGGTCTGCGCACCCTGGCGACGGTCGGCACCTACTGGCTAGACCGGCTGGGCATCCGCAAGTCGCCGTTGTTCAAGGCGAAAAGTTAGGGCGCCCAAAGCCTCGATCACAGCCCCAGCACGTCGTTCATCGTGTACTGCCCGGCCGGCTTGCCGGCGAGGAATTTCGCCGCCTCCAGCGCGCCGCGGGCGTAACTGTCGCGCGTGTGGCCCTTGTGGACCAACTCCAGTGTCTCGCCGAGCGTGCTGAAGACGATCGTGTGTTCGCCGACGTTGTCGCCGACGCGCAGGGCGTGGATGCCGATCTCGTGCGGCGGCCGCTCGCCCACCAGCCCCTCGCGGCCGTGGCGCAGCTCCGTCTGGCCCATGCCCTCCTGCACCAGCCGCGCGAAGTGCAGCGCCGTGCCGCTGGGCGAGTCCTTCTTGAAGCGGTGGTGCCGCTCGATTATCTCGACGTCGAAACCCTTGCCGTTGAGCAGCCGCGACGCCTCCTTCACCAGTTGGAACAGCACGTTGACCGCCAGGCTCATGTTCGGCGCCATCAGCAGCGCCGTGTCGTGGGCCGCCGCCTCGATCGTCTCCCGCTGCTCCTTCGTGTGGCCGGTCGTCGCCACCACCAGCGGCACGCGCCGCAGCACGCACAACAGCACCGCCGCCATCGTGCCCTCCGGCGCCGAGAAGTCGATCAGCACGTCGAGCTTTTCGGTGGGCGGCAGGTCGGAGCGCAGGGGCACGCCGATCGTCCCGATGCCCGCGATCTCGCCGGCGTCCTGGCCGAGCTTCGGGTGGTCCGCCGCCTCCAGCGCCAGGCCCAGTGACAACGACTTGTCTTCGTGGGCCAGCGCGACGAGCCGCTGCCCCATCCGGCCGGCGGCGCCGTTGATGCCGATGACCGTCTTCATGAGTACACCTCGATCGCCTTGATAATCTCGTCGAGATTGTTGGGCACCTGGACCGCACGGTTGGCGTAGGTGGCGCGCCGCACGCCGCGGCTGCCGAGCACTTCGTCGAACGTCTTCTGATCCGCGGAGTGGTACGCCACCGTCGCCGTCGGGTCTTTCAACTGGTGCCCCGTGAGGATGCAGACCACGCGCTCGTCCTTGCCGATGACGCCCTCGGCCCGCAGCTTGCGCGCCCCGGCGACGCTGGCCGCCGACGCCGGTTCGCAGCCGAAGCCGCCGGCGCCGACCTTCGCCTTGGCGTCGAGCATCTCCTGGTCGCTCGCCTCGCGGACCACGCCGTTCATCTTCTCCAGCGCCCGCAGCGCCTTGGGCAGGTTCACCGGCAGGTTGATTTCGATGGCGCTGGCGATCGTGGACGCCCGCAGGTTCCCCGCCGCCAGGCCGCGGAAATACGCCTCGCTCCGGGCGTTGTCCGGTCGGCCGCCGTTCCAACGCAACCCCTGGCGCTCCGTGAGCTGGTAGAACGTGTTGGCGCCGGCGGCGTTGATGACGGCGAGGCGCGGCACCTGCTTGACCAGGCCCAACTCCGCGAGTTCCAGGTACGCCTTGCCGAACGCGCTACAGTTGCCGAGGTTGCCGCCGGGGACGACGATCCAGTCGGGCGGCTCCCACGCCAGCGCCTCCAGCACGCGGTACATGATCGTCTTCTGGCCTTCGAGGCGGAACGGGTTGACGCTGTTGACGAGGTAGATGCCGAGCTTGCGCGCCACCTGCTGGACGCGCTGCATGGCGTCGTCGAAGTCGCCGGCGATCTGCACCGTCAGCGCCCCGTGGTCGAGCGCCTGGGCCAGCTTGCCGTAGGAAATCTTTCCGCTGCCGATGAACACGATGCCGCGCATCAGCCCGGTCGCGGAGCAGAAGACGGCCAGCGACGCGCTGGTGTTGCCGGTGCTGGCGCACGCCGCCCGCCGCGCCCCGGCGATGCGGGCGTGGGTGAACGCCGCGGTCATGCCGTTGTCTTTGAAGCTGCCCGACGGGTTCATGCCCTCGTACTGGAGGAACAGCCGGCCGGGTTCGAGGCCGACGAAGCCGGCGACGGTGTCGGCCCGTTGCAGGATGGTCTGGCCCTCGCCGACGGTGAGGATTTGTTCGGGCGCGGCGAACGGTAGCAGCTCGCGGAAGCGCCAGACGCCGCTGAAGCTCAGCGGGTCGGTGCGCCGGCTCCACTTGGCCTCGAAGTCGCGCAGCGACTTGGGCGGCGGCAGCCGGTCCCAGTCGTAGGCCACGTCCATCAGCCCGCCGCAGCGCGGGCACTGGAACGCGGTTTCGTCCACGCCGGCGGTCGCGGCACAGTCGGGGTTGATGCAGCGCTGGAAGACAGGATCGGTCATGGTAACGCGGAACTCGGAACTCGGAGTGCGGAACGGAAACCACGGACGACGGGCGAGCGGGAAGCGCGGGCCGGGCCGGTTTCGTTCCGCGTTCCGCGCTCCGAGTTCCGCGCTGGGGGCGTCAGTAATCTTTCGAGGCGAACCACCAGCACGAGAAGCCGAGCATCAGCGCGATGTAGAGCGCGGTCACCGTGATGGCTTCCGTCCAGCTGATGGAAGCCATCCCTTCGTTGACCCCCTTCATCTCCTTGCTGTCCGGCGGGTAGAGGTCGCTGAGCAGCAGCTTCGTCGTCAGCTGGTCGAGGTCCTTGTAATGCGGGGTGGCGAAATGAAGCACGTCCGCCCCGGTGTACGCCCAGCCCGGTAGAATCCAGTCCTTCAGCTCGGGGTTTTTCGCCACCTTTTCCGGGCGCAAGCCGTCGATGAAGCGGTAGCCCCAACCGATCGCGAAGAGCATGCCCCAAACCACCACGCTGGCGAGGATCGCCACGACGGGGCTGCGGGTCGTCACGGCCACGCAGGTCGAGACGGCGTAGAAGATGGCGAACTGGAACGTGAAGACGCCGATGCACAGCAGCAGGCCGTTCATCCAGACCCCCGTCCGCACCCCCAACGCCAGCCACATGCCGCCCAAGATGACGCCGGTGTTCAGCACCATGAACGTCATGCCGCCGATGAACTTGTAGATCAGCAGGGTCGGGCGGTGGATCGGCTTGGCCAGGAGCAGATCGACCGTCCCCTTGCGGAGCATGTTGGGGATGAAGAACGCGGTCACGACGATGCTCAGCAGTAGGGTGACGGCGGCCCCGATCCAGCTGATGAGGATGTTGGTCAGCGCGAACAGGTGGATGACCAGCGGGCCCGTCATCCAGCGCATGGGCAGCAGGCCGAAGAGGGCGGCCGGCTGGTGCGGCCACTCCAGGCGGTTGGTCACCTTGCTGCCCTCGGTTTCGACGTGGAAGCGGAGTTCGTTCGGCTTGGTGTCGGGGACGTGCTTGACGGTGACGTTCTTGGCCCAGTAAAGGTCAGCTTCCAGCAGCGACTGGAGCTTGCTCGCCTCGTCCGACCGGTCCTTGGCGAGTTCGTCCGCGGGGATGTCGGCGGGGAACTCTTCCACGAAATCGAACTGGTAGTTGCGCTCCCAGGGCTCGCCGCCCGGGTTGCTCTGGTTGAAATCAGCGATGCGGAACACCGGCCGCTTGATCTCCTTGGGGAGCACCTTGTCGCTGAACTCGGTGAACGTCTCCGTGAGGCGGTTGACCTGGTCTTCCACCCGGACGGGGCGGAACGAGAAGGTGAACAGGAACAGGACGAACAGGAGCGACAGGCCGATCGTCACGTAAAAGATTTTGGTGTCGATCGCCTCGCGCAGCGAGTCACGGAGGATGGCAATAAATTTCATGGGTCGGCTCTCGCTCTAGCGGGGGGTGGGGCGCCGGCGGATCGGCTGGTCGACGCCGGGCTCGGCCGCCTCCACCGTCTGGACGAACAGGTCTTCCAGCGTCTGCCGCTTCTCGGTCAGGTGCCGCAGGTTCAGGCCGCGCGACCGGATGAGGTCGACGACCGGGTCGATCGTCTGCCCGGTTTGCAAGGTCACCTCCCAGAACTCGCCGGCGGTGCGAACGGCGTAGCCCAGCTTTTCGACCTCCGCGCGCGGGAACTCCTGCCCGGGCGCCAGGCCGATCAGGTACAGGCCCATCTGCTTGGTGAGCGTGGCGATGTCGCCCTCGCGGAGGATCTCGCCGCGCTGCAGGATGATGACGCGGTCGCAGATCAGCTCGACCTCGCCCAGCAGGTGGGAGTTGATGAAGATGGTCTTGCCTTCCTGCTTGAGCTGGTTGAGCAGCACGCGGATCTCGCGGCGGCCCACGGGGTCGACGCCGTCGGTCGGCTCGTCGAGGAAGATGATCTCCGGCTCGTGCAGCAGCGCCTGGGCGATGCCGAGCCGCTGCTTCATGCCCTTGGAATAGGTGCGGATCTTGTAGTGCATGCGGCCCTTGATGCCGACGAGTTCGAGCATCTCGCCGGTGCGCTTGTCGCGGGTGGCCTTGGGCACGTCGAGGAGGCTGCCGTAGAAGTCGAGCAGGCTGGCGCCGGTGTGGTAGTCGGGGAAGCGGTGGTCTTCCGGGAGGTAGCCGATGCGCCGGCGCACGTCGACGGCGCCGGCCGGCTCGCCGAGGACGGTGGCGCTGCCGTAGCTGAGCTTGGTGATGCCCAGGAGGATCTTGATGAGCGTCGTCTTACCGGCGCCGTTCTGGCCGAGCAGGCCGAAGATTTCGCCGCGCTTGACGTTGAGCGTCACGCCTTTGAGGGCCTCGATCCTGCCGTACTGTTTGACGAGGTGGTCGGTTTCGATGACGTTATCCGCCTTGCCGAGCGCCGCCTTGCGGGCGTTGTGCGCCGGCGTGGTCTGGACGTTCTCCGGTTGCGCGGTCACGGGCCGGACCTCCGATACGGGACTTGGAAGACGCATGATAGATTAGCGAGAATTGGCGCGGAAGGATAGGGGAGACGGGGGACGACGGCGGGGGGTGCCGCTTGCGGCTTAGCGGTTTTCCACCGCTAAGCCGCAAGCGGCAAAGACGGATGGTTTCCTACTTCTTCGCCGCGGGCACTTCCAGGCTGCCGACGAACGACAGGTCGCGCGTGCCGAGCTTCTCGGCCTGCTTGGGCGTCATCGTGAACGTCACCACCACCTGCTCGCCGCCGGGCGCCGCGATCAGGTAGAAGTTCTGCATCACCTCGACGCCATCCAACTCGCCCAGCGCCGACAGCCGATACACCCAGCGGTCCTTCTGGTCACTCGGCACCTCGCCGGCCTGGAGGTCCTTCGTCAGCTCGAAGCCGGCGGAATTGTACATCGCCTCCTTGAACTCGTCGGGCGACAGGTGCTTGCCCTTCTCCGCCGCCGTCCACGGCGTCACCGTGGCCTGGGCGACGAAGTCGCCACGGTCCATCAGCCGCAACACCTGGTGGCGGTCCGTCGCCGACACGAGGTGCCACTCGCGCGGGTGCAGCAGTTCGTAGCGGCCCTTGTCGTCGCGCAGCTCCAGGTTCGTCAGCGGCGCCGGCGGCGTGAAGTTGTCCGGCACCGACACCAGCGCTACGTCCGACAACTTCTCCGGCTGCTCGACCGCGCCGCGCTTCAGTACGTTCGTCGTCATCACGGTGGTCGCCGGGCTGACGGGGCCGGCGTCGCGCTGGTCCTTCTGCTTCCACTCCAGCTCCACCAGCCGCTTCGCCTTCAGATCGAAGCGGCCCTTCGCGATGATCTCGCTCTTGACCAGCGCGCCCTGGTCGACGCCGTTCGCGGTGCCGCCGACGGTGAACGATGCGACGCCGTCCCGCACCTCGTCGAGTTTGCCGGTCAGCGTCTGCTCAGTGAGTCCCTCGAAATTGCACAGCGCCTGCGCGACGGCGGCGGAAACCTTCCACGTGTCGCCGACGGCGACGGCCCGGCCGGGCAGCAGGCCGACGACGGCCAGCGTGTCGAAGTGGTCGCTCGTGAGGTCCAGCTCGGCGCGCGTCAGCGTCCCGGCCGGCGAGTAGACCAGGCCCTGGTCCTTGTGCCGCTGGGCGACGACGAGGCGGCGGTCGTCGCGCAAGGTCCGCTCGGAGGCGCTGCCGGCGACGGTGATGACCGCCCGGGCCGTCTCGTAGAAGCGGGCGGCCTTGTCGGGCACGCCGTCCTTGCCGACGCTCAGGACGCGCTCGGGGTACCCGTGGACGGCGGCGGCGGTCAGCGATAGCTTCTCCGTCTTCTCGACTTGCTGGACGCGCATCTCGCCTTCGAGCTTCATGTCGAGCCGGACGCGGAGGCAGTCGCCGGGCTGCACGACCTCCGCCAGCGGATACGTCTGGGGCTGCCGCGCCCGCGCCTCGGGCTGGTAAACGCCGATCAGACCCGCCGCGACGATCAGGACGCGCCACGCGCTCATGCTCCGCCCTCCCTCGGACCTTGGCAACCGGCCGCGACGATTCGCGGCCGGCGGGACCATACTGTCAACGTCGCGGCGCGTCAACGGCGGCCGCGGGCTCGTGCAGGGCCGTTCGGACGTCGTGGGAGTGTCTGATTTTGTCGAACGTCGGCCCTTCTCGTGTGACGTGGCGGACTTGGCGGACTTGCGGCTCTCGGCGGCGCACTCCCTTGAAACGAAAGGCTTTGCGCCGTTCAGCCAAGTCCGCCAAGTTGGCGGACTTGGGCGGACTTTGGCGGGCCACTTTCGCGCACTTCGACAACCCAACCGCCCTACGGGCTGGTGAAACCGCCTCTTTTCGATTGCCGGCTTCCGTCCGCCCACCTACACTCAACACTTGCGCCGGAAACTCCCCGTACTCCCACGGAGGCCCGCCATGAAGCCGCGTTGGTTGCTCGCCCTGGTGTTGCCGTTGTGCCTCGTGTCGCTGGCGCTGGCCGACGACCAGGCCGATCAGAAGGACCTCGAGACGGGGACCTGGAAGGTCGTCGCGATGAGTCGGAACGGCAAGGAGTTGCCGAAGGCAGACCTCGAGAAGCTGGATTTCACGTTCACCTTCAAGGGCGACAAGTTCACCGTCATGGCGACGGGCCAAACCAAGCAGGGCATGTTCAAGATCGACTCGTCCAAGAAGCCGAAGGAGATGAACCTGAAGGTCGAGAAGGACGACGACAAGGCGATCTACGAGATCGAGAAGGACTCGCTCAAGATCGCCTTCGGCATGAAGGAGCGCCCCAAGGACTTCAAGGGCGGCGCCGACGTCATCGTGTTCACGTTCGAGCGGAAGAAGTAACCCCCTCGGAAGCATTTAACCGCGCCCCGGCGAGCGGGGTCGCGTCAGCGCCCCGTGCACGGGGCGCTGACGCGACCCCGCTCGCCGGGGCGCGGCTAAACGTTGCGGACCTTATTTCTCACCGGAGTACCGTTCGGTGTACGTGCTCACGAAGCGGTAAGTGCTGTCCTCGCCCTGGTGACCTTTCAACTCCTTGTCGATCTTCAGCGCCGCGCTGCGCATGCGGCCGGCCCGCACGTCGAAGACGATTTCCCCTTCCGGCAGCACCTGCAACAGCGGGATGCGGTCCTTGACGGCCTCGGGCGGCGCCTTCACTTCGCTCGTCACGGCGATCGTCAGCGCCTCGGCTGTCGCGCTCTTGCAGGTGTAGCGCTGCACGGCGTCGAACTTCTCGCCGGTGCCCTGCGGCGGGTCGAGCGTGATCTTGTAGGCGCGTTCCCACGCCTGGTTCGCCGCCGGCATCATCGGCGGCAGCACGACCGCGAACGGCAGCTCGTTCTCGAAGCGGCTCGGCGGCCCGAACTTCGACTCCTTCACCTCCACCAGCCGGCCCGCCGCGTCCAGCCGCAGTAACGCGAGCGGCCGTCCGATGAACTGGGTCAGCTGCTTGCGCATCTCCGGGTTGCTCTTGTCGGCGTCGGCCGAGTCGAACACGAGCGGCTCGCCGCCGGGCGTCGTCTGCTCGATGCGCAGGGCGTCGAGCGACAGTTGCAGGGTGGCGACGCCGGCCGCGTCCACGGCGAGGACCTGCCAGCGCTTGGTGAGCTTGACCAGCGATTTCGTCTCGACCTTGGTGTCGGCGACGACGTCGACCGCCTGGGTGGCGTGTTCGGCCTTGTAGACGAGGACCTGTCCGGTCTGCCAGCGGTGGCGCGGCGGCGACTGCGCCGGCGCGCTCGCGGCGAGGACCAGCACGACGAGGGCCGTCGCGACTCCTGTGCGGACCATGGACGCGCTCCTTCCGCTCGCGGGCGAGGTTTCCTTCACGACGGCGGCGGTATAGCAGAGCGGTCGGCGGCGCGAAAGATCAATTCGCGGCGAGGCATCGTCGCTTTGGGATCCGGTTTGGAGTGCGGCGAGGGATCGCCGCTTTGGGGTTTTCTTTTGGGTTTCTGGCCGCGACGGCCCGAAAGCGAGAAGCCCAAATCCGAAACCCAAAGCGGCGATCCCTCGCCGCACTCCAAATCGGATCCCAAAAGCTCGGTCAATTCAAGGCGTGAACGTCGGCGAGAAAGTCGCGGGCGGCGCGCTGCACTTCCGGGCGGCAGAGGAGGATGTGGGTCCCGCCCTCGACGCGCAGGAAGCGCTTGCGCCGGCCCGGGACCGCGGCGAAGAGGCCTTCGCCCTGGCGGTAGGGGACGACGTGGTCCGCCGTGCCGTGGGCGACGAACACGGGCGTCGTGATCCGCCCGATCTTGTCGCGGCTGCGGAACTGGTTGTGTACCAGCCACCGCCCCGGCACGACCGGCACGGTCGCCTGGGCCACGTCGGGGAACGACAGGAACGTGCTGGTGAGGATCAGCGCCCGGTGGGGCCGGCGCGCGGCGAGATCGACCGCGACCCCGCCGCCGAGCGACTGGCCCAGGAGCAGCAACCGCCCGGACGGGACGCCCTGGGTCCGGACGAGCCAGTCGTAGGCGGCGTCGGCGGCGGCGTAGCAACCGGCCTCGCAAGGCTCGCCGGAACTGCGGCCGTAGCCGGGGTAGTCGAACAGGAACACTGCGACGCCGAGTTGGTCGCGCCACTGGAGCGCGGCCGGCCCGAGGTAGCTGAGGTTGCCGCTGTTGCCGTGGCAGAACAGCAGCGCGCCTTGTTCCGGCGTCCACCCCGGCGGGGCGCACCACCAGCCGTGCAGGCGCGTGCCGTCGGCGCCGGTGAACTCCACGTCGCGCGGGTCGAGGCCGCGCGGCGGCGTGTTCCAGTGGGCCGCGGCCGCCACGGGGCGGTACAGCATCCGGTTCTCCAGCGCGAGCAGCAGGAGGATCACCGCGGCGTACAGATACACTCCGCCGACGGCGAGACGGAGCGCGGCGTACCACCACGATTTCCCGTTAGGGTTGCCGCGCAACAGGAGCAGCGGAAGCACGAACGAACGGCGGCGCAGGACATCAGACATCCGGAACCTCCTGTCCTCTCAGCGCTCGCACTCGGCGAGGAACTCCGTTAGCGGGCCGAACATCTTCGGGTCGATCTCGTTGTGGTCGAAGCCGGGCATCGGGTAGAAGCGCTTCTTCGACGCGGTGACGGCCGCGAACAGTCGCTCCCCCTGGCCGAACGGGATCAGGCCGTCCGCGGTGCCGTGGGCGATGAACACCGGGCCGGGACAGCGCGCGATCTTGTCGAGGCTGTCGAATCGCATGCGCACCAGGTGGCGGCCGGGCAGCCACGGGAACCGCACCTGGGCCATGTCGGGGAACGACGTGAACGAGCTGACCACGATCAGCGCCCGGTGCGGCCGGCGGCTGGCGACGTCCACGGCGACGGCTCCGCCGAGCGACTGACCGTAGAGCAGCAGGCGCTCCGGCGGAACCTGCTTCTCATGGACGAGCCAGTCGTAGGCGGCGTCGGCCGCGGCGTAGCAACCGGCCTCGCTCGGCTTGCCGGAACTGCGGCCGTAGCCGGGGTAGTCGAACAGCAACACGGCGGTGTGGTGATCGCGCTTCCAGCGGAGCGCGTCGTCGCCCCAGTAACTCAGGTTGCCGCCGTTGCCGTCGCAGTGCAGCATCGCGCCCTGTTCCGGCGTCCAGCCCGCCGGGGCGCACCACCACGCGTGCAACCGGGTGCCGTCGCGGGCGGTCAACTCGACGTCCTCCGGGTCGAGGCCGGCCGGCGGCGGGACCCAGTGTTCCGCGGCGGTCGTGGGAATGAACAGGAACCACTTTTCGAGTAGCAGCAACACGACGAGCAAACCGCCAAAGGTGTAGACGACGAGGAGAACGGCCCGGCCCAGCGGCGACCAGCGCGACGGCGGAGCGGCGTTCGACATGAGCGACCTTTCGTTTCAGGCCCCGCGCCGCAGGCGGCGGACCGTGCCCGCGAACATCCCCACCGCCAGCGCGCTCCAGCACGTCCACGGCAGCCAGTCGCCGACGCGGGCGTAGAAACTCGTCCGCGAGTCGATCGGGATCGAGCCTTCGAGGAGGCCCTGCACCTTCTTGAACTCGCCCCAGCGCGACGACGGCAGATCCTGACCCCGCGACGTCTTGTCCACGCCCCAAATGTGGGTCGGCGCGCCGCCGGGCTCCTTCGACTTGATTTGCAGAATCTCGTGCGGCGGCAGGACGCGGCCGTTCGGATCGACGATCGCCGAGATGCCCATGTTCACCGACCGCGCGACGCTGCGGCGGTTCTCGATGGCGCGGAAGCGGCAGATCGCCAGGTGTTGTTCGTGCTCGCTGGTGCCGTTGAACCAGCCGTCGTTGGACGTGTTAAGGAGGAAGTCCGCCGGCGGGCGGCCGTCGCCGCCGCCGTAGGGCCGCGCCACGTCGGGGTCGGTGTCCTCGTAGCAGATCACCACGCCGAAGGTGCATTCCTTCCCCTGAAGTTGGTCCTTCAGCGGGAAGCGCGTGTAGTTCCGGCCCGACTCGACGCTGTAGTCGAAATCATAAGGCGCCAGCTTCTTCAGGATCGGGAACGTCTGCCGAAACGGGACGTACTCGCCCAGCGGCACGAGGTGCATCTTGTCGTAGCGGGCGACGGCGCAGCCGTTGTTGACCAGCAGTGCGGAATTATATTCGGCGCGGTTGCCGGCCTCGTCGGGGATGCTGGACTTCAGGCCGAGCAGCACGGGCTTCTTCCAGCGGGCGGCCATGTCCGCGGCGTCGCTGGCGCAATACTCCGCCGCCACGCCGGGCGCGGTTTCCTTCCACACCGGCGGGTAGCTCGTTTCCGGCCAGACGATGAGATCGACGTCGGGGCTTCGCGCCGCGAGGTCGCACAGGGTGACGAAATGTCGGCCGGCGTCGAAGACCAGGTTCGGGTCGTTGCGGATGCGCTGGTCGAGGTTGCCCTGGATCAGGGCGACGCGCGGCCCGTAGCCGAAGTCGTTCTGCCCGAGCCGGTAGCTGCCGTAGCCGCACACGCCGAGCAGCAGGCACGCCGCGACGCCCGCCTGTATCAGCACGGTGATGCGGTTGTAGCGCGGCGGGGTGTCCGCGCCGGTGACGAAGCCGCGCAGCGGCGGCCACAGCCACAGCGCCTCGGCGAACACGCCGTTGACCAGCACCACCAAAAACGACACGCCGTAGGCGCCGGCGAGGTCGGCGATCTGGATGACGCCCAGGGAGTCGTGCTGCGTGTGGCCCATCAGGTACCACGAGAAGCCGGTGCCGAACGTGCTGCGCAAATACTCCAGCGCCGTCCACACGACCGGCGCCGTCAGCGCGAGCGGCAGCCGGGTGCGGCGGTCGAGGTAGCGGAGGAAGAACAGGGCGGCCGGGAAGTAAAGGGCGCAGTACGTCGCCAGGAACGCCCAGGCGAAGTACATCGCGGGGTCGGCGACGCGCATCCATTGCAACACCGGCCAGTAGAAAGTCAGGCCGGCGAGCGCCGCCGCCGTGTACACGGTGACCGGCCGGGTGCGGCTGCGCGTCAGCAGCAGCAGCGGGACCAGCGCCACCCACCCGATCCAGCCCCACGCCACCGGGAAGAAGCAGACGTAGAGCAGCAGACCCGTCGGCAGCGCGAGGGCCAGCGCGATCAGCGGCGGCACGAGTTGCAGGCGCGGCCGCTCGTCGGGCTGCGGCTCCGGCAGGCGCTGGCGCTGGCGCGGGTCGGCGGCGGACGTGACGGCGGCTGTCATCGAACCTCCTCGAGCGGAAGAACGGGGAACGCCTGCCCCGCGGCGTGCTGGTGGTCGCCAGCGGGCAGCACGATGAGCGCGTTGGCGCGGAGCAGCGCTCGCAGGTCGGGCGAGCCGGACCAGGGCGTCGCCTTCACGCGCCAGCCGCCGTCCGTCAAGGTGAGGAGCGCGGGGTGGTAGGTCGGCCGGTCGGTGCGGTACGGGTAATCCTCGGCGAGGGTTGCGGTGAGCAGACCGGCCCCGGCGTCCGCGTGGCCGCGGAGCTTCCGCAGCGCCGGACGCACGAACAGCTCGAAGCACGCGAACGAGCTGACGGGGTTGCCCGGCAGCCCGAAGACGAGCGTTGGTGGCAGGGAACCGCCGCGCGGCCGCGTGCCGAAGAAGACCGGCTTGCCGGGCTTCATCTCGACCTTGTGAAAGTGGGCGGCGACGCCGGCCTCCTGCAGCACGCCGGGAACGAGGTCGAGCTTGCCGGCCGAGACGCCGCCGGACAGCAGCAGAACGTCGGCCTGCAACCCTTCGTGCATGAACGGCGTGAGGCTGTCGAGGCGGTCGCGGGCGACGCCGAGGTAGTGCGGCCGCCCGCCGGCGCGGGCGACCTGGGCCAGCAGCATCGGGCCGTTGCTGTTGCGGATCTGCCCCGGCCCGAGCGTCAGGCCCGGTTCGACCAACTCGTCGCCGGTGGCGAGGACGGCGACGCGCGGCCACGGGACCACGCGCACCGAGTCGCGCCCCGCCGTGGCGAGCACGCCGAATTCCTGCGGTCGCAGCACGGTCCCCTTCGGGATCACCACCTCGCCCCGGCGCATCTCGACGCCGCGCCGGAAGATGTTCTGTCCCGGTTTGGGCGGCCGGTCCTCGACGCGGACGCGGCGATCGTCGAGCAGGGTGGTGCGCTCGACCATGACCACGGCGTCGGCGCCGGCCGGCAGCGGAGCGCCGGTCATGATGCGGGCGGCCTCGCCGGCCCCGAGGGGGCGCGTCGGCGTGCGGCCGGCGGTGATTTCCTCGACGATGGCGAGCGTGCCGCGGCCGTCGGGCAGGTCAGCGCCGCGGACGGCGTAGCCGTCCATCATCGCCTTGTCGTAGGGCGGCGAGTCGGCGTCGCAGACGACGTCTTCGGCGAGGACGAGGCCGAGCGCCGACGGACACAGCGGCGACGTTTCCGGCGGCAGCGCACGGGCGTGCTGCGAAACCTGTTGTTGTGCGTCGGAAACGGTGAGCATGGCCGGCCGGGCCTCCTCGTGACGGTCAAGAGGGAATTGTAGCACCCGGGCCGCGGAACGAGCTAGGCCGATCAAAGCGGGGTTGCACGCCGCGAAGCGGATGGCGTATCGTCACGGTCCGACATCCGGTCCCTTCGGAGCGTGGTGAGTCATGCGCGCGGCCAACGGCTTCCCCCGGGTCCTGATCGACGGCGTTTACTTCCAGGTCGGGCGCACCGGCATCGGCCGCGTCTGGACTTCGCTGCTGCGCGAGTGGATCGCCGACGGCTTCGCCGAGCACCTGCTCTTCCTCGACCGCGGCGGCACGGCGCCGCGCCTGGACGGCGTCCGCTACCTCACCGTCCCGCCGTACGACTACCGCTTCACCGGCAACGACGCCGCCCGCCTGCAAGCGCTGTGCGACCAGGAAGGGGCCGACGTCTTCGTCTCGACGTATTACAGCGCGCCGCTGACGACGCCGTCGGTGTTCGTGGCCTACGACATGATCCCCGAGGTGTACGGCTTCGAGCTGGACACGCCGATGTGGCGCGAGAAGCATTACGGCGTCCAGCACGCCGGCGCCCACGTCGCCATTTCGCACAGCACGGCGCGGGACCTGGCGGGATTCTTTCCCGAGATCGCCGCCGACGAGGTCACCGTCGCCTACCCCGGCGCGGACGAGACGTTCCGCCCCGCGGCGGACGGCGAGGTCGAGCGCTTCCGCGAGCGCTACGACATTCGGTGCCCGTATTTCCTGCTCGTCGGCAACCGGACCGGCTTCAACGGCTACAAGAACGCGTTGCTCTTTTTCCAGGGGTTCGCGGCCCTCCCGGAGCGGCGGCGGTTCGCGGTCGTCTGCGCCGGCGGCGACGCCACGCTGGAGGAGGAGTTCCGCCCCCTGGCCGGCGACGCCGCGGTCCACGTGTTGCAGCTGACCGACGACGAGCTGCGCGCCGCCTACGCCGGCGCCGTGGCGCTGGCGTACCCGTCGCGCTACGAGGGCTTCGGGCTGCCGGTGTTGGAGGCGATGGCGTGCGGCTGTCCGGTCATCACGTGCCGCAATTCGTCGCTGGTCGAGGTCGCCGGCGACGCGGCGCTGTTCGTGCCGGAGTCCGACGCGGCGGCGATGACCGCGGCGCTGGAGCGCGTTCAGGGGGGGGAGCCGCGGCGGGACTTGATCGCGGCGGGGCTGCGGCAGGCGGCGAAATTCACCTGGCGCCAGATGGCGTCGGCGCTGGCGGGCGTGCTGCGGCGCGCGGCGGGCGGGCGGCGGCCGTTCCGCATCTGGCCGGAGTTCCGGCGCCTCCAGGCGTCGGCCCAAGAGCGCGATGCGATCGAGCAGCGGCTGCGGCAGACCGAGAACGACGCCGCGGCGCTGCACGCGGAGTTCATGAAGACGCACCTGGAGTTGTTGGACGCCCGCGCGCAGCTGGCACACATGCGGGCGAGCAAGTTCTGGAAGGTGCGCAGCGCCCTGGTGGAGTCGAAGCAAACGGTGCTCCGCCTGGCGTCGGGTTGGCTGCCGCGGCGCGCGGGTTGAGCCGATGACTCGCGGTCACTTGTCCAGGAGATCGGGCGGCGCCTCCGGCTGTTTGTTCCTCTTCAACACCGGCCGCCCCTCGGGGTCCACCACCTTGTTGGGATCGGGCGGCACTTCGCGCTGCTCCTGCAGTTGGCGGAGGAGTTCCATCAGCCTGGCGTTGTCTTCGTCGTCGGCGCCGTCCGGCCTGACCCGCGGCTGGCCGTCGAACTGATTCTGCGGGAAAGTAATCGGCGCCGGCTGGTACGTCGGCGGCGGGTAAGTGGGGGTTGATCTGTCCAGGCTGGCGACGACAGCCAAGCGGATCAAGAGGAATACGAGCACGACCGCGCCGCCGACGCCGCCCTTGACCTTCCAACTGGTCCCACCCGACGAGCCGCCGCTGCCGGACTGCGACGCCGTCGCCCCGGGCTTGGCGATCTGGTTGATGCGGTCGCCGAACTGATCGTCGTAGTAGTTGCGCGAGTCGTGCGACATGAGGCGCCCTCCGGAGCGTGGGGGCGGCGCAAAGGCGATCGGCCGCGGACGCCGCCCCTCTTCCGAGAAAGCATAATCCGCGGCCGACGCACCTGCAATAGTCCCAGGACCAGCCCGGACGCGCCCAACCCCTCGCTGTCGCGCCGAGCCGATCCCAGGTGGCCTCTTCGTTCGACGGGCAAATGCACCGACCGCACCCGACGCGCCCAACCCCTCGGTACCACGCCGAGTGCGGCCGATGTGTCTGCCCGTTTGACGAACCGTTCGGCCTACGCTGCCTCCGCCGCGCCCCAACCCCTCGGTGACGCGCCGGATTGACGCAGGCCGCCTTTCCCTGTCCACAGGGGTATGCGGTTCCCGGCCGCGGGGCGGACAACCTTTCCTGATTTTTTTTCGGAGCATCTTTTCCGCCCGGCGCCGGCGGCCGGTTGACGACGCCGGGGCGGCTGCCTATCGTGGCTGGGATTGCATGAACCCCGTACCGCCTCGCGTTTTGGGAGGGGGATGCCGATGACGTGGCTGGACTGGTTGACGCTGACCGGCAACAAGTTGGCCGAGACAATGGCCTCCCTCGGCCCCCCCCTGGCGGCGTTACTGCCGTTCGTGGCGTGGTGCGCCTGGTGGCTGGCGGGCGCGAACTGGCGGAAGGTCTGGCCGGTGCTGGCGCGGGGCGGCTGGGTGCCGGCCGTGCTGCTGGCGGTGATCGCGACGTTCGTCTGGATCAAGTTGCAGCCGGGCGAGTGCAACGCGCTGGGGCTGGTGACGATCCCGCACCGCTGGTGGCAGGCCGGCAGCGTCGCCGCCCTGGTGGCGGTGGCGCTGCTCTGCGGCTGGCTGCAAGGGTACTTCGGCTGGACGCCGCGCGAGGTCCCCGTCGAGCCGGCCCCGCACGGGCACGGCCACCATCACGGACACGCGGCCGCACATCATTGAGCCGGCTCCCCTCTCCCCGGTACGCGGGGGAGAGGGGGCTAAAGTTCGTCGTGAAACACATCTTGCCGGCTTCGGGTAACTCCCGGTGCCGTTCCCTCTCTCAATTCGCACAGGAGATTCCGCCATGTGGGTGCGCCAATGCGATCTCGACGCTCAAGATGAAGCGCTGCCGCCGATCCCGACGCGCATCGCGTCCAACGAGGAGTTCATCCCGCCGCCGCAGTCGCCGCAGCAGAAGGAGGTCGAGGCGCGCCTGGCCGCCGTCAGCGAGGACGCCGCCCGCAAGCAGGGTCTCAGCCGCCGCGCCTTCCTGCGCACCGGCAGCGGCATGGCGGCGGCGCTGTGGGCGCTCAACGAGGTGTTCGGCCCCTGCTACGACGTCTCTGCCGCCGAGGTCGAAGACCAGAAGGCGTTCGAGGAGAAGTGGCCCAAGGACCAGTTCATCTTCGACATCCAGACGCACCACGTCGACGTCGCCAAGAAGTGGTACGACGACACGCCGCAGGGCAAGGCGACGGTGCGCTTCTTCCAGATGCTGCGGCCGTTCGCCGGCAGTTTGGAGAAGAGCCTCGAAGCGCTCAACCGGGCCCACTACGTCAAGGAACTGTTCGGCGACAGCGACACGGTGATGGCCGTCATCAGCGGCGTGCCCAGCCGCGACTGGGACAAGAACCCGTTGCCGCCCGACCAGATGGTCGCCACCCGCAAGTACGTCAACGACCTCGCCGGTTCGCAGCGCGTCCTGTCGCACGGTCTGTTGCGGCCCAACCTCGGCAAGAAAGAGTTGGAGGAGATGGAGCGCCAGGTCAAGGAACTGAAGATCGACGCCTGGAAGATGTACACCGGCGCCGAGATCGGCGAGCAGGCGTGGCGCATGGACGACGAGAAGGTGGCGTACCCGTTCTGGGAGAAGACGAAGAAGCTGGGCGTCAAGAACCTGTGCGTCCACAAGGGGCTGCCGCTGGGCTTCTTCAACGAGAAGGCGTGCCAGCCGCTGGACCTGGAGAAGGCCGCGAAGGACTGGCCGGACCTGAACTTCATCGTCTACCACTCCGGCTACCGCGGCACCGGCGGCATCGCCAGCGGCACCGGCGACAAGGTCGTGGACCCCAAGAGCGACGACCCGCAGGAGATCCCCTGGATCAGCGACCTGATCCGCATCATCAAGAAGACCGGCGCCAAGAACATCTACTTCGAGTTGGGCAGCACGTTCCAGCAGCTGTCGGCGTCGAACCCGGACCGCTGCCTGCACATGCTCGGCCAGATGATCCAGGTCGCCGGCGCCGATCACGTCCTGTGGGGCACCGACTGCATCTGGAGCGGCAGCCCGCAGAGCCAGATCGTGCGCATGCGCAAGCTGGTGATGAAGGAAGAGCTGATGAAGAAGTACAAGTACGCGGAACTGACCGACGCCGTGAAGGACCAGATTCTGGGCCTGAACTCGGCGAAGGTGTTCGGCGTCGATCCCAAGGCGAAGCGGCAGGCGATCAAGGCCGACAAGCTGACGCTGCTGCGCGAGGAGTACCGCCGCAACCCGTCGCCGAGCAACACGCAGTACGGTTGGATCTGGGTGGAGGACGGCACCGAGCCGACCGTCCCGGTCGGCAACGCCTAGCTCATCGTCACAACAACCTTCAGAGCCGCGACCGTCAGGGAGCGGTGGCGCCTCATGAGGCTGCACCGCTCCCTGACGGTCGCGGCTCTGTTCCGGTCCCGGTTTTGCGTTCGCGTCGCGGCGGCGCTCCGCTATCATAACCAGCGCCTGCCACCCCACCCGCCCACGTCCCGGACGCCGTCATGCTCGCGCTCGCTCTGCTGTTCCTGGCGTCGTACCTGCTCGGCGCGATCCCGTTCGGCTGGCTGGTCGCGCGCACACACGGAATCGACATCCTCAAGCACGGCAGCGGCAACATCGGCGCCACGAACGTCGGCCGCGTCCTCGGCAAGAAATACGGCGCCCTCGTCCTCGCGCTCGACTTCGCCAAGGGCGCGCTGCCGGTCGTCGCCGCGTCGCTGCTGGCGCCGCGCGTCGCCGACGTGCCGCGCGAGGCGTTGATGGTGACGGCGGGCGTCGCGGCGTTCCTCGGCCACCTCTTCCCGGTGTACCTGAAGTTCCGCGGCGGCAAGGGCGTGGCGACCGGCGCCGGCGTCGTGGTCGTGCTGGTGCCGCTGCCGGCGCTGGCCGCGATCGGCACGTGGGTCGTCGTCCTCGTCGCCACGCGCTACGTCTCCGTCGCGTCGATCTGCGCGGCGGCGGCGCTCTGCGTCGCGCACCTCTCCCTGATGCCCGAGCCGTGGTCGCCGCCGCAGAACATCATCAGCGTTTTCTGCCTCGTCGCCGCCGCCCTCGTCGTCGTCCGTCACGCCGGCAACCTGCGCCGGCTCGCGGGCGGCACGGAAAATCGCCTTCCGGAGTCACCCGCCATGATGCTCTTCAGCAAGACCCTGCACGTGCTCGCGCTGGGCCTGTGGTTCGGCAGCGCCGCCTTCTTCACGCTGGCCGGCTACCTGATCTTCGAGGAGTTCAAGAAGGACGTCGCCGCCGCGGAGCAGAAGCAGCAGTGGCCCGAGTGGTTCGTGCTGCCGGACACGGCCCCGGACGCGGCCAACCCCAAGCTGCCCGACCTGGTGCGGAAGGAGCGGGCGTCGCGGGCGTTCGGCGTCGCGGTGCGACCGCTGTTCCCGTGGTTCTACGGCATCCAGCTGGTGTGCGGCTTCGCCGCCTACGGCACGGCGCTGTCGTGGCAGAAGGGCCACGAGAAAGACAAGGTGCAGGGCTGGCGGACGTGGGTGCTGCTGGTCGCGCTCGTCGTCACGCTGGGCGGCTGGTGGCTGGAGGGCAAGGTGGAAGACCTGCGCCAGCCGCGCGACGAGAAGGCCGACCGCGTGCTGAAATCCCACGACGCGACCGACGCCCAGATCGCGGCCGCGGAAGCGGCGCGCAACGAGTTCATGAAGTGGCACGGCTACAGCCTGATGCAGAACTTCGTCACGCTCGTGCTGATCACGATCGCGATGGCACTGGCGGCGCAACTGCCGGCGGCCGGTGGGCAGACGCCCGGCGCGCCGGAGGAACGCAAGGCGACGAGCGATCAGAAGGCGACGGCGACGGTATAATGATGCCGTCCCGGACGCACGTTTGCGCGAGGAGTCTCGGCGATGACGACGACCACGATGACCGACCTTCGGAGCCGCTTCCAACGCCTCGCCGCGGAATGGAAGGAGCAGTCGCGCTATCTGTCGAACACCGCGCAAATGGCGATGCTCAAACCCTACCAGCGGATCATCGGGATGGGAGAGCCCGCCGTCCCCTTCATTCTCGAAGAGCTTCAGCGCGAGCCGAACCAGTGGTTCTGGGCGCTGGAAGTCATCACCGAGGACAATCCGGTTCCGCCCGACGCGGCAGGAAATGTACGTCTCATGGCCCAGGCGTGGATCGAGTGGGGGAAAAGGAACGGACTCGTCCCGACATGATTCCCGGCAATGAAGTCTCCTCGCCACCCGTCAACTCGTGTTCTATCCTTGCTCCATGAACACACTCTGTCTCGTCACCGGCGGCGCGGGGTTCATCGGCTCGCACCTGGTCGAAGGCCTCACCGCCGCCGGCTATCGCGTCCGCGTTCTGGACAACTTCCTCACCGGCTTGCGGTCCAACCTCGCCGCCGTGTCGCCGGCGCCCGAGATCGTGGAAGGTGACGTCGGTGATCCCGCCGTCGTCGAGCGGGCGATGAGCGGCGTCGGGCTGGTGTTTCACCTGGCGGCGCTGGCGTCGGTGCAGCAGAGCGTCGAGAACCCGGCCGCGACGCACCGGACCTGCGCCACCGGCACGCTCAACGTGCTCGACGCCGCTCGCCGCCACAAGGTCCGGCGTGTCGTCTACGCCGCCAGCAGCAGCGCCTACGGCGTCCCCATCGCCGACGTCCAGACCGAGGCCGACCCGCTGACGCCGCTGTCGCCCTACGCCGCCGCCAAGCTCGCCGGCGAACTGTACATGCAGGCGTTCGCCGCCACCTACGGCCTGGAGACGGTGCGGCTGCGGTTCTTCAACATCTTCGGCCCGCGCCAGCGCGCCGACAGCCCCTACTCCGGCGTCATCGCGCTGTTCGGCGCGGCGCTGACCGCCGGGCGCACGCCGACCGTCTTCGGCGACGGTTTGCAGTCGCGCGACTTCACCTTCGTGACGGACGTGGTGCAGGCGCTGCTGAAGGCGGCGACGGCGGCGAACGTGGCCGGCAACGTCTACAACGTCGGCACCGGCAAGAGCGTGAGCCTGCTGGAGTTGATCGCGGCGCTGAACCGCCAGCTCGGTACGAACGTGACGCCGCAGCACGCCCCGGCGCGCGCCGGCGACGTGCGCCACTCGCGCGCCGACATTTCGCGCACTTGCCGCGACCTGGGGTACGAGCCGCGCGTCGCGTTCGAGGACGGCCTCGCCCAAACGCTGCGCTGGATGCGCTCGGGAAAGTAGGGCCGAGTTTTGTTCACCGAGCTTAGGGCTTCTTGAATGGATTCGACCCCGGTTGAATCACGAACAGGTTCCCGAACTCCATTTCGCCCGCCGGTTGCAGTTCCAACGCCGCCGCGGACGGCAAGGGAACCTTGCCGAGTGCCACAGAGTCGTCATTAACCGTTACCGTGAAACCCGCCACGCGGAGGCGGTTCCACTGCCCTGCCGGTTTGAACTTCTTGAACTCACCCGTCTGATCGGAGCCCGCGACCTTGAGTTGGTACTTGCCTTCCGGGGACACCGACAAGGTGAAGCCTTTATCCTTGTCCCCTTGCACCACAAACACGCAGGCCTTTTCATCCTTCTTCGGGAACCGGAAATCGACGATGAATGCGGGGTGTGGGTAGTCCTTCTCCGTTCGCAGCGCCTTCCCCTTGCCGTCGTAGTGCAGCACCCGGTCGCTCGCCTTCCAGTGCTTCTTCGCCTCGTCGTCGGCCTTCCACCCCGACAGGTCCAGGCCGGTGAACAGGTTGATGTGCCCCTGGGCCGCGTCGGCGACCTCCTCGGGCTTGGGGTTCGTGGATGGCAACTCCTTGATCTTCAGGTTGCGGAAGCGGCACTCCGAGCCTTCCGACTCCAGGGCGAGGTAGCCCTTGCGCGGCTTGCACTGGCTGACGCTGGAGACGACCTTGCCGTTGACGGCCAGTTTGATGACGCCGTCGTTCGCCTCGACACGGTAGTGGTTCCACTCGTTGGCGCCCTTGGCCCGGTTCTCCGACGGCAGGCACCGCGCCCAGCCCAGCGGGTGCGGCCGCTCCGGGACGCACGACGCGCCCCAGATGCTGAAGAGGTCGCCGTGGCTGGTGGCCGTGACCGCGCCCGTCTTCTTGTCCTTGTATTCGAGGTTCACCAGCACCTGCACCTCGATGCCGCGCGTGTAGCCGGTGCCGACGGCCGGCAGCGGGTCGCCCCAAACGAAGAAGCCGCTGTTGCCGACCGCGTCGGGCTTGACCGGCACGTGCATCCAGTCGAACTCCGCGATGAAGTTCTCGTACTGCTTGTCGGTGCGCAGGTAGCCGGTCGGCTTGCCCGTCGTGATGATCTGGTTGTCCTTGACGAAGAACGTGCTCGGGGCGCAGTTGACGTTGACCCAGCCGGTCAGGTCCTTGCCGTTGAACAGCGGCACGAAGCCGTCGTCCTTCTTATCGTCGGCGAAGAAGGGCGCGACCGCGAGCAGGGGCAGCAGCACGGCGGCGGCGTAGCGGAGACGTTTCATGGTTTATCCTTAAGATCCCTTCGGGATGATGTATCGGCCCGCGAGCCCGCGGCGTGAGCCAAGGGCGAGCGGCACGGTTCAAGTGACTGTGCCGCTCGCCCTTGGCTCACGCCGCGGGCTCGCGGGCCTGGATCGGCGCCGCACGCTTTACAACTCCCAGCCCTTGCGGTACTCGCGGCGGATGTACTTGTCCGCCGACGGCGCGTTCTTGGCGACCAGCTTGTCCGCGTCCCACTCGATCTTCTTGCCGACGCGGTAGGCGACGTTGCCGAGGTGGTTGGCCTCGGTCAGCCAGCCGGAGTACTCGAAGTTCGCCAGCGTCGGCTTGCCGCCCTTGCACGCCTCGATCCACTCGGCGTAGTGGCTGGCGACGCGCGGCAGCGACGGCTCGGGCCGCTTGTGCCCGGCGAACTCCTTCTCGGGAAGCAGCAAGTACTTCGTATAGTCGGCCAGCAGCATGCCCTTGTCGCCGATGAAGAGGACGCCGTTGTCCCACTTCGGGATGCCGCCGTCCTTCCAGATCGTCGGCTTGTTCTCGCCCTGGTGCCACGTCAACTTGACCGCGGGCAACTCGCCGCGGGCGCCGTACTCGTAGGTGGCGCTCATCGACGCCGGCGCGATCTCGGGGTGCGGCGCCGGACCGCTCGCCTCGACGGTCAGCGGCGCCTTCAGCTTGAGCGCCCAGAACGGCAGGTCGTTCCAGTGGCTGCCGAGGTCGCTCATGGTGCCGTTGCCGAAGTCCCACCAGCGGTACCATTTCGGCCCGGGGACGTAGACGCCGTTGAACGGCCGCTCCGGCGCGGGCCCGAGCCACAGCTTCCAGTGCAGACCTTCGGGCACCGGCTGCGTCTCTTTCGGGCGCTCGCTGACGATGACGATGTCTTTGTTGCGCTTCGCCGCCTCGTCGCTCTGGAGGCCCCAGGCGCGCGACACCCAGACGTGGACCTCGCGCACCGGGCCGACCACGCCGGTCTGCATCAACTCGACGACGCGGCGGTAGTTTTCCGAGGCGTGCATCTGGATGCCCATCTGCGTGACGACCTTCGCCTTGGCCGCCTCCTCGCGGATGCGGCGCGCCTCCCAGATGTTGTAGGTCAGCGGCTTCTCGCAGTAGACGTGCTTGCCGTGCTTCAGGGCGAGCATGGTGGCGAAGGCGTGCGTGTGTTCGCAGGTGCTGACCACCACGGCATCGAACGATTTGGCGTGGTCGAAGACCTTGCGGAAGTCGGTGAACTTCTTGGCGTCGGGGTACCTGGCGCCGGCGGCGTCGAGCGCCTTCTCGTTGACGTCGCACAGCGCGACGATGTTCTCCGAGGACACACCCTTCATGTTGGCGGCGCCGCGGCCGCCCGAGCCGATCATGGCGATGTTGAGCTTGTCGGCGCGGTAGCGGCCGCGCAGGATGGCGGGCGCGACGACCGTCGCGCCGGCGGCGGCGAGGAAACTGCGGCGGGTGATACGGCGGGTCATGATAGTCCCTTTCACGTTGGGGCGGCGGTGTCGGCTTCAGAGCGCAAGTCTACCCCCCGCCGGAAGAGGGCCGCAATCATTTTCCGCCCGGGGCACCTCCTTGCGTCGGAGGAAGTTGTTGTGGTACGGTAGGCAAGGTTACGCCTTCCCGCCCGCCGAGTGGCTCCTACCCGTGCGAGAGACGTTCTCATGCTCCATCTCTGCGGACCCGGAACGCGGCTGTGTGACGGCCTGACGCGGCGTGAGTTGTTGCGCGTCGGCGGCCTCGGGCTGGCCGGCCTCACCCTACCGGCGTTGCTGCGCGCCCGCGCGGCCTCCCCCGCGCCGCGCGCCAGGGCCAAGAGCGTCATCCAGCTCTTCATGTGGGGCGGGCCGTCGCAGCTGGAGACCTTCGACCTCAAGCCGCAGGCCCCCGACGGCATCCGCGGCGACTTCAAGCCGATCGCCACGCGCACCCCCGGCGTCCGCATCTGCGAGCACCTGCCGCGCCTGGCCGCCGCGACCGACCGCTACGCCATCGTCCGCTCGGCGACGCACACCGGCACCAACCACGGCACCAGCGCCTACCACATGCTGACCGGGCACGTCCACGTCAGCCCCGGCACGCTGCGCCACCCGTCGCCGAACGATTACCCGAGCGTCGGCTGCGCCGTCGGGATGTTCGGGCGGCAGCCGCGCGACCTGCCGGCGTACGTCGCGCTGCCGTCGGTGCTGCTCGACGGCGACGGCGGCGAGGTCCCCGGTCAGGGGCCGGGCTTCCTCGGCCAGAAGCAGGCACCCTTTCTCGTCCAAGGCGACCCGACGCGGCCCGACTTCTCGATCGACACCCTCACCCTGCCCGGCGACCTGAGCGTCCGGCGCCTCCGCGACCGGATGCAACTCCAGACGGCGCTCGACGGCGAGGCCGAGCGTCTCGTCAAGCTGCCGGGACCGCAGGCGATGGACAGCCATTACGAGCGCGCCTTCCGGCTGTTGCAGTCGCCGGCGGCGCGGCGGGCGTTCGACCTGGCCGCCGAACCCGAGAAGTTGCGCGAGCGCTACGGGTGGCACCACTTCGGCCAGAGTTGCGTCCTGGCCCGCCGCCTCGTCGAGGCCGGCATCCCCATGATCACGGTCTACTGGAACTCGCCGAGCCTCACGACCGACCAGAGCTGGGACACGCACGGCAACAGCTTCGTCCGCCTGAAGGATCACCTGCTGCCGAGCTTCGACCGCGCGATGACCGCACTGTTGGAGGATTTGCAAGCGCGCGGCCTGCTCGACGAGACGCTGGTGGTATGGATGGGCGAGTTCGGCCGCACGCCGAAGCTCAACAGGAACGCGGGCCGCGACCACTGGGGATTCTGCCAGTCGCTGTTGCTGGCCGGCGCCGGCGTGCGCGGCGGCCAGGTCTACGGCGCCTCGGACGCCTCCGCCGCGTACGCCGCCGACCTGCCCGTCAGCCCCGACGACCTCGCCGCCACGGTCTTCGACCGCCTGGGCATCCGCCTCGACCACGAACTGCGCGACCCGCAGGGTCGGCCCCTGCCGCTGTGTGCGGGTAAGCCGGTGGCGGGATTGTTTTGAGCGAACCGCTTCTTCCGTGGTTGGAATCGGTCACCGGCCGCCACATAAGGGCCGTTCGGTTGTCGAAGTGCGCGAAAGTAGTCCGCCAAAGTCTGCCCCAGTCCGCCAACTTTGGCGGACTGGGTTGCACGGCGCAAGACCATTCCTTTCAAGCGGATGCGCGGGCATGTACCGTCAGTCCGCCAAGTCCGCACGCCACCTGGACGGGACCGAAGTTCGACAAAATCAGACACCCTCGCGACAACCCAACGGCCCGAGGCCGCCACAGCGGGTGGCTCGCCGTTGGGTCCGCTCCCGGCTACAATCGTTGATTGCTCTTCATCCCTGGGGCCTTCCTCTTCCCCGGCGCGGGCGATCGGTACGACTCGTGGGGCCTGACGATGGACGCGATCACCCAGGTGCTCAACGCGATCGAGCAAGGCGACCCGCGCGCCGCAGAGCAACTCCTGCCGCTCGTGTACGACGAGCTGCGGAAGCTGGCCGCCCACCGCCTCGCCGGTGAGGGCCCCGGACACACCCTTCAGCCCACGGCTTTGGTTCACGAGGCGTTTCTCAAGCTCGTCGGCCCCGACCCACGGCAGCCCTGGAACGGGCGAGTCCACTTCTTCGCCGCGGCGGCCGAGGCCATGCGCCGCATCCTGATCGACCACGCCCGCCGAAAGCACCGCGCCCGTCGCGGCGGCGGGATGAAGCGTGTCGAACTGGACGACATGGGCGACATCGAACTGGTGGCCGAGCGCGGGGGGGATGACGAACTCCTGGCCCTGGACGAGGCCCTGACCCGGCTGGCGGCCGCCGACCCGCGCAAGGCGGAGTTGGTGAGGCTGCGTTACTTCGCCGGGTTGACGCTGGAACAGGCCGCGGAACTGCTCGGCATCTCGCGCGCGACCGCGGACCGACACTGGGCCTTCGCCCGCGTCTGGCTCTACGACGCGATGACCCGGGGCCAGGAAAACCCGTAAGGAGTCGGCTTTTCTACCCCGGTCGTGAGGCGCGCGGCGCAGAAATGGCGCTTTCCCTGATAGGGAATCACGACGCCGGGAATTCAAACGGTGAACGAATCGCTGGACCGTCTGGAGTCGCTGTTTGCCGCCGCGCTGCAACAGCCGCCGGCAGACCGCGCCGCTTACCTGGATCAGGCTTGCGCCGAGGACCCGGCCCTTCGGCAACGGGTGGAGGCTCTGTTGCGTGCGCAGGAGGCCGCCGGCAGTTTCCTCCAGGCCCCGCCCTCGGGCCTGTGCGCCACCGTCGATGCGGTCCCCGTCACCGAGCGCCCCGGTACGGTGATCGGCCCGTACAAGCTGCTGCAGCAGATCGGCGAGGGCGGCATGGGCGTCGTCTTCATGGCCGAGCAGCTGCGACCCGTGCAGCGCAAGGTGGCCCTCAAGGTGATCAAGCCGGGCATGGACAGCCGGCAGGTCATCGCCCGCTTCGAGGCCGAGCGTCAGGCGCTGGCCGTGATGGACCACGTCAACATTGCCCGCGTCTTCGACGGCGGTACCACGGAGGCCGGCCGGCCGTTCTTCGTCATGGAGTTGGTCCACGGCGTGCCGATCACCAAGTACTGCGACGACAACCACCTGACGCCGCGCGAGCGGCTGGAGCTGTTCGTGCCGGTCTGTCAGGCCATCCAGCACGCGCACCAGAAGGGCATCATCCACCGCGACATCAAGCCCAGCAACGTCCTGGTCACGCTCTACGACGGCAAGCCGGTGCCCAAGGTGATCGACTTCGGCGTCGCCAAGGCGACCGAGCAGAAGCTGACCGAGCGCACCCTGTTCACGCAGTACGGCACGCTGGTCGGCACGCTGGAATACATGAGCCCGGAGCAGGCGGAGATGAGCGCGCTGGGCGTCGACACCCGCAGCGACATCTTCTCGCTGGGCGTGCTCCTGTACGAGCTGCTGACGGGCAGCACGCCGCTGACCCAGAAGCGGCTCAAGGAGGCAGGCTACGCCGAGATTCTCCGCATCATCAAGGAGGAGGAGCCGCCCAAGCCGAGCACCCGGCTGAGCGATTCGGGCGCGGCGCTGGAATCCATCTCGGCCCGGCGGCAGACGGAGCCGGAGAAGCTGACGAAGCTGGTGCGCGGCGAGCTGGACTGGATCGTGATGAAGTGCCTGGAGAAGGATCGCAACCGCCGCTACGAGACCGCCAAGGACTTCGCCACCGACGTGGAGCGCTTTTTGAACGACGAGGCGGTCCAGGCGTGTCCGCCGTCGGCGTGGTACCGCTTCCGCAAGTTCGCCCGGCGGAACAAAAGGGCGCTGGCCACCGTCTCGGGGGTGACCGTGGTGCTGTTGCTGGCCGTGGCGGTGCTGGCGACGAGCACGGTCCTGATCGCGTGGGGAAAGCAGGACACGGAGAACGCCCTGCAGGCCGAAACCCGGGCCAAGGAGAACCTGCGGCGTGACTCCTACTTTCACCGCATCGCCCTGGCCGACCGCGAACTGTCCGTGAACAACCTGAAACGCGCCCTCCAACTCCTCGACGAGTGCCCCGAAGACCTGCGCGGGTGGGAGTGGCGCTACCTCATGCGGCTCTGCCGCGTGGAACCGGTCATTCTTCGCGACGAGACCGAGGTCACCAGCCTCGCGTTCAGCCCCGACGGTGAATTCCTCGCCACCGCGGGCGGGGACGGGACCGTCAAGGTCTGGAACAGCAAAACGGGGAGGCTTACCAAGACTCTTCCCGACGCGCATGTCGGCCACGCGTGCAGCGTCGCATTCCACCCCGACGGCAAGCACCTGGCGTCCGCCGGCCAGGATAAGCAAGTGAAGGTCTGGGACTGGACGACCGGCGAGAAGGTGTTCGACGCCCCGTGCGATGCCGGTTCCGGGTTCGGAACGGCGTATGCCGTGGCGTTCAGTCCCGACGGCCGACAGCTCGCGGCGGGAAGTGACGGCGAGGTGACGGTCTGGGACTGGAGGAACCGTCAGGTCGAGCACACCTTCGCCGGACATCAAAAGCATCGGATCACCCTGGCGTTCAGTCGCGACGGGCGGCGCCTGGCGTCGGGGAGTTGGGCGGGAAGCGTAAAGCTTTGGGACGTGGCGGGGGGCGAGCCGCTCTGCACCTTCCCCGAAACGCGCTATCCCGTCACCGCGCTGGCGTTCGACAAGGACGGCGGGCGGCTGGCCGCGGCCAGCTTCAACCGCCGTGTGGACGTGTGGGACACCACGACCGGCCGGCTCGATTACCCCCTTCCGCATCCCGGCGGAGCCGTCCTGGGCGTCGCCTTCAGCCCGGACGGCCGCCGCCTCGCCTCGGCCGGCGAAGACAGGACCGTGCGCGTCTGGGACGCCACGACCGGCCGCGAGGTACTCAGCCTCCGCGGACACAGAGGCTGGTGCGGGTGCCTGGCGTTCAGCCCGGACGGCCACCGGCTCGCCTCGGCCGGCGAGGATAAGACCATCCGCATCTGGGACGCGACCCCGCTCCGAAGTCACGAGACCCAGGAAATCCTGACCTTGCCGGACGGCAATGAAATCTGGGGCCTGGCGATCAGCCCCGACGGCGAGAAGATTGCTTCGGCCGGCTGGAGCATGCCCGTCAAGGTTCGGAACGCGCGGACGGGACTGGACAGTGTCGAGTTCCCCGGCCACAGGACGATCGTCTTCTGCGTGGCCTGGCACGGCCGGCGGATCGCCGCCGCCGGCGGGAATGGTGCTCTGTTTAGCGTCAAGGTTTGGGACGCACAGACCAAACGCGAACTCTTCACGCTCCCGGAGGCCCCGGGGGGGACGGAGTTCTTCGCCGTGGCGTTCAGCCCCGACGGCCGATACCTGGTCACGGGAAGTAAGGACGGAAAAGTGGACGTCTGGGACGCGGAGGACGGCCGCGCGGTCGGCACGCTGGGCACCCACGACCGGGAGGTCCGGGGAGTGGTGTTCAGCCACGACGGCTTGCATCTGGCTTCGGCGAGCGGTGACGGGAAGGTTAAGGTGCGTGCGTGGGACCCGACCCGCCTCGGGCAGGTGCGGAAGCCGGAGTTTGAATGCGAAGCCCGGGTCCCCGGAGTGTTTTTGAACGTGGCCTTCAGTCCGGACGGCCGGTGGCTGGCGACGGGTAGCGAAGGGCACATCGTCAAGATCTGGGACGTGCAGAGCGGCCGGGAGTTGGAAACCCTCCGCGGACACACCGGGGAAGTCTGTGCCTTGGCCTTCAGCCCCGACGGCCGCTGGCTCGCCACCGCCGGCGAGGACACCACGGTCAGAATCTGGGACGCGATGTCCTGGAAGCCGCGGCACACTCTGCGCGGCCATACCGGTCTCGTCAGCAGACTGGCGTTCATCCCCCAAAGTCAGCGCCTGGTTTCGGGAAGCCGCGATCACACTGTCAAGGTCTGGGACGTGACGCGGTGGGAAGAAGTGCCCGACCGTTAGCGAATCCAACGTCGGACGTCCGACGGCAGCCTGGAAACGCCCAAGGAAAGAAGTGCGGCCATGCGTACGTTCTCAACAGTCACCCGGCGGCACGGCTTCACGCTGATCGAGCTGCTGGTGGTGATCGCCATCATCGCCATCCTCCTCGGCCTCCTGCTACCGGCGGTGCAAAAGGTCCGCGACGCCGCCGACCGGATCAAGTGCTCCAACAACCTCAAGCAACTCGGCCTCGCCGCACAGCATTACCATGACGCGCATCAGCATCTGCCGCCCGGCGTCGGCTATTACCCACCGGCCGGCGGCGCGTTTGGCACGTACTTTTTCCACCTGCTGCCGTATCTCGAGCAAGACGCCCGTTATCGCAACGCCCTGGGCAGCGTGTCGTTTCCGCCTCCGGACGGAGCGACCCTGGTCTTTTACCCGGGCAACAACAACGTCTATAGTCAGCCGGTGGAAATCTTCCTTTGCCCTTCGGATCCGAGCGTCGGACCGGGTGGTGTCGTGACGGTCAACGGGGTTTCGTTCGGCGCGTCCTCTTACGCGCCCAACGCCCTGGTGGTGGCGCCGAACGGTCCGCAGGGCAAAGCCCGCCTCACCGCCGACATCCCCGACGGCACTTCAAACACCCTTCTCCATGCGGAGAAATATGCCCGCTGCTCCAACACCAGCATGGTGCCCGCCTTCAGAGACGGCGGCACCGCCTGGGCGTACTGTGCGTCCCTCGTCTTCCCCTGGCTCCAGCCGCCCATGGATCTTCCGCCCCAAGCGTTCGGGCCGGGATTTGCGATCCCCGCCTTCGCGGCCCGCGGCGCCCCCGATGCCGTCGGCGAGGGGTCGAGGTTTCAGGTCCGGCCCACTCCCTTTCTCGGCAACTGTGACCCGACGCGGGCCTCGACGGCCCACGCCGCCGGAATGCTGGTCGGCCTGGCCGACGGCAGCGTTCGCACTCTTGCCCCGGGCCTGAGCGGCACCACTTGGTGGGCCGCCGTGACGCCCTCGGGGGGCGAAGTCCTGGGCCCGGATTGGTAGGGTTGATAGCAGAAAAGGCGGCCGGTGGGGTCCTTACCGCCAAGCAAGCCCCCCACCGGCCCGGCACCGCCCCGGCGCTCGGTCTGCGCGCCGGGAACGATGTCTCTCCACTCTAACGCAGACCGGTGGAGGATTCCATGCCTCGTTTCGTTACCGCGCGCCGGACCGCCGTCGCGCTGGCCGTCGTGGCCGTCCTGGGGCTCGCGAGCCCCGCAGTCGCGGGTGATTTGGTGCCCTTCAAGGGCGACCTCGGCGGGGACGTCACCCACACCCCGGTCGATGACCGGACCGACTTCGTACTCGTGGAAGCCGCGGGGACCGCGACCCACCTGGGTCGGTTCGCGGTGGCCGTCCCTCACTTCGTGGACCTGCCGACCCGGACCGCGGCCGGTTCCTACGAGTTCACCGCGGCCAACGGCGACAAGGTGTACGCCGAGTTCACCGGGCAAGCCCGCCCGACGGCGACCCCCGGCGTCCTCTACATCGTGGAGACCGCGACCATCACCGGCGGCACGGGCCGGTTCGCGGGCGCCACCGGGAGCTTCGTCGTCGAGCGCCTGTACGACAGGATCGCCGGCACGACCATCGGTTCCTTCGAGGGGACCATCTCTCGTCCTTGAACTGAAAACTGGCCGGTGAAGGAACCGGCGAGCCGCCGGGCAAGTCCCGGCGGCTCACGGACCCGACGCCGACAGGGGCGACCGCGTACTCGTCGAACTGGTGAACCGCGTCTTGGGGTGGGTCGCCGAACGCCGCAGCTACGCATACGGAGTTAATGGTCCCGTTGCGCCGCGATCAGGTAGCCGTACGCGCGCAATTGTCCGAACCACCACGGGGCCGCTAGCCGCCCGTCGGGGCGCAGGCTCAGCGGCCTCACCTCGACGACGCGCAACCCTGCCTCGCGCAACAGCCGAACCGCTTCCGGCCGCGTGAACAGATGCAGCGTCAGTCCGGCGACGCCCTGGTGCACCGGCATCACACGATCGCCGCGCTCCCTACCGGACGGCCGCAGGCCGAGCAGGTCGCGCATCAGCCAGCCGCGGCCCGCACGGTTCCAGACGTTGAACCAGCGGTTGTGGACGTGGAGGATGAACTTGCCGCCCGGCCGCAGCAACCGGGCGACGTGGGCCACGGCGCGGCGCCGCTGGTCGGCGCCGATCACCATGCCGAGCGTGCTGAACAGACACGCCGCGTAATCGAAGGATTGATCCGCGAGGCCGTCGAGTTGCGTCAGGTTCGCTTGAACGAGTTGGCTTGATAAGCCGCAGGCGGCGGCCTTCTCGGCGGCGACGGCGAGCATTTCTTCCGACAGATCGACTCCCAGCGTCCAGAACCCGCGGCGGCTGAACTCGATCAGCAGCCGGCCGGTGCCGCAGCCGAGGTCGAGCAATCGTCCCGGCGTCGGGCAGTGCCGGGCCACGAACGCCACATCCACCTCGCACAGCGACACGCCGTCGAGGTAGACGTCGTAGCCGCGGGCCACGGCGGGGTTGTGCAGGTAGTCCCACAGGCCGCGGTTGACGCCGGGCGGCAGCTGCCAGTCGGCGAGCGTCATAGCGGCCGCTGCCCCCACGGGATCGGCATCGTCGGCGGCTGGCGGTGGCGGTCGCGGCGCCGGTCCTTGGGCCGGTCCTTGAACCACGTCACGAAGCGCACCAGCTGCCTGACCGCCTCCTCGTAGGCCTCCTTCCCCTTCTCCGCGGTGGCCAGTTCCGCGTCGCCGAGCACGCCTGTTTCGCTGTAGCTGCTCGTCCACGAGATGACCGTCGCCGGCCCCGCCGCGAACAGATCGACCCAGTTGAACGGGCTGTCTTCGTCGTTGAAGCTGATCGTGCCGCTCTTGATCTGGTCCTTGCGCACGTTGTCGCCGTCGAGGTACAGGTACAGCGACGTCTCCAGCTCGCAGGCGTGAGCGCAGCCGCCGGGGAACTTGCTCTGCCGCCAGCGCGGCAGGAACGTCTTGTCCACCGTCAGCAGGTTCCACCACGCGGCCAGCACGCATTCGGCGTCGGTTTCGAGGTTGGTGCGCCGCGCGACCAGATCGAGGTTGGGCATGTTGGAGCCGTGGCCGTTGAGGAGCACGATCTTTTTGAAGCCGTGGTAGGCGAGCGACTTGGTGATGTCGAGCACGTGGTGCATGAAGTGCTCGAAGTCGTTGTTGATCGTGCCGGGGAAGTCCATGACGTGGCCGGTGTAGCCGTAGGCGACGATGGGCAGCACGAGCATCTTGCCGGGGATGAGCTGGCCGGCGCCGCGGGCGATGCCGCCGGGGCAGACGAGGTCCACGTCCAGCGGCAGGTGCGGCCCGTGCTGCTCGACGGCGCCGCACGGCAGGACGCAGACCTTGCCCATCTCGACGGCGTCGTTGATCTCGGGCCAGGTCAGCTTCTCGTAGCGGTACTCGGTCGCGGCGCGGCTGGTCATGATCCCTCCAATGATTCACCACAAAGGCACAAAGGACACGAAGGAGGACCGAATCAATCCTGTCTTTCCTTCGTGTCCTTTGTGCCTTTGTGGTGAGTTCTTCTCAAGCAATAATGTCCTTGATCGGTTTGCCGAAGTCGATCTCCAGGCGCTTGCGGCCCGGCACTTCGAGTTTATGCGCGTCGAGGCCGAGTTGGTGCAGCACCGTCGCGTGGATGTCCGTGATGTAGTGGCGGTTCTCGACGGCGTGGAAGCCGATCTCGTCGGTCGCGCCATGGGCGACGCCGCCCTTGATGCCACCGCCGGCAAGCCACGCGCAAAAGCCCTGCGGGTGATGATCGCGGCCGTCACCCTGCGCCCCCGGCGAGCGGCCGAACTCGGTGCCCCACACCACGAGCGTGTCTTTCAACATGCCGCGCTGCTTGAGGTCTTTCAGCAGCCCGGCGATGGGCAGATCGACCTGCGCCGCCAACGAGGAGTGGTTGCTCTTGATGCCGCTGTGCGCGTCCCAGGCGCCGCCGCCCCCGCCGCCGTGGAAGATCTGCACGAAGCGCACGCCGCGCTCCACCAGCCGCCGCGCCACCAGGCACAGCGTCCCGAACGGCTTCGTCCCGTTCTGGTCCACGCCGTACAGCTTGCGCGTCGCCTCGGTCTCCTTCTGCAGTTCCAGCGTTTCCGGGACCGCCGTCTGCATGCCGAACGCCAACTCGTACGCCTTGATGCGGGCCCGCAGCGCCGGGTCGTCGGGGTAGTCGACGCCGGACAACTTGTTGAGCTTGCCGAGCAAGCTCAGTTCCGCCTCCTGCTCCTCGCGCTTCGCGCCCAGCGCCGGCCTCACGAACGGCAGCGGCTCCTTGCCCTCGACGTTGAGGCGCACGCCGGCGTGTTCGGGGCCGAGGTAGCCGGCGCCGTGCGTCCACTCGCCGCCGCAGCAGTCGCCCGTCGGCACGCCGAGGACGGCGTACTCGGGCAGGTTCTGGTTGAGCGTGCCCAGGCCGTAGCTGACCCACGAGCCGACCGTCGGGTACGCCCCCTCGCGCACGTGGCGGCCGGTGTGCCACTGCAGCTGGGCGCCGTGGTCGTTGTCGGTCGTCCACAGCGAGCGGACCACGGCGAGGTCGTCGGCGCACTCGCCGACGTGTTTCCACCAGTCGCCGACTTCGAGGCCGCACTGGCCGTACTTCTTGACGGGAGTGTTGAGGCCCATCAGCACCTTGCGGCCGCCGTGCGCGGGGTTGGCCGAGACGACGTTCTTGAGCTTTTCGGGGTTGAGGGCATCCTTGTACGGCGTGTCGTCGATAGTCTTGCCGTTGTACTTCGTCAGTTCCGGCTTGGGGTCGAAACTTTCGACGTGACTGACGCCGCCGCAGAGGAAGATCCAGATGACGGACTTCGCCTTCGGGGTGAAGTGCGGCTTGCCGTCGGGCTTGGCCGCCGACTCGGCGCGGGCGACGCCGTCGCGGAACAGCAGGGCGCCGAGCGCGAGGCCGGTGAACCCCATGCCCGTGTCGGCGAGGAACGAGCGCCGCGTGACGCCGCGGCAGCGCTGCGGGTGCGAGTTCGTGGACATGACAGCTCCTTCATTGTGCGGCGTCGCGCAACTTCTTGAGTTCTTCGAGTTCGAGCAGGTGGGTTTGATCTTTGGCCCGCCCCGCCGCTTTCTTGGCGGCGATCAACCCGTCGAGCGACAAGATGCGGACGGTGAGACCGTACAGTTCGCGTTCCTCGGACTGGGCCGAGGCTTGTTCGTAAGTCCCCACGCCGCTGATTTCGCCGAGCAGGTCAACGTCGCCATCATCGGTAATCAGCGTGAAGTTCAACCCCGCCTGAATGGTCGGCACGTCGAAGCGGAATGGTAGCCCCGGCGGCACTCCGCGAAGATAAGGGTGAATCGCGGCCAGAGCATTCGCCAGGGCGGTCATGTTGCCCGGCATTCGGTTGTAGCAGAGGTCCAGATCCTTTGTGACGGCCGACGAGCCGTGGGCCGCCATCGCCAACCCGCCGATTAGCACGAACTCGACCCGGTGATCCACCAAGCGTCGGATGAGGGCTTCGGGGTTAAACAAGGACTGCCTCCGTAGCGGTTGGCCCGCGTGCCGTTTCCCTGGAGGCTGCGACAGGCGCAGCGTTTCGGCGAACAGCGCGGCGCGGCGATTTTCCTCCCAGCGCTCCTCAATCGGCTTTTCCAGGTTCTCGCGCAACAGGGATAGATCGACGCCGCTCTCGGAATAGACCTGAGAGCCTCCGTAGAATTCGAGCGGCTCCGACTTCGGTTCGTTCGGCGTCATCGCAAGTTCTCGTTCGCTCACCGCACCGTCACGAAATCGTTGTGGTTCAGCAGCGTGTGAACCAAGTTCTCGCGCGCCCGCAGCGCCGGGTCGGCGGCGGGAACGCGTCCCTCCTTGTCCGGCGGCGCCGGCGGCGCCTTGTCGGCGTCGTGGCGCTTCGTCTGCTCCTTCAGGAACTCGGCACACACCTCCTTCTCCTCCGCCGTCGGCGCCCGCGCCAGCACGCGCTCGAACGCCGCGGTGACGAACGAGCCGTCGTCCTTGTTCGTCTCGTGCAGCGCCCGCGCCAGGGTCCGCGCGTGCCGCAGGGTCAACTCGCTGTTGGACAGCGCCAGCGCCTGCTGCGGCAGGACGCTCTCCTTGCGCTGGTAGCACTCCGTCACGGAGGCGCCGTCGAAGAGTTTGAGGAACTCCATCTCCTTCTCGGCGGCGTGGCGGAAGTAGAGGCTGCGGCGCGGCACCGTCAGCCCCTGCTTGTGGTCGAGGTCGGGGCCGCCCGTCGTCAGGTCGAGCTTGCCGGCGACGTAGAAGATGCAGTCGCGCACCACCTCCGCCTCGACGCGCCGCGACGACATCCGCCACAGGTAGCGGTTGTCGCGGTCGATCGCCAGGTCCGCGTCGTCCGGCGTCGAGGCGAGGCGGTAGGTGTTGCTCGTGAGGACTAGCCGGTGGAGCTTCTTCATGCTCCAGCCGTTGTCCATGAACTCGACGGCGAGCCAGTCGAGCAGCGCCGGGTGCGACGGCGGGCGGCCGTTGCGGCCGAAGTCGAAGACGCTGGGGACGATCGCCTGGCCGAAGTGCCGCAGCCAGATGTGGTTGACCGCCACGCGCGCCGCCAGCGGGTTGTCGCGGTTGACGATCCACCTGGCCAACGCCAGCCGCCGGCCGGTGCTGGTGCGCGGGTACGCCGGCAACTCGCGCGGCTTGTACGCGGTGCCGTCGGGCAGCTTGGAGTCCGCCTCGGCCTTGGCCAGCGCGTTGGTCGCATCGGTGAGCACTTTCTTCGCGTCCTTGGCGCCGGCCCGCCCGCCCTGATTCGCCGCCGCCAGGTTGCGCCGCGCCTGGAGCAGCGCCGCGGCACGCTGCTTGCGCAGGGTCTCCGTCGCCGCCTGCTTCCACTCCGGGGAGTCCTTCTTGCCGGCCTCCTCCAGCTCCTCGACCCGCAGCACCAGCGTCAGCGCTTCGTGCTTCGCCTCGGCCAGCGACGTGTCCAGCTCGGCCAGCGCCAGCGCCTCGAACGTCTTGTGCGCCGAAACGACGGCCACCGCCGCCGCCAGCGGGTGCCGACGCGTCGCCTGGGCCGTCACCTTCTCCGTCTCGGCCCGCGCCGCCGTCAGCGCCTGTTTCGCCTTCGTCACGGCGTCCGCGCTCGCGGCCAGCGTCTCCTTCAGGACGAAATCGCGCCGGTCCGGGGCGTAGGCGGCGCGCGGCAGCGTCACCGGCTCCGGGCTGAACGCGCCGCCCAGCGACTCGGGGACGCCGGGCGGCAGCGGCGTCTTGTCCGGCGTGCGGTCGTCGCCGCGGATGAACAGGTACGTCGGCACCGTCAGGTTGGCGTCGTAGACGCGCGGCAAGCCGTCTTTCTTGACGTCGGGTTCGCCGGGGAGCCGGTCGGTGCGCACCTGGTGCGGCTCGAAGATCGCGCGGACTCGGTAATACTCCTTCTGGAGCACCGGATCGTACATGTGGTCGTGACAGCGGGCGCAGCCGAGCGTCACGCCGAGGAACGCCAGCGAGGTGTGTTCGACCGTGTCCTGCATCCACTTCTCGCGGCTGAGCAGCTTGTAATTGCGCACCAGGTAGCCGGTCGCGCGCAGGGCGTTGGTGTCCTCCGGCGCCAACTCGTCGGCCGCGAGCATTTCGAGGACCATGCGGTCGTAGCCCTTGTCGGCGTTGAGCGACTCGATGATCCAGTCGCGCCAGTGCCAGATGTGCGGCTGGCTGTCGCGCACCTGCTGGCCCCAGCCGGCCCAGTCGCTGTAGCGCCAGACGTCCATCCAGTGGCGGCCCCAGCGCTCCCCGTAGCGCGGCGACGCCAGCAGATGGTCCACCACCTTCTCGTAAGCGTCCGGCGAAGCGTCGTTCAGAAACGCGTGCAGTTCGTCGGGCGTCGGCGGCAGCCCGATCAGGTCGAAGTACACGCGCCGCAGCAGGACGGCCTTCGTCGCCTCGGGCCGCGGCTTCAAGCCGCGCTCCTCGTGTTCGGCGGCGACGAACGCGTCGATGGGATTGCGCACCCACGCCGTGTTCTTGACCGCCGGCACGTCCGGGCGCTTGACGGTCTCGAACGGCCGCCACGGGTAGGAGTTGGCGTTCTTGAGCAGCACGGCGAGCTTCTTCTTGCCGTCGGCGACCTCGGTATCGCTGGGCTTGTCTTTCGCGTCGCCGGGGAAGCGTCCGGCGACCAGTTCGAGCAGGTTCGGCACGCCGTCGCCGTCGCTGTCCTCGTCGGCGACGGCGAGGATCGCGGTGACGATGTCGGACTTCTTGCCCGCCTTGCGCAGCTCGGCCCGCACCGCCTTGAGGCGCTTGCCGAAGCCGTTGTGCGGCTTCTCGGCGGCGGCGAGCGGGTCGTTCTCCTTGCCGGGCGGGTCGGGCAGGTGACAGGTGCGACAGTCGTTGAGCTTTGAGACGTTGGGCAGGCCGAGGAAGTCGGCCAGCGCCTTCTTGTACGGCGGCCGCGCGTGCGCCGCGGCCGCGGTCAGGAGGACAGCACCGAACACCAGGAGGAAGCGCGTCGTGCGTCGGGTGAGCGGGAGCATGGGATCGTCCACCGGGTGAAGAAAACAAGCAGCCGGGAGCCGACAACCTGGCGGGGCGGGAACGATTCCAGTGTCCTCGGGGCACGAAGGGAATTCAAGCCTTTTCGAGGAGGGAAGGCGCTCGGACGATCACAGCTTCTCCAGGTCCGGTGGGATAACAAGCGCGCGGCAGTGGGGCGCCACTTCTCGAAGGAAGGCGATCATCTCCTCGGCCTTCGGGGTATTTCGCATCCGGTGATACGCGACCGCCAACGCCCACGCGACGACCAGCTTCCCCGTTCCGGGCAAGAGGAATCGTTTCGCCTCCAGACTCTTGACCGTCTCCTCCGAGAACTCACCGCACAAGACTTCGCCCGTTTCCACAAACGCTGCGAAGGCCCCGGCGGACGTCCGCGCCCACGGGACCAGCGACGAAGTGGTCCCCAACTCTTGAGCTTGGCGGGCCAGCCGAAGTCCCCGTTCGTATTCGCGACTGCCGAGGTAGCACAACAGCGCCCGGGCCGTCAGTCCGCACCCGTGAATCACGGGCAGACGATTTTCCCAATCGATGTCCTGCAGCGCGTATCGTGCGGATTCAAAGTCGCCGTAGAGGGTGTAGATGACGGCGCATCCTTGAGCCCGGGAGGCATCTCCATTCGGGTTGATGCCAGATCGCTTGATGTTATGGAGCCACCCGATGAGATCGTCAGGCGTCGGGGATTGAAGAAGGCGACGGAACTCACGTTCGGCCCCCCGCCACTTCGAGCGCCACAGCATGATTGCAGAAAAGGTACCCCCGACGAACATTGCCAGTATCGTCACGGCCTTGACCCATTCCCCCCGCTGGAGCGCGTCGGCGGAGATGAGGAGAAACCCACCGACGGGAATCAGGAGCAGCGTGCCAACCACGATCCAGCAGCCGACGAGATAGCGTGTGTTCTCATTCACTGTAATTCCCGCCTCACCGCGCGCTGAGGGACTTTGATATGAGAACTCAGACTCGATCCCCATTCTGCTACCCATCGAACGAGAACGCAAGAATCCGCCCGACTGTGCCGATTATCCCTGCCCAGGACCCGCTTCCGGTATACATCAATTCTGTGCCGCTACCATTGCCCACGAGGAGATCACCCATGAATCCCCGCTCCTGCGCACTCGCCGTGCTGCTGGCCTGCGTCGGCGCGCCCGCCGCACGCGCCGAATGGAAGCCGGCCCAGGCGCCGATCATGACGCGCTGGGCCAAGGACGTCTCGCCGGACAAGACGCTGCCGGAGTACCCGCGGCCGCAGCTGGTCCGCGAGAAGTGGCAGAACCTCAACGGGCTGTGGCAGTTCGCCGTCGCCAAGGACAAGGAAGAGCCGCCGCTGGGCAAGAAACTCGACGAGCAAATCCTCGTGCCGTTCCCCGTCGAGTCGGCGCTGTCGGGCGTCATGAAGCGCGCCGACCGCGTCTGGTACCGGCGCACCTTCACACGGCCGAAGGAGTGGACGGGGCGCACGCTGTTGCACTTCGGCGCGGTGGACTGGGAGGCGACGGTGTGGCTCAACGGCGTGAAGCTCGGCACTCACCGCGGCGGCTACGACCCGTTCTCGTTCGACATCTCGGAGGCGCTGCGGGGCGGGGGCGAGCAGGAGGTCGTCGTCGGCGTCTGGGACCCGACTGACGCTGGGACACAGCCGCGCGGCAAACAGGTCAACAAGCCGGGCGGCATCTACTACACCCCCATCACCGGCATCTGGCAGACGGTGTGGATCGAGCCAGTCCCGACGACGCGCGTCGAGTCGCTGCACGTCATCCCGGACGTAGACGGCGGAAGGGTGGTCATCATTCCGAAGGTGCCCGGCAAGGGTGAGAAGACGCTGATCCACGTCACCGTGCTGGACGGTGACAAGACGGTCGGCAAGGCGACGCAGGAGGAGGACCGGCCCGTCGAAATCGCCGTCCCGAAAGCGAAACTGTGGTCCCCGGAGGCGCCGTTCCTGTACGGCCTGCGGGTCACCTTGACCGAGGGCGACAAGACGCTCGATTCCGTCGAGAGCTACTTCGGCATGCGCAAGATTGCCGTCGTCAAGGACGAGAAGGGCGTGCCGCGTGTCCAGCTCAACAACAAGACGGTCTTCCAGGTCGGGCCGCTCGACCAGGGCTTCTGGCCCGACGGCCTGTACACGGCGCCGACCGACGCGGCGCTGAAGTACGACATCGAGGTCACCAAGAAGTTCGGCTTCAACATGACGCGCAAGCACGTCAAGGTCGAGCCGGCGCGCTGGTACTACTGGTGCGACAAGCTCGGCCTCTTGGTGTGGCAGGACATGCCCAGCGGCGACCGCTCCGTGCCCCGCGGCCAGAAGGAGATCAAGCGCACCCCGGAGTCGGCCAAGCAATACGAAACCGAACTCGCCGCGATGATCGAGAACCTGCACAACCATCCGTGCATCGTGATGTGGGTGGTGTTCAACGAGGGCTGGGGCCAGTTCGACACGCAGCGCATCACCGAGTGGACGAAGAAGACCGACCCGACGCGGCTGGTCAACTGCGCCAGCGGCTGGAACGACATGAACGTCGGCGACGTCCATGACATCCACGTGTACCCCGGCCCCGGCGCGCCGGAGGTCGAGAAGGCGCGGGCGGGCGTGCTGGGCGAATCTTTCCAGCACATTGGGATCCTAAGCTTAGAATTCCACGTGGACAAGTTGTCGCGGCCGCTTCTATAGTGTCACCTAAATACTAGTGACTCCAGCGTAACTGGACTGGCCACAGTTAGGCCGCAAATGTAATCACACTGGCTCACCT
>JADMIO011216342.1_pt1 | contig 46740 bp, 39 predicted proteins | sample 8958161 | NCBI WGS metagenome assembly JADMIO01 (sample SAMN16585339, study PRJNA669376) | soil metagenome | isolation source: Crop rotation soil | place: USA: Cullars Rotation, Alabama | collected 2011
GCGACAACTTGTCCACGTGGAATTCTAAGCTTAGGATCCCAATGTGCTGGAAAGACCCATACCTCGCCGGTGCAGGTGCGCACCATGGAGTCGCAGCAGCCGCCGATTCGCATCGTCTGCCCCGGCCGCGTCTATCGCTGCGACTCCGATATCACTCACTCGCCGATGTTCCATCAGGTCGAAGGCCTGCTGATCGACGAGGGCATCAGCTTCGCCGACCTCAAGGGCACCATCGAGGAGTTCCTCCGGGTGTTCTTCGAGAAGCCGCTGGGCGTGCGTTTCCGCCCGTCCTTCTTCCCGTTCACCGAGCCTTCGGCCGAAGTCGACATGCAGTGCGTGATGTGCAGCGGCAAAGGTTGCCGTGTGTGCAAACAGACCGGCTGGCTGGAAGTGATGGGGTGCGGCATGGTGCATCCGAACGTGCTGCGCATGTCCGGCATCGACCCGGAGAAGTATTCCGGTTTCGCCTTCGGCATGGGTGTCGAGCGCCTGGCCATGCTGCGTTACGGCGTCAATGACTTGCGCCTGTTCTTCGATAACGACCTGCGGTTCCTGGCGCAATTCCGCTAGGCCACATGACCCATATCGAATGCGTTCAGGAGAACAGACAGTATGAAATTCAGTGAACAGTGGCTGCGCAGCTGGGTCAATCCCCCGGTCTCGCGCGACGAGCTGGTGGCCCGCCTGTCCATGGTCGGCCTCGAAGTAGACAGCGTCACCCCGGCTGCTGGCGAGTTCAGCGGCATCGTGATCGGCGAGATCCTCAGCACCGAGCAGCATCCGGATGCTGACAAGCTGCGTGTGTGCCAGGTCACCAATGGCAGCGAGAGCTTCCAGGTGGTCTGCGGCGCGCCGAATGCGCGCCCGGGCATCAAGATTCCGTTCGCCATGATCGGCGCCGAGCTGCCGGGTGACTTCACAATCAAGAAAGCCAAGCTGCGTGGCGTCGAGTCCAATGGCATGCTCTGCTCGGCCTCCGAGTTGCAGATCAGTGACGACAACAGCGGTCTGATGGAGCTGGCCGCCGACGCGCCGGTGGGTGGCAATATCCGTGACTACCTGGGCCTGGATGACGCCAGCATCGAGCTGGGTCTGACCCCCAATCGCGGTGACTGCCTGTCCCTGGCCGGCCTGGCCCGTGAAGTCGGTGCCATCTATGCCGCTCAGGTATCGCCGGTGGCCGTTGCCCCGGTCGCTGCGGCGCATGACGAAGTGCGTCCGGTTGAAGTGCTGGCGCCCAAGGCCTGCCCGCGCTACCTGGGTCGGGTCATCCGCAATGTCGACCTGTCCAGGCCCACCCCGCTGTGGATGGTCGAGCGCCTGCGTCGTTCCGATATCCGCAGCATCGATGCGGCTGTGGATATCACCAATTACGTGATGCTCGAGCAAGGCCAGCCGATGCATGCCTTCGATCTCGCCGAGATCAACGGCGGTATCCGCGTACGCCTGGCGGAAGAGGGCGAGAAGCTGGTGCTGCTGGATGGTCAGGAAGTCAGTCTGCGTGGCGATACCCTGGTAATCGCCGACCACCAGCGCGCCCTGGCCATAGCTGGTGTGATGGGTGGCGAGCACAGCGGCGTGAGCAGCAAGACGCGCGACCTGTTCCTCGAGAGCGCCTTCTTCGACACCATCGCCCTGGCCGGCAAGGCCCGTTCCTATGGCCTGCACACCGACTCCTCGCACCGCTTCGAGCGTGGCGTGGATTCGCAGCTGGCGCGCCAGGCGATCGAACGCGCCACGGCGTTGCTGCTGGAGGTCGTCGGCGGCGAAGCTGGTCCGGTCATCGAAGCGGTGAGTCAGGCCGATCTGCCGCAGATCGCGCCGATCACCCTGCGTGCCGAGCGCATCGACCAGATGCTGGGCCTGCAGATGGATGCTGCGGAAGTCGAGCGCCTGCTCACCGCTCTTGGGTTGAGCGTATCTGCACAAGGCGCAGGCGCATGGCAGGTTGATGTGCCGAGCCATCGCTTCGATATCAGCCTGGAAGTCGACCTGATCGAAGAGCTGGGTCGTTTGTACGGCTACAACCGTCTGCCGGTGCGCTACCCGCAAGCGCGTTTGGCGCCCCAGGCCAAGGCTGAGGCTCGGGCCGAGTTGCCTGCCCTGCGCCGCTTGCTGGTGGCGCGTGGTTATCAGGAAGCCATCACCTACAGCTTCATTGATCCGAAACTGTTCGAGCTGTTCAGTCCAGGCGTCGAGCCTCTGCAGCTGGCCAACCCGATCTCCGCCGACATGGCGGCCATGCGCTCCTCGCTGTGGCCGGGTCTGATCAAGGCCCTGCAGCACAACCTCAATCGCCAGCAATCGCGCGTGCGCCTGTTCGAGAGCGGCCTGCGTTTCGTCGGGCAGCTTGAAGGGCTCAAGCAGGAAGCCATGCTGGCCGGTGTGATCAGCGGCAGCCGCCTGCCGGAAGGCTGGGCCAACGGTCGTGATGGCGTGGACTTCTACGATCTCAAGGCCGATGTCGAGGCGCTGCTGGGTTATGCCGGTGCGGCAGATGCATTCAGCTTCGTGCCGGGTGAACACTCAGCCCTGCATCCAGGGCAGACCGCGCGCATCGAGCGGGACGGTCGCCTGGTCGGTTTCCTTGGTGCGCTGCATCCGGAACTGGCCAAGACCCTGGGGCTGGATCAGCCGGTGTTCCTCTTCGAACTGGTGCTGGCTGAAGTGGCTGCCGGGCGTATGCCGGCATTCAGCGAGCTTTCGCGCTTCCCTGAGGTTCGTCGCGACCTGGCATTGCTGGCAGACCGCGAGCTGCCGGCTGAGTCAGTGCTGGCCTGTATCCGCGAGGCGGCCGGCGAATGGTTGACTGACCTCAGACTGTTTGACGTGTATCACGGTAAAGGCATTGATCCGCATAGAAAAAGCCTTGCCGTCGGCTTGACCTGGCAGCATCCATCGCGCACTCTTAATGACGATGAGGTGAATACCACAACGCAAAATATCCTCACCTCGCTGGAAGAAAGGTTCAACGCCACGTTAAGGAAGTAGCGTATGGGGGCTCTGACGAAAGCTGAAATGGCGGAACGTCTGTATGAAGAGCTTGGCCTGAATAAACGGGAAGCCAAGGAGTTGGTGGAACTGTTTTTTGAGGAAATCCGCCACGCGCTGGAGGATAACGAGCAGGTCAAATTGTCCGGTTTCGGCAATTTCGACCTGCGCGATAAACGTCAGCGCCCGGGGCGAAATCCCAAGACAGGCGAAGAAATCCCGATCACGGCTCGCCGTGTTGTCACCTTTCGTCCGGGCCAGAAATTGAAGGCCAGAGTAGAGGCATATGCTGGAACCAAGTCATAACGACGAGTTACCTCCTATACCTGGTAAGCGCTATTTCACCATCGGTGAAGTCAGCGACCTCTGTGCCGTCAAACCTCATGTCCTGCGCTACTGGGAGCAGGAATTTCCTCAGCTCAATCCGGTAAAGCGACGCGGTAACCGTCGCTACTACCAGCGTCAGGATGTGCTGATGATCCGCCAGATCCGTGCGCTTCTGTACGATCAGGGCTTCACCATCGGCGGTGCGCGTCAGCGTCTCTCTGGTGATGAAGCAAAAGACGACACGACCCAGTACAAGCAGCTCATTCGACAGATGATTGCCGAGCTGGAAGATGTGTTAGTGGTGCTGCGCAAGTAACTCTCTGCGTAAAAAAACTTTCCACAATTCAGATGCTTATTGTATAGTCTGACCCGCTTTCGGTTGCTTAGAAAGCACAGCAATACCCGTCGGGGCGTAGCGCAGCCCGGTAGCGCACTTGCATGGGGTGCAAGGGGTCGAGTGTTCGAATCACTCCGTCCCGACCATATAATCCCAACATCAAAGCCTGGTCAGAAATGACCGGGCTTTTTTGTGCCTGTCTAGATGCCTCGTAAAGCGCGTCATCTATCCGCGCAGCTATCTACCATGCTGGCTCCGCAGCCGAGCTCTTGTTTTACTAGATTCTCACCTGCTTGGCGGGACTAGCTTTTGTAGCTTGCCTAAGGCAATCACGTCTGATTTGGTGAGGCTGACTGATTGAATCGACAAGTGGTTTCGGTTTTTGCTCAGCAACGCCTTGTTTATTAATATTATGAGTGTAATTTAAGTGAGGCCGATGATAGCTGATCATCACTGAACGCCAGAGGAGAGTTGCGATGGGTATGCAGAATGCAAAGGGCAAGGCGCTGGTTACCGGCGCGTCTTCCGGGATTGGCGCGACTTATGCCGAGCGTTTGGCCGGGCGCGGATATGACTTGTTGCTGGTAGCGCGTGATCTACCGCGACTGGAGGCCATGGCCGGGCGCTTGGCCCAGCAACATGGAGTGGCGGTCGAAATGCTCAGGGCCGATCTGACCAGCAAGGCCGATGTGCAGCTGGTGGCTCAGCGCCTGCGCAGTGATGCGGCGATCAGCCTGCTGGTGAACAACGCCGGGGTGGCCTTGAATGGCAATCTGGCGGATGTCGAGCCGGACAAGGTGGACGCTCTGCTGCAGCTTAATGTGGTGGCCCTGACGCATCTGGCTGCGGCAGCTGCGGCGGCATTCTCCTCAGCAAGGCGTGGCGCGATCATCAATATCGCTTCTGTGGTGGCTCTGGCGCCGGAGATGTTCAATGCCGTGTACAGCGCCTCCAAGGCCTATGTGCTGAGCCTGACCCAGACGCTGCATGGCGAAATCGGCAAGCAGGGTGTGCAGGTTCAGGCAGTGCTGCCGGGTGCTACGCGCACTGAAATCTGGGCGCGCAGCGGTATCGATGAAGCCGGGCTACCGGCCGAGATGGTCATGGAAGTGGGGGAGATGGTCGACGCGGCGCTGGCTGGGTTCGATCAGGGTGAGTTGGTCACCATTCCTTCTCTGCCCGATGCCGCTGACTGGAACGCCCTGGTCAACGCGCGCGCCAAGCTGGGCCCCAATCTTTCGCGCAGTAGTGCGGCTGCCCGCTACAAGTAGCGGTGACAACGGCAGGCCCCGACCAAAACCGGCGGGGCTGCCGGGTACCTCTATATAGAAGACGCTTCGCTTTGCTCGATCAGCAGCTGGCGGGTGGTCTTCAGCAACCGATCGGACAATTCGGGGTCTTGCACGCTGCGCGAGAGCAGCAGCGCGCCGACCATCGCCGAGAGCATCAGCACACTCTGCTCGGCGGCCTGTTCGATCGGTAGATTCGCCTCGATCATGGCCAGGCGATCACGGATCACCTGATCGGTCAGGGCGCTGGGTTGGCCGCGTTGGCCCAGCTCGGCGCTCATGGTCGGTAGCGGGCAGCCAGCACCGGGGCTGGCCCGGTGGGCTGTGGACAGGTAGCGGGCAATGAAGGTCGGTAGCGGAGCGTCGCTGGCCAGGCTTTCTTCGGCACTGCCTTTGAGTTGTTCTGCAGCGTGCTGCAGGGCGATTTCGACCAGCTCGTCCTTGGACTTGAAGTGGGCATAGAAGCCGCCGTGGGTGAGGCCCAGGGCTTTCATCAACGGCTGCAGCCCGGTGGCGCCGACACCGTCGCGACGAAACAGGTGCGAGGCTTCGTCGATGATGCGTTGGCGGGTCTTGGCTTTGTGGTCTTCGGAATAGCGCATGGGCAGAGTGTCTCGGTAGGCAGGTTAAGATGCTGACTGTCATCTTAACCTGCTGGTGCGAGTGCCGACAGTGCCGATGATCCTGGATTGCCTGCGGTGGTGGCTCAGCCTCCATCGCAGGAACCACTCAGTTGTCGACCGCCTCGAGCAGGGTGGCTACGCCCTGACCGCCGGCAATGCACTGGGTGGCAATGGCATAGCGACCGCCGGTGCGCTTGAGCAAGGTCGCCGCCTTGCCGGTAATACGCGCGCCGGTGGCACCCAGTGGGTGGCCGAGCGCCAGGGCGCCGCCATCGAGGTTGACCTTGGACATATCCAGGCCCAGTTCGCGGATGCAGGCCAGGGACTGGCTGGCGAAGGCCTCGTTGATTTCCGCCAGGTCGATGTCCTGGATGCTCAGGCCGGCGCGTTGCAGCACCTTGCGGGTCGCGACGACGGGGCCCATGCCCATGATCTCCGGGGCGCAACCGCCAACGGCGACGGCTTTGATTCGCGCGAAGATTTCCAGGCCGCGGCTGCGGGCGAATGCCTCGGTGCAGACCAACACGGCGGCGCTGCCGTCGGTCAGTGGCGACGAGGTGGCGGCGGTAACGCTGCCGCCGAAAGCAGGCTTCAGCCCGGCCAGGGCTTCGCGATTGGTACCCGGGCGGATACAGCCGTCTTCACTGATCAGTCCGTCCGGCGTGTTGATCGCCACGATCTCGTCGACGAACAGGCCCTGCTCTCGAGCAGCACTGGCCTTGGCGTGGGACTCCACGGCCATGGCTTCCTGTTCCTCGCGGTTGATCTCGAAACGCTTGGCCACTTCTTCGGCGGTGTGCCCCATGGCCATGTAGACCTGCGGAAAGTTCTGCATCAGCACCGGGTTGGGGGAGATGTTGAATCCACCCATAGGCACGCGTGTCATCGACTCGACCCCGGCGCAGATAAAGGATTCGCCGGCACCCAGCAGAATCTGTCCGGCGGCGAAGTGGATGGCTGTCATCGATGAGCCGCAGAAGCGATTGACGGTCGCGCCGCCCAGGGTTTCCGGGAAGCCGGCACGGAAACTGGCGATGCGGGCGATGTTCATACCCTGTTCTGCTTCCGGGTAGGCGCAACCCATGATCACGTCTTCGACTTCGGCCGGGTCGAGGTCGAGCTTGCCGACCAGGCCTTGCAGCACCTGTGCGGCCAGGTCATCGGGGCGAATGTTGATCAGGCCGCCTTTCTTGGCGAAGTGGAAAGGCGAGCGAGCGAAACCGGCGATAACGATGGAAGTCATGACAGATGGTCCTCTGGGGGTGGCTCTGTGGCTGGCCTGGGGGCCTGCCTTTGGTCGAAAATATTATAGGCATAATCTAAAAATACTGTATAGATGCTAACCGTAATCTGATTGTGGGAAAACGCTTGCTCATGGGTTTGCTGGCTGTGTCGATTTCTGCCGATCGACGCTGCGGGCCTAGGGCTGAAAGCGTTGCTTCCCGATTGGTGCGACCTGTCTCGACACAGTTACTGGAGTTGAATCATGCATGACCATCCACGGGCATCCCGAGCGCTGCTCCTGCTTCTTATGGCCCTGACCGCCTTGGGTGAGGTGTCGACGCAACTAGTCATCCCGGCGCTGGGATCGATCGAGCAGGCCATGCACGCCAGGACCGGGTCGAGCCTGTTGGCGCTGTCGGCCTTCGTTGCGGCATTCGGCTTGGGACAACTGCTGCTCGGGCCGCTTTCGGATCGTATCGGGCGTCGGCCGGTACTGATTGGCGGGCTGGTGTGCTTTGTCTTGGCAACGTTGTGGATGCTGCTGGCTGGCAGCATGGTCGAATTCATTTGTGCCCGTGTATTCCAGGGGGTGGGCGCCTGCGCCGCGCTGGTTCTGGCGCGCGCCGTCGTGCGCGATGTCTGGCAGGTGCAGGCTGCCCCGGTTCTGGCGTTGACGGTGATCGGCATGCTCTGCGCCATTGTGCTGTCGCCGATGCTGGGTGGGGTGCTGGCTCTGTATGGCGGCTGGCGGGCGCCCGTCTTGTTGTCGCTGCTACTGGGGAGCGTCATCCTCGTGGCGGTGCTGTTCTTCTATAAGGAGAGTAATCGCAGTCTGGATGCGCAGGCCGGGCAGCCTGGGCGTCTGCTGCATGACTACTTCGATCTGCTGCGGCAGCGTTCCAGCCGTACGTTCGCCTTGGCGCTGGCGTGCACCTATGGGGCGATGTTTGCCGTCATAGCCGGTTCATCGTTTGCCTATACCAGTCTGCTGAAACTGAGTGCGGCCGAATATGGGTTGACCTTCGGTGGCATTGTTTCCGGCTTGATCATCGGGGCGTTGTTTACCCGGCGGACCATCATGCGCATGGGGCCCGAGCGGATCGTCGCTATCGGTGTGGGACTGGTGGTGAGCGGTGCGCTCACGACTGTGCTGGTCTATCAGCTGTTCGGCCTTTCGGTGCTGGGTCTTTCGCTGCCACAGGTCCTGGTCACCCTGGGTGGCGGGATGGTATTGCCGGCCTCCGTCGCAGGAGCGGTACTGCCCAATGCCCACCGAGCCGGGTTGGCTGCAGGGATGATGGGGTTTGCGCAGATGCTGGGGGCGACCTGTAGCGGGCTGCTTCTCAGTGGCCTGCAGGATGGCACGGCCTGGCCTATGGTTCTTCTGCAAGGGCTGTTTGCTCTGGCCGCCTTCGCTTCCTTCTATTTAATGCGCAGCCGCTCGCGTCAGGTTCTCGCGCAGGCTGTTCGCTAGCGTCCTTTGAGTCGAGGAGGGCTCCCGATGAGTACTTATGACGTTGTGGTGATTGGTGGTGGTCCTGGTGGCTACAACGCGGCGATTCGGGCCGGGCAGCTTGGCCTCAAGGTTGCCTGTGTTGAAGGTCGTGAAACCCTGGGCGGTACTTGTCTGAATGTTGGCTGCATGCCCTCCAAGGCATTGCTGCATGCCTCGGAACTCTACGAGGCGGCAAGCGGGCAGGAATTTGCGACCCTGGGTATTGATGTCACACCAACGCTCAACCTGGCGCAGATGATGAAGCAGAAGGACGCAAGCGTGGCGGCGCTGACCAAGGGCATCGAGTTCCTCTTTCGCAAGCACAAGGTGGACTGGCTCAAAGGCTGGGGGCGGATCGATGGCGTAGGGCGGGTGCAGGTCACGCTGGCCGATGGCTCGCAGCAGCAAGTGCAGGCCAGGGACATCGTGATCGCAACCGGCTCCGAGCCCAGCCCGCTGCCGGGAGTCGAGATCGATAACCAGCGCATTCTCGATTCCACGGGAGCGCTGTCTTTGCCGGAGGTGCCCAAACACCTGGTGGTGATCGGGGCGGGAGTGATCGGTCTTGAGCTCGGCTCGGTCTGGCGTCGCCTCGGTAGCAAGGTCACGGTCATCGAGTACCTGGACCGAATCTGCCCTGGTCTGGATGAAGAGGTAGGCAAGACGCTGCAGCGCTCACTCGGCAAGCAGGGCATGGAGTTCCGTCTCGGCTCGAAAGTGACGGCGGCGAAGACTGATGGGCCGGTGGTCGAGCTGAGTGTCGAGCCTGCGGCGGGAGGAGAGGCGCAGCTGTTGCAAGCGGACTATGTGCTGGTGGCAATCGGTAGGCGGCCGTTCACTGCCGGTCTGGGGCTCGAGTCGGTCGGTATCACTCCTGGTCGGCGTGGAATGCTGGAGAACTCGCGCCACGCGAGTGGTGTGCCGGGAATCTGGATCATTGGTGATGTCACCTCTGGCCCGATGCTGGCTCACAAGGCGGAGGATGAGGCAATTGCCTGCGTTGAGCGAATTGCCGGGAAAGCGGCGGAAGTGAATTATGGCGTCATTCCCAACGTGATCTATACCAAGCCGGAAGTTGCCAGTGTCGGCAAGACGGAGGAGCAGCTGAAACAAGAAGGGCGCTTATATAAGGTGGGTAAGTTTCCTTTCACGGCCAATAGTCGGGCCAAGATCAATCATGAAGCGGAGGGCTTCGTCAAAGTACTGGCCGATGAGCGCAGTGACGAGATTCTCGGCGTGCACATGTTCGGCCCTAGCGTCAGCGAGATGATTGGCGAGTACTGCGTCGCCATGGAGTTCGCCGCTTCTTCCGAGGACATTGCCCTGATCTGCCACCCGCATCCCACTCGGTCGGAGGCCTTGCGGCAGGCGGCCATGGGTGTCGAGGGCTGGATCATGCAGGCTTGAGGGCCGTTAAGCATGTAATTGCGCCTACGCGGTAAAAAGCTGTTGACGGCGAATTCTGCGGGCCTATAATGCGCACCTCTTTCGGCGCGGCCTGATCTGAAAACTCCTTGTTAAACAAGAAGTTAGACGAAAATAAAGGTTGCTCCGGTGGCGGATTCGAGTAGAATGCGCCGGGCTGACGGGGTGGTGGTTGAGTCCTGTTGGTGCTTCGGTTCGAAAGAGTCGAAGTGGTTGAAAAGAGGTGGTTGACAGCTGGTTTGAACGCTGTAGAATTCGCCTCCCGCTGACGTGAAGCGTAAGCAGATCGGAAGCGCAAGCGGTTGAGAAGAAACGAAAAATTCTTCGAAACTGGTTGACAGAAAGAAAGGCTGCTGTAGAATGCGCGGCCTCGGTTGAGACGAAAGACTTAATCGAAACGCTCTTTAACAACTGAATCAAGCAATTCGTGTGGGTGCTTGTGAGGTAAGACTGATAGTCACCTGATTATCAGCATCACAAAGCAACACTCGTTAATTCGAGAGTTAACTCTTTAGCAATAGAGAGATTTGCGATTGCTGAGCCAAGTTTAGGGTTTTCTCAAAACCCAAGCAGTATTGAACTGAAGAGTTTGATCATGGCTCAGATTGAACGCTGGCGGCAGGCCTAACACATGCAAGTCGAGCGGATGATGGGAGCTTGCTCCTGGATTCAGCGGCGGACGGGTGAGTAATGCCTAGGAATCTGCCTGATAGTGGGGGACAACGTTTCGAAAGGAACGCTAATACCGCATACGTCCTACGGGAGAAAGCAGGGGACCTTCGGGCCTTGCGCTATCAGATGAGCCTAGGTCGGATTAGCTAGTAGGTGAGGTAATGGCTCACCTAGGCGACGATCCGTAACTGGTCTGAGAGGATGATCAGTCACACTGGAACTGAGACACGGTCCAGACTCCTACGGGAGGCAGCAGTGGGGAATATTGGACAATGGGCGAAAGCCTGATCCAGCCATGCCGCGTGTGTGAAGAAGGTCTTCGGATTGTAAAGCACTTTAAGTTGGGAGGAAGGGCAGTAAGTTAATACCTTGCTGTTTTGACGTTACCGACAGAATAAGCACCGGCTAACTTCGTGCCAGCAGCCGCGGTAATACGAAGGGTGCAAGCGTTAATCGGAATTACTGGGCGTAAAGCGCGCGTAGGTGGTTCAGCAAGTTGAAGGTGAAATCCCCGGGCTCAACCTGGGAACTGCCTCCAAAACTACTGAGCTAGAGTACGGTAGAGGGTAGTGGAATTTCCTGTGTAGCGGTGAAATGCGTAGATATAGGAAGGAACACCAGTGGCGAAGGCGACTACCTGGACTGATACTGACACTGAGGTGCGAAAGCGTGGGGAGCAAACAGGATTAGATACCCTGGTAGTCCACGCCGTAAACGATGTCGACTAGCCGTTGGGATCCTTGAGATCTTAGTGGCGCAGCTAACGCATTAAGTCGACCGCCTGGGGAGTACGGCCGCAAGGTTAAAACTCAAATGAATTGACGGGGGCCCGCACAAGCGGTGGAGCATGTGGTTTAATTCGAAGCAACGCGAAGAACCTTACCTGGCCTTGACATGCTGAGAACTTTCTAGAGATAGATTGGTGCCTTCGGGAACTCAGACACAGGTGCTGCATGGCTGTCGTCAGCTCGTGTCGTGAGATGTTGGGTTAAGTCCCGTAACGAGCGCAACCCTTGTCCTTAGTTACCAGCACGTTATGGTGGGCACTCTAAGGAGACTGCCGGTGACAAACCGGAGGAAGGTGGGGATGACGTCAAGTCATCATGGCCCTTACGGCCAGGGCTACACACGTGCTACAATGGTCGGTACAAAGGGTTGCCAAGCCGCGAGGTGGAGCTAATCCCATAAAACCGATCGTAGTCCGGATCGCAGTCTGCAACTCGACTGCGTGAAGTCGGAATCGCTAGTAATCGTGAATCAGAATGTCACGGTGAATACGTTCCCGGGCCTTGTACACACCGCCCGTCACACCATGGGAGTGGGTTGCTCCAGAAGTAGCTAGTCTAACCGCAAGGGGGACGGTTACCACGGAGTGATTCATGACTGGGGTGAAGTCGTAACAAGGTAGCCGTAGGGGAACCTGCGGCTGGATCACCTCCTTAATCGACGACATCAGCTTCTTCATAAGCTCCCACACGAATTGCTTGATTCACTTGCGAAAAGCGATTGGGTTATTACCCGAGAGTTAGACGATTGGGTCTGTAGCTCAGTTGGTTAGAGCGCACCCCTGATAAGGGTGAGGTCGGCAGTTCGAATCTGCCCAGACCCACCAATTGTTAAGGGATGTGGCCAAGTCCGTAGATGGGGCCATAGCTCAGCTGGGAGAGCGCCTGCTTTGCACGCAGGAGGTCAGGAGTTCGATCCTCCTTGGCTCCACCATTAACTCGAAAATCGCTGAAAGCTCAGAACTGAGCATCTGCTACTGAAGTAGCCCAGATGTTGAGTTCTGGTCTTTGCGCCAGAACTGTTCTTTAAAAATTTGGGTATGTGATAGAAGTAGACCGATTTATTACTTTCACTGGTAATGAGTCGAGTCAAGGTAAAATTTGCGTGTTCTCTATATTGCAAATTTTCGGCGAATGTCGTCTTCACGTTTGAGACAGTAACCAGATTGCTTGGGGTTATATGGTCAAGTGAAGAAGCGCATACGGTGGATGCCTTGGCAGTCAGAGGCGATGAAAGACGTGGTAGCCTGCGATAAGTTTCGGGGAGTCGGCAAACAGACTGTGATCCGGAAATTTCTGAATGGGGGAACCCAGCCAGCATAAGCTGGTTATCTTGTACTGAATACATAGGTGCAAGAGGCGAACCAGGGGAACTGAAACATCTAAGTACCCTGAGGAAAAGAAATCAACCGAGATTCCCTTAGTAGTGGCGAGCGAACGGGGACTAGCCCTTAAGTTGATTTGAGATTAGCGGAACGCTCTGGAAAGTGCGGCCATAGTGGGTGATAGCCCTGTACGCGAAAATCTCTTATCAATGAAATCGAGTAGGACGGAGCACGAGAAACTTTGTCTGAATATGGGGGGACCATCCTCCAAGGCTAAATACTACTGACTGACCGATAGTGAACTAGTACCGTGAGGGAAAGGCGAAAAGAACCCCGGAGAGGGGAGTGAAATAGATCCTGAAACCGTATGCGTACAAGCAGTGGGAGCCTACTTTGTTGGGTGACTGCGTACCTTTTGTATAATGGGTCAGCGACTTATATTCAGTGGCGAGCTTAACCGAATAGGGGAGGCGTAGCGAAAGCGAGTCTTAATAGGGCGCTTTAGTCGCTGGGTATAGACCCGAAACCGGGCGATCTATCCATGGGCAGGTTGAAGGTTAGGTAACACTGACTGGAGGACCGAACCGACTACCGTTGAAAAGTTAGCGGATGACCTGTGGATCGGAGTGAAAGGCTAATCAAGCTCGGAGATAGCTGGTTCTCCTCGAAAGCTATTTAGGTAGCGCCTCATGTATCACTGTAGGGGGTAGAGCACTGTTTCGGCTAGGGGGTCATCCCGACTTACCAAACCGATGCAAACTCCGAATACCTACAAGTGCCGAGCATGGGAGACACACGGCGGGTGCTAACGTCCGTCGTGAAAAGGGAAACAACCCAGACCGTCAGCTAAGGTCCCAAAGTTATGGTTAAGTGGGAAACGATGTGGGAAGGCTTAGACAGCTAGGAGGTTGGCTTAGAAGCAGCCACCCTTTAAAGAAAGCGTAATAGCTCACTAGTCGAGTCGGCCTGCGCGGAAGATGTAACGGGGCTCAAACCATACACCGAAGCTACGGGTATCACTTAGGTGATGCGGTAGAGGAGCGTTCTGTAAGCCTGTGAAGGTCAGTTGAGAAGCTGGCTGGAGGTATCAGAAGTGCGAATGCTGACATGAGTAACGACAATGCGAGTGAAAAACTCGCACGCCGAAAGACCAAGGTTTCCTGCGCAACGTTAATCGACGCAGGGTTAGTCGGTCCCTAAGGCGAGGCAGAAATGCGTAGTCGATGGGAAACAGGTTAATATTCCTGTACTTCTAGTTACTGCGATGGAGGGACGGAGAAGGCTAGGCCAGCACGGCGTTGGTTGTCCGTGTTTAAGGTGGTAGGCAGAGATCTTAGGTAAATCCGGGGTCTTAATGCCGAGAGCTGATGACGAGTGTTCTTTTAGAACATGAAGTGGTTGATGCCATGCTTCCAGGAAAAGCTTCTAAGCTTCAGGTAACTAGGAACCGTACCCCAAACCGACACAGGTGGTTGGGTAGAGAATACCAAGGCGCTTGAGAGAACTCGGGTGAAGGAACTAGGCAAAATGGCACCGTAACTTCGGGAGAAGGTGCGCCGGTGAGGGTGAAGGACTTGCTCCGTAAGCTCATGCCGGTCGAAGATACCAGGCCGCTGCGACTGTTTATTAAAAACACAGCACTCTGCAAACACGAAAGTGGACGTATAGGGTGTGACGCCTGCCCGGTGCCGGAAGGTTAATTGATGGGGTTAGCGCAAGCGAAGCTCTTGATCGAAGCCCCGGTAAACGGCGGCCGTAACTATAACGGTCCTAAGGTAGCGAAATTCCTTGTCGGGTAAGTTCCGACCTGCACGAATGGCGTAACGATGGCGGCGCTGTCTCCACCCGAGACTCAGTGAAATTGAAATCGCTGTGAAGATGCAGTGTATCCGCGGCTAGACGGAAAGACCCCGTGAACCTTTACTATAGCTTTGCACTGGACTTTGAATTTGCTTGTGTAGGATAGGTGGGAGGCTTTGAAGCGTGAACGCCAGTTTGCGTGGAGCCAATCTTGAAATACCACCCTGGCAACTTTGAGGTTCTAACTCTGGTCCGTTATCCGGATCGAGGACAGTGTATGGTGGGTAGTTTGACTGGGGCGGTCTCCTCCTAAAGAGTAACGGAGGAGTACGAAGGTGCGCTCAGACCGGTCGGAAATCGGTCGTAGAGTATAAAGGCAAAAGCGCGCTTGACTGCGAGACAGACACGTCGAGCAGGTACGAAAGTAGGTCTTAGTGATCCGGTGGTTCTGTATGGAAGGGCCATCGCTCAACGGATAAAAGGTACTCCGGGGATAACAGGCTGATACCGCCCAAGAGTTCATATCGACGGCGGTGTTTGGCACCTCGATGTCGGCTCATCACATCCTGGGGCTGAAGCCGGTCCCAAGGGTATGGCTGTTCGCCATTTAAAGTGGTACGCGAGCTGGGTTTAGAACGTCGTGAGACAGTTCGGTCCCTATCTGCCGTGGACGTTTGAGATTTGAGAGGGGCTGACCTTAGTACGAGAGGACCGGGTTGGACGAACCTCTGGTGTTCCGGTTGTCACGCCAGTGGCATTGCCGGGTAGCTACGTTCGGAAAAGATAACCGCTGAAAGCATCTAAGCGGGAAACTTGCCTCAAGATGAGATCTCACTGGAGCCTTGAGCTCCCTAAAGGGCCGTCGAAGACTACGACGTTGATAGGTTGGGTGTGTAAGCGCTGTGAGGCGTTGAGCTAACCAATACTAATTGCCCGTGAGGCTTGACCATATAACACCCAAACAATTTGCTGTTTGTGTGTCTCGACAGAAGTCGACAGACCGAAAGTTTGCAAGACCACGCACAATTTACCGTGCCACCGCTATCACATACCCATTAGGGGAAGCGACTAAACACCGAGTCCCCAACCGAATTGCTTGACGACCATAGAGCGTTGGAACCACCTGATCCCATCCCGAACTCAGTAGTGAAACGACGCATCGCCGATGGTAGTGTGGGGTTTCCCCATGTGAGAGTAGGTCATCGTCAAGCTCCTATCCCCAAACCCCCAATCCGAGTAATCGGGTTGGGGGTTTGGCTTTGTGCGCTAGAAAAAACCAGGAGCGGTCGCGTTTAGCGATTTCGTTCTGCTGGGTTTTCTCGAGTGCATAAAAAAACCACCCGCAGGTGGTTTTTTACTTTCCGGCTTTCAGTCGCCGCGATACTCGCATCCACTGGTGCAGGTCTCATGCACGCGAATTCGCGAAAGCTCGGGTAATAGCGGTTTGAGCTGCTGCCAGATCCACTTCGAGAGATTCTCGCTGGTGGGGTTTTCCAGGCCGGCTATGTCGTTCAGGTAATTATGATCAAGCTGATCGTAGATGGGCTTGAAGATCGCCTTTATCTCGGAGAAGTCACGAATCCAGCCGGTGTATGGATCCACTTCGCCTTCAATGTACACGGCAACGCGGAAGGAGTGTCCATGCAGGCGACCGCATTTGTGGCCGGCCGGGACATGGGGCAGGAGATGGGCGGATTCGAAGGTGAATTCTTTGAAGAGTTCCAAGATCTGACGCTCTGAAATGAATGGCCGCGCAGCGGCACGAAGCAGTCAGCAGTTTATCAGCTCCGCCAGCGCTTTACCCGGCGCGGCTCATGGCCTGCTCTGGCGCAGACGCTGCAGCTCGGTATTCAGCCAAGCCGCGGAGGGTTGGCGTTGACCGGCACAGTTCACCTGGTAGGGATCGCCGCTGAAACTGCTTTCGGTGGCGGCGCGGGCGATGAAATCTTCGGCCGAGTCGACCAGACCCTTGTCCTTCAAGTAGTCGAGTTTCTTCTGCAGGTGGGCACGGGCATCTTCCGGACTGTGCTCGTCGCCGTTGCGGATAAAGCCGCAGCCGCTGCTGGCAACGAAGTCGAGCAAAGCATTCACTTCCTTCTCGCCCCGGGCATCCAGTGCTGCCTGGGCGTTGCTCCAGGCGCAGAGCGCTGTGATGGTGCTGACCTGCAGTATGTGGCGGATGAGCATTGCCGGCATTTCCTTATGAGTGACTGGTACAGCGCTAGAGCGGTTGTAGTCGATCGGCCAGGCGGCCGCTGTCGACCAGTTCGAGAAACTCGTCGCCGAGTCGAGTACTTTCAGCCATGGCGTGGCGCCAGTAGCGCTCGCGGCCCGCATCATCGCCGAGATAGCGTTTGAAGTCGCTGCGATCAGGCAGCTTGCCGTGGGGCAGCGCCGCCAGATAGTCGCGGGAGGGAGCAAGCAGCAGCACATCCTGCAGGCGCTCGGCGTCGCCGCGGCGCCAAGGCAGGCCTTTGTCGAACCAGCCGGGGATGACCTTGTCGGTGAAGTGCGGATAGAGCACCACCCCGTCCCCGGTGTAAGGCAGATCCAGGTGATAGTCGAGCAGGCCGCCGTCACGGTAAGCGCCAGGACCCAGGCCGGGGATATCGCGAATCGCCTCCATCACCATCGGAATGGATCCGGACGCCAGCAGGGCCTGGCGCAGATTACCCGTATCGAGGGTATGGAAGTGCGAGCGGAAGTCGCTGAGTTCTGCCAGCGGCGGGACCTGACGGGCGTCATGCAGGATCACGCGCTCGAAGTGGCGACCCAGGCGCTGGCGGCCGAGCAGGTTGTTGCCGATCACCGAGGACAGCCCCAGGCCCAGGGCGCCGCGCGTGTCGTGGCGCAGCAGGCCGTGGCTTTTCACTACCACGATGTTCAGGCGATAAAGCGGGTTGGCCAGCAGGGCAGCGTCCTGGCCGGCCAGCAGCTCATCGAGCAATTGCACGCAGCTGCGCGAGACCTCGGCCATGCTCACGCCTTTGGCGAAACGCTGACTGGTATACAGCTCGCCCAGGCGGCGGATGCCCGCGCAGGCATCCGGCAGGCAAGCGCTGGCGAAGCGCCAGGAGCCGATGGACGCGCCGATCAGCGTACGCTCGCGCGGCGCCCGGGGCAGCCACTCGCCGAATAGCGCCAGATCCAGACCCTGAATCCCCAGACCCTTGGGGCCGCCCGCGGCGCCCGGCAGAATACCGACATCGGCTGGCTGCAGGCCGCGCTCGCGAATGCGCGCAAGGGCGCGCTTGCCAGCGCGGAAGCTGAGTGAAGGGGACTTGATCTGGATGGCGCTCATACTGCTCTCCACAAAACGAGCCCGAGATTATAAAGCGGCGTTCTGGTAGACCAAGGAACTTCAGCACGTGAATGATGCAGCCTGCGTCTTGCGGCAGGGGAATTCAGCTTGAGTTAAGAGGGCCTGGTTATCCTGGCTTGCCTAGCAATTACCTGGCATTCAAGGAGATTTCCCATGAAAAAACTGACTGCTCTGCTCGCGCTGGTTACCCTGGCCACTGCCAGCCTGGCTCAGGCCCGCGACCTTGGCCCGGATGAGGCGTTGAAACTGCGCGATGCCGGTACCATTCAGCGTTTCGAGAGACTCAACGAAGCCGCCATCACCAAACACCCGGGCAGCACAGTCGGGGAGACCGAACTGGAAGAGGAGCATGGCCGCTATATCTACCAGGTCGAGCTGCGTGATGCCCAGGGCGTGCAATGGGACCTGGAGCTGGATGCCAGCAATGGCCAGGTACTGCAAGATCACCGGGATGACTGATGAAGTTCGTGGCACGTTATAGCGGCATCGTGGTGCTGGTTCTCGCGGTTCTGGCGCTCGAGGTGCATGCCCGCGACCTGGACCAGGACGAAGCGCTGCGCCTGCGGCGGGAGGGCGTGATCATGCCGCTCGAAGCGCTGATGCAGCCGGCCATGGAACGCTATCCGGGAGCGAGACTGCTGGAGGCCGAGCTGGAGGAAGAAGACGATGTCTATGTCTACGAGATCGAGCTGCTGATCGATGGCGTAGTGCGCGAACTGGAAATAAGTGCCCGCGACGGTCGGGTACTCAAGGACGAGGTGGAGGACTGATGCGCCTGTTGCTGGTTGAAGATCATGTCCCGCTGGCTGACGAGCTGGTCGCAAGCCTGGGGCGCCAGGGCTATGCGGTCGACTGGCTGGCCGATGGCCGCGATGCGCTATACCAGGGTGCCACCGAGCCCTATGACCTGATCATTCTCGACCTCGGCCTGCCTGGCAAACCGGGGCTTGAAGTGCTGCGCCAATGGCGGGCGGATGGGCTGGCCACGCTGGTGCTTATCCTGACTGCGCGCAGCTCCTGGGCCGAGCGGATCGACGGGCTGAAGGCCGGCGCCGATGACTACCTGAGCAAACCCTTTCACCCCGAAGAGCTGGCCTTGCGCATCCAGGCGCTGCTGCGCCGGGCCCATGGCCTGGCCAATCAGCCGCAGCTGGAAGCCGCCGGGCTGCAGCTGGACGAGGCGCGCCAGTGCGTGAGCCGCGCTGGCGAGACGGTCGAGCTGACGGCCGCCGAATTCCGCCTGCTGCGCTATTTCATGCTGCACCCCGGGCAGATCCTGTCCAAGGGCCACCTGGCCGAGCACCTCTACGATGGCGAGACCGAGCGCGATTCCAATGTGCTGGAAGTGCACGTCAATCGCCTGCGCGGCAAGCTCGGGCGCGAAGTGATCGAGACCCGCCGTGGCCAGGGTTATCGCTTTACCGGAGTGGCCGGGTGAGGTCGATCCAGCGCCGCCTGAGCCTTGGCCTGGGCGGGGTGCTGCTGGTGGTTGGCCTGGCGCTGGCCCAGGGCAGTCTGTGGCTGTTCGACAGCGGCTTGCGGCGCTTCCTCCAGGACGGCCTCAAGGATGAGACGGAGAGCCTGCTGATCGCCCTGGTGCGGGGGCCGCAAGGCGTGCAGCTGGATGAACAGCGCGTCGATCCGGCGTTCCAGCGGCCGTTCTCCGGCCATTATTTTCGCATCGACTTTGCCGGGCAGAGCTGGCGCTCGCGCTCGCTGTGGGACCGCGACCTGCAGCAGCCGGCGGTAGTCGGCCTGCAGGCGGAGCTGGGCGATGGCCCGAGCGGCCAACACCTGCTGCTGTACCGGGCCGACTACCAGCGCTTCGGCCAGCACTTCGCGATCAGCGTGGCGCAGGACTACACACCGATCCTGCACAACTTCCGCCGTCTGCAGTGGCTGGGCCTGGGCCTGGGGGGCGGGGCCTTGTTGCTGATCCTGCTGGCCCAGCGTTACACCGTGCGTTCGGCCTTGCGCCCGCTGGAGCGGGTGCGCCGACAGCTCGCCCAGCTGCAGCAGGGCCGGCGCAGCGAGCTGGACAACGCCGTACCGATGGAACTGGAGCCGCTGGTAACGCAGATCAATCGCCTGCTCGCGCACACCGAGGACAGCCTCAAACGCTCGCGCAATGCGCTGGGCAACCTTGGGCATGCGCTGAAAACACCGCTGGCGGTGCTGGTCAGCCTGGCCAATCGCGAAGAGCTGCAGGCGCATGCCGAGCTGCGCAACAGCCTGCGCGAGCAACTGGAACAGATCGAACAGCGCCTGGCCCGTGAGCTGACGCGCGCGCGCCTGGCCGGCGAAGTCCTGCCCGGCGCGCATTTCGACTGCGCCGAAGAGCTGCCGGCGCTGTTGGCCACCCTGGGCATGATCCACAGCCGCGGCTTGCAGCTGGACTGGCAGGCCGTTCCTGGCCTGAGCCTGCCCTGGGATCGCGAAGACCTGCTCGAGCTGCTCGGCAATCTGCTGGATAACGCCTGCAAGTGGGCCGATCAGCGGGTGCAGCTGCACGTGACGGTCGAGGTGGATGGCTACGGCCTGTGCATCGACGACGACGGCCCGGGGATTGCCGCCGAACGCCGCGAAGAAGTCCTCGGACGTGGTACGCGCCTGGATGAGCAGGTCGCCGGCCATGGCCTGGGACTGGGCATCGTGCGCGACATGGTCGAGGCCTGGAACGGCAGCCTGAGCCTGGAGGACAGCCCGTTGGGTGGCCTGCGGATACTGATCCGCCTGCCCCGGCGGGCATGAAAAAGCCCGGCACCTGGCCGGGCTTTTTTTTGCCTGGAATTTTTACATGCCGTTGGCGAAGGCTGCCGTATTCAGGTCGATCGACTCGCGCACGGGCTTCAGGGCACTGCCGTACTTGCCGAGGATATCCAGGGCGTAGTCGATGCGGTTGCGGATGCGCTGGTCATCTTCGTTGGCTGCCGGGCCGTCGTTCAGCACGCTCTCGACATGCCGCACGATCAGGTGCTCGGGCAGGTAGCCGAGGCGGCAGTTCTTGTAGCCGGAGGCACGCAGTTCGCTGATCGGGTAGGCGCCGCCGATGCCGGACGACACGCTGACCAGCAGGGCCGGCTTGTGGGCCAGTTCGAACTTGCTGGCGTAGAGGAAGAAGTTCTTGATCGCCGGAGCGGCCATGCCGTTCCACTCGGGGGCGATCACCACCAGGGCGTCGGCGGCCTGCAGCTGCTGCTGGTACTCGCTCCATGGGCCCTTGTCGTCGCTGGGCCAGAGGGGCAGGGGCGCCTGGCCCAGGTCGAGCAGGCTGGCCTGCTCGGGGCTGGTCAGGCCCAGTTCGATCAGGCGTTGACGGAGGAAGCGGCCAACCTTGGCCGACTGGCTGTCACGGCGGCTGGAGCCGGCGACCAGAGCGATATTCAGCATGGGACAACTCTCTGAGGGGGAATCTGGGGGCAGAGGCTACCGGCCGCTCTACGACGGGGCAAGGGCGGCGGCGACAGGGATGCGGACGAAAGGCGTCAGCCTGGCGCCGAGGGCGCCAGGCTGGCGATCAGACGCGGAACTGATCCATCAGGCCCTGCTGGTGGTTGGCCAGGCGATTCAGTGACTGACTGACCTGCGCGGACTCGTCGGCCTGGCCGGCGAGCGTCTCGGTGACATCGCGAATGCTCGCGACGTTGCGATTGATCTCCTCGGCCACGGCGCTCTGTTCCTCCGCCGCGCTGGCAATCTGCAGGTTCATGTCGGTAATCACCGTGACTGCATCGCCGATGCGGCGCAGGGCGCTGACGGCCTGCTCGACCTGGTCGACGCTGCCCTGGGCCTGCTTGTGGCTGCTGTGCATGGAGCTGACCACTTCGCGGGTGCCGCTCTGCAAGCCTTCGATCACCTGGCGGATCTCTTCCACCGAGTCCTGGGTGCGCCTGGCCAGGTTGCGCACCTCGTCGGCGACCACGGCAAAGCCGCGCCCGGCCTCGCCGGCGCGGGCCGCTTCGATGGCGGCGTTGAGCGCGAGCAAGTTGGTCTGCTCGGCGATGGCGCGGATCACTTCCAGCACCGAGCCGATCTTCTCGCTGCTGCTGGCCAGGCCTTCGACTTCCTGCATGGCCGCGCTCAGCTCGCTGGCCAGTTGCTCGATAGACAGGGTGGTGCGGTCGATCACGGCCAGGCCGTCACGGGTGGCGGCATCGGCGCCGCGGGCGGCATCGGCGGCCTGGGCGGCGCTGTTGGCCACGTCGTGGGCGGTGGCACTCATCTCCTGGGAGGCGGTGGCGACCTGGTCGACCTCGCGGAACTGCTGCTGCATGCCGGCGCTGGTCTGGCTGGCAATGGCGGAAGATTGATCGGCGGTGCCGCGGGCGTCCTGCACCGAGTTCTTCACGTCGGCGATGATCGGTTGCAGCTTGTCGAGGAAGCGATTGAACCAGCCGGCGAGAGTGCCCAGTTCGTCGGCCTTGGCGTAGTCGAGGCGGCGGGTCAGATCGCCTTCACCGCTGGCGATGTTCTGCAGCATGCTGGCCACCGCGAGGATCGGACGGGTCACACCGCGCGCGGTCAGCCACATCAGCAGCACGCCGCCGAGAATGGCGACCAGGGCCAGCACCAGGCTGAACAGGGTGTCGTCGGTGCGCTGCTGGTCGAGCTGCTGCTCCAGTTTCAGCGCCGGGCCGAGCAGGGCATGCTTCGGCACTTCCAGCAGCACGGCCCAGGGCTTGGACTCGGGGATGGGCTGCAGCGGCTCGAGTACGCGTAGCATGCTGTCGTGCTCGAGGAACTGCGAGCGTCCGGAACCGACCAGGCCGAGCAGTTCGCTGCTGTGGTCGGGGTAGGCCTGCACCGCCGGCTTGCCCAGCAGGCTGGCGTCGCGGCTATTCCCGGCCAGCAGGCCGGCGGGGCTGATGATGCTGACATGCCCTTTGCCGTCATACAGCTCCTGGTTGGCGTTGACGCTGAGCTGCTGCAGGCTGGCCAGGCTGATGTCCAGGCCGAGCACGCCGATGACCTTGCCGTTCTGCTCCAGCGGGAAGGCGATGCTGGTCATCAGCACCTGCTGGCCGTTGATGTCGTCGAAGTAAGGGTCGAGCACGCAGGGCTTGCCGGTGTCGCGCGGGCAGGTGTACCAGGCGTTGTAGGGCGTGCCGCTGGGGCCGGCGCTGGTGTCGGCAAGCTGCGCTTCGTCCATCGCCTCGGCTTCGAGCTGGCCCGGCGTGCTCTGCGACCAGTACAGCGAGAAGCGTCCCTTGTCGTTGCTGCCCAGTTCCCCCTGGCCGGCGAACAGTTCGTCCTTGCCGTCCAGGGCATTGGCCTCGAACACCACATACAGGCCAATCAGGCTGGGGTTGGCGTCCAGAGCCGTGCGCACCTGGCGGGTCAGGTCTTCGCGCAGGTCGAAGGCATCGAGGAAGCGCTTTTCCGCCTGGTCCTTGAGGAACAGCACCTGGCGCGAGAAGCCGTTGCCGTACTGGTAGGCATCCATGAAGTAGCGCTGGATACGAATGCCCTGCAGCTCGCCGCGACCGGCCATGCGCAGGCGCGCGGACTCTTCGAGCATGGCGCTGCTGGAGGCCTTGACCAGCTCGGCGCTGCGCTTGGACTGGTACAGCGAGGAACCGACCAGCAGCGTCACGATGACGACCAGGCTGAGGCCGGCGAGGAGGGTGATCTTCCACTGGATGGAGAGGCGGGCGAACAGCATTGGCGAGGGCCTTCTTCGTCAGACTACAAGCCCTGTATCGGTGCGGCCGGTGCGCGCAGGGTGCACGCGGGGCCGCCAGGAACGGGGCTACTTGAGTATTAGGTGGGGCAGCCAGAATTGCAGGCAAGAATTATGCACATTTTGCTCAGTATTCTGCACGTCTTTCTTTGGCCGGTCCGGGGCGCTGGCCAACCCGTGTTGCAGAGGGGGTATTTAGGCAGAGGCGGGTCGCCTTGGGCAGGACGAAAGCGTGGCGGACGAGACCCGTCACAGCGCGCAGACTTCACGCAACCTGGCGGGGCTGGGCGAGCGCCTCGGGGCGCTGGTGCGGTAGTTCCGCGTCTGAGCCATGGGGCTTGGGCGCAGGGCGCTTCGGCGCCTTTTGCCTGCCACTGAAATCAATCGCACTTGCCCGCTGGGGCGGGGACTAAACAGGAACAGTCCACCGCCTCGGTTACGCGCATGTTTTCCCCCAGTGTCGAGCACAAAGGCTTTCTGGTTCTGCTGACCTGCGTGACCCTGGCATTCGCCTGGATCCTGCTGCCGTTCTATGGCGCGATATTTTGGGCGGTGGTGCTGGCGGTGCTGTTCGGCCCGCTGCAACGGCGCCTGGCGCTGCGCATCGGTGGGCGCGGCAACCTGTCGGCCCTGGTGACCCTGGTAACCTGCCTGCTGGTGGCGATTCTGCCGATGAGCATCCTCACGCTGATGCTGGTCAACGAGGGCAGCGATGTCTATCAGCGCGTGGAAAGTGGCGAGCTGGACGTGGGAGGCTACGCCATGCAGGCCAAGGCCCTGTTGCCCGATGTGCTGCAACGGCAGCTGGAGCGGGTCGGGCTGAGCAATTTCGACAACCTCAGTGAGCGGCTTGCCCGTGGCGTGCTGCAGGGCAGCGAGTTCCTGGCGACCAAGGCGTTCGCCATCGGCCAGGACACTTTCCAGTTCGTCATCGGCTTCTTCCTGATGCTCTATCTGCTGTTCTTCTTTCTGCGCGACGGCCCTGAGCTGGTACGTACCCTGCGCAGCTCGATACCACTGGCCGACAGTTTCAAGCGGCGGCTGCAGATCAAGTTCACCCGCGTGGTACGCGCCACGGTCAAGGGCCATGTGGTGGTGGCGGTGGTGCAGGGTGCGCTGGGGTGGCTGATCTTCTGGTTCCTGGGCATACCCAACCCGCTGCTGTGGGGCGTGCTGATGGCCTTTCTGTCGCTGTTGCCGGTGGTGGGCTGCGGCCTGGTCTGGGGGCCGGTGGCGCTGTTCCTGCTGATGACGGATGCAATCTGGCAGGGCGTTACCCTGGTGCTGTTCGGGGTCCTGGTGATCGGCCTGGTGGACAACGTGCTGCGCCCGGTACTGGTCGGCAAGGGCACGCACCTGCCGGACTACCTGGTGCTGATCTCCACCCTGGGCGGGCTGACCCTGTTCGGCCTCAATGGCTTTGTCATCGGTCCGCTGATTGCTGCGCTGTTCATTGCCTGCTGGGACATCTACAAGAGCGGCAAGCGCAGGGTGCGCCTGCCCTGAGGCCGTTTGCGCCAGCAATGAAAAACCCGGCCTTGGCCGGGTTTTTCATTGCTGCGTTCAGGCTTACGGGGCGATGGCCACCAGGCCTGCCTGCTGCACCAGTTCCAGCAGCGGCTGCGGATAGACGCCGAGGAAGAAGGCGAGCAGGGCGACGAACATCAGCATCAGGCCGCCAGCCTGCTGGCCCCAGTGCAGCGGCGCATCGTGGCGGCGCAGGTTCGGCTCGACCATGAACAGGGTGACCATCACGCGCAGGTAGTAGAACACCCCGATGGCACTGCCCAGCACCAGGGCACCGAGCAGCCACCACAGCTGCGCCTGCACGCCGGCGGCAACCACGTAGAACTTGCCGATGAAGCCCGCGGTCAGCGGGATGCCGGCCAGCGACAGCATCATCACTGTCAGTACGGCGGTCAGGTACGGGCGGCGCCAGAACAGGCCGCGGTACTCGTACAGGGCGTCGCAATCGCGGCCGCTGTAGGGCGTGGACATCAGGGTGATCACGCCGAACGCGCCCAGGCTGGTCAGCACGTAGGTGGCCAGGTACACGCCGACCGCTTCCACGGCCAGGCCCTTGCTGGCGATCAGCGCCACCAGCAGGTAGCCGAAGTGGGCGATGGATGAGTAACCGAGCAGGCGCTTGAGGTTGCTCTGCAATAGGGCCAGCAGGTTACCGAACAGGATCGAGGCGATGGCGATCACCATCAGCAGCTCGTTCAGCCAGCCGCCGCTGGTGACCGGGGAGATCTGGTACAGGCGCAGCAGCACGGCGAACACCGCGACCTTGCTGGCGGTGGCCAGGAAGGCCGCCACCGGCGCCGGCGCGCCTTCGTAGACGTCCGGGGTCCACAGGTGGAACGGCACCAGCGACAGCTTGAAGGCCAGGCCGATCAGCATCATGCCAATGCCGATCTGCGCGATCAGGCTCGGCAGGCCGTCGGCGGCCAGTTTGGCGCCGATACCGGCGAAGCTCAGGCTGCCGGATTCGGCGTACAGCAGGGCCATGCCGAACAGCAGGAAGGCGCTACCGGCCGCCGACAGCACCATGTACTTGATACCGGCTTCCAGCGAACGTTTGTTGAAGAAGGCGTAGGCGATCATGCCGTAGGTCGGTACCGACAGCAGTTCCAGGCCGATGAACAGGCCGGCCAGGTGCTGCGCGCTGACCAGCACCAGGCCGCCGGCGGCGGACAGCAGCATCAGCAGGTACAGCTCTTCGCGGTTGCCCGGATAGCCCTTGCCCGACTCACCACCGAGGTAGGCGTGGATCAGCGTCACGCAGGCCAGCGTGGCGGCCAGCACCAGGGCCATGTAGTAACAGGCGAAGTTGTCGATCAGCAGCAGCGGGGTGACCTGCAGCGGCGCCACCTTGAGGGCCGGCAGCACCGACAGCAGGGCCAGGTTGAGGCCGATCACCGACAGACCGAAGGTCCAGGAGTGGTGGCGTTTCCAGGCGATGGCCAGCATCACCACGACTATGGTGGCGCTGGTGACCAGTAGCGGCAGCAGGGCGATGAAGTGTTGAGTCGTCAGTTGCATAGCACTACTTACCGAGTTGATTGAGGGCGTCGCCCAGCCACTGCTGCACGCCATGCATGCTGGCGGCGGAAGTGTCGAGCACCGGCTGCGGGTAGACGCCGAGCAGAATCAGCAGCACCGCCAGGCCGAGCACCATACCCAGTTCGCGCGGCTTGAGGCCGGGCAGGGCGGTTTCCGCCTTGGCCGGGCCGAAGTAGGCACGGTGGATCATGGCCAGCGAGTAGACCGAACCGAACACCAGGCCGGTGGCGGCCAGCACCACGACCCAGGGCGCGGCGCCGAAGCTGCCGATCAGGATCAGGAACTCGCCGACGAAGTTGCCGGTACCCGGCAGGCCCAGGGCGGCGGCGGCAAAGAACAGGCTGACGGCCGGCAACCAGGGCATACGCGCCCAGATACCGCCCATCTGGCGCATGTCACGGGTGTGCACGCGCTCGTAGAGCTGGCCGCAGAGGATGAACAGTGCGGCGGCGGACAGGCCGTGGGCCATCATCTGCACCACCGCGCCCTGCAGGGCGAGCTGGCTGCCGGAGTAGATCGCGATCAGCACGAAGCCCATGTGCGACACGCTGGAGTAGGCCACCAGGCGCTTGATGTCGGTCTGCGCGAAGGACAGCAGGGCACCGTAGACGATGGCGAACACGCCGAGCCACATGGCGATCGGTGCGAATTCGGCCGAGGCATGCGGGAACAGCGGCAGGGCGAAGCGCATCAGGCCGTAGGCGGCGGTTTTCAGCAGGATACCAGCCAGGTCCACGGAGCCGGCGGTCGGCGCCTGGGCGTGGGCGTCCGGCAGCCAGGAGTGCACCGGCACCACCGGGAACTTCACCGCGAAGGCGATGAAGAAGCCGAGCATCAGCAGGTACTCGGTGCCAGGCGCCATCTCGGTCTTCAGCAGGTCGGCGTAGTTGAAGGTCAGCACGCCGGTCTGATTGAAGTGGACGAACACCAGAGCGAGGATCGCCACCAGCATGACCAGGCCGCTGGCCTGGGTGAAGATGAAGAACTTGGTGGCGGCGTAGATGCGCGTCTTGCCATCGCTGCCGCTGTGACCCCAGAGCGCGATGAGGAAGAACATCGGCACCAGCATCATTTCCCAGAAGAAGAAGAACAGGAACAGGTCGATGGCGAGGAACACGCCGACCACGCCGCCGAGGATCCACATCAGGTTGAGATGGAAGAAACCGACGCGGTTCTGGATCTCGTTCCACGAGCACAGCACGGACAGCACGCCGAGCAGGCCGGTGAGGCTGATCATCAGCACCGACAGGCCGTCCAGCGCCAGGTGGATGCTGATGCCGAAGCGCTCGATCCACTGCAGCTTGTACTCGGCGGCCCAGGCCAGTTCGGCGCCCGGTGCGGGAGCCAGGCTGAAGTCGCCGGTGGCCCACAGCCACAGGCCGAGGCCGAACAGCAGGCCCATGGTCAGCAGGGCGACCCAGCGCGGCAGCGTGTTGCCGAAGCGCTCGCCTTGCCAGCACAGCAGGCCGCCGATAAAGGGGATCAGGATTAGCCAGGGCAGAATCATGACGGTTGGATTTCCTTAATTCAGAATCAGCAGCAGGCCGAGCACCAGTACGGCACCCCCGGCGATAGACGTGGCGTACCAGCGCACCTGGCCGGTCTCGCTGCGCGCCAGCAGGGCGTTGCCGCCACGTACCAGGCGCGGGATCAAGCCGATACTGCGGTCCAGCGGGTCACGGGCGAGCAGGCGGCAGGCCAGCAGATAGGGCTGCACGAAAACCTTGTCGTAAAGCCAGTCGAAGCCCCAGGCGGCAAACCACCAGGCCGACAGGAAACGTCCCGGTGCGCTTTGCGCCACGGCGGTGGCGAAGCTGCGCTTGCCGAGGAACAGCAGGGCAGCCAGCACGATACCGGCCAGGGCGATGGCGCCCGAGGCGATTTCCAGGCTGTGCTGTGCTTCGCCACCGGCATGGCCGACGCTTTGCGGCAGTACGCCAGCCAGCGGCGGGGTGATCAGCGCGCCGATAAAGGTCGACAGCACGATCAGCACGGAGAGTGGCAGCCAGTGGGCGACGCCGTGCCCCGCATGCGCTTCGGTCTGCTGCTCGCCGTGGAAGGCGATGAAGATCAGGCGGAAGGTGTAGATCGAGGTCAGGAAGGCCCCGGTCAGGCCGGCGTACAGCAGCCACTGATGGCCACTGGCGAAGGCTTCCCAGAGGATCTCGTCCTTCGAGTAGAAACCGGCGGTCACCAGCGGCAGGGCAGCCAGGGCGGCGCCACCGACGATGAAACTGGCATACGCCAGCGGCAGTTTCTTCCACAGTCCGCCCATCTTGAAGATGTTCTGCTCGTGGTGGCAGGCGTTGATCACCGCACCGGAAGCAAGGAACAGCAGGGCCTTGAAGAAGGCGTGGGTCATCAGGTGGAAGATCGCCGCGTCCCAGGCACCAACGCCGAGGGCGAGGAACATGTAGCCGATCTGGCTCATGGTCGAGTAGGCGAGGATGCGCTTGATGTCGGTTTGCACCAGGGCGGCGAAGCCGGCCAGCACCAGGGTCACGCCGCCGACGATGCCGACCAGCTCGAGGATGTCCGGAGTCAGCAGGAACAGGCCGTGGGTACGGGCGATCAGGTAGACGCCGGCGGTGACCATGGTCGCCGCGTGGATCAGTGCGGAAACCGGGGTCGGGCCGGCCATGGCGTCGGCCAGCCAGGTCTGCAGCGGCAGCTGGGCGGATTTACCCACCGCGCCGCCGAGCAGCATCAGGGTGGCGAGCCACAGCCAGGCATCGCCGGCCACGTACTTCTGCGGCGCCAGCACCATCAGCTCCTGGATGTTCAGGGTGCCGAGGTTGAGGAACAGCAGGAACAGGCCGATGGCCATGAACACGTCGCCGATACGGGTGACGATGAACGCCTTCAGCGCCGCGTTGCCGTTGGGCACGTGCTTGAAGTAGAAGCCGATCAGCAGGTACGAGCACAGGCCCACGCCTTCCCAGCCGAAGTAGAGGAACAACAGGTTATCGCCGAGCACCAGAAACAGCATGCTGGCGATGAACAGGTTGGTGTAGGCGAAGAAGCGCGAGTAACCCTCTTCACCGCGCATGTACCAGCTGGCGAACAGGTGGATCAGGAAGCCGACACCAGTAACCACGCCGAGCATGGTCACGGACAGGCCGTCCAGGTACAGGGTGAAGCTCGGCGCGAAGCTGCCGACGCTCATCCACTGCCACAGCACCTGGGTGAACACGCCATTGGCAGGCGGGTTGAGGTTGAACTGCAGGATCACCCAGCCGGCGGTTAGCGCCGACAGGCCGATCGAGCCGACGCCGATCAGTGCCGAGAGGTTTTCCGAGAAACGTCCACGGGAAAAGGCCAGGAGGAACCAGCCGATCAGCGGGAACAGGCATGTCAGGAATAGAAGATTCATCCGCGCATCTCGCTGGCAGCGTCGACATCGAGGGTGTGGAAGCGGCGATACAGCTGCAGCAGGATCGCCAGGCCGATACTGGCCTCGGCGGCTGCCAGGGTGATCACCAGAATGAACATGATCTGCCCGTCGGGCTGCACCCAGCGGCTACCGGCGACCACGAAGGCCAGGGCGGTGGCGTTCATCATCACTTCCAGGCTCATCAGGATGAACAGGATGTTGCGCCGCACCATCAGGCCGATCAGGCCCAGGCTGAACAGCACGCCGGCCAGGGCCAGGCCGTGCTCCATGGGGATTGGATTCATACGGTGGGCTCCTTGGCTTCGTGGCGGCCCAGGTGGTAGGCAGCAACCAGGGCGGCCAGCAGCAGCATGGAGGCCAGTTCGACGGCCAGCAGGTAAGGGCCGTACAGGGCGATACCGACGGCCTTGGCGTCCACGGTCACCAGACCGATGGCGGCGCCGCTCGGGGCCTGGAACAGCACGTAGAGCAGTTGGCCTAGCAGCAGCGCGGAAAGAATCGCCGGCCCGGTCCAGATCCCTGGGGTCAGCCATTTCTTCTCCTGCTCGGCGGCGGCCGGACCGAGGTTGAGCATCATCACCACGAAGACGAACAGCACCATGATGGCGCCGGCGTAGACGATGATCTCCAGGGCGCCGGCAAACGGTGCACCGAGGGCGAAGAAGGTCATGGCCACGGCCAGCAGCGAGAGGATCAGATAGAGCAGGGCGTGTACCGGATTGCTCGCGGTGATGACCCTGACGGTGGACGCCACGGCAACACCCGCGGCGAGGTAGAAAGCGAATTCCATGTCCTCTCCTTAGGGCAGCAGGCTTTTGACGTTGATCGGTTCGGCTTCATTCTGCGCGGCGCCTTTCGGCTTGCCGGCGATGGCCATACCGGCAACGCGGTAGAAGTTGTAGTCCGGGTTCTTGCCCGGGCCGCTGATCAGCAGGTCTTCCTTCTCGTACACCAGGTCCTGGCGCTTGTACTCGCCCATTTCGAAATCCGGGGTGAGCTGGATCGCGGTGGTCGGGCAGGCTTCTTCACAGAGCCCGCAGAAGATGCAGCGCGAGAAGTTGATGCGGAAGAAGTCCGGGTACCAGCGACCGTCCGGGGTCTCGGCCTTCTGCAGCGAGATGCAGCCGACCGGGCAGGCCACGGCGCACAGGTTGCAGGCCACACAGCGTTCTTCGCCGTCGGGGTCGCGGGTCAGCACAATGCGGCCGCGGTAGCGCGGCGGCAGGTACACGGCTTCTTCCGGGTATTGCAGGGTGTCGCGTTTGCGGAAGCCGTGACTGAACACCATCACCAGGCTGCGCAATTGGGTCCAGGTGCCGTGCACCACATCCCAGATGTATTTGATCATCGCGTATTACTCCTTACTGGGCCGAGGCCAGCACTAGCGCGCCGGTCACCAGCAGGTTGATCAGGGTCAGCGGGAGGCAGAACTTCCAGCTGAACGCCATGACCTGGTCATACCGCGGGCGCGGAATCGAGGCGCGCAGCAGGATGAAGATCATGATGAAGAAGCAGGTCTTCAGGGCGAACCAGATGAACGGGATCTGCGGCAGGATGCCGAACGGCCCGTGCCAACCGCCGAAGAACAGGGTCACCAGCAGCGCCGAAATGGTCACGATGCCGATGTACTCGCCAACGAAGAACATGCCCCATTTCATCCCGGCATATTCGATGTGGTAGCCGTCGGCCAGCTCCTGCTCCGCTTCCGGCTGGTCGAACGGGTGACGGTGAGTCACGGCCACGCCGGCGATGAAGAAGGTACAGAAACCGAAGAACTGCGGAATGATGAACCACAGATGCTCGGCCTGGTAATCGACGATGTCGCGCATGTTGAACGAGCCAACCTGGGCGACGATGCCCATCAGCGCCAGCGCCAGGAACACCTCGTAGGACACGGTCTGCGCCGAGGCGCGCAGGGCACCGAGCAGGGCGAACTTGTTATTGCTCGACCAACCGGCGAACAGCACCGCATACACCGACAGACCGGCCATGGCGAAGAAGAACAGGATGCCGATATTGAGGTCCGCCACGCCCCAGGTCGGGGTGATCGGGATGATCGCGAAGGCCATCAACATGGCGGCGAAGGCGATCATCGGCGCCAGGATGAAGATCGCCTTGTCGGCGAACGGCGGCGTCCAGTCTTCCTTGAAGAACATCTTCAGCATGTCGGCGGCAATCTGGAACATGCCGAACGGGCCGACGCGGTTCGGACCGTAACGGTCCTGCCACCAGCCCAGCAGGCGACGTTCGACGAAGCTCAGCAGCGCGCCGCAGACCACCACCACCAGCAGGATGACGATGGCCTTGAACACCGCGACGATCACGTCCATCAGTTCGGGAGTCAGCCAGCTCATTGCGCGGCCTCCTGGATGGTGGTGACCACGGCACCGGCGATGGCCGCCGGGATACCCGGCAAGCCAGCCGGTAGGCCAACCAGGCCGATGGCCAGGTCTTCGTTGACCTGCAGCGGCAGGCGCAGGGCCTGGCCGTTGACGGTCAGGGCGAGCAGGGCGCCATCATTCACGCCGAGGCGGTCGGCCTCGGCCTTGGCCAGGGCCACGTAGGCTTGCGGGATGCGCTCCTGCACCGGCGCAGCGCGCGAGGAGGTTTCCTCGCTACCGAACAGGTGGTGCAGCGGTACGACCTGCAAGGTGCCCTGGGCCGGGTTGAACGCGGCAGCCACGGCGAACCACGGCAGAGCAGCGCCTTTGGCTTCGATCAGGCGCACGCCCGGATCACCGGCGCGCAGGTGGCCACCGACTTCGTCCTGGAACTTGTTCCAGGCCTGCGGCGAGTTCCAGCCCGGCGACCAGGCGAATGGAATCTGCTGACGGTCTTCCTTGCTGCCCGAATAGCCTTCCATGGAGAAGGCGAAGGCGGAGTCCTTGTCCTGCGGCTGACGCGGCTCGTGCACACTGATATTGGCGCGCATGGCGGTACGGCCGCTGTAACGGTGCGGCTCGCGCGCCAGCTTGAGGCCCTTGATGCGGAACGAAGCGCTCGGCGCGGCACCGGTGATGCCGGCCAGTACGCTGCTGCTGGCGGCGCAGGCTTCGGTGACCTGGTCCAGCTGGGTCCAGTCGACGTTCTTGCCCTGCAGGGTGCTATGCAGCGCGTGCAGCCAGCGCCAGCCTTCGCGGACCAGGATGTTGCTGTCGTAGTAGCTCGGCTCATACACCTGGAAGAAGCGCTGGGCGCGGCCTTCCAGGCTGACCAGGGTGCCGTCGCCTTCGGCGAAGCTGGCCGCTGGCAGCACCAGGTGGGCCTTGGCGCTGGTCGCGGTCTGCTGGTGGTCGGCAACGATCACTACCTTGGCAGCGGCCAGGGCGGCGTCGACCTTGGCGGCATCGGCGCGGCGGTACAGGTCGTTTTCCAGCACGATCACGGCGTCGGCCTGGCCGGCGGTCAGGGCTTCCAGGGCAGCGTCCAGCGAATCGCCACCAAACAGGGCCAGGCCCATGCTGTTGGCTTCCGGGACGACCAGGCTGATGGAGCCGTTCTTCTCGCGATTGTTCAGCGCGCTGGCGATGTTGGCCGCGGCTTCGATCAGCTCCTTGCTGCCCAGCGAGGCGCCGGAAACGATCAGCGGCCGCTTGGCATCCAGCAGGGCGTCGGCGATCAGCTGTACCAGCTCGGCGGCGTCGGCATCCAGGCCGGTCACGGCGGGGGCGCTAGGGTCGATGGCGTGGGCCACGGCGAAGCCGATGCGGGCGAGGTCAGCCGGGGCGGCGTGCACGCAGGCTTCGGCGATGTCGTCGAGGCGGGTCGGGGTGACGCTGGCGATGAACAGCGGGTGCAGGGCGTCCTGGGCGACGTTCTGCACGGCCGCCATGTGCCAATCCTGGATCTTCATCGAGGCGGCGATTTCGGTAGCCTTGCCCTTGACCGACTGGCGCAGGGCCAGGGCCAGGCGCGCGGCAGTCTGCGTCAGGTCTTCGCCGAGGACGAACACCGCGTCGTGGTTTTCCACTTCGCGCAGGGTCGGTACCGGCAGCGGACCGTTCTGCAGGATGTCGCGGATCAGGCGCAGGTTGGCCAGCTCACTAGCGGCGATACCGCTGTAGTAGTTGGCTTCACCGACCAGCTCGCGCAGGGCGAAGTTGCCTTCCAGGCTGGCGCGCGGCGAACCGATGCCGATCACGCGCTTGCCTTTGAGCAGCTCGGCGGCCTTGTCCAGTGCGGCGTCCAGGCCAAGCTTTTCGCTACCAAAGAGCGGCTGGCGCGGACGGTCTTCACGGTTGACGTAGCCGTAGCCGAAGCGGCCGCGGTCGCAGAGGAAATACTGGTTCACGTCGCCGTTGAAGCGGTTCTCGATGCGGCGGATCTCGCCGTAGCGCTCGCCGGGGCTGGTGTTGCAGCCGCTGGAGCAGCCGTGGCAGATGCTCGGGGCGAACTGCATGTCCCACTTGCGGTTGTAGCGCTCGGAGTGGGTCTTGTCGGTGAACACGCCGGTCGGGCAGACCTCGACCAGGTTGCCGGAAAATTCGCTCTCCAGCACGCCGTCTTCGACGCGGCCGAAGTACACGTTGTCATGCGCGCCGTAGACGCCCAGGTCGGTGCCGCCGGCGTAGTCCTTGTAGTAGCGCACGCAGCGGTAGCAGGCGATGCAGCGGTTCATCTCGTGGGAGATGAACGGGCCGAGCTGCTGGTTCTGGTGGGTGCGCTTGGTGAAGCGATAACGGCGCTCGTTGTGGCCGGTCATCACCGTCATGTCTTGCAGGTGGCAGTGACCGCCTTCCTCACACACCGGGCAGTCGTGCGGGTGGTTGGTCATCAGCCATTCGACGACGCTGGCGCGGAACGCCTTGGATTCCTCATCGTCGATGGAAATCCAGGTGTTGTCGGTGGCAGGCGTCATGCACGACATGACGATGCGGCCGCGCTTGTCGTTTTCGTCGCTGTACTGCTTTACCGCGCACTGGCGGCAGGCCCCGACGCTACCGAGCGCCGGATGCCAGCAGAAGTAGGGGATGTCGAGTCCGAGGGACAGACAGGCCTGCAGCAGGTTGTCCGCACCGTCGACTTCGAAATCTTTGCCGTCTACGTGGATAGTGGCCATGGTTCAGGTTTCTTCTTTACCCACCGAAGCGGGCTTGGCTAATGGAATCACGGTGTGTCACGGGGCCAGGTGAGTGGCCACCGTCACGCAAAACTTCACGCGGGGGCGAATTGCCCCGTCGTTGCCGGGGCGCTGCTGCTGGCCACGCCAGCATCGAACTCCGGACGGAAATACTTGATTGCGCTACCCAATGGCTCGACGGCACCCGGTGCATGAGCACAGAAGGTCTTGCCGGGGCCGAGGAAGTTGACCAGGCCGAGCAGGGTGTCGATGTCCTGCTGGGTGCCTTGGCCGCGCTCCAGGGCGCGGAGGATCTTCACGCTCCACGGCAGGCCGTCGCGGCACGGGGTGCACCAGCCGCATGACTCGCGAGCGAAGAACTCTTCCATGTTGCGCAGCAAGGAAACCATGTTGACGCTGTCGTCCACGGCCAGGGCCAGGCCGGTGCCCATGCGGGTGCCGACCTTGGCGATACCGGCGGCGTACATCGAGGCATCCAGGTGCTCGGGCAGCAGGAAGCCGGTACCGGCGCCGCCGGGCTGCCAGCACTTGAGCTTGTAGCCATCGCGCATGCCGCCGGCATAGTCCTCGAACAGCTCGCGGGCGCTGATGCCGAACGGCAGCTCCCACAGGCCTGGGTTCTTCACCTTGCCGGAGAAGCCCATCAGCTTGGTGCCCATGTCTTCGCTGCCCGGACGGGCCAGGGTCTTGTACCAGTCCACCCCGTTGGCGACGATCGCCGGCACGTTGCACAGGGTCTCGACGTTGTTTACGCAGGTCGGCTTGCCCCACACGCCGACGGCGGCGGGGAAGGGCGGCTTGGAGCGCGGGTTGGCGCGGCGGCCTTCCAGGGAGTTGATCAGTGCGGTTTCTTCACCGCAGATGTAGCGCCCGGCGCCGGTGTGGACGAACAGCTCGAAATCGAAACCGCTGCCGAGGATGTTCTTGCCCAGCAGGCCGGCGGCCTTGGCTTCTTCGATGGCGCGGTTCAGGTTGGCGGCCGCGTCGACGTACTCGCCGCGCAGGAAGATGTAGCCGCGATAGGCCTTGAGCGCGCGCGCGGAGATCAGCATGCCTTCCACCAGCAGGTGCGGCAGCTGTTCCATGAGCATGCGGTCTTTCCAGGTGTTGGGCTCCATCTCGTCCGCGTTGCACAGCAGGTAGCGGATGTTCATGGATTCGTCGTTAGGCATCAGGCCCCACTTCACGCCGGTGGGGAAGCCCGCACCGCCGCGGCCCTTGAGGCCGGAGTCCTTGACCGTCTGCACGATGTCGGCCTGGGCCATTTCGCCCAGGGCCTTGCGCGCGGCGGAGTAGCCGTTCTTCGCCTGGTACTCCTCCAGCCACACCGGCTGGGCGTCGTCGCGCAGACGCCAGGTCAGCGGATGGGTTTCTTCGCTGCGGGCGATGGTGTTGGCCGGGCCGATGGAGGTCAGCGTCTTGATGCTCATGCGTAGGCCTCCAGCAGCTGGGCGATGCCATTGGCGTCGAGGTTGCCGTAAGTGTCGTCGTCGATCATCACGGCCGGGGCCTTGTCGCAGTTACCCAGGCAGCACACGGGCAGCAGGGTGAAGCGGCCGTCGGTGGTGGTCTGCCCGGGAACGATGCCCAGCTTGTCCTTGAGGCTGCCGAGCAGGTTTTCGTGGCCGCCGACGAAGCAGGTCATGCTGTCGCAGACGCGGATGATGTGGCGACCCACCGGCTGGCGGAAAATCTGACTATAGAAGGTGGCCACGCCTTCGACGTCGCTGGCCGGGATGCCGAGGACTTCGCCGATGGCATCGGCGGCGCCGTCCGGCACCCAGCCGCGCTCTTTCTGCACGATCTTCAGGGCTTCGATGGACGCCGCGCGCGGGTCCTCGTAGTGGTGCATCTCGTGCTCGATGGCCGAACGCTCGGTTTCGCTGAGAGTGAAACGGTCGGTCTGGATAAGCGTGTTCATAATCAGCGGTCCACGTCGGCCATAACGAAGTCGATACTGCCCAGGTACGCGATCAGATCCGCCACCATGCTGCCGCGGATCACCGAAGGGATCTGCTGCAGATGCGGGAAGCTGGGCGTGCGAATCCGGGTGCGGTAGCTCATGGTGCTGCCGTCGCTCGTCAGGTAATAGCTGTTGATGCCCTTGGTCGCTTCGATCATCTGCAGGCTCTCGTTGGCCGGCATGACCGGGCCCCACGAAACTTGCAGGAAGTGAGTGATCAGGGTCTCGATGTGCTGCAGGGTGCGCTCTTTCGGCGGCGGCGTGGTCAGCGGGTGATCCGCCTTGTACGGGCCTTCCGGCATGTTGCGCAGGCATTGGTCGATGATCTTGATGCTCTGGCGCATTTCTTCCACGCGCACCATGCAGCGGTCGTAGGCATCGCCGTTGTGCGCCAGTGGCACTTCGAACTCGAAGTGCTCGTAGCCGGAGTACGGGCGCGCCTTGCGCAGGTCGAAGTCGAGGCCGGTGGAACGCAGGCCGGCACCGGTGACGCCCCATTCCAGGGCTTCCTTGGTGTTGTACTGGGCCACGCCCTTGGTCCGGCCGATCAGGATGCTGTTTTTCAGGGCCGCCTTGGTGTACTCGTCGAGGCGCTTGGGCAGCCAGTCGACGAATTCCTTGACCAGGCCCTGCCAGCCGCGCGGCAGGTCGTGGGCGACGCCACCGATGCGGTACCACGCCGGGTGCAGGCGGAAGCCGGTGATGGCTTCGATGACCTTGTAGGCGCGCTGGCGGTCGGTGAAGGTGAAGAACACCGGGGTCATGGCACCGACGTCCTGGATATAGGTACCGAGGAACAGCAGGTGGCTGGTGATGCGGAAGAACTCGGCCATCATGATGCGGATGACGTCGACTTTCTCCGGCACCTTGATGCCGGCCAGCTTCTCCACGGCCAGCACGTACGGCAGGTTGTTCATCACCCCGCCGAGGTAGTCGATGCGGTCGGTGTACGGAATGAAGCTGTGCCAGGACTGGCGCTCGGCCATCTTCTCGGCACCACGGTGGTGGTAGCCGATGTCCGGTACGCAGTCGACGATCTCTTCGCCATCGAGCTGCAGGATGATGCGGAACGCACCGTGCGCGGACGGGTGGTTGGGGCCGAGGTTGAGGAACATGTAGTCCTCGTGCTCGCTGCCACGTTTCATGCCCCAGTCTTCCGGCTTGAAGCGCGCCGACTCTTCCTCGAGCTGCTGCTTGGCCAGGGTCAGGCTGAACGGATCGAATTCGGTGGCGCGCGCCGGGTAGTCCTTGCGCAGCGGGTGACCTTCCCAGGTCGGCGGCATCATGATGCGGGTCAGGTGCGGGTGGCCCTGGAAGGTGATGCCGTACAGGTCCCAGACCTCGCGCTCGTACCAGTTGGCGTTGGGCCAGATGCTGGTCACGGTGGGGACGTTGAGGTCGCCTTCCTTGAGCGCGACCTTGATCATGATGTCGCTGTTACGCTCGACCGACATCAGGTGGTAGAACACCGTGAAGTCGGCGCCCGGCAGGCCACGGCGCTGGGTGCGCAGGCGCTCGTCGACGCCATGCAGGTCGTACAGCATGACGTAGGGACGCGGCAGGTTGCGCAGGAAGGTCAGGACATTGATCAGGCGATCGCGGGAAACCCACAGCACCGGCATGCCGGTGCGGGTGCTCTGGACGGTAAAGGTCTCGGCACCAAAGCGGGAGTTCAGCTCGACGACCACATCTTGGTCGTCGGCCTTGTATGGCGGTATGGACAGAATGCTGTCTGCAGTCATGGTCTCGGTCGCTATCGGCGGTGTACGGCGTCAGTAAGCAGGCTCGGAGAGCCGGCTCACACTTCGTCGGGGCTGCGCAGGTTGGTGACAGCGATACGCTGTTCGCGGCGCTGTTCTTTCTGCGACGGCATTTCGGCGCGGTAAACGCCTTGATCGCCGACGACCCAGGACAACGGGCGGCGCTCCTTGCCGATGGACTCCTGCAGCAGCATAAGGCCTTGCAGGAATGCTTCGGGGCGGGGCGGGCAGCCAGGGATGTACACGTCGACCGGGAGGAACTTGTCGACCCCCTGGACTACAGAGTAGATGTCGTACATGCCGCCGGAGTTGGCGCACGAACCCATGGAGATCACCCACTTGGGTTCCAGCATCTGCTCATAGAGGCGCTGGATGATCGGCGCCATCTTGATGAAGCAGGTGCCGGCGATGACCATGAAGTCGGCCTGGCGTGGAGACGCACGAATGACTTCGGCGCCGAAACGCGCGATGTCGTGCGGCGCCGTGAAGGCCGTGGTCATTTCCACATAGCAGCAGGACAGGCCAAAGTTGTACGGCCACAGGGAGTTCTTGCGACCCCAGTTCACCGCACCGTTGAGAACATCCTCGAGCTTGCCCATGAAGATGTTCTTGTGGACCTGATCTTCTAGCAGCGGGTCGGAGACAGTCTCCCGCTCGCCGATCGGATACTGCTCGTTAGGCGCATCCGGATCGATCCGAGTAAGTTTGTATTGCATCGCCAAAGCCTCATTGTTTTAGCTTCGCCTGCCGATTACGACGACCTTCGGGAGCCCAATCGAGCGCACCGATACGCCAAAGATAGACAAGACCAGCCAACAGAATTGCTATGAAAACTGTAGCTTCGATCAGCCCGGTCCAGCCGCTTTCGCGAACCGACACCGACCAAGCGAAGAGAAAGAGGGCTTCAACGTCGAAGATCACGAAGAGCATCGCGACCAGATAGAACTTTGCCGAGAGACGCAGGCGTGCGCTGCCAACAGGCAACATGCCGGATTCGAAGGGGTCATTCTTGCTGCGTCCCCAGGCCTTGCTGCCCAGCAGGCTGGACAGGCCGAGCATGAACGCGATGAGTCCGACGACTCCGAGCAGGAATACAGCGAAAGCCCAGTTATGGGACATGGTCATTACCGCATCAGGCATGCCGGTTCTCCTTGGGGAAGGGACGGCTTCTTTTTAATAATCGCAGCAGCTTGGAAAGCTGCTCCGCAGAGTAGTGCCGCCAATTTTATGCTCGCATAGCACGCTAAGTAAATTTTTCTGAATAAAAAAATGAACGGGGTGCTGGTTGTCGATCCTTGTCGGTATCCCTCTGGCCCGCATGGGTCGGGCGTTTCCCTGAGCTAGCTGCTTTGGTCTTATAGCGAAAGTGCCGTAATTCTGCAGAGGCATGACGCCTTTTCGAAAGAACTCTGTCTTTAATTGTTTACAGGGCACTGATTGGTGCGCTGAAGGAACACGGCGTTTGCTCAGAGTGTAGTGCTGCCTGGGCAAATTAGCGGGCGAATGGTTCCAGGTAATCCTGTGTGGCTCGGCGCGAATCGATGGCGAAGATCAGCGAGCCACTGGGCAGAGCGGCAATTACCTGGTCGCGGTCGTCATTGGCCAGTACCAGGCAGCCATGGCTACGACCCGCCACGCCGTGGCGGCGGATGAAGTCCTCCTCCATGTAGAAGTTGCCGTGCAGCACGATGGCGCGTCGTTCGGCATTGCGGTTGCTGGCGCTGAGCCCTAGCAGGCGCAGGGACAGGCCGTGTCCGGGTGCCTGGCTCAGGTAGGTTGCGCCGGTGCGGAAGGTGCCGAGTGACGATGCGTGGCTGTTGTCGTCATCGGCAAAGTGCTCGGCGTAGCCATCGTGGTCCGTGTCGGAGCCTTGACCGTGGGCCACGCGATAGCTGGCCAGCAATTGCTGGCTGCGTCGGTCGAACAGCAGCAGTCGTGGTTCGCTGGAGCGGCGGGCGTAATCGACCACGGCAAAGCGTGGCTGGGGGTTGTGCTGCAGCTGGGCAAGGATCTGCCGGGTTGCGCTTGCCGGAAGCAGGTGCGCGAGGTCGTCGGCCCATAAGCCGGGGGAGAGCAGCAGGAGGAGGGCGGGCAGGGTTCTGGGCATGGGGCGATCCGCTTTACCTTCTGCCTTGGTAAAGCAAAGCCGGCGCCGCGGCAAGATTTTCCGGGCGGAAAAAACAAACCCCAGCATTTCTGCTGGGGTTCGTCTGACACACTCGGCCTGGGCAGGGCCCTGGCCGGTGAACCGGTTCCTATTAGTGGAACTGGTTCATGGTGTTGTCTTTACCACCGGCCTTCAGGGCGGCGTCACCAGCGAAGTACTCTTTATGAGCGTCGCCGATGTCGGAGCCGGACATGTTCTGGTGCTTGACGCAGGCGATACCTTGACGGATCTCCTGACGCTGAACGCCTTTCACGTAGGCCAGCATGCCTTGGTCTGCGAAGTAACCTTTGGCCAGGTTGTCGGTGGACAGCGCGGCGGTGTGGTAGGTCGGCAGAGTGATCAGGTGGTGGAAGATACCGGCACGAGCCGAACCATCACGCTGGAAGGTGCGGATCTTCTCGTCGGCAACCTGGGCCAGCTCGGTTTCGTCGTAGTCGACGCTCATCAGCTTGTTGCGGTCGTACGCGGAAACGTCTTTGCCTTCGGCTACGAATGCATCGAACACTTGCTGACGGAAGTTCAGGGTCCAGTTGAAGGACGGGCTGTTGTTGTAGACCAGCTTGGCGTTCGGGATCACCTTGCGGATCTCGTCAACCATGGCAGCGATCTGGCCAACGTGCGGCTTCTCGGTTTCGATCCACAGCATGTCAGCGCCGTTCTGCAGCGAAGTGATGCTGTCCAGTACGCAACGAGCTTCACCGGTGCCAGCGCGGAACTGGAACAGGTTGGAAGCCAGGCGCTTCGGACGCAGCAGCTTGCCGCCACGGTTGATCACAACGTCGCCATTGCCCAGGTCGGCAGCGGAAACTTCTTCGCAGTCCAGGAACGAGTTGTACTGGTCGCCCAGGTCGCCCGGCTCGTTGGTAACAGCGATCTGCTTGGTCAGGCCGGCACCCAGGGAGTCGGTACGAGCAACGATCACGCCGTTGTCGATGCCCAGCTCGAGGAATGCGTAGCGAACAGCGTTGATCTTGGCCAGGAAGTCGGCGTGAGGAACGGTTACTTTACCGTCCTGGTGGCCGCACTGCTTCTCGTCGGAAACCTGGTTTTCGATCTGGATGCAGCAAGCACCCGCTTCGATCATTTTCTTGGCCAGCAGGTAGGTGGCTTCCGGGTTACCGAAACCAGCGTCGATGTCGGCGATGATCGGGACTACGTGAGTCTCGTGGCTGTCGATCTGGGCCTGGATTTCGTCGGCTTTGACTTTGTCGCCAGCAGCGCGAGCGGCGTCCAGAGCGGTGAACAGCAGGTCCAGCTCGCGGGCGTCAGCTTGACGCAGGAAGGTGTACAGCTCTTCGATCAGGCCGGAAACCGAGGTTTTCTCGTGCATGGACTGGTCCGGCAGCGGACCGAAGTCCGAACGCAGAGCAGCAACCATCCAGCCCGACAGGTAGAGGTAGCGCTTGTTGGTGGTCTTCAGGTGCTTCTTGATCGAAATCAGCTTCTGCTGACCGATGAAGCCGTGCCAGCAGCCCAGGGACTGGGTGTAGACGGACGAGTCGGCGTCGTACTCGGCCATGTCTTTGCGCATGATGTCAGCGGTGTACTGGGCGATTTCCAGACCGGTCTTGAAGCGGTTCTGGGCGCGCATACGGGCCACGTATTCCGGGTTGATAGCGCTCCAGCTGCTGCCTGCGGCTTCTTTCAGGGCGGCAACGGCTTTGATGTCGTTTTGATAAGCTGACATGGTCAATCCTTCAAAGTGTGAGTTTGGTTGAGCACCGACTTCCCACCCAAAACCAACGTGCAAAAAAGCTTGCAGTGTTACGGGCGACACATGGCAGACGTCGAAATTTCGACAGGGACGAAGAGTGGAGCAGAGAGGAGGAGAGGACGAAACGAGCAGTACGATGAGCATCATTCCGCAGCTTGCCGGTTCGTGGACACCGTTGGGCGTGCAGTAGTCAGGTCTATCGGTTGCTGATAACGCTTAGCTTCCCCGTCCCTCAGGACAACTTTCGTTCCAGTCGCAACCTCGTCGAAACGCCTTGTGGGCTGTTAAAACACGGATCGTTCCGAATGGTGGTACGGAGCCGATCTGGAGGCTCTGCAACAGAGCCCCTGGCTAGCGGGAGCGGCGCAATGATGCGCTTCGAAGGAGGGTTCGTCAACGATTTTGTAGTGGTATGCGCGCGCCACTACATAATCCGACAAAGGGGTTGCGGCTCAGTCCAGCGCTTCGACCTTGATGCGCATGTGCATGTCGTTGGCGCCCTGGGTGGTGCGTCGGCGCAGAAAGTCGCGATCATCGCCCTGGCTCTGTTCGCTGACCCCGCCAAGGGGGATCCATTCGCCGAGGCGACCGCTGACCCGGGTGTCGGTGCTCTGCACGTCGATCACGTCGGGCCGCGACTGGTTGACCCGGTCGTTGTTGCTGCTGATGCTGACGTGCACGGTGTCGCCGGTCAGGCTGGCAGTCACGTAGAAGCCCTGGGTGACGTTGCGGTACTGGGTGTTCTGGTAGACCTCGCCATAGGGGCCGACGCTGGTGTTGGTCAGCGGCACGCTCTGGCCGACCTGGATCAGCGCCGGATAGCCTTCGGTCGCCTGAATCTGTTGGGTTCCGCCGCTGCGGCTGTCGGTGGAACGGCGGATGATGCGCACCTGGTCGCGGCCATGCACCTCGCCGCGTCCTGCAATCACTTCGACATCGCCGGCGCTGGCGCTGCCGTTGACCGAATAACCGCTGCTGTCCTGGTAGCCGTTCTCGCTGGTGTCGACGCTGATCAGCAGGCGGCGTGGCGCGGTATCCAGCTGCTTGAGCAGGTCGCGGATCTCCTCGATCTTCTCCGGCTCGGCATTGATCACCAGCTGATTGCCATAGGCGCTGACCTTGCCCTGGCCATCGAGCACCGATTGCACCACCGGCAGCACCTCGTCGGCGCTGCGGTAGCCCAGAGGGATCAGCTCGGTGGCGGCCTGGATAGGCAGGCTCAAGGCGAGCAGCAGGGCGGCCAGGGTGCGCAGGGTCATAACAGGAAACTCCGCAGGTCGGGGTCGAGAAGGCTGGTATTCCAGGCCTGCTCGAACTGCGCCTGGCGCAGCCGCACGCGGCCGGGGTCGTTATACAGAGCGTAGCCCGCGTACTGCTCGGGTTGTGGGCGCAGCAGCAGGCCATGGCCGTCGGCCAGCAGGTAGGCCGCTTCTTCGCTGGGCAGGTCCGGGTTGATCTTGCGGATATGCAGGTTGCTGGTCAGGCGCCGTGCCAGGTTGAGCAGGCGGTGGCCTTGCTTGACCGGGCGGCTGATGTCGCGCAGGAGGATGCGCAGGTGGTTCTTCGGGCTGGCCAGGAGAAAGCGCGTGCAGGCGTCCTGCACGCTGCTGTGGTTGTACAGCCAGGGTTCGAAGTCCGGGCTGTACAGGCACAGGCTGTGGCGAGCCTGCTGCAGCAGGGCTAGCGCATGGGCCTGGACTTGCTCGGGGTGGGTGAAGCGCTCCAGGGCGGCGTGTTCGCGGAGCAGGAAGGGGGCGGGCTCGCGCGGCTCGCTTTCGCCTTGCTGGATCTGCGGATTGTGCACGGCAAAACGCCCCGGGGATTGGAAATCGATGGCCGGTAGTTCGGTTTCGTTTTCGTCCAGCGGGGCGCTTGCGTCGTTCATCCTGTCCTCTAGTCGCTATGACGGACCATCAGTACGTGGGGAATACCGGCTTCCAGGTACTCGCCGCCTTCGATATGAAAGCCCAGCCGTTCGTAGAAGGCGCTGGCATGCACCTGGGCGCTGAGCTTCTGTACATTCTGCCCGCGCTGCTCGGCGACGGCGATGGCCGCGTGCATCAGGGCGTCGCCGACCTTGAGGCCGCGCCAGTCCTTGAGCACCGAGACGCGACCGATCTGGCCGTCGGCCAGCAAGCGCGCGGTGCCGATCGGATAGTCGCCTTCGAGGGCGAGAAAGTGCACGGCCTCGATGTCTTCGTCATCCCATTCGAGTTCCGCCGGCACGGCCTGTTCGGCAACGAACACCGCTTCGCGGATGCGTCGCAGGTCGGCGTTGTCCTTCTGCCAGTGGGCCTGGCGGATATGGATCTCACTCATCAGCAAACTCCAGACTACCTTGCTTGACCAGTTCGCAGAGCAGCTTACGCCCCTCTTCATCGGCCAGCCATGGCTCGAGATTGTCGCGGTGCAGGGCATCGGCGGCGCAGACCAGCTTGAGTAGTTCCTTCAGATGCGCAGGCAGCAGGCGGCTCTGGCCGCTGGCGAACAGCACCAGGCCGATGTCGATCTCGCTCCAGGCCAGGCGCGAGCTGGGGTTGCGCACCAGCACGGCGCCATTGTCGATAGCTGCCAGGAATTCTTCTTCGCTGACCTCGTTGCCGGCGACCAGCTCCGGGTAGCGCGGCTCGGTCATGAACTGGCCGAACCAGGTCAGCAACAGGCGCTCGTCGCCCATGTGCTCGGCCAGCAGGGCCTTGAGGCGGTCGAGGGCGTCGCGCTGGATCTGGTGCGGGTCGTCGCTCGGCTGCATGCCAGCATCGCTGTAGCGTTCTTCGTCCGGCAGGAACTGGGCGAGGAAATCGGTGAAGTGGGTCAGCACTTCGGCGGCGCTGGGCGCACGGAAACCCACCGAATAGGTCATGCAGTCGTCCTCGGCGGTGCCGAAGTGGGCCAGGCGCGGCGGCAGGTAGAGCATGTCGCCGGGCTCCAGCACCCACTCATCGGTGCCGTGGAATTCGGCGAGGATGCGCAGATCGCTGTGCTCCAGCAGGGCGCTGTCGCTGTCGCACATCTGGCCGATCTTCCAGCGACGCTGGCCGTGGGCCTGGAGGAGGAACACGTCGTAGTTGTCGTAGTGCGGGCCAACGCCGCCACCCGGCGCGGCGAAGCTGACCATGACGTCGTCGATGCGCCAGTTGGGCAGGAAGTTGAACTGCTTGAGGAGCTCGGCGACTTCCGGCACGAACTGGTCGACGGCCTGCACCAGCAGGGTCCAGTCGCGCTCGGGCAGCTGGCCGAAGGCGTCTTCGGCGAACGGGCCGCGGCGCAGTTCCCAGGGGCGCTCGCCGTGCTCGATGACCAGGCGCGATTCGACTTCTTCTTCCAGGGCCAGGCCGGCCAGTTCGTCCGGGCTGATCGGGCTTTCGAATTCGGGCAGGGCCTGGCGGATCAGCAGGGGTTTCTTCTGCCAGTAGTCGCGCAGGAATTCACGGGCTGTAAGACCGCCGAGCAGTTGAAGAGGTACGTCAGTAGTCATATGCAAGCCTTTGAAATAAAAACGCCCGGCACAGCCGGGCGTGCAAGTAAGAGGCGTCGGTCAGACGCGCTTGGCCTGGGCTACGGCGTTGCCGATGTAGTTGGCCGGGGTCAGCTGCTTGAGCTCTGCCTTGGCGGCGGCCGGCATGTCCAGGCCGTCGATGAAGCTGAGCAGGGCTTGCGGGCTGATGCCTTTGCCGCGGGTCAGCTCCTTGAGCTTCTCGTAGGGGTTCTCGATGGCGTAGCGGCGCATCACGGTCTGGATCGGCTCGGCGAGGACTTCCCAGCAGGCGTCCAGGTCGGCGGCGATGCGTGCTTCGTTCAGCTCCAGCTTGCCGATGCCCTTGAGGCTGGCCTCATAGGCGATGACGCTGTGGGCGAAGCCGACGCCGAGGTTGCGCAGCACGGTGGAGTCGGTCAGGTCGCGCTGCCAGCGCGAGATCGGCAGCTTGCTGGCCAGGTGCTGGAACAGTGCGTTGGCGATACCCAGGTTGCCTTCGGAGTTTTCGAAGTCGATCGGGTTGACCTTGTGCGGCATGGTCGAGGAGCCGATTTCACCGGCCACGGTCTTCTGCTTGAAGTAGCCGAGGGAGATGTAGCCCCAGATGTCGCGGTCGAAGTCGATGAGGATGGTGTTGAAGCGGGCGATGGCGTCGAACAGCTCGGCAATGTAGTCGTGCGGCTCGATCTGGGTGGTGTAGGGGTTGAACTGCAGGCCCAGGTCGCCTTCGATGAACTGGCGGGCGTTGGCCTCCCAGTCGATCTGCGGCTTTCCAGCACAGTGGGATCCGAAGCTTGGAATTCACGTGACTTGAAGTCGCGGC